>Ga0115569_10004051_pt1 | contig 10645 bp, 8 predicted proteins | sample COGITO_mtgs_1205_2_FD_87295 | JGI IMG/M metagenome (GOLD analysis project Ga0115569, IMG submission 87295) | Pelagic marine microbial communities from North Sea - COGITO_mtgs_120503 | ecosystem: Environmental > Aquatic > Marine > Epipelagic | place: Germany:Helgoland, sampling site Kabeltonne...
ATCGCGAAGTACATGGATCCGTCCCCGGGGTGGATGATTGCGTCCGTTACTGGCAGCGGACTACCGGTAATGAAAGTTTCTTTTTGTCCGGAATAAGTGCTTCCATCAGGGCTCATGTGTATGGCGTAGATCTTCCCCCAACTCCAATCCAAAATAAACATCGCTTTTTGATACTTGGGTGGAAATTTTGCACCGTATCCGAAAGTAACCCCGGTTGGAGAGCCTGGGCCAATGTTGACTACTGGAGGTAATGTATCCGGGTAGAATTCGGGTCTTTTCCCGGTTCCATTTCTCCAACCATACATAGACCCACTGGTGACATGACAGATGCGGGTTGGTCGATACCAAGGTGTGTTAAAGTCATATTCCATATCGGCGTCATAGGTGAAGAGCTCACCATCCAAATTAAAACCACCATCAAAAATGTTTCGGTATCCTGATGACACAATCTCCCAATCCTTACCATCTGGAGACATTTTGTAAATGATACCAGCTGGAGCCAAGCGATCGCGGTTATGTCCGCGTCCATCCGGCATACGGGGAAGCAGATGATCTTCTCCCCAATCCATGGGTACGCGGGAACGGTTAGATTCTACCGGAGTGGTATTATTACCAGTTATGAGATAGATGGACCGTTTGTCAGGGCTGAGTATGAGGGCATGTACTCCATGATCACCGCGTGCCTGCATACCCCGTAGTTTTTCAACTTTATCAAGTTGGTCGTCACCGTTTGAGTCCGTGAGCCTGTAGACTCCACTCTCCATCTTTTTTTCATAATCGTTGACGGCAACATACAGGCTATCAAAAGCCCAGAGCAGACCATTGGCAGCACGAATATTAGCAGGAATTTTTTCAATATCACTTTCCTTAAGTGTTTTTCCCATCGCTGGGACCTTAAAACGATAAAGTCCACCAAACTGATCACTGGCGATAATGCGGTTTTTGTTGTCCAAGCAAAGGTTTACCCATGAACCCAGCCTCTCTTTAGGAACAGTAAAGAGTAATTCAACCTTAAATCCTTTTTTGACCGATATATTTTCAATTGGAGTGGCTTCATTTTCTATTTGCGCAAATGCGAAGCCCGAAAACTTGATGAAAACTATTAGAAAAAACAGGAGTTTATATTTTGTTATCATAAAACATTAATGTCGTGATTGTGAATTTTATTATGAGCAAGAGGCTATTTTTATTATTAGAATCCTGATGCTTGTTTTTTGATGATGCGATTATAAAAATAATCCCCCTTAAATATTTTTTTAAAGAGGATTTAAACTAGGCATGCAAATTTATTTTAATAGAAACTGAGTTTTCGGGTTTGCATGCATTTTACAATGTAATTTCATGTTACATATGAAGTGCTTGAATTCTTTTACAGCAATTATTGCATTAACTGCTGGTGTTTTTGTTTCTTTGTCAGGAAAAATTACTCCTCAACAAGAATTGTTTGAAAATTTTGAGAAAGCAATGAATGAAGTTCGTTTCAGTGGATTTTTTACTGTTGATGGTTCAAAAAATCCGCCATCCGAGGAAGTTTACGAAATCCAGTCGGTTCAAAAATTTGGTGAGCAAGACCTGTGGATTTTTACCGCCAGAATTAAATACGGTCAAAAAGATGTAACTTTGCCTATGCCACTACCTGTTAAGTGGATTGGGAATATTCCAATAATTTCCATGGATAATATGAATATTCCCGGCTTGGGAACTTTCAGTGCTCATGTTGTGATCGATGGAAATAAATATGCTGGCACATGGCGACATGGTAAAGTGGGTGGCCACTTGTATGGGAAAATTACAAAAATTTAATAGAGTATTTTATAACTTTCCCTTAATGGTCGTTGTAAAATTAGGTAGTTGAAATTATTTTGTGATTATGGAATCGAAGAGTTCAAAAAAATTGTCAGGAGTATTTCTCCTCTTGGTTGGTGCCGCGCTTTTCTTATTTGGTTATTATTTGGGGCTTCCTAAATCTTCCATTGATAATAAAGATGTCGCATCTGATGAATTTGTCACCAAGCAAGAAGTAGAACTCCGATCTAAAAATCAAAATCCAAGCACGGAATCTATGGATCGTGATGTTCCATTAAGCAACAGGGATGAAGAGGAGGAGGTGAAAGAATTGACCTCTACAAAATCTCTGGAAGAAATGTTATTGTCTGCACAGTCGGAAACAAATCCGATTAAGCGTTCGGCCGCGTTTGCCCGGGCTTTTGAGAATTTAAATCGAGATAACATTGGTCAGGCATTGAAAGCTTTTGAATCTCTGCCCATGGGCTTTGAGAATATGCAGGAATACAAAATGTTACTTTATTCCTGGTCTCAATTCGATCCGCTTGCAGCGATAGATTATTGTAAAACGAGGGCTTCCGGCATTGGTGCCGGTTTTGCAACATCAGGTGTTTTGGAAGGTTGGGCAAATCGTGATCCTGAATCAGCCAGAGCGTGGGTTGAAGACCCAGAAAATGCAGGGATGGCAAAGTTGTATAATTTCGGGCTGGTTAAAGGTTGGGCAAATCGAGACTTGGAAGGAGCAACTGCCTATGTAATGAACCTTAAAGGAGGAGAAGAGGTTTCTAAGTTAGTGGGGATTTTAACTGATCGTCATCACAGAGAAGGTGGTTTTGGTCAGGCTTCATCGTGGGCAGAGGAATTACCTGACCCAAAGTTAAAAGAGGGAGCCTTCATGAACTTAAGTCGAACTTTTGCCCGTGATCGTCCAGAAGAAGTTGCGGAATGGCTGGAAACTCATGCTAATGAAAAATACTCTGCTAAGGCATTTGAAAATTTGGGAAGGAAATGGAGTGAAACAGACCCTGAAAGTTCAATAGATTATTTCTCAAATTTACCGGATGGAAATTCTCAGGAAGTTGGAATAAAAAGCTCGATTTCAAACTGGGCAAAACAAGACCCTCTTGCGGCAGGAGATTGGCTTAATGAAAGAGAGTCAGGTCCGAAGTTAGATTCCGCTTTGGCCGCCTATGCCAACACGGTATCTCTCAAAGATGGGGGAGCGGCCATGGAGTGGGCTATTTCAATCTCGGATCCTAAACTTCAACAGGCTACCATAAAAAAAGTTGGACAGGAGTGGTACAGACAAGATAAAGAGTCGGTCGAAGCATGGCTTCCTAATAGTGGATTGGGCGAAGCGGAGCAAAAAAATATTCGAAACCCACCCAAAAAAAGTTGGTGGCAATCAATGCACGAAAAGTAAGCTAATTTGAGATTAGCTGGAGGGCTCCTTTGCCATGTCCTCCATTTCTTCCTTTATGATAGCCATGTATTTAGCCGGATCTTTCTTGAACTTAGGAAGGCAGGGTTTACAGCAAAATACAATTTGGATTCCCTCGTGTTCGTAAGTAAATGGAACCATATCAGTATCTTCATCATTAAGGTCATTGCCTGACACCACACAAAAGTCTAAAGAGTAACTTTGACTGCTAGAAGAATTATTATCGGTAACCGGATCATCGGTTTGGATTGAACAACCGATGATGGAAGAACAAAATAGAATAAACGTTAAGCCAAAAGTAAGAGGTAAACAACCGGGTTGAGGATTCATAGTGAATGATTATTTTAGTGAGCTAAATGGGTCAAGAACCCTTTTATTTTAGTTTACGGGCTTGAATATTGCGAAACGCGACTACTCCACCTTTCCCGTGGTGCTGAATTCCAAAGCAGCCTGACATGGATTGATTATCCTTAAAGTCAGATATAATTTTTTGATTAAGAAAAGTCTTAATGTTTGAACCTTTACAAAGGACACGAGCGTGATTCCATTCGGCTGGTTTAAAAAGATTTTTCGAGCGATTTCTGTATTCTATTTCCTGCTCTTTTTTTGGGTAAAGCCACCCGCCTAAGCCAATTCCGTAAACGGCTCCCGGTTTGTATCGGTCAATTTCGAATTGGTAGCCTATGGGCTTCCCGTTTTTCCCGTTTAATCTAAAGCCCAGTCCTGAATTAAATTTTTCATAATCAAGCGGAATCTTTACTTCGCATTCGACTTCAAAGTCTTTCATTTCCAGGTCACTTAAAACCCAAACATTTACCTTTGATAATAATTGAAGTTCTCCATTTATAGCCTCAAATTTTTCAACTTTTGAGCGTGGGCTCCATCCGTCGGTTGTCTTCCCGTCGAAAAGGGATATCCATTTGTTGTTGTTATTCTCTGCTTGAAGAAAAATCGGAAAAAAGAGGAAAAATAGAAACTTAGCTTTCAAATCATTTTAGCTTAGAATAAGAGGTCCTCCTTTGCATAGTTTTGGATTTCCAAAAGTTTCCAATGGGTTACCAACAGCGTGTGCTAAACTTAGCAAAAGTCGGTTGTGTGCATTGTTTTCATCTCCGCACCACATTGATCGCCCCATTTGAAATCCAAACCCATTACCTGCTAGTACGAAGGGTATATGATTAAGTGTATGACTGTTTCCTTTGCCTAGCTCATTTGTCCAAATAACCAGAGTGTGATCAAGCATGGATCCGTTTTGGCCGGGCTCTGGAGTGTTTTCTAATTTCTTTAGAAGGTAAGCAAGTTCCTCGGCAAACCATGTGTTGATTCGGACGAGTTTCTCGTAGGCGTCCTTATTCTTATCAGGTTCGTGTGATAAGGTATGGTGAGCATCATCGATATCCAACCACTTCATTTTTGCCTGCCCGACAGATTTTGTGTATTGTAAAGTGGCAACTCGGGCAAAGTCATTGACGAATGAATTTACAAGTAAATCAATTTGCAAGCGACCAAGTTGTGGGATGTTTTCGTTGAGGTTGCGGATTCCCTCAGGTAAGTCGGGTGGGGGGACACTAAGGTTGGAAAGCGAGCTGCCAGCCTCGTACTCCTTATCCATTCGTTGAACTAATTTGGAGTGTTCTATTAACAATTTACGATCGGATTCCGGAAGCCGATTAGCAACTTTATGCAGATCGGCATTTAAATCATCCAAAATTGATCGAACTTTCTTTTTGTCACGAACATTACCGTACATTTTTCTGTATGCATCGTAAGGGTCAGATAAAGGAGTGACAGGCTGATTAGGTCCGTTGTAGGACATCCGGGTCCAAGGATCAGCGGTGTCTTGGACACCCACTCCAAAATGTAACGCACCAAATCGAGTACGAGTATGCGGTTGCGATTGTAAATGATTAGATATTTCTCGGTCTATGGAAATTCCTTTAGGCCAGCCGGATGGGGTATTGCCTCCGCCCATGACATTGCCAGGGAAAAGTTCAATGCCAGTAAGCAGGCAACTCATTCCACGCATATGATTGTCTCCGTCTCCTCTTACCTTGTTGTGAAGGTTCCGTAGAATGAGCAACTGGTCGTGAAAGGGTTCAAGCGGTTTTAAAATAGTTTTGTGTTCAAAGTCTTCCCCTATGGTTTCCGGCCAAAATTGATCTGGGATGGTACCGTTTGGGCTGAACATAACGATAAGCCTTTGCTTGGGAGCGGTTTTGTCCGCATTCGCGGAAAAAAGACTTGATGACTGAGAAAGGATGGGCAGAGAAAGCGAGGAGAGCCCAAGGTTTTTAAGTGCAGATCTTCGGTTAATGGAGTTTAAATTCATACTTAATCCCTCAATTAGTAAATAAAAAATCTTCGGTTGCTGCTTGCATGGCAATTTTTAAATATAAATCCTTTATCGTTAGTTTTTTGGAAGATAACATTTTGGAAAGTTCTAAAAAATTTATGTTAGAATAGCTTTGAATTGGATGTTTGGCAAGGTGCTTGCATAGTTCCTCGATGAAATATTTTGATGACCTAGTCGATTTTAGGGCCTCCTGAAGTAATCCTTGGGCTCCGTTGAGTTTTTTTTCATTTCCATTTTCGTCCAGATATTTAGAGGAAAGATCGAGGGGTTTTGTGCCAAGTTTTGTCCGAGTTCGTCCAGTTGTATCAAACCCTTCCAGAGTGAAGCCCGTTGCATTAATCAAGTCGTGGCAACTCATACAATTTGCCGGTTTTGTAAGAGCGGTTACTTTTTGCCGCATTGTCCAATTTGGATCATAGTCGGCATTACGGAAAGAAACTGCTTCCTTCGGAGGTCTAAGAGTCCGCCCCAGAATTTTTCGACTGACAAAAACTCCCCGATGAATTGGCGAGCTTTCTTCCGCATAAGAATGACTGGCTAAAATGTAGGGGTGCGTATGTAAGCCAACTCGACCCATTTTTTGAGATTCTAATGGAATGAAAACTGAAGCATTTATTTCAGTCGGGAAGGGTAAACCATAATAATTTGCCATCCGGTCATTAAATTGAATCGAAGGCATACTAATGAAATTATGCCAATCGGCATTTTGTTCCCATATCGCTTTTTCAATACCCCGAAAAAGCGAACGCCTCAGATCGAGAGCAAGTGCAGGAGTAAAGTTTGAGTATTTTTGAGTATTTTTTGATGGCAGTTCCTTCGTTTTTATTTCCATCCAATGAAGCATAAAATCATTGAATTTTGCTTTTGATCGTGGGTCTTGAAGCATTCGTTTGGCCTGGCTTTCAATATGTCCCTTGTTTCTGAAATGACCTACTTCAATTTGTTTGTGTATGTGGTTATCCGGGATTGAATCCCACATGTAGAGAGCAAGTCTTGAAGCCACTGCATATGGGTCTGTTTTCTTGTCGGCGAGTGCTTGCCATTCTGGATAAAGAAATCGTGGAGATTTGAGAGTCATGAGAACGATTTTCTCAATTGATACATGTACAGGAGTATTTTCGTTGAACCTAGATTTTATAAAAAAGTTTTCATCTTCTTCACTAAGTTTTTGTCGAAATGCATAACGGACAAATTTTGAGGCAATCTCTATGACCTTCTTTTTCCGATCTTTGTCATCCTGATTGGTTTTGGCCAATTGGTTTATTTTTTCTGAAGCGAAGCGGGCAGCATCCAATGCGGCATAGGTAATCGCTTCGTCCCAACTTTGATCAACTTGTATGCCTCTTTGGTATCCTTGAGAAGAATCATCAGGAGGGAGTTTTTGCTGAGGAATATAAGATTGGTTGACCATTGTGGTAAAAAGAAATTCGTTTGGAATAATTTCTTTCTGTCCCACTGGCGTTCTCCAGCTTAATTCGATCGATGCGTTTGGATCATCAAATTTATGATAATCCAGACGCATGGGGTAAGGTCGTCCTCCCAGTAGAAATATTTTAGCTTTTGATTCTCTTATTACACCCGCGGTTACCCTTTCATCAATTGAGGGGCGACCATCCAATTTGTTTATCCGTAAGGCAAAACCATTGGGAGATTTAACAAAAAACTCGTACCACCCAGTTTCACGGGGAAGAATCGATCCTTCCCAGTAAATGGAAAACTTTTTTGGATTCATTTCCTTGTAAGGTGCTTTTTCCCGAAAATCGAATGAGATTTTAGGGTCCACTCTTTCGGTATGCATTTTTTTCTTTTTGTTCATACCCTCCGCATTGTAGTATTTTCCTTTTAATCCAGTTTTATATTCATAGATTCTTGGTGTGCCCATAAACTGTGCAAATAAATCAGCTATCGATTGACGGAATTGCCGGTTCGTAAGCCGGGCGAGTTGAATCTTCGAATCCTTTTGGAAAAGCTCTGGTTTTTGATAAAAAGTTTCGAATACAAACCGTGAGATGGCCTTTGCTTCTTTTCCTTTGACTAAGTCCGGATCATAATCCGGCATTGTTTTGTCCACATAATGGATTAACTTGGATACCGGCCAGTCTCCGATCAGAGGTTTGGAATACTCATCTTCCACGCCTTCACCTTGTTCGCCATGACACTCCGCACAGTTTTGAGCATAAAGCTTTTTACCATCCAGAGGATTTGTCATGCCCATACCCTGTGGACTTGTACTGATAGCCAGAACAAATAATAGGTATGTATAATATCTCTTAAATATCATAATATTTAAGATAAAAAATTATATTCAAATTCCAATTATTAACCTTCAGTTTTTCTTAGTTTTTAAAAGTAAGTCTGGTGAAGAATCTCTATTCTTTTCTTTTCCAGAGAAACATCCATTCCTCGTCTCGCCTTCCGTCAAAATGTCTTGGCTTCCAATCTTCGATTAATTCAAATGCGGACTCGAATCGTTTGATGATCTCATCCTTACTCGCTCCGAAGGGAGGTCCTTCTTCTGACAGTGGAAAAACAAAATGAATTGCCAGGAAATGACCGCCTGGCTTGAGCCAATGATTCAACGCCTGTGCGTATTCATTCCTTCGTATCGGGTCTATTGCACAATAGAGGGTATGTTCAAAGATTAGATCATATGGTTCCTGTGGCTTATCTTCTAGGAAATTCCCCGGAAAAAAAGCAAGGTTAGGTAGGGATTCGTATTTTTCCCTAGCGCCTGATAAGGCAAGGTCAGAAAGATCCATTCCTGTGGTTTCATATCCAGCTTTAGCCCATGCAGAGGCATCATGGCCACGACCACACCCCGGAACCAATACCCTGGCGTCCTCTTCAAGTGTTTTTTTTTGTAACCAGTCTATCAGACCAGGAGCCGGCTCCCCTTTGTCCCAGGGCGTGTCTGCTTCCAAATATCGTTTTTCCCATTCAGTCTCTTTAGTCATGGGAGATAATTATATATTTGATATCTGACTAGAGCAATGGCTTGATTTGCCGGTCGTGCGATTTTTTTAGGGCAATTAGGCAAACAGATGCTCCCAAAAGAGCCCATGCCATGTCGGACTGTGTGTCCCATACATAACCCTGAGTACCGAGGAAGGCATCTGCATCTTCTCCAATTAGCAGGGCAGCCCACCATTCGATCAATTCATAAAAGGCACTGAATGCAAGACAGATCGAAAGGATTATGAAGTTCCGCCAGCCATTCGCATTCACTAATTTTTTTCGCAGGAGTATTTCCCTCGCGAGCAGAGCGGGTACAAATCCCTGCATGAAATGGCCGACTTTGTCGTAATTATTACGTTCCCATCCAAAAATCTTGCTTATTGAATCAAATAGCGGGACTTCTGCATAGGTGTATTTTGCTCCGACCATAAGTACGATACAATGAAGTAAAATCCAAAAATAGAGCAAGGGAGTCAGTGGAAAGAGTCTTCGAGACTGTGCCATCACCAGAAGTCCGATAATTGCCGGCCCTGCCTCCAGTACCCAAGTCAATCGGTCTTTGGGTTCAATACCGGACCACAGAAGAACACCAAAGAAAATACTTAGCCAAAGATATGATTTATTAGTTAATAGCTTACCTTGCTTCATAGTTTTTAAATCTTTTGCCGTTTAACAAGGTTCCGATTAATGTATATCGAATCAAGTACCGGTATGAAAGAAGCAATAAAACGGTTGTGACGATCCAGATGAAGATAAGTTTTACATAACTAGGTAATGGCCAATCCGAAACCCAAAATTGAATAATTTGAATCAGGGGTAGGTGAGCTATGTATAGCCAATAAGCGGAATCGGAAACGAAGCGAACTTTCGGATTCTCACGTGAGAATATTTTACGGAACAATCCAATCAGACCGAAAATTATCAGCCATACGAAAAGTGCTGAGTAAAGTGAGATTAATTCATAGTTTGATCCTTCATCCTTATTCTCTATTATAGTCAAAGTAGCGATGAAGGAAATCGTGGCTAAGGCAAAATATACTGGCCAAAATCTTCCAATTTTTTCATGGAAACCTTTGTGAGGAAAACACATCGCACCGTACCCGAAGAAGATCGCATAGTAGCCGAGCTTAATCCAGTCGGGTTTTAGGAAGACCGCAGTCGAAGGTCCAAAAACTCCATCTTCCCCGCTACCCATGTTAAGCTGAGCCCAGTAGGTTAGGGGAATAAGCCACATGAGTCGAAGGGGAGACTCGGCTAACCACTTTGCTAACTTAAAGCCATGTAAAAACTTTAGTACCCAAACAATAAAGACAAAGCCAACAGTGAGGTAAATTAAATCATAGAGAAACCAAAGATGATGAGTACAGAATTGACCGAACATAAAATAATTACGAGCGAACCAATCAGTCTTTTGTTGGGTAGACGAATTATTGACGGTTAGTAATTTTCTCACCTGCTTTCTTCCTTCCCTTACTTTTCTCCAGTCCATGGGAATTTGTAAAATATCTCTTGCTACCCATTCGGTTATTGTCCGATTGGCCATCATCGCCTGCTCGGGTAGGGAACCATCTTTATTTTTCAGTTTGGGATTGGCTCCCCTTTTGAGAAGGCATTCTACCGATTCCGTATGCCCGAAAAAAGCGGCAAGTAATAAGGGGGTTGACTGGTGCCCATCCCTTGCGTTCAGATCTGCTCCCTCATCTGTAAGGAGTTCGATGGCATTGACTTGGTTCATAGTTGCCGCCCAATGAAGCGGAGTGAAGTCTTTGTCATATTTACCATTTATATTGGCTCCTTTTTGAAGCCATTCCCTTATCTTTAGTAAATTGCCTTCACTGGCAGCCCCTCCAAGGTCGTTAGGTACTTTATATTCGGAATTAAAATTCTTGGTCGTTTCTGCCTTTGGAGCGGTTCCTGCTGATCTACTGTTGTCTGCTTTTCTGATCAAAGCCTCCATATTGTTAAGCATGGGAAAGAGCAGGGCACCGAAAATTAAAAATGGTAAAACAATCCGCTTGATCCGATGTCGCAACAAGCTGAGAGTTCCTCTTTTTTGCCACATCATCATCGTGAAAAACCCGCTGATGAAAAAAAACAGAGACATCCTAAAT
>Ga0115569_10004057_pt1 | contig 10637 bp, 9 predicted proteins | sample COGITO_mtgs_1205_2_FD_87295 | JGI IMG/M metagenome (GOLD analysis project Ga0115569, IMG submission 87295) | Pelagic marine microbial communities from North Sea - COGITO_mtgs_120503 | ecosystem: Environmental > Aquatic > Marine > Epipelagic | place: Germany:Helgoland, sampling site Kabeltonne...
CTCCTCATAGACGCGGCGAATCAGGGCCTTGTTCACTTCGAGTGAATCACGGGACGACATGGGACACCTCCATTTTGATTCGAGGACGATCCGGGAGAATCGAATCTCGTGAGTGATACGGTGGGGTTCCGGAGCCTGAGTTCGTTAGGACGTTCGCGCCCGGCCCATCTCTAGTTCACCGGGTTTCGAACGTAAGGACCAGACTTCCGACGTCGTCCACAGCGGCCTGCCAACCGGGCGGAACCACGATTGTCTCGACTCGGCCATCGATCACGGCGGGACCCACAACATTTGCACCCACACCAAGATCTTCGCGGGCGTACGTCGGCGCCTCACCCTCGACCTCGCCGAATCGCATCCATCTTTGCGCTCGGGGTTTCGCCACGCCGCCACGCGCTCGCGGAGCAGGCAAAGGCGGCGCCACGATAGGCACCCGAACCCTCGTCCGCAGCGCGGCGTACTCCACCTCGCCGCGAGCCTCGACGCCATAGGTGGTCGCATAAAGCTGCCGGAAATCGTCTTCGAGAGAAGCCAGATCTCGGGCGGCGATGGAGCGAAGCGGCACAGAGAGTTCATGAGCTTGACCCGCGAATCGCGCATCGACCAGCTGCTCGACAATCAATTCGCCTGGTGCCTGCTCGTAGCCCATTCGTTCGAGCGCGCGGGCCCGGAGCGACGAGAACTCTTTCGCCGCCAAGGCCTCGTCGAGCTCTTCGGGTCGAATCGAACGAGTCTGCCCGAGTTCCACGCGCAAATCGCAACTGAGCATCCCAACCGCCGAAGCGACCCCCGCATCCGGAGGCACGACTAACGTCGGAATACCAAAGCGTGAAGCGACGCCCGCCATATGCATAGGCCCCGCGCCTCCGAAGCCAACAAGCGTATGTTCGCGGGGGTCGAGCCCCCTTTGGACGGTTACGACGTGAATCGCATTCGCCATACTCGCGTTCACGGAATCGTGAATCGCCCAAGCGGCACGATCCACTTCGACACCGAGCGGTCCGGCTATCTCACGTTCGATCGCGTTACGGGCCGCCTGTCGGTCGAGTGATAATTTTCCACTCGCAAAATTGTCTGGATCGAGATAGCCGAGTACCAGATTCGCATCCGTGACGGTCGGAGCCACTCCGCCGCGCCCATAACAAGCAGGCCCCGGACTTGCGCCTGCCGAACGTGGTCCCACTTGCAAGAGGCCTTCGGGGTCCAGCCATGCAATTGACCCGCCGCCCGCACCGAGTTCGGCGACGTCTACAGTGGGCGTCTTCACGGGGTATCCCGTACCCGCCCGACGCCCCCCAAAGCTTCCCTTCCCGCCGACATGAAGCTCGCGAACAATTTGCGGCTCTCCGTCGTGCACGACGCCAGCCTTGACCGTCGTGCCGCCCATGTCGAAGGAGATCACGCGGGCAAGTCCTTGATGTGCAGCAAATCGGGCCGCCGCCATAACGCCAGCGGCTCCTCCGGACTCGAGCGTGGCTACAGCACGCTCCGCCGCCACTTGCGCGCCCATGACCCCACCGGATGATTCCATGACCTGCAGGGGGGCTTGGATTCCGATGCCCTCGAGCCCCGCCTCAAGCCGCGCGAGGTAGCTCGCCATTAGCGGCGCGACCTCTGCCGTGAACAATGTTGTGCAGGCTCGATCATATTCCCGGATCTCTGGATGAATGCGCGAAGAGAGAACGATCGAGGAATTAGGCATCACGGCTGCAAGATGCCGCGCGAGACGTTCCTCGTGCTCCGCATTCGCATAAGCATGAAGTAAGCAGATCGCGACAGCCTCGGGCTCGCTTCGGGCAATCTCGTTGGACAGCGCTCGAGCATCCGCATCATTGAGCTCCCGCAGCACTTCGCCCTTTGGACCCATTCGTTCGGGAGCTTCGAAGCAGAGGTCCGCAGAAACCGGTGGTGCCTGATTCTGAAAATGTAGGTCGTAACGATCCTCTTCGACGCGAGCCGCGCGACTAATCCGCAGCAAGTCGCCAAATCCTTCGGTCGTCACGAAGGCTGTTCGAGCGCCCCGACGCTCGATCACTGCGTTCGTCGCGAGCGTCGTACCGTGAACGACGCGAACGACTTGCTCGGGAGAGATTCCCGCCTGCGTCAGAGCGAGCCGCGTGCCCTCTACAACCGAGCGTTCGGGTGCTTCTGGAGTTGTAAGCTGCTTCACGCTCGTCCATCCGCCGTCCGGCCCGGCGAGTACGATGTCTGTAAAGGTTCCGCCTATGTCGCTGGCCAAGACCCACTCGCTCATACGTCGTTCTCCGCGGGCTGCCCCAAGCCGCCGCCGCCCGACGTTCTTAACACGAAGGTTTCCCCTGCCTTAACAGGGAAATTGGCCACCTTCGCAGGGACCGGGCGTCGCCCACCTGCGTCGTCTTCGACATATTGAGTGCCCGCCAGGCCGTCACCCCCACCTGCGCGGCCGCGGGGTGGATGTCGAACCCGCTCGGACCGCACAGAGAGTTCCGCGTCTTCGAGAAGCGCAATTCGCGTTTCCACGCCGAGGCCTCCGCGCGTACGCCCGGCACCACCGGATTCAGGAATCAAGCGCTGGGCCTCGAAACGTACTGGATAGCGTGCTTCGAGTGACTCAATCTGAGGAACGGTATTCCGCCCACCCAGAAAGAAAGCCCCGGTCGCATCAGGTCCGTCCGAGCCCGCGCGCGCGCCGATCCCACCATACTCGTAGGAGAGGAACATCCACGAATTCGCACCCGCGCCTGAAAGCGTATAGGGATGAATCACCGAACTGGCGGCAGTGGCGTTCTCCGGCCGCGCTTGAGACAAAGCATCGATCACGGCTTCGCAGACTGCCGTCACCGAAACAACTCGCCCCCCACACGCAGCCGGTGGCGTCGGGTCGAGCAAAGAGCCCTTACGAAAGATAATCTCGACCGGCGTGTAGCAGCCCTCGTTCATTGGGATCGACGGATCAACGAAACAGCGCACCGAAAAAATTGCACCCGTCAAAGCCTGCGAAGAACCTGCATTAATCGCGCCACGCGCTTGATCGTCGGTTTCGCTGAAGTCGAGTGTTAGGCCTTTGGGCGTGCAGTCGACATCGACCCGGACGACCGGTGAACGATCGAGATCGATCCCATCATCATCGACTTTGTACTCTCCGCGGTAGCGACCAGGCGTAAGCCGTGAGAGTTCTTCTCGCATTCTCAACTCTACGCCAGCGATATATCCATCGATCGCCGTGCGCAGGCCCGCCACCCCATAACTCTCTATGAGCGCTTCCATGCGGCGCCCAGCAATCGTGGTTCCGGCGACGAGCGCATCTAGATCACCCATAACGCGCTCAGGAGTCCGGCTATTCAGCGCAATTAAATTATGGATATCAGAGACCGCGCGACCCGCATCATAAAGTCGTATCGGAGGAAGCTGCAATCCCTCGGCGAAGACGTCCGTCGCATCAGGCGCGATTCCCCCGGACGCCGAGCCGCCTAGGTCCGCCACGTGGATCAACGTTCCTGCGAAGTAATGGACTGCGCCGTCGTTAAACACGGGCCGAAAGACGACCAGATCGTTCGCATGAATACCGCCCCGAAAACAATCATTCATGACGAACACATCGCCCGGATGCATCGTATCGAGCGGATGATCTTCAATCAGAGAGGGCAAGGAAGAACGCAAACTCGAAGCGTGCATGAGATTCGTCGCCGTCGATAAGGCGACCAGCCGAGCGCGAGCATCCAAAATGCCGGCGCACGCATCTGCGCCTTCAACGATCATGGCCGAATGCGCTGACTTAACAACGACGATGCTCGCTTCTTCGGCAGCGACCCGCAGAGCATGTCTCAAAATTTCAGCGTCGAGTGCGCCGTCACCACCCGGGGCCGAGGAGGCTGAAGCTTCGTCGAACATTAGTTCTCCATCTCGTCAGCAGCAGCCGACTCGTACGGATTCACGGCGTCATGACCGGCCTCCGCATAAAGCGAAAGTCCATGGCGAATATTGAGGAAACGGACGCCCTCTTCCCACACTTCGAATCCGTATTGCGTGTCCGCCTCGATATAAACGACAGTTCCCGGTCCACATCTTCGCTTCCCCATGGAAAAGCCGCCCTCCAGGATATACATCACCTCATCGTGATCGTGGCTGTGATGTGGCGCGACGAGTCCACCCGGCAGCCAATTCACATGGACCCAAGGGCCCTTGGCAAGATCGCCGACTAACTGACCACCCCCGTCGGGGTAGTCCCCTTCGCCTTTGGCACCGCCTCGTATCCAGGGGGCATCGTCCACGTGCATGATGATCGCTCGACCCATCTTTGCCTCCGAATCCGTGTCTCAGATATCTGCAATTCCTGCCCGAGCCGTGTCTCGCCCTGAGCGCAAGATGGAACCCGGCGTTGCATCCGTCGGCTGGCCATCAACAACAATGGTCTGTCCGTTGACGAAAACACGCCTAATGCCCTTCGACTCCGCGAAGAGTCGAGCGGAACCGCCTGGCAAGTCCTCTCGGGTCACAATATCTCCTGCCCCAATTGTCTCGGGATCAAAGAGAACGAGATCAGCATGATAACCCGAGGCAATCCGTCCGCGGTCCTTCAGTCCGAAAAGTCGCGCGGGATCATCGGTCATGGCCTTTACAGCCCGTTCAATAGAAAGAAGTTTTCGACCCCGAAGACAGTCGCCCAAGAACTCCGTCGTATAGGGCGCCCCACACATCCGGTCGAGATGAGCACCAGCGTCGGACCCGCCCAACAGCGTGTGCTCGTGATCCCACGCGTCCTGACGCATCTTCCAGCTCGCGTCATCATCATCCGGCGGCACGGGCCAGAGCACGGTCTCTAGATCGTCCTCAAGAACAATATCAACGAGCGCATCGAAGTCTTCAACGCCGCGCTCCGCTGCAATTTCCTTAACGAGTCGCCCAGAAAGCCCCTCATTCGCTTCGCTGAACGTCTCCCCAATTCGGAAATTCGAGAAGTCCGCTACGCGAAGAAAGACTCCTGCTTCCGGCGAATGTGCTCCTTGCAGGAGCTTCTGCCTGACGTCGGGACTCCGAAGTGCCGTCATTCGCTCCGCAAGTGGAAGGCTCATCACCTCGCCCCACCCGGGTAGTTGGTGGATCGGCGAATAGCTCATAAAACTAACAGTCAGGCCAACGAGAGTCGGCATTGTCAGCGCAACGACACGCCCACCCCGCGCGGCGGCATCGTTCGACGCCTTCAATTGGTTCTCGTAACGATCGGGTTGCTCCGAGTCGATTGTGAACACGTTCCAATTGAGCGGACGCTCTGCCGCAAGCGACATATTTGTCATCAGCTCAATTTCCGCATCGCTGAAGCCGTGCAAGCAACCACTCGTAATGAACTCGAGCGACGTACCCTCGTGGTCGCGAAGGACTCGGCACAATGCCAGCAACTCGTCCTCAGTCGCCGAACGTGACGGAACTGGCTCATCATTTCCATCTCTATGGGACGCGGAGCGAGAGCTCGAGAACCCAATTGCACCAGCAGTTAGGCTATCGCCTAACAGAGTCTCCATTTTGGCAACTTCCGCTTGGCCTGCATCATGCCCGACGGCACGATCCCCCATGATCGTGCGGCGTATTGCGCAGTGCCCCACCAGAAAACCCGCGTTAACCGCGGTTCGACCTTCCAGCTTATCGAGCCACTCCCCAAAGCTGTTCCAGCTCCAATCGATTCCGTTCTCCAAGGCCTCGAGGGGCATGCCTTCTACGACGGACATCATGCGACGCGTATAGTCCGCATCCTCGTCCCCAAGCGGCGCAATTGAGAATCCACAATTCCCACCGATCACCGTCGTCACGCCGTGCAAATTCGAGGGCGAGGCCGTGGGGTCCCAGCAGAGCTGCGCGTCGTAGTGGGTATGAGGGTCAACGAAGCCCGGCGTCAGCATGAGCCCTTCGGCATCGAGGATTTCTTTTGTCGGCGCGTCGTCTTCTACGTCCGTCACTATTCGGCCGTCGCGCACGCCGACATTCATGCGCCGCATGGGAGAGGCTGTGCCGTCTATGACGTTCGCGCCACGGATCAGTAAATCGAGTTGGCTCATTGTTCGCTCCGATCGGTTTCGAGCGCTCCAAGCAAGCGCAAGAGATTCTTATGAATATCACTGGCTTCGCGCTTCCCAAGTCGTCCCAGGATTCGGTCTCGCCCATTTTGATAGCTTCGTGCAGCATCGTTCGCGACGCGATCGCCCTTCCCCTGCAGGCAAATCAGCACCCCGCGTCGATCTTTCGGATCTGGCTCCCGCGAAACTAGCTTCGATCGTTCAAGACGATCGACGAGCTTAGTCATCGCGCCACTCGTACAAACGATCGCTTCCGCAAGCACCGAAGGCGCTAGGCGTCGCCCCCTCGCACGCTGTATCAGTCGCAGAACGGAGTACTCCGTAAAGGTCAGCCCGTGTTCTCGAAAACTCTCTCTATGAAGAGCGTCTAGATGCAAAGCTGTGCGAGCAAGCGTCGTGAAGAGTTCGCGCGTCTCGCCGCTCTCGACGTCATACGCAGAAAACGCAGAAATCGAACTTCCATCGGAGTCCGATGGACGGGATGCAGCGGCCATTCGCGAGACCTCTCTTCGCCAAAGCCATCCCCATATCCGCACCTGCGAAACATGGGCTGGCAGTTTGCTTCCGTGGAGGTATCTTACCGGGAAGCTAAAGGACGCACAATGCCTATCATGCCGAAGACGCCCCATTCGATTATCGACTCCGACGGCCATATTGTCGAAGCCGACTCCGCATGGACGGACTTCTTAGATCCGCGCTTCCTCGATTTTGTGCCGCGTCCAATTCGCGAGGGCGAGGAGTTCTACTTCCAGAGCGGTGCCGTCGAAGGGTTCCGAATGCGAGCCCGTCCGGAGACGCTCTCAGCGCCTCGAAAAGCCGGAGAGCGAAGCGGCGGCCAACGCGCGCGACGTGGTGCTGCGGATCCGGGCCATCGCCTCGCGGATATGGATCTCGAGCAGATCGGCCGTGCCATGATCTACCCGACCTATGGCTTAATGATTCAAGGCGTGCAGGATCGCGATGCGGCGATCGCACTCGCAAAGGCGGTTAACGACTGGCTCGCCGCATATACCGCGCATGACCCGACGCGGTTGTACGGCGTAGGCGTACTTCCGCAGACCAGTCCGGAAGATGCGCTTGCGGAAGCAAAGCGTTGTATCGAGGACCTTAACATGGTCGGTGTCTGGCGACGTCCAGAGCGAATCCCGGGCACGCCCGCACTGCACGACCCCGGATACGAAGCGCTTTGGTCCTACCTCGCGGAAGCGAATAGACCCTTCGCGCTACACCCAGGACTGAACGGGATCGTACCCTGCGAAGAATTGCGCCATAGGTACGATGACAACTACAGCGCTATGCACGCGGTACATTTCCCTATGGAACAGATTATGGGCCTCACCGACATGATCAGCTTTGGCATCCTCGATCGTCATCCCGATTTGCGAGTCGCCTTTCTAGAGACCGGCGCAACATGGGCTCTAGCGCAGCTCCATCGCCTGGATGAACACCTCGAGCTCTTCGGCTTTCCCGAGAAGCCTAAGGAAAAGCCGAGCGATCAATTCCGTCGATCTGGTTTCGTCAGCGTCGAAGAGGTCGAGCCGGGCCTGACAGCAACGCTCGAGGCCTACCCCGATTCCGTGATGTTCGCTTCGGATTATCCACACGGGGACGGCGTCTTCCCAGGCGCTGCGACCGAACTACTTGAAACAAAGGCCCTTAACGATGACCAGCGCGAGCGGGTCTTATTTAAGAATGCCGAACGCTTCTACTCGATCTAAGGAGTCTGTCCTATGTCCGCTCTCTCCAACATGTCTCTTCGCGATGCCATCTTCGGCCTGCGCGCGACACGCATCTTCCAAGACAAGCCGATTCCCGATGCGGTGCTAGGCGAAGTACTCGAAGCTGCCACGATGGCTTGCAGCTCCGGCAACACCCAGCCCTGGGAGTTCATCGTCGTGACGGACCCGGCCATAAAGGCGGCGATCAAAACCGAGATGGTCGACGCATTCTCTGTGATCGACCAAGAACGCGCGCAGACCGAAAAGCAGCTAACGGATAGCTCGGGGCGAAGCGTTACCGGTCGGGCCGCCGTCGACAATCTCGAGAAGACGCCCGCAATCGTCGTGATCTGCTGGAATCCCGAACGAGGGATTCGAATGAAAGGCGAGTACAAGACCAACGCCGACGGTTCACTCACGGAAACACGAGAGATTCCCGGTGGGCGTGGCGTGAGTCTTTTCCAATCCGCTCAGAATCTGATGCTCGCCGCTCGTGCCCACGGAGTCGGTTCGCTCTTCACGACCTTCTTCTTTCTAAAGAAAAACGAGATTCGCGAGATCCTCGGGATCCCGCCGCACATCTTCATGGAATGCGCGATCTTCCTCGGGTACGCGGATGAAAAGCTGGGCAAGCCGAAGCGCATCCCCGTCCAGAACATTTCTCATCTGAACCGCTGGGGCACTCCGGTGAACTACTCCGTCGAGTAGATGCAAGAAAAGCGGCGAGTAGACAGAAAATGAGACAAACGAATAGCGGAACGAGGAATTAGTCGATGCCCCAACGATTCTCGAGCGAGAGGCTCAGCCTCCATATCGGTGCCGAGCTTAACGGGATGGACCTCGCCGCAGCGCTCGACGCGGACGATGTCAGCGCAATCCGAGAACAGCTGCTCGAGCACCACGTCCTGTTCTTTAGGGATCAGCAGGTCGACGCGGAAGCGCTCAAAACGCTCGCCCGGCATTTCGGCTCCATCGACGTGCACGCCTTTGGCCGCCATCTCGAGGGCGACCCAGAAGTCGGGCTACTCGACCAAACCAAGCCTGAGCAGGACGGCGCCAATCGCTGGCACACTGACTCGACCTTCATGCCGCACCCTCCCTTTGGCACCATCCTCGCCGCCGTTAGGCTTCCGTTCATTGGTGGCGATACGAGCTGGGCCTCCAGCCACGCCGCATACGACCGCCTCTCGCCACAGATCCAAGAGATGCTTTGCAAGCTGTCGGCCACCCACGACGTTTCGGGGCCCCTCCTTCGAGCGGTCGCCGGGGGACATAGCGTCGGCTCAATCGATGAGGTTCGCGCTCAGTGGCCCCCCATCTCGCACCCGGTCGTTTGCCGACATCCAGAAACCGGGCGCCCCATGCTTTTCGTGAACTCGAACTTCACCACACATATCAACGGTATTCCCGAGGCGGAGAGCGCAGCACTACTCAAGTTTTTATTCGAGCATATCCGCACCCCCGAGCTCCAGGTTCGCTTCCGATGGCAAGAGGGCTCGGTCGTGCTTTGGGACAATCGCTGCACACAGCATTATGCCTCCGCCGATTATCAGGAGCGGCGTATCATGCACCGTGTCACGATCGCAGGCAGCTGGGCACCGAACTAACGAGCCTTGCCGGGCCTCGTGCCCGCGACCCTTCTCACGACCCTCCTCAGCCCCCAAGGAGATCCTATGACGATCGAGATTCAGTCCCTCACAGCGGCCATTGGTGCCGAAGTTCGAGGAGTCGATCTCGCCACGAAGCTCAGCGACATAAACGTCCGCCTGCTGCGCGAGGCACTCCTTGAGAATCTCGTCCTCGTGTTTCGCGACCAGGACTTGACGCCCGAGAACCATATCGCCGTCGCCCGCGCCTTTGGTGAAATCAAGCACCCACCGGTCGCAACAGCGCATGGCGGCCCACCCGAAATCAACGTACTCGACCAGACGGAGCCCCGCGGCGAAGGGGCCGACGCATGGCATGCCGACAACACCTACACCTCCGCTCCTCCTATGGGCTCTCTTCTCCGGGTCCTGCAGCTTCCCGGCGTGGGCGGCGATACCGCCTTCGCGAGTATGTACGCCGCCTACGAAGCCCTGTCCCCAGTCATGCGGGAACTCTGTGATGAACTAACGGCGGTGCACGATGTCACCCGGTCCATCGTCAAGGCGATCGCACGCGGCCATAGCACCGCGAATCTCGCCGAGATTCAGGCCAAGTTCCCCCCGGTCGAGCATCCGGTTGTGATCGTTCATCCTGAAACAGGAAGAAGAGCGCTCTTCGTCAATGTGAACTCGACCGCTCGAATCGTCGGCCTGCGCGAAGAGGAGAGCGACATGCTGTTGCGCTTCCTCTTCGAACACACGAAGTCGCCCGAGTTCCAGGTCCGAGTAAAATGGGACGAGCGATCACTCGTCTTTCTCGACAACCGATGCACACAACACTACGCAGTCGCTGACTATCATGAACGGCGCGTGCTCCATCGTGTCGCGATCGAAGGCGAACCTCCGGCCGGAATCGACCATGCGGCCGCTTCATCCTGATCCGGGTCAGCCTTGATCGTAATGCCTAGTCGCAAGGCCTCATGGCTTCAGGAGACGGTCGCGTAGCGCTTTATCTTGTACGAAGACCGGTAGTCCGTCCGCATCGAGGTACGACGGCTTGATCGACACACCGCCGTCAACTGCCAGCATTTGCCCGGTTATCCAACTTGATGATTCAGACAGAAGGAAAAGAACGGCGTTCGCGACATCGTCCGGCGTCCCTCGGCGCCCGAGCGGAATCACTGCCTGATCGCGCTCCGCGTCCTCCGCGTTCTGATTTTTTGGCACACGAATCGTCCCGGGTGCCACCGCATTCACACGAATTCCTAGACCGCCCCATTCGA
>Ga0115569_10004073_pt1 | contig 10622 bp, 5 predicted proteins | sample COGITO_mtgs_1205_2_FD_87295 | JGI IMG/M metagenome (GOLD analysis project Ga0115569, IMG submission 87295) | Pelagic marine microbial communities from North Sea - COGITO_mtgs_120503 | ecosystem: Environmental > Aquatic > Marine > Epipelagic | place: Germany:Helgoland, sampling site Kabeltonne...
ATTTTGACTTTGCTCCGCCAAAACGTGCTCCGGCACGATCGTCAGCATCGACTCAACGCGGTCGATAAGCCCTTGCAGCTGTCCGGCTTCGACAACAGTCGCCCCATCTGGCTTTCGCTGATCGTGCAGCGCCAGAATTTCTCGCGCAAGGTTGAGGCATGTGAGGACGGCTACATCCAGTGTATCAACCGTACCGGTCCGCTCACTCACTCGATTCATTGCGCGGTCTACGTAGCCAGCGATCTCTCGCAGAGCGTCGCCGTCGCCATCACTGCGAATCTTATACTCGTGGCCGGCGATACGTACTGCGACAGGCTTCGCGGTCCCATCATTGCTCATAATGCGCGCTCCGCCGGAGTCTTCCCAACCGCCGTGTTCGTCACACTCGTTTGGAGTTGCTCGAGACGACCGAGAATTTTATCCACGCTCTCGACAGCAGAGAGACGCTGAGCCTTCTCTGTATCTAGACGTGACTGAAGTGATGTTAGGCGCTGCTCGCGTTCGACGAGCTCCTCTAGAAGCTCAGCCTTTTCGGATGAGAGCCGCTCATGCTCGCCGATCAAAAAATCGATCGCGCGCTCAAGTCGATCGAAGTCATAGGCTCCACCGCCGCGACCACCCTCACGGCTACTCGCTTGACTCAATTGATCCTGACCTGCCGCTACCGATTCACGTGTCAACGTTCGCGCCCCGTCTTCGCATAGGTCCAACCCGCACACTCGCTCCTTCTAGACTACACGATTCAAGGGGCTTGGGCGCGCGGATTCCGCATAGAGATCTCTCGCGCCGCCGGACGGACGCCGGTCGCAAAACGGGGGATGCCCCATGCCCAAATAAACCGCTGAGGATGGCAAGCCACGCTGTTATCGAACAGACGCCTGCGAAGTGTTCATTCAGTGCGCTTGTCTCAATAGAAAAGCTGCCGCGCAGGTGAGGGCAAACGCCCCGAGTTAACCGGGGAAGTTCCCTAGCGTGTTTCGCTGTTGGAGTCGGGAGTCGCCCATCAGGTATCGGTCGACAGCACGAGCGGCCTCTCGACCTTCCCACTGTGCCCATACAACGAGACTCTGACCTCGACGGCAATCCCCCGCCGCAAACACACCCGGCTCTGACGTAGCAAACTCATCGAGCTGCGCATCGATATTGCCACGCGGATCCAGCTTGAGTCCGAGATCCTCGATCAAACCAGCCTGCACCGGTCCAAGGAAGCCGAGTGCCAGAAGAACAAGGTCCGCTTTGAGAACGAACTCAGATCCAGCCACTTCTACCATTTGCGGGCGCCCTGATTCATCAGGGTCGCCGAATTGAACTTCAACTCCATGCAGTTCAGCGAGGCCGCGCTCGTCGCCTGTGAACTTTTTTGTCAGCATCGCGTATTTGCGCTCACCGCCCTCGTCATGAGAACTCGAGCTGCGGGAGATCATTTGCCACATCGGCCAAGGTGTCGCCGAATTGCTTCCGTGAGGCGACTCCGCCATCAGTTCAAGCGAAGTCACCGACGCCGCCCCCTGTCTCAGGCTCGTCCCAACACAGTCGGATCCCGTATCGCCGCCACCCAGCACCACGACATGCTTCCCACTGGCCAAGATATCGTCCTCAGGCGGAAGCTTGTCACCATGGACGCGCTTCGTCGCTTGGGGCAAAAAGTCCATCGCAAAATGGACGCCGCCTAGATCACGCCCGTCGACAGGCAGATCCCGCGGCAGTTCTGCGCCCATCGTCAGCAGTACCGAGTCGAAACTCTTCCGCAGATCCGCGGCAGAGAGATCCTTCCCAACGTGAACTCCGGTCTGGAAAGCAACGCCCTCTTCCTTCATCTGCTCAAGACGGCGATCGATGATCCACTTCTCCATTTTGAACTCGGGAATTCCGTAGCGGAGTAGCCCGCCGACCCGGTCGTTCTTCTCGAAGACCGTCACGCTGTGTCCAGCACGCGCGAGTTGCTGGGCTGCGGCGAGACCGGCTGGACCTGAACCGACGACGGCGACGGATCGGCCAGTGCGCTTTTCCGCCACGACTGGCTTGATGTAGCCGTTCTCCCAGCCGTGGGTCACGACCTTAAATTCGATGTTCTTGATCGTTACGGGTTCTTCGTTGATCCCGAGCACACATCCCGACTCGCAGGGAGCGGGGCATATTGATCCGGTGAACTCGGGAAAGTTGTTTGTGGAGTGAAGACGCGAAATAGCCTCCTCCCACTTCCCTCGGTAGACCAGATCATTCCAATCGGGAATCACGTTACCGAGGGGACACCCGCCGCGACCGCTATTCGGATTGCTGCAGAACGGAATGCCGCAATCCATGCATCGCGACGCCTGACCCTGCAGTTCGTCATCCGGAATCGTAAGCATGACCTGCTTAAAATCGGTGGTCCGCTCCGCTTGATCGCGATAGCTCGCATTCTTGCGCTTGGTTTCGAGAAATCCGGTGGGCTTGGCCATATTGTTGCTCTGCCTCGACACGCGAGTTGCGTCGTCTGGGGGGTTCTCAGCGCGCGCCCCTGTTAAGGGTGCACCCGCTCGGGTTCATGGGTCACAGTTCGTGGGTAAAAGTTCGTGGGTAAAAGTTCTTCGTTAAAGGTTCGGAGCTTTATTACTTGCCCGTCGCCATCGCTTCAAGCGCTGCCCGATATTCCTGCGGGTATACCTTCACGAACTTCGGCGCGTAGGTATCCCATTTACGAAGGATGTCGTCGGCTCGCCCGCTTCGCGTGTAGTCGAAGTGCTTGCGCAACATATTCTGGACGTACTCGATGTCATCTTCACCAAGCGGCTCAAGATCAACTGCCGAGAGCGGGTTAATTTTCGCTGGAAAGTCACCCGTCTCGTCGAGCACGTAGGCGATGCCGCCACTCATACCCGCTCCGAAATTGAGTCCTGTCTCGCCCAAGATAATCGCTCGGCCGCCGGTCATGTATTCGCAACCGTGATCGCCAACGCCTTCAACAACCGCTTCGGCACCCGAGTTCCGAACACAGAATCGCTCGCCCGCAAGTCCGTGAAAAAACGCTTCGCCTCCCGTCGCTCCGTAGAGAAGCACGTTGCCCGCGATGATATTCTCCGTCGGCTCGAAAGTGATCTCTGCCGGAGCCCGCACAATCACCCGCCCCCCCGAGAGGCCCTTACCGCAGTAGTCGTTAGCATCGCCCGTTACGCGGATCTGGATGCCCTTCGGCAACCAAGCGCCTAGGCTCTGCCCGGCGGAACCGGTGAACTCGATATTGATCGTGGCATCCGGGAGCCCCTCAAGACCGTATTTGCGGCTGACCTCGGAACCGAGAATCGTTCCAACCGTTCGATTGATGTTCTCGATCGGGAGCTCGAGACTAACCTTCTCGCCTCGTTCAAGAGCCGGCTCGGCCAACTCGAGAAGCTTCATGTCGATCGCCTTTTCGAGACCGTGATTCTGACCGCCCGTGTTATGCAAATCGTTTTCAAGATTCGGCTTGTACAGAAGATCGGCCAGGTCGAGAGAAGACGCCTTCCAATGATTGATCGACTTCCTCATCTCTAGACGGTCGGTCTGACCAATCATCTCGTCCATGCTTCGGTAGCCAAGCTTCGCCATCAGTTCGCGCGTTTGCTCCGCTATAAAGAAGAAGAACTTGGTGACGTGCTCAGGTTGTCCCGCGAAGCGCTCACGCAGCTCCGGGCGCTGGGTCGCGATACCAACCGGGCAGGTATTCAAATGGCAGACGCGCATCAGAATGCAGCCCATGGCGACGAGTGGTGCAGTCGCGAAACCAAATTCATCCGCGCCTAGCAGCGCACCGATCACAACGTCGCGACCCGTCTTGAAGCCACCATCCACCTGCAGCTTGATGCGTCCACGCAGGTCGTTCTGGACCAGCGTCTGCTGAGTCTCGGCCAAGCCGATTTCCCACGGACAACCCGCGTTCTTAATCGACGTGAGCGCCGAAGCGCCAGTGCCACCATCGTGGCCCGCGATCAGGATGCCATCAGCCTTGCCTTTGGACACGCCCGAAGCGATCGTGCCTACGCCCGTCTCGGACACGAGCTTCACGCTCACATTCGCGCGACGATTTGCGTTCTTTAGGTCATGAATTAACTGCGACAGATCCTCGATCGAGTAGATATCATGATGCGGAGGCGGAGACGTTAGGCCAACACCCGGCGTCGAATAACGTGTGGCCGCGATAATCCCATCGACCTTGTGGCCTGGCAGCTCGCCACCCTCGCCGGGCTTCGCGCCCTGCGAAATTTTGATCTGCATCTCGTCGGAGTTGACCAAATAGGCACTCGTCACGCCGAAGCGCCCTGAAGCGACCTGCTTAATCTTGCTGCGACGCGAGTCGCCGTTCTCGTCCGGCGTCCAGCGCTTCGGGTCTTCGCCGCCCTCGCCGGTATTCGAACGTCCGCCGAGGCGGTTCATGGCGACGGCCAGCGTCTCGTGCGCTTCTGCCGAGATCGAGCCGTAAGACATAGCGCCGGTGCAGAAGCGGACGACGATCTCTTCTACAGATTCGACTTCTTCGATCGGAACTGCGTCACGATCGAATTTGAAGTCGAGCAGACCTCGCAAAGTGCGCATGCGCACAGAGTCGTCATTCGCCGCTTCCGTGTATTCATCAAAACTCTTCCAACTATCGTTGCGCACCGCGTGCTGAAGCTTCGCCACAGATTCGGGATTAAACGTGTGCTGCTCGCCGCGAAGACGCCACTGATAGAGGCCACCCGGATCAAGCTCGGGATACTCGAACTCATTTTCGGGGAAGCCCCGTTCGTGTCGCATTTCGACTTCGCGCGCAAGTACGTCGATGCCGATCCCCTTAACACGCGAGTGGGTGCCTGAGAAAGCGAGGTTCACAACATCTTCCCCTAGGCCGATAGCCTCGAAGATCTGTGCACCGCGGTAACTCTGAAGCGTCGAAATCCCCATCTTCGCGAAAATCTTGAGTAGGCCAAGATCGATGGCGTTCAGGTAGTTCTCAATCGCCGTTTCGCTCTTGAGATCTTCGGGAACGAAGGTTCGTTCTTCGACGATGTCCGAAACTGTTTCGAAGGCGAGATACGGGTTCACTGCACCCGCGCCGTATCCGATGAGCAGGGCGAAGTGCGCGACCTCACGTGCTTCACCCGTTTCAACGACAATCCCGCACCGCGTGCGAAGCGTCTTTCGAACCAGGTGATGGTGTACCGCGCCCGTCGCGAGCAGCGCCGGAATAGGAGCCAACTCCGGGCTCACACCGCGATCAGAGAGAATCAGGATATTTGCGCCACCTTCGATCGCCTGCACTGCCTCTCGGCAAAGCTGGTCAATCGCTCCTCTCATCCCCGCGCCACCTTCGGCCACCTTATAAAGGGTCGAAATCGTGACGGACTTGAAGCCCGGCTTGTCGATCTGGCGAATCGCCTCGAGTTCCGCGTCTCGCAGAACCGGGCGATGGAGTCGCAGCAGCTGTGCATGTTCCGGCGTTTCGACGAGAAGATTTTTCTCTTCGCCTAACGTCGAATCCAAGGTCATGACCGGACGCTCTCTAATCGAGTCGATCGCCGGGTTCGTGACCTGCGCAAAGTTTTGCTTGAAGTAGGAGAAGAGCAGTCGCGGCTTGTCGGAAAGACAGGCCAGCGCCGAATCCTCACCCATCGAGCCCAAGGCTTCCTTGCCGTTCGCTGCCATCGGCGCGAGCAAGAACCGCATATCTTCGAGGGTGTATCCAAAAGTCTGCTGCAGAGACAGCCTAATCTCCGGATTCGGCTTATGAACCGCGTCCACAGAAACGAGATCGCCCAGCTTCAGCTGATGCATGTCGACCCAGGTCTTATAGGGCTGACGTGTGATGTATCGATCCTTCAGCTCTTCATCTTCAATGATGCGGCCTTCCTCGAGGTCCGCATAGAACATACGTCCGGGCTCAAGTCGACCCTTCACTTCGATATCCACAGGCTCGATCGGCAGCGTGCCAACTTCCGACCCCATCACGAGTAAGCCGTCCTTGGTCACGACATAACGCGACGGGCGGAGCCCATTGCGATCGAGAACGGCGCCAACACCGTCTCCATTCGAGAAGCACATGGAAGCCGGACCGTCCCAGGGCTCCATCATGCACGAATAGTATTCATAGAACGCCCGACGTTCTTCGGTCATCGTCGGATCGTTTTCCCAAGCCTCAGGGATCATCATCAACATCGACTGAGGAAGATCGCGTCCCGCGAGGTGCAGGAACTCCAGCGCGTTATCAAATCGAGCCGAGTCACTCGTTCCGTTTCGCATGACCGGGAAGAGCTTACTCAGGTCTTCGCCGAAGAGGCTCGACTTGAGCGTACCTTCCCGTGCATTCATCCAGTTCTGGTTGCCGCGAATCGTGTTGATCTCGCCGTTATGTGCGAGGTAGCGGAACGGCTGCGCGAGGTCCCAGGTCGGAAAGGTGTTGGTGCTGTAGCGCTGATGCACCAAAGCGAGTCGGCTCTCTAGATCCGGATCCTGCATGTCGGGGAAAAATTCCGGCGTCTGGTGCGCCAGGAACATGCCCTTAAATAGGAAGGTCTTGGAGGAGAGGCTTGCGATATGGAACGCCGTGCCCTGGTTCTCGATCGCGCTCTCGATCAAGCGCCGGATCACGTAGAGCTTTCGCTCGAAGGCGGGCTGGTCGAGGCCTTCGGCCGCGCCGATAAAGAGCTGCTTGATCGCCGGCATTCCGCTGCGGGCGATCTGACCGATCTTCGACGGATCCGTCGGCACTTCGCGCCACCCGAGGAGACTCTGACCTTCGGCCGCCACAGCCTGCTCGACAGTCTCGACTTGCTTCGCGCGCTCGTCGCCATCGACGGCCAGAAATACGATCGCGGAGGCGTAGCTTCCCAGCGCGGGGAGCCCAAAGCCTTCGGCATCAGCGACCTTTCGTAGGAACTTGTCCGGCGTCTGGATCAACATGCCCGCGCCGTCACCGGTCGCTTCGTCTGAACCCGCCGCACCACGATGGGTCAGGCGGCAGAGGATTTCAGTGGCCTGCTCGATGATCGTATGACTTGCCGCCTTCTTAAGGTCGGCGACGAATCCGATGCCACAGGCATCGTGCTCTAGTTCGGGATCGTAGAGGCCCTGCTTCGGGGGGAGTCCGTATCGCATCATGCGCGCATCCGGCTTTCTTCGTTTCTCGCCACGCGTCCTCTGGGAGGTTTTCCCGGACGAACGGCAGCGAGGGCTTCCGACGTGCCTCGAAATCCGGAGGCCCGCCCGGAAATCGTTCGCTCGTCGGTGGTCCCGTGGAGTGCCATGCTTCCGTATCGCTCAGATGATTAGGGGCGGCTTCGCTGTCCCGGCGCCTACGGCGAACCGGTTGCAGGGTCCAGCATTTCGCGAGCTCTGAACGTCTCGTCCGAGTCCGCCTCGGTCACATCTTTGCTTTACATCTATTGAAGATGGTCGAACCGCTCGACGGAACGTGCCGGCTCTCTCCCGTTCGAATGATCGGGGCTCGGGCAGAACTCGAAGGTACCTGCGCCCTGTCCGTTCAGATTCGCGAGAATCGAGGGGCGGGGTTTGGTGTTGCTTCGAATCGGATTGAATGACTGTTGCCTAGACGCGAAGCCCGAAGTTTTGCCTTATGAAACAATGCTTCGTACTCGTGCGTCGACCACTTTGGCCGATCCATTTTCCAGTTCTGCCCGACACGAGAGTCCAGTCGCATCGCCAACGGTCCTGCGGAGAGCTAAGTCACCGCGGGCCCAACGTTTTTTCGAACGTTCCACCCTAAAGCAAGCGCCTAGGAAAGTCAACCGCCAAAGCACGCAGTACTATTCTTCAAGTACCTGCCAATGCTCATGAATCCCGGGAATCGACCAATTCCCGAAGGCGAGCCGGATAGTTGGTAATAAGGCCGTCCACGCCCGTATCGAGGAGCCGTTCCATTTCAGTAACCTCATTTGCGGTATACGGATAGACCGCGAAGCCCGCCTCATGCGCCGCTGACACCCATCTGGATGCGACTAGCAGGCAATGCGGGTTGACAGCCTCGGCTCCAACTCGATCTGCTCGCCCTAGGACGTCACGAGTGTCCCGCGGGGAAACGAGTACTGCGATCCTCGCCGCGGAGGACACAGCCCTCAGCCGAGCGAGCACTCCGTCGTCGAAGCTCGAAAAAAGCATCCGTGGCAAGAGCCCGCGAGCTTCAACCTCAGCAAAGACCCGTTCCTCGAGACCATCATACGGTGCATTGAGCCCCACCTTCAGCTCCAGGTTGAAGTCCATCCGACTGCCGAACCCCTCCAGCAGATCGAGCAGCGTCGGCATCCGCTCCGGAGCGGATCCGCCCGGAGCAGCATTCAGCGCCGCCAACTCTGAAGCGCTTCGGTCCCGAATCTCCCCCGGGTCCCCGAGCCGCTCGAGTGAAGCGTCGTGATGAATCACGACCACCCCATCACGGCTCACATGAAGATCGGTCTCGATCATATCCGCATCGAGTTCGATCGCGCGCTCGAATGCTGAGGCCGTATTTTCGGGGCGTTCACCGGAAGCGCCGCGATGGGCGATGACGAGCGGGCGACTCATTCCGCGGCGTCCTCTTCGGCCCAGGACCGGGATCTTTCAACCGCACGTCGCCAGCCGCGATAAAGCTTCTCACGCTCGTCCCGAGGCATAGTTGGCTCAAAGGTTGTTGCCTCGCCGGCTTCACTCTTGAGCGCCCCGCCCTCTTCCCAAAAGCCAACTGAGAATCCCGCCAGCTTGGCGGCCCCCATTGCCGTTGCTTCTAGTACCGCCGGCCGCTCGACGGCGATTCCAAGAATATCCGCCTGGAACTGCATCAAGAAGTCGTTCTCGCAGGCGCCGCCATCTACGTGAAGCACCTGAGGCGAAATCCCAGAATCCTTTGCCATAGCATCCATCACATCACGGGTCTGGAATGCGATCGACTCCAGTGTCGCGCGGGTGATATGAGCGTGAGTCGTCCCCCGGGTCAGCCCTACGATCGTTCCCCTCGCCTTCTCATCCCAATAAGGTGCGCCGAGGCCAACGAACGCAGGAACGACATAAACGCCGTCACTGTTAGGCACACTCTTCGCTATGGCTTCGCTCTCCGACGCGTGCTCAAAGATTCCGAGCCCGTCGCGCAACCACTGCACTGCGGAGCCAGCAACGAAGATCGACCCTTCCAGCGCATACTCCTGCACGCCATCGCGTCGCCACGCCACCGTCGTAATCAGGCCCGATTCCGACTGGGGCGCTTCATGCCCGGTATTCATCAGCAGAAAGCATCCGGTGCCATACGTATTCTTCGCGCGCCCCGGCGTGGTGCAGCCCTGTCCAAAGAGTGCAGATTGCTGATCGCCCGCGACGCCAGCAATCGGAATCGATGCGCCTAACCACTCTGCGTCCGCTTCTCCGAAATCGCCGCTCGAGTCTCGAACCTCCGGCAACATGGACCGCGGCACGCCTAATGCTTCTATCAGGAAATCATCCCAAGCGCCCTCATGAATATTGTAAAGCAGCGTACGCGAAGCATTGGAAGGCTCCGTCGCAAACACTCGCCCCTTCGTCAGCTTATAGATCAACCACGTATCGATCGTGCCGAAGCACAGTTCTCCGGCCTCAGCGCGCGCCTGCGCCCCTTCCACCGCATCGAGGATGAAGCGAATCTTCGTGCCTGAGAAATAGGCATCGATCAACAACCCTGTGCGGGCGCGGATCTCGTCTTCTAGACCTCGGCCTCGAAGCTCGTCGCAAACGCCACTCGACTGACGTGATTGCCAAACGATCGCAGGGTAAATCGGCTCGCCCGTCGCGCGATCCCAAACTACCGTGGTCTCTCGCTGGTTGGTGATCCCGATCGAAACGATAGCCTCGGCGCCTACACCCGCCGACTCAAGAGCCGTTCGCGCAGCGCGGAGCTGGCTATCCCAGATCTCGAAGGGATCGTGCTCGACCCAGCCCGGCTTGGGGAAGGACTGGGGAAACTCAAATTGCCCGACGCTTTGAATTGCTCCCTCTTGATCGATCAACAAGGCACGAGAGGACGTAGTCCCCTGATCTAGCGCAAGCACGAAGCCAGCCATACGAATCCCCCAGGTGGCCGCTAGCCTAAGAGCATGCGGCCTTGTTAGTCATCTCCGAAGAGCGCGTCCACGAACTCCGCCGCCTCAAATTCCCGTAGATCCTCTATACCTTCGCCAACCCCGACGAAGTTTACGGGAATCCCGAATTCGTCCGCGAGGCCGACGATCACGCCGCCCTTCGCAGTTCCGTCCATCTTACTCAGCACGAGTCCAGAAACTGAGGCTACTTCAGCGAAAAGGCGGGCCTGGGAAATAGCGTTCTGTCCGGTGTTCGAGTCCAGCACGAGCAGAATTTCATGAGGCGCGTCGGGAATATCCTTGCCGATCACACGCACTATTTTGGCTAGCTCTTCCATCAGCGGCTTCTTCGTTTGCAGGCGGCCGGCGGTGTCGATAATGGCAACGTCCACGTCGCGTGCGATCGCCGCCTTCACCGTATCAAAGGCCACAGATGCGGGGTCTCCCCCCGCTTCTCCTGAGATCACATCGCAGCCGACGCGCTCGCCCCATGTCTGGAGCTGCTCGATCGCGGCGGCACGAAACGTGTCCCCCGCCCCAAGCAAGACGCTCCGGCCCCTCGCCTGATGTTGCGCCGCAAGTTTCCCGATC
>Ga0115569_10004075_pt1 | contig 10619 bp, 9 predicted proteins | sample COGITO_mtgs_1205_2_FD_87295 | JGI IMG/M metagenome (GOLD analysis project Ga0115569, IMG submission 87295) | Pelagic marine microbial communities from North Sea - COGITO_mtgs_120503 | ecosystem: Environmental > Aquatic > Marine > Epipelagic | place: Germany:Helgoland, sampling site Kabeltonne...
ACAATGATAAACGTAATGACAGAAACGGTCATGCGATTTGAAATCGCCCAGCTTGAAAGTTTAAATTCTTTAATTTTTTTTGTGCTCATAGTTTACTAGTGTACAAGTTTTACATCTTCATTGTTATTCACAAGTCGCGCGCCTTTATCGACCAAAATTGAATTTTCAGAAAGCCCTTCAGATATGAACGAAAGGTTATCGTAACTCATCGCTTCTGTTACATACGTTTTCACAACGCTGTGATTGTTTTCTTTTGGTTCAATGGTATAAACAAAAGTTTTGTCATTACGGTCTTTTTGAACCAATCGCGATGGAATGACAATCCCATTAGCTTTAAAATCGTTTATTTTAATATCGGCAAGTAAGTTTGCTTTTAACTCATTGTTGGGGTTTTTTAGATCAATACGCGTTTTAAAACTTCTATTATTTGGATTGATAAAATTTCCTACTTGCGAGATGGAGGCCTCAACAGAAATTCCAATAGAACTAAAATTTAGCAGAACCTCAGTGCCTTTTTTGATCGATTTCAAATAGGTTTCAGTGACTTCACTTTCTACGTACACGTTGTTTAGATTCACAAGTCTTAAGAAGGGCATTTGCGGCGAGGTCATCTCACCAGTTTTTGCAAAAATCTGATCGATGATTCCTGAAAATGGGGCGATTACTTTCATTTTTCGGGCTTGCGCTTTCAAGCTTTTCATGCTGTTTTCAAGACCTTCTTTTTGTGCTTTTGCTTGCAGGTATTGAATTTCACTTCCAATATTTTGTTCCCAAAGTCTGGCTTGGCGCTCATAGGTGGTGGTTGCCAAAGCAAGTTGGGTGTTCAATTGTAAAACTGAATTGTCGATGACATCACTGTCCAAAGTTGCTAGGATTTGACCTTTTGAGACGTTCTGTCCTTCTTTAACCAAAATAGCCGTTACGGTGCCGCCCATTTCTGCATGTAGCTCAATGGTCTGATCCGCTTTGACCGTTCCTTGTACTTCTATATAATGATTAAAATCTTTGATTTCCGCTTTATAAGACGTCACGGTCATCAGTTTTTTCAGGGTATCTAGTTCTGAAATAGCCATCTCAACATCTTTCAGTTCTGCACCGATCCGATCCATTTTTTCTATAAGGCCCGCCTTTTTTGTTTTCAGGTCGGTCAAGGATTGAGATTCTTTAACCGCTGTATCACAAGAAAGTACAAGAGTTAAAATAAAGAGCAATAAAATATGTTTCATCGGAGTAATATTATGGTGGTGTTTCATTTGTTTAGTTTTTAAGAGGGGGATTAATAAGGGCTTCTAAATCAATTCTCTTAATGAGGATGTTCAGCATTGACAGCAAATAGTCTTGCTGCGCAGTATATAATTGACGTTGTGCTTGAGATAAATCAAAACTAGTGGTCAGTCCTTCAAAAAATTTCACTTCATTTTTTTGAGCTATTTGTTCTGAAAGTTCAAGAGCTTCTTTTTTGATGTCAAGATCTTCTACGGCAAATTCATAATCACTTCTTGCACGTGAGATTTCTAATTTAATTTTATCTGAAGTATCTTTTAAAAGAGATTTTGATTTCTCCAAATTGAGACGGGCTTTTTTGGTAGAAGCACTGCGTCCAAAGGAACTAAAAATAGGGATTTTCATAGAGACGCCAAACATTGAAGCCCCAAACCAATTTTGTGAATTTTCTAAAAAAGTAAACTGCTCACTGTTTCCAGAATAGCTGCCGTTCAGAAATGCATCTATTGAAGGCAATGCTTTGCTTTTCTCTAATTTCAGTAAGAGCTCCTTGCCTTTTAAATCATTAAAAGCAATTTTATAATCGACTACATTTTCTACTTCACGAATGGATTCTAAGGGCGCAAGAGAGGTGTACATTGCAATCAGTCTGTCAAGGTCATCTGTTAATTCTAAATCTGTATTTAACTCCAATCCAAGAGCATTGTTAAACAATTGGTAGGCGATTGTTTTTAAGCGTCTGACATAACTTTGATTGCTTCTCAAACTGGATAAGGTCAATTTTAATTGTTGAACGCTTTCTTCTTCAATCAATCCATTTTCGTACACCATCGTAAGTTCTCTTACATTGCTCTCTAATAATGTGATGTTTGAATTTACAATCTTTAAATTTTCTTCAGAGAGTAATACGTTTCCGTAAGCATAAGCGACCATTTTACGAAGTTCAATTTCTGTTTTTTCTTGGGCATTTTCTGAAATTTCAAGATACACTTTAGCCGCTTGAAGCCCTACTAAATAGGACCCATCAAATATTTTTTGAGAAATGGTGACCGTTCCATTCATGGTTTGTTTGGTGCCAAAAGCAATTTCGGCAAACTGCCCTGGCTCTCCACCAAAAAATTCTGCGGGGATCAACGAAATCTGTTGTTTTAACCAGTTGTTATAGGAAATGGCTGCTTTAATTTGTGGCAGTCCAGTAGAGGTTGTTTCCCATTTTTGGAGTTTTGCAATTTCTACATCACGGGCGGCGTTTTTGCTTATAGAATTATTCTCAAGAGCAAAATCAACGGCTTCTTTTAATGAAAACCGATAGACCTCTTCTTGAGAAAATACCGAAGTAGATATTAATAAAAAGAGCGTAAGTTTATGAAGCATTTGATGTTAAGTTTGATTTTGTAAAATTGTTAAGTAGGTTTAGACCTTTTAGGGTTGTAATAGCGCGCAAATGGTATTCGAGATAGCTTTCAAAAAGATAGTTTTTATCGAAAAGACTCTCTGGAAAAACACTAATATCGCGAATTGCAGTCACCCCATTAAAATATAACCTTGATATAAAATTAACATCAATATCAGGTCTAAACAATCCAGTATTCATTCCCATTTTTAAACTGTTTTCAAAGGAAGAGTGCATCTTTTCAAATTGTTTGATTTGTAGGCGCTCATAAATTTGAGGATAATATTTTTTAAGCTGATGTTGTGGTGAAACCTTTACACTTTTTAAGTAATTAATCACAAACATTTTAATATCATATAGCTCTTCAATAGGGTTGATGGAAGTTGCGTTTATCTTATCGATTCCTTCCGAAATATGGTCGAGGACAGAAAAAGTGACCACCTCTACAAGCTCTGTTTTATTTGAAAAATGAGCGTAAATGGTTTTCTTTGAAATCCCCATAGCATTTGCGATGTCATCCATTGTGACACTCTTAAATCCTAAAGAGAAGAATAACTCCTCTGATTTTGATATAATTTTCTCTTTCATAGCGAGCTGCAAATTTACAACAGGAAACTTAAAAAACAATTAAAGTTTCCAAAGTTTTGCAATTTTTTAACATTTATTATTTTTGCTTTGCAACATAGTTTTAGGAATTCACTTATTTTTGCCTCATGAAAGCCATTGAAACATACCAAAAACAATTTTTAGCATATCTAAAGGATTACAAAACAATACGAGAGCCTAAAAATCTTTATGAACCTATTGACTACATATTAAATTTAGGAGGAAAGCGCTTACGCCCCGTGTTGACCCTTATGACTGCGGATTGTTTTGAAGGGGATGTGAACAATGCACTAGACGCCGCTTTGGCAGTGGAGGTGTTTCATAATTTCTCACTTATTCACGATGATATTATGGACGCGGCGCCTTTGCGACGTGGCCATCAAACGGTGCATGAAAAATGGGATCTAAATACAGGAATTTTATCAGGAGACGCCATGCTGATTATGGCGTATCAATTGTTTGAGAATTACCCACCAGAGGTCTTTCAAAAACTAGCCATACTCTTTAGTAAAACCGCTTTGGAAGTTTGTGAGGGCCAACAATACGATATTGATTTTGAAACCCGTGACGAAGTTTCAATCGCGGAGTATCTAAAAATGATTGAATACAAAACCGCAGTCTTGGTTGGAGCTGCCATGAAAATGGGGGCTATAATTGTCAATGCATCTGAAGCGGATCAAAATCGCTGTTATGAATTTGGAAGAAATTTAGGCATTGCCTTTCAATTACAAGATGATTATTTAGACGCTTTTGGGGATCCTGAAACGTTTGGAAAACAAGTGGGAGGAGACATTATTGAGAATAAAAAAACCTATTTATATTTAAAGGCGCTAGAATTTTCGTCTGAAAAGGACCAACAACAATTGAGACATTTATTTAGTACAGAAGGCAATGATTCTAAGGATAAAATACAGATTGTAAAGCAAATTTTTACAGCATCGGGTTCTTCTGAGGCGACTAAAAAGGCGATTCAACACTATACGTCAGAAGCATTTTCAGTATTGGAATTACTGACTATTTCAGAAGATAAAAAGGAGCTTCTCAAAACGTTTGGAATTAGTCTTATGGATAGAACTGTCTAATGAATGTCCCATCTAACTTTGAGGATTTAATTGCTGAGGTGAATCAGTTAGATTTATATAAAAAATTAGTTCTTCAGCTTAATAAAGATTTTTTGCGCGCCAATGTGGACTTAAACTTTCATGAAGAAGTGTTGCCAACAAGCTTAAAATTAGTGCTTCACGAAACGGTCTATACGCTGATCCAAGAAAAATTCGCAGACTACTTAAACTTACTTTATATAATTGATGTCTCAGAAAAACAAATAAAAGCCTTGGATGGAAGTGATCCTCTTAAACTATCAGAAGCCGTGTCCTTTCTTATTTTAAAACGCGAGTGGCAAAAAGTTTGGTTTAGAACTAAATATTAAATCAAAAATTGATTTTAGTTACCTCTTTTACAGCTCCTAGCTTCAGATTTTAATGTTTCTATATCCAAACCCTGTTTCTGATATTAACTCAGGGATATTTTAAGTACTTGCATTTAATGTTCTTTTTTGAGTTTATAATTATTAAATATCAAACCTTTTCCTTCTTTATTTTTAATAAAACACAACACTATTAAAATATCTTCATATTTATGGCGTTTTCACATCTCATATTCGTGAAAAATCGTATTTTTGTCTATATTTTTCTAAAGAAAAAATAGAATTATTAATTCATGGATAAGTATTCTTTTTTAAACGCCGCCCATACCGCTTATTTTGCGGATTTATACGAACAATATCAACAAGACCCAGATAGCGTTGAGCCAAGCTGGAAAGCTTTCTTTCAGGGCTATGATTTTGGAAGCGACAGCAGTGAAGCTTCTGATGAAATTGTGGAGGGGGTTAATACGCAGATTCCAGAGCATGTACAGAAAGAGTTTCAGGTTGTAAAACTCATTGATGATTACCGTACTCGTGGTCATTTGTTTACCAAAACCAATCCTGTTAGAGACCGAAGAAAATACGCACCTTCTCTGGAAATTAGTAACTTTGGATTATCATCAGCAGATTTAGATACGGTTTTTAATGCAGGTGATATTATTGGGATTGGCCCTCAAAGTTTACGTGAAATTCAAAAGAATCTCGAAGCTATTTATTGCGATGCGATTGGCGTAGAATACATGTATATCCGCCGACCGAATGAGCGTCAATGGATTCAAAATAAATTGAACAATAATGATAATCAGGGTAATTTCACCCCTGATCAAAAAAAACATATCCTCAAAAAACTAAACGAAGCCGTTTCGTTTGAAACCTTTTTGCACACAAAATATGTCGGTCAAAAACGATTTTCATTAGAAGGAAATGAATCTTTAATTCCTGCCATTGATGCGCTTATTGAAAAAGCCGCTGCCTATGGTGTCAAAGAATTTGTCATGGGAATGGCCCACAGGGGTCGTTTGAGTACGCTGACCAATATTTTTGGCAAATCGGCCAGTGATATTTTCAGCGAATTTGATGGAAAAGATTATGAAGAAGAAGTATTTGATGGCGATGTAAAATACCACCTTGGTTGGACGAGTGATCGTTTGACAGATAATGGCAATCGAATTAATTTGAGTATTGCACCCAACCCTTCGCACCTCGAAACAGTAGGGGCCGTTGTTGAAGGGATTACAAGAGCAAAACAAGATAAGCTGAACCCCGAAGATGCGAGTAAAGTGTTGCCAATTGTGGTGCATGGCGATGCCGCCATCGCAGGACAAGGGCTCGTTTATGAAGTCGTTCAAATGGCACAGCTAGACGGCTATAAAACCAATGGAACCATTCACATAGTGGTGAATAATCAAATTGGATTTACCACAAATTACCTCGATGCAAGATCGTCCACCTATTGTACGGATGTTGCAAAAGTGACACTGTCCCCAGTATTGCATGTCAATGCTGATGATGCAGAAGCCGTGGTACACTCCATTTTATTTGCACTAGATTTTAGAATGCAGTTTAAGCGTGATGTGTTTATCGATCTGTTAGGCTATCGAAAATATGGTCATAACGAAGGAGATGAACCGCGTTTTACACAACCAAAACTGTATAAAGCCATTGCGAGCCATGACAATCCGCGCAATATATATGCACAAAAACTAATGGATGAAGGCATTATTGATTCCAATTATGTTTCAAAACTTGAGCAAGATTATAAGGCCTCTTTAGAGACGGAATTAAAAACGTCCAGAAAAGAAGATAAAACCGTCATCACGCCATTTATGCAAGAGGCTTGGGAGAATTTTCCAAGAGCCAAAGCGAATAAAATGCGAGCCACGGTAGATACCACCTACCCAAAAGAAAAACTAGCTTCAATTGCGAAAATCATATCCTCGCTTCCTGAAGATAAAAAATTTATACGCAAGATTTCTCGTTTGATCGAAGCTCGAAAACAAATGTTTGAGGGGGATAAACTGGATTGGTCTATGGCCGAACATTTAGCCTATGGATCTCTTTTAGAAGAAGGGTTTGATGTGCGTATTTCAGGGCAAGATGTAGAACGCGGAACGTTCTCTCACCGCCACGCAGTAGTAAAAGTAGAAGACAGTGAAGAAGAAGTAGTTCTTCTCAAAAATATAAGTCCAAACCAAGGGCAATTTAATATTTACAATTCATTATTATCAGAATACGGAGTGGTCGGATTTGATTACGGCTATGCCATGGCAAGTCCAAACACCCTTACAATATGGGAAGCTCAATTTGGAGATTTCAGTAATGGTGCTCAAATCATGATTGATCAATACATTTCATGTGGAGAAGATAAATGGAAAACACCCAACGGAATCGTCTTGTTATTACCGCACGGTTACGAAGGTCAAGGAGCCGAGCATTCTTCGGGGCGTATGGAGCGTTACCTCCAGCTTTGTGGAAAAGACAATATGTTTATTGTCGATTGTACCACGCCGGCGAATATGTATCATTTATTAAGACGTCAATTAAAAGCAGATTTTAGAAAGCCTTTAATTGTATTCACTCCCAAAAGTTTATTGCGCCATCCAAAAGTAGTTTCTACAGTTGATGAGTTTGCAAATGGAAGTTTCCAAATGCTGATTGACGATGCATCAGCACAAGCAGAAACCATTAAAACATTGGTTTTTGTCACCGGTAAATTCTATTATGATTTACTAGAAGCGCAAGAGAATTTAGGAAGAACGGATGTTGCCTTGGTACGTGTAGAACAATTATTCCCACTTCCAGAGGATGAAATGGAGGCATTGATTTCAAAATATAAAAATGCAGATGATATCGTCTGGGCACAAGAAGAACCAAGAAATATGGGCGCTTATGCACACATATTAATGCATATAGAGGATGCTAGAAATTGGCGTGTGGCTTCAAGACGAAGTTACAGCGCACCTGCGGCTGGAAGTTCCACCCGTTCCAAAAAAAGACATCAAGAAGTAATCGATTTTGTTTTTGATAAAACAAAAGATAATCAAAGAAGAAAACTAAAATAAACACACAATGATTTTAGAAATGAAAGTGCCTTCACCAGGCGAATCAATCACAGAAGTAGAAATTGCAGAATGGTTAGTTCAAGAAGGCGATTATGTAGAAAAAGATCAAGCCATTGCAGAAGTGGACAGCGATAAAGCAACTTTAGAGTTGCCAGCAGAAGCGAGCGGAACCATTTCTTTAAAAGCAGAAGTAGGCGATGCTGTAGACGTTGGAGCCGTTGTTTGTCTCATTGATACCAGTGCTGCAAAACCAGAAGGTAATGACGCTCCTAAAGCGACAGTAGCCACGCCAGAAGTTGTTGCAACACCAAAAGTTGAAACGCCGGCGAACACTACCTATGCTACAGGATCAGCGAGTCCAGCAGCTAAAAAAATATTGTCCGAAAAAGGCATTGAAGCCACTGCAATTGCAGGCACCGGAAAAGACGGACGCATTACCAAAGAAGATGCCGTCAAAGCGGTTCCAGCAATGGGACAACAGACGAATGTAGAAGGTCGTGGTGTGTCACGGTCTAAACTCTCTATGTTGCGTCGAAAAGTAGCCGAACGTTTGGTGGCTGTCAAAAATGAAACGGCGATGTTAACGACATTCAACGAAGTTGACATGTCTCCAATTTTTGAATTGAGAAAACAATACAAAGAAACCTTTAAAGAAAAGCACGGTGTAGGACTTGGGTTTATGAGTTTCTTTACACTCGCCGTGGTGCGTGCATTAAAATTATTTCCTTCGGTTAACTCTATGATCGATGGAAAAGAAATGATTTCCTATGATTTCTGTGATATCAGTATCGCCGTTTCAGGACCTAAAGGACTCATGGTACCCGTCATAAGAAACGCGGAAGATTTATCCTTTAGAGGGGTAGAATCGGAAGTGAAACGTTTGGCAATTCTTGCGCGTGATGGACAAATCACAGTGGATGAAATGACAGGCGGAACTTTTACAATTACCAATGGGGGTGTTTTTGGTAGTATGCTTTCAACACCTATTATCAACCCGCCTCAAAGTGCCATTCTTGGAATGCACAATATTGTAGAACGTCCAGTAGCTCTTAATGGCGAAGTCGTTATTCGTCCGATTATGTACGTTGCCTTGTCCTATGACCATAGAATTATTGACGGAAGAGAATCGGTTGGATTCCTTGTAGCGGTGAAAGAAGCCCTTGAAAATCCACAAGAATTCTTGATGGATGCCGATGTTAAAAAAGCATTAGAGCTTTAAAATATATTTTTTTTAGGTTCCGCGAAATCGGGAGACTTTGTGGAGTTGGGACAAATAATTATTCATAAAACTTACTTTTCAATGTAGTTAAGTCAGCTCATTGCTGACTAAACGGATATGAAACATAATTTACCGAATTTGGTAGTCGTTATTCGTCCGATTGTGTACGTTGCCTTGTCCAATGAACATAGAATCATGGTGGATGAGGACATTAAAAAAGCGTTAGAGCTGTAAATTTAATTTTTTTTAGGTTCCGGGATGTCGGGAGACTTTGTGGAGCTGGGTGATTCAACGTTTAATCATCTGGTCTTTCAGGGATGTAAACCACATCAATTTCTATTTCATTTCCATAGGTTACTATAATTGAACACAAAACAGAAACATTTTTTCCATTGTGAATAGCAGGTTCCATCACGGGTATTTTTCTAAGCACTCTCAAGATTTCTGCTTGAATGGTGACCTCTGAATTTCTAACTTTCAAACCAGTCAAATTTCCGTTTTCGTTGATTATAAAAAAAGCTTCTACCTGCTTTGGTTCTAAAAGATTTAAATCTTTAGATACACTCAAATTAAACTCCCGCTTTATAAATGTCGATACTTTAGTATTAAAACACTTCCTTGTCTCTTCTTCAGACAGTTCCTCACAACCATTATAGACAGGCGTGATTTCTGCATCTTTTAAGATCATCCTCTTATCAGGGGGGTAATTTGCTAAACCGTCATCATGTGACATAATGCTGCATAAACTTAACATTGCCTGTTCTTCTTCTTTAGTCATATTTCCTTGTGCCATCACCTGTTCTTGTACAGCATTGATTTTCATGATCAATTCACTTTCTGTGTTTTTTGAAGGGTCAGATGTTTCTTTACAAGAAACACATAAGAAACCAATAGACAGGATTGAAATAACTACCAAGTTTTTTAACCTTTTTTTTCTTTTCAAATTTATTTTCATCATCATTATATTTTTAATTTAATTGAAATTTTATTTATTTAAGTCATAGAATACGTAGCGGGGCACTTCTTATTTAAGAATTACCCAAAAAACTTAAATAGTGGGCGACATAATTTAACTTTTAAGTAAAAAACTTAATTAGAAGAGCGATTTATTTAATGTACATAATTTAGTAAAAAAAAACCGAACCTGCCTGTCGCAGACAAGGTAGGAAATTCATTCTATCGCTCGAATCCTCTAGCTGGCGCAAGCGTCTCGCTTGTGCCTACAAACAAACTCAAACAATTCTTGTATTTTCTACTCATTTTTTTCACGTTTTCTTTTGCATACTGGGCACGAGCAAAAGATGCTCGCGCTAGCTGCGCTTAGTGGCCGTAAACTAGCGGAAAATAACTTTTACATTTACCCCAACAAGACCTGCCAATCTATGACGTTACCACGCTATGGCGTGGTGGGAGCGCAAACTAGCGACATCAGGGAGCTTGCGAAAATGAATAATTTTTTCCAAAATTTATTATACAATGCCTTAAATGCAGTCTCATCTAGTTTTATGCTTTTTTTTGCTAATGATGCCATTTATAAGTTTAGTTTATTGAATGTCCGTTTATAGAAATAAAGTAATTATTTGTTCTTACTGTCACATTGAGCGAAGTCGAAATGTTTTGATAGTCAGAACTTTAAATTTCTCGACTTCGCTCGAAATAACAGATTTTTCTTAATTATGACATTTAAAG
>Ga0115569_10004084_pt1 | contig 10609 bp, 9 predicted proteins | sample COGITO_mtgs_1205_2_FD_87295 | JGI IMG/M metagenome (GOLD analysis project Ga0115569, IMG submission 87295) | Pelagic marine microbial communities from North Sea - COGITO_mtgs_120503 | ecosystem: Environmental > Aquatic > Marine > Epipelagic | place: Germany:Helgoland, sampling site Kabeltonne...
AAAATGGAGAGATAGATTTAATGTTTAAAAGGAATATTACTAAAACCAAAAAATTTAATATTACTAAATACAAGTTCGTACTGAGAAATAAATTCCCTTTATTATTCAAATTGTATAAAAAAATAAGATAATATGAAATACAGTCTATTAACCTATGTTGAAAATAAACGTTTTTTTAATGTTGGCGACAACATTCAAAGTTTAGCGGCAAAACAGTTTTTACCCAAAGTAGATTCCCTACTTAATCGTGAAAAATTAGCCGATTATGAAGACGAACAGACAAAGCTCATTATGAACGGTTGGTTTACTCACAATACGACTAATTGGGTACCTTCAGACAAAATAGATCCACTTTTTGTTTCTTTTCATTTAAATAATACAGCTGCTCCTGCTATGCTAAATGATAAAGGGGTCGCTTATTTAAAGAAACATGCACCAATAGGATGCAGAGATAAATTTTCAGTAAAAACTCTAAAATCTAAAGGAATAGATGCTTTTTTTTCGGGATGTTTAACCTTAACGTTAGATTCGTACAAAGTAAATGATTCAGAAAGGGACAATAATATATATATAGTTGATCCACTTTATAATTATCCGAGAAACGAAAAAGTGTTTTACAATTTTAAAGCTTTTATAAGAAGTATCTTAAATGGAAAACTGTTTCAATTAGGTAAAAAAAAGAAACATATTAAAAACTTTATCGATAAAGACCTTATTAACTCTGCAACACATATAAACCAAGAACCACCATCAAATAAATATACAGATGAAGAAAAATTTGAAATGGCGGAAGATTTACTTAATAAATATGCAAGGGCTAAATTGGTTATTACATCAAGAATTCATTGTGCGTTACCTTGTCTCGCTATGGGAACACCAGTAATATTTATCAATGGCTTTGATAGTTTTGTTGATTCTTGTAGGTTTGATGGTATAATAGAACTTTTTAATCGAATTGATGTTAATCCAAAAACAGGAGAATACAAGGCCAATTTTAACCTTCCTGAGAAAATTAATATTAATACAACGGTTAAAAACTTTGAAAAGCATCATGAATTAGCAAATCCTTTAAAACAGAGATGCAAAGATTTTATTAATAATTAATAAATAGATAATTGACATTACTTTATATAACAAATGGGATTAATGGTTCTGGTGGATTGGAACGTGTTTTGTCTATTAAAGCTAGTTATTTAGCTGATATCATGGGCTATAATGTGCATATCATTAAGCTTAATCAGAAAAACGCACCTTTGTTTTATAAATTTAGCAATAAACTAATATATCATGATATAGAAGTAAAGGGTAATATAATAAAATACCTAAGTGATTATCGAAAAGGTATAAATTCAGTAGTAAAAAGCATTAGACCAGATATTATTTCTGTTTGTGATGATGGTTATAAAGGGTTTTATACACCCTTAATAATTGGGAAGCATTACCCAATGGTTTATGAAAGACATGCTTCAATAAATATTTTCAAGAATACAGACAGGCTAAGTTTTATACAAAATCTAAAATTTAAACTTCTTAACAAATTGATGCTTTTGGGAGCTCGACATTATGATGCATTTGTAGTCTTAACAAAAGGGAATTTAAAAGAATGGAATCTTAAAAATTTACATGTAATTCCAAATCCCTTATCCTTTTATCCAGAAAATCCATCCCCGCTAAAAAATAAAAAAGTAATAACGGTCGGTAATCACGGGTTTCAAAAAGGATACGATAGATTATTAAAAAGTTGGAAACAAATAAATAACAAATATCCAGATTGGCAATTAGAAGTTTTTGGTAAAATAGATCCTGATAAAAAGCATATAAAATTAGCAGAAACATTAAGTATTAGCGATTCAGTATCTTTTTTTAACCCTGTAAAGAACATTCAAGATAAGTATAACGAAGCTTCAATATATGCTATGTCGTCGAGATCCGAAGGATTTGGCATGGTTTTAATAGAAGCTATGGCTTATGGTTTACCTTGTGTCTCTTTTGATTGTCCAAACGGCCCTAGAGATATAATAACGAATAAGAGAGATGGTTTCCTTATAGAAAATGGAGATATTGATACTTTTTCTTTAAAAATTAGTGCACTTATTGAAGATGAAAAACTAAGAGTCAAAATGGGAGGCAATGCAAGATTAAAAGCTGAAATGTATTTACCTGAAAAAATAATCCCTCAATGGGACACTTTGTTTTCTAACTTAACAAATAGCAACAAATGAAAAAGATTCTTTTGATAATGCCCTATGGAAGTGTTGGTGGTATGGAACGTTTAGCCTTATCTTTTTACAATCACTATAAAAGTAAAGGTTATGATGTAAAAGGTCTAAAATTTATTAAATTAGGAACTGACCTTATAAACTTTGGAGAAGATGAAATGTTTTTAAAAACTAGAGATTTCAATGAAATGTCAACTTGGGAACGTTTAAAATTTTATTTATCAGTACCAAATTCGATAAGGAAAATAATTAAAAAAGAAAAAATAACACACTCCATCTCTTTTGGTGATATGGCGAACTTTTTTAGTTCTTTAACACTTACAAAAGAATTTAAAATTGGTAGTATTCACGCATTAAAAAGTGTTGAATTTACTAATAAATCGTTTTTTAATTCACTATTTAAATTAAGTTATAAAACAACGTATGCAAATCTTGATAAGGTTATCTGTATTAGCAAGGATATAAAAGAGGATTTAATAAATAAATGTGGATTTAGATTCATAAACAAGCTAGAAATCATTTACAACCCTCATGACCTAAATCATATAAATAAACTTGCAACTGAGCCTATTGAAAATCAAGAAGAATTAGCACTTTTCGCAAAAACATCAATTCTGTTTTTAGGTAGATTATCTATACAGAAGTCTCCTTGGCATTTAATTAAAGCATTCTCTTTGGTTTTAGAGAGCAAATTGGATACAAACCTTGTTTTTATTGGAGATGGGGATAAAAATGTTGAAAACTATCTAAAAAAACTATCTAGAAATCTTAATATTGACAAAAATATATTTTTTCTTGGAAGGAGAAATAATCCTTATAAATATATGGTTAAAGCAGATGTTTTAGCCTTGTCCTCACATTATGAAGGAACTCCTAATGTTATAGTGGAGTCAATATGTGTTGGCACACCTATAGTATCCTCTTTTTGCACTAGAGGAATTATAGAACTAATGGAGCTAAGCCCACGAGAATTATTACCTGAAAACGAAAATATTTACACCGAAGCAGGCATCATAACACCTAATTTATTTAAAGGCGTGTTAGGTATTCCAAAAGTAAATAATAGAATTATTGAAGAAGAAATCAGGCTTTCAGAAGCATTGAAATTAGTATTATCTTCAAATAAATATAAGAATATATTAGAAGATAATAAGGACTTGTTACTAACTAAATTCGATATTGAAAAAGTAACAAGACAATATTTAGAAAAGAATAATTAATAAGATCACATAATGCTATTTAACTCATTTGAATTTTTATTATTTCTCCCTGTAGTATTTCTTTTGTATTGGTTTGTCTTTAATAAAAAACTAAACCTTCAAAACTTATTATTACTAGTTTCTAGTTATATTTTTTATGGCTGGTGGGATTACAGGTTTCTGTCTTTAATTATTTTTAGTTCTATTATAGATTTTTATTGTGGATTATCTATTGAAAAGGCTCATACTAAAAGTACAAAAAAAAAGTGGTTACTATTAAGTATGTTTATTAACCTAGGTTTTTTAGGGATTTTTAAATATTTTAATTTCTTTTCTCAATCTCTTCAAGAGGCATTTCAATCTTTTGGGTATCAAATAGACACTTTAACATTAAATATCATATTACCTGTCGGTATTAGCTTTTACACGTTTCAGACCATGAGCTATACTATTGACGTTTATAGAAATAAGCTAAAACCAACTAAAGATATCATTGCTTTTTTCGCTTTTGTTAGCTTTTTTCCACAATTAGTGGCAGGCCCCATAGAACGTGCTACCAATTTATTACCGCAATTTTATAAAAAACGTCAATTTAACTATGCTAACGCTGTAGATGGTTGCAGACAAATATTATGGGGTTTATTCAAAAAAATAGTTGTTGCAGATAACTGCGCTCTTATTGTAAATCAGGTATTTGATAACTATACCGAATATAACGCAAGTTCACTTTTAATAGGGTCTGTTTTTTTTGCTTTTCAAATTTATGGTGATTTTTCAGGATATTCAGACATCGCTATCGGAACTTCTAGATTGTTTGGCTTTAATTTAATGCAGAATTTTGCATTTCCTTATTTCTCAAGAGATATTGCCGAGTTTTGGAGACGTTGGCATATATCATTATCAACATGGTTTAGAGATTATGTGTATATTCCTTTAGGTGGTAGCCGTGGAGGTTTATGGATGAAAGTAAGAAATACTTTTATAATTTTTTTAGTGAGTGGTTTTTGGCATGGTGCTAATTGGACTTTTGTTATTTGGGGAGCTTTAAACGCCATTTATTTTCTACCTCTATTATTGTTAGATAAAAATAGAGTAAACACTAATACCGTTGCCGAAAATAATATAGTCATAAATTTTAAAGAGTTTATCCAAGTAGGCACGACGTTTGTTTTAACACTATTAGCTTGGGTGTTTTTTAGAGCACCTAATGTTAGTACAGCAATAAATTATATATATAACATGTTTTCAAAAACTATATTTAATTTTCCAACAATAGATTTAAAGCCATTAATTTTTATTTTTATTTTAGTAGTTTTTGAATGGTATAATAGAACTAAAGAGCATGGATTAGAAATAAACAATATTAAATTAACAATATTCAGATGGTTCATTTATTTATTCGTTTTTTGTTTAATACTAATATTTGGAGCACAGTCACAATCATTTATTTATTTTCAATTTTAAAATGAAAAAATTTTTAATTAAATCCTTATTTTTCTTCTTATTAATAGTAGTTACTATATCGACTATATTAATGGCTTTTGGTGGATACGTAGATTATTTTTATGAAAAATTCACAACACCTAAAGCGCAATCATTAATTCTAGGTGATTCAAGAAGTATGCAGGGAATTCAACCAGCTGTTATTAATGATTATTTGTCATCCAGCGATTACAGTCTACCAATGATGAATTACAGCTTCACTATTGCCCAAATAGCATATGGTCCTTTATACAGTGAAAGTGTAAGAAAGAAATTAGATCCAACCACAAAAAATGGGTTATTCATTTTAACTGTTAATCCTTGGATATTATCATCACGTGAAGGAGATAATGAAAAAAATGGAGTATTCTTTGAAAAAGATATGCCTCCACATAATATGGAATTGGTTTCTATGAATCCTAACATTGAATATCTAATTAAAAATTTCAACTATTTTCATTTTAAATCGATCATTAGACGCACATCTAAAATGCATAAAGATGGCTGGCTTGAGGAATCTAATTTACCAAAAGATATGATAACTCTTAATGAGTGGAAAGATAAACAGGTTATTATGTATAATGGGTATGCTTCAGAATGGGAAAAATCTGAGTTTAGGTTACAAAGTTTTGAATCATTAATAAAATATTTAAAAGATTTTGGTACTGTTGTATTAATAAGAATGCCAATCGATGAAAAGATAATTGACATTGAAAATAATTACTGGTTCAATTTTGATTTAGAAATTAATGGAATTGCGAATAAGACAAATACTCACTATATTAATTTTACAACTGTTAATAATGATTATAAAACTTATGATGGTAATCATTTAGACAAATTTGGAGGTGTTACTTTTACGAAAAATATTTGTGATTCAATTATAATTAAACATAAAAGTAATAATAAAGCTAAATGATCGATTTTTTTCCAATAAAATATTATTATGATGTATATATCAACTTTTCATTATTTATAGTGTTTGTAACCTTCTTTCATACCTTGTTTTTAAGGATGGAGGATTCTAAAAACATCAAATACTTAAAAATTATTGGGTATTTAGTCTTATTTTTTATGTTTATTTATTTGGGATTAAGACCAATAAGCCCTGCTTTCACTGACATGACCACATATGCAGCCCATTTTTATAGATATGCTCATGGAGTACCCATTAAAAGCAGCTCAGACATATTGTTTCATATTTTTATGAAATTTTGCAGTCAAATAATGACAGCGAACATGTTTTTCATGATTTGCATATTATTCTATATATATCCTATGTTTTTAATTTCTAAAAAGTACTTTGGAAAGTATTGGTTTTATAGTTTTTTTATGTTTGTAGTTTCTTTTTCCTTTTGGGGATATGGAGTGAACGGGATAAGAAATGGTATTGCAACATCGTTTTTTTTATTAGCATTTGCATACTATGATAAGAAGGTTTTAATGGCACTATTTATGATTTTAGCGTGCTTGTTTCACAATACATTATTATTACCTACTCTAGCTTTTATAATTACTTTATTCCACAATAATCCAAAAACTTATTTAATATCCTGGTTATTAGCAATTCCTTTATCTCTGTTTTTAGGTGATATCTGGATAAGCTTATTCTCTAATTTAGGTTTTGCTGACGGTAGATTAAGTGGCTACCTAAGTGGAGAAGCGGATGCTAAATTTGAAAGTTTAAGCTTTAGATGGGATTTTTTACTATATAGTAGTTCAGCCGTTTATGCTGGTTGGTATTTTATATATAAAAAAGAGTTTAAAGACCTTTATTATAATAGGTTGTTAAATATATATCTTATAGCCAATTCCTTCTGGATATTAGTTATTAGAGCAAATTTTTCAAATCGCTTTGCTTATATTTCATGGTTTATGATATCAATAATAATTATATATCCTCTTTTAAAACAACAATTTTTTAAGAACCAAAATTTGGTCATTGGGAAAATAGTATTGATTTATTTTTCTTTTACATATTTCATGTACTTTATTTATTATGCCTAAATAAAAACTTTATGAAAAAAATTACAATTTTTACTCCAACTTATAATAGGGCTTATTGCTTAGGCAATTGTTATGAGAGTTTAACACGACAAAACAATGGTGCTTTTATATGGCTTATTATTGATGATGGCTCTTCGGATGATACTAAAGCTCTGGTTGATAGTTGGATTGCAGAACATAAAATTGATATTATTTATCATTATCAGAAAAATCAAGGTATGCATGGAGCACATAACGCTGCTTATCGTTTGATTCAAACTGAATTAAATGTGTGTGTTGATTCAGACGACTTCATGCCTGATGATGCTGTAGAAAAAATTTTAAATTTATGGGATAAATATGGTGGAGAAAAATATGCAGGTATTATTGGACTGGACATTGACAGAAAAAATAGTATAATAGGCACCCCTTTTCCTGATAATTTAAAAGAATGTAAATACTTCCAGCTAAAAAGTAAATATAATGTAGTTGGTGATAAAAAATTTATTTATCGTACAGATGTTATCAAAAAATACCCTGAATACCCAATATTTAAAGAAGAACGTTTTGTCCCCCTTGGTTATAAATACATGCTTATAGATCAAGATTATTCGCTGTTGTGTTTCAATGAAGTATTTTGTAATGTAGAATATATGGAAGACGGCTCTAGTTTAAATATTTTCAAACAATATAAAAAACACCCTAAAGGGTTTACTCACGAAAGAAAAGAGCGTATGAAATTCTCTTACACGTTTAAAGAAAGGTTCAAAAACGCTATTCACTATATATCTTGTAATATCATGACTAAGAACTGGAAATTCTTATCAGAATCTCCAAAAAAAATAATGACAATATTTGCCTTACCTTTTGGTATTGTACTCTATTTATATATTATGAATACTACAAAAAAAGGTGTAATGAAAAAAGATAATTAAATATGAGAACTACAGGTAGAGATAAAATAAAAAAAATAAAACCACTCATTACTCTTCTAGTTAAAATCAATTCTGTGTTCCCCTATTTTATTAATTACCGGTTATTTGTGTTTTTTAGAAATACATCGGGTTACCTAGGGCTATTAATAAGGTATATTTTATTTAAAAACCTATCTATAAAGTGCGGAGAAAACATCTCTATACATGAAGGAGTCTATTTAAAAGGAATAAATAATATATCTGTAGGAAATAATATAAGTATTCACTCTTTGTGTTATATAGATGGTTCTGGAGGAATTACTATTGGCAATGATGTATCCATTGCTCATAATAGCACCATAATGACTACAAATCATACTTGGAATGATATTGAAATTCCTATAAAGTATAATAAAACAACTAAAGGACCTGTAAATATTGATAATGATGTTTGGATAGGTTGTGGTTGTAGAATTTTATCTGGAGTTAATATAAAAACCAGAAGTATTGTTGCTGCTGGAGCAGTTGTAAATAAGGATATTGAAGCAAATAGTCTTTTTGGAGGTGTTCCTGCTAAGCTTATTAAAAAAATATAAAAAAGACCAACCAAAATTTAGCCAGCCTTTTATTGTACTCAAAAGTAAGGTTAATTATTTACAAGAATTACTAGTCTGAACAACTTCTGCAGAACTTGTAGTATTTTGCGTCTTTATACATTCGTAATTACCAACAACATAAATACTATTATTTATTAAGGAAATACTTTTATTTACTTCTCTTAGATAAATACCGTGATTATTAGGAGCAGCAATATCATTATCTGCAATTGAAATTGACTCAGAATTAAAAACTTGAATACCACTATTTATAGCATTCTTATTTAAACTTAATCCCTTGGTTGCATTAATTAAACATGGAGCATTATTAGCTGAACTAAAAGTATTATTTTCAACTGTAAACTTAAAATTTTCTTGGCCTGCCTCTTTATTGACATTTGAAAAATTAATAGCATTACTTGTTACATCAATACTGTTTTCAGAGAAAAGTACATTATTTAATGAAGTTAAGCTCATAAAAATACCTTTACTATTATTTTTAGAACTTTTTAAAATATTTCTAGATATCTCTAAATCACTTCCATCTTTTATAAAAATCCCAGATACAAAATCATTTATATTATTTTCCAATATTTTAGCATCTCTATTATATACAGTAATGCCAATGGGATACCCATTTATAGTATTATTTGACACTTCATTATTGTAAATTGTTTCACTGTCACCTGGCACACCTGCAACAATACCTGCCCCTGAAACACTTCCAGATTTAGCTGTAACTGTATTACCTCTTATGGTAGTTCCGTCAGTAAAAGAAAAACTTATTGGCATTTCCGTAGTATTATTTTCGATAATTACTGAATAACCAATATGTACGGTAAAAGCCCCTACTCTGCTATTTCTTTCAATGTTATTTCTAATAATTATATCTTTTGAAATTTGATAATAAATCATATTTCCATCGCTATCTCTGCCTCTAACTGCTTCAATATCTATCGCAAACCCAGGTGCAACTCCATTTGAAAGAGCTGTATTTTGGCTAGCATTTAAAAACTCATTATTTTCAATTATTATATTAAAACCATCAGTTATAGATAAATTATTTCTTCTATTTGAATCAAAAATATTATTTGTAATATGTATATTATTTGAAGGTTTATAGTTTGGTTGAAAAGAAAAACCAATACTATTAATATCAATACCATCACCAGTTCCTCCCGAAAATCGAACATTTTCAACCAAAACATCTTGCCCTGACCGAATTTGTAAACAATGTCCATGCTCATGAGCACCTCCACTTGAATAATCATGCTTATCTCTATCTCCATGCAGATTACCCCCCTCTATTTTTATATTAGAGCTATCGTACACGCCTAAAAGGGCATATTTTGAAGTATTATTAGGATATACTCTTAAATGTGTATTGTTAGTCATTAATAGATGAAAATCTGATGGGAGAGTTATTGCTTCTAGTGCTGGATAAAAATTAGCTCCAGGTGCAGTACTACTCAGCTTACCTACTTCAAAATAAGCATCCATTTCATCTATTGAAAAAGTTGTAGCTCCCATGCTTTTTACTTGAACCATGAGAGATTCAAGTATGTCACGATTTCTAAAGGCAATTTCAGAAGTTGTTTCACCTTCCACAATGTCCCAGCGTTTAGGGTCAAAATTAAACGTCGTGTCTTTTAATTGAGGTGTTGAACCTCCCAAGGCTAAACTAGAATTCAATAACTCTCCTGAAATAATAGCATTGTCAGAGAAATTAAGGGTTCCATTAATAATATCGCCACCTTCATATAGAATAGTAACATTGGCAGGTAAATTAATGGTTTGTCCTTGTAAATCCATTATACAATTAATAAGTATGGTTGAATTTGGGGCTATAGTATTCAAGTCAAACTCGCAAGGTAATGTAGGGTCTAATTCTTGTTCTTCTTCTGGCTCTGTTTCCTCTTCTAAAACTTCTTCCTCATCCTCAAGATTTATAACCTCTTCTCCAACAGGTTCTATAAATAATTCTTCAGTATTACATGACATCGCTGATATCATAATTACGAATGCTAACAGCATAACTCTTTTCGTTTTTCTCATACTTAATTTTTTGTTTGGGGCATTAAATTACTAAGGCACAAGTATATTATTATTATTTTAAAAATTCGTCAAACAGCTTATTTATTCGACAAAACACATTTTTAATTTACATTTTATCGATGAAATACGTTTTTAATCGACTAAAAGTTTTATTGTAA
>Ga0115569_10004091_pt1 | contig 10598 bp, 10 predicted proteins | sample COGITO_mtgs_1205_2_FD_87295 | JGI IMG/M metagenome (GOLD analysis project Ga0115569, IMG submission 87295) | Pelagic marine microbial communities from North Sea - COGITO_mtgs_120503 | ecosystem: Environmental > Aquatic > Marine > Epipelagic | place: Germany:Helgoland, sampling site Kabeltonne...
AATCTAATGACATAGAAAGAGTAATTTACCTGTTAGTTGTTCTCATCAATAAGATTGCTTAATCATCATTACGCTAGTTACTTTTTATCAAAATTTATTTTGCTTTTTAGTAGTCTCGAAATGAAGGAAAATACTAACTTTAAAGAATCGTGCAACCAACCAAAATGTCATTTATAAATGATTGGCTAAAGTAACGATTTACGAATCTCATTGATTTTAGCTCCAAAATATAAAGTTGCAGCATTTTGCATCCTCGAAACAATTATTAAAAAATACGATACCTTTGATGTACACATCAATCCCTAATACAACTTACTTATTATGGAAATAGAAAAGGTAGAAATAATAGCATATCAGCCAAAGTATGCTGCTCACTTCTATAAGCTAAATGTAGAATGGTTAGAAAAATATTTTTATGTAGAACCTTATGATGAAAAGGTTTTAAGCAATCCTCAGAAATATATACTGGATGCTGGTGGATTTATCTTTTTTGCAAAATATAATAATGAAATTGTAGGTGTTGTGTCACTTATCAATCAAAAGACATTTTTTGAGTTGAGTAAAATGGCTGTTGCACCCAAGTACCAAGGTTTAAAAATTGGTGAAAAGTTAATGGATTTCTGTATTCAATTTGCAAAAAATCAACAATGGAAAAGTGTTACTTTGTATTCTAACAGGAAATTAATACCGGCAATTGAGCTATATAAAAAAACAGGTTTTAAAGAAGTGGAACTAGAAAAAAAATCTCATTATGAGCGTTCTGATATTAAAATGTTATTAGAATTTTAAAAACAAGCGGTTTCAAGTCGCTGTTCTCATTTAGAATAATATTAAAAACAACTGAAAATTATAGAAAACTCTGAATTGCTAATTCGTATCCTTTTAATCCGAAACCAAATAAAACACCTTTTGCTGCAGGAGCAATGTAACTATGATGTCTAAACTCTTCGCGAGCATGCACGTTAGAAATATGTAACTCTACAACGGGAGTGGTAATTCCTTTTACGGCATCACCAATACCAACAGAGGTATGTGTATACGCTGCTGCGTTTAAAATAACGCCATCATAATCAAAACCAACTTCGTGCAATTTATCAATAATCTCACCTTCTATATTAGACTGAAAATACGATAATTGTATCTCTTTAAATTTAGACTGTAATTGTTTAAAAAACGCTTCAAACGTTTCTGAACCATAAATTTCTGGTTCTCTTTTCCCTAATAAATTTAAGTTTGGCCCGTTGATGATTATTAGTTTCATAAATTTCTTTAAGATTGTAAATATATACTTTATTTTTAGCAAATGAAATGGCAAAATGCAATTAGAGATTTTCAATTATTTTTAAAGATAGAAAGAGGTTTATCTAAAAACACCATTGATAGTTATTCTAGAGACTTAGAAAAACTTTTGATTTATCTTCAGGATCATAAAGTTATATATTCTCCTATTACAATTGATGAGGATACTATGCAAAACTTTATTTACGATATTGCCAAAAAAGTCAATCCCAGAAGTCAAGCGCGAATTATTTCTGGTTTGCGAAGTTTTTTTGATTATTTAATCTTTGAAGATTACAGAAAGACAAATCCTACAGATTTAATTGAGGCTCCTAAAATTGGACGAAAATTACCAGACACGCTATCTGAAGATGAAATAAACCAATTAATTTCTGCCATAGATTTAAGCCATCCGCAAGGAGAAAGAAACAGAACCATTTTAGAAACGATGTACAGTTGTGGATTACGCGTTAGTGAACTCATTAATTTAAAAATTTCTGATTTATTTTTTGATGAAGGTTTTATACGTGTTATTGGTAAAGGAAATAAACAACGTTTTGTACCTATTCATGATAATGCACAAAAATATATTTTGCTCTATATAAATAATATTAGAAACCATTTAACTGCACAAAAGGGCTTTGAGGATACCGTTTTCTTAAATAGACGAGGAAAAGGATTAACTAGACAAATGATTTTTATAATACTCAAAGATGCATCCATTAAATTAGAATGGACTAAAAAAATAAGTCCACACACATTAAGACATTCTTTTGCTACGCATTTATTAAAAAATGGTGCAGATTTAAGAGCCATACAACAAATGTTAGGTCATGAAAGCATTACGACTACTGAAGTTTACGTTCATTTAGATAAAAGCTACTTAAAAGAAGTTGTAGAAACATATCATCCGAGAAAATAATAAATCCTTTTTTTATTTTTAAAAAATTGGCTTGCAAACAAGATCAGCCCTTATTGAGTGGTTTGTTTGAGCTCTTTTTTATGTAAAAATAAATTCAGCCTCAGAAAAAGCGGATAGAAAAGCAGCAAATAACTTCAAAAAAAAATCCTACTTTTCTAAGTAGGATTTTTAATTTTTATGCGATTAAAGTATTCTTCCTTACAGGAAGGATAACGAGAACTTTATTTAGCTACGTTTACAGCTCTAGTTTCTCTAATAACGGTCACTTTTACCTGACCTGGATACGTCATATCATTCTGTATTTTTTGAGAAATACTAAAAGATAATTCAGCAGCTTTGGTATCATTTACTTTACCACTTTCTACCATTACACGTAATTCACGTCCTGCCTGAATAGCATATGCTTTTTGAACACCTGGAAAACCAAATGCAATATCTTCTAAGTCTTTTAAACGTTGAATGTAAGAATCTAAAACTTGACGTCTTGCTCCTGGTCTTGCTCCTGATATAGCATCACAAACCTGAACTATTGGAGAAATTAAACTTTTCATTTCAATTTCATCGTGGTGCGCACCAATTGCATTACATACATCTGGTTTCTCACCATATTTTTCAGCCCACTGCATTCCTAACAATGCGTGAGGAAGTTCGCTTTCTGTATCTGGTACTTTACCAATATCATGCAATAATCCTGCACGTTTTGCTACTTTAGAATTTAAGCCCATTTCTGCAGCCATTATGCCACAAAGATTTGCAACTTCACGCGAGTGCTGCAATAAATTCTGACCATAAGAGGAACGATATTTCATTCTTCCTACCGCTTTAATTAATTCTGGATGTAATCCATGAATTCCTAAATCAATCACAGTTCTTTTACCAACTTCGATAATCTCTTGCGTAATCTGTTTTTGAGTTTTACTTACAACTTCTTCAATTCTAGCCGGATGAATTCTACCATCTGTAACTAATTTATGTAAAGATAAACGTGCAACTTCTCTTCTAATAGGATCAAAACAAGAGAGAATAATTGCATCTGGAGTATCATCTACAATAATTTCTACACCCGTCGCAGCTTCAATTGCTCTAATATTTCTTCCTTCTCTACCTATAATACGACCTTTAACATCATCAGACTCTAAATTAAACACAGAAACACAATTTTCTACAGCCTGCTCTACACCTACTCTTTGTATTGTTCCTAAAACAATCTTTCTTGCTTCTTGCTCAGCTGTTAGCTTAGCTTCCTCTACCGAAGTCTGAACAAAAGCCATTGCTTCAGATTTAGCTTCATCTTTTAACGAAGTTACCAATTGTACTTTTGCTTCATCTGCAGATAAACCAGAAATTTGCTCTAGCATATCTACATGACGTTTGTGCATTGCCTCTAATTCGTTTTCTTTCTTCTCAACAAAATCTAACTTTTTATTGAAATCGTTTTCTTTCTGCTCTAAAGATTTATTTAATCGTTTGTTCTTATCTACTTCTGATGCTACCTGAGATTCTCTATCTCTGATACGTTTTTCAACATCAGAAATCTTTTTCTCTCTACTAAGAATTACTTTTTCGTGCTCAGACTTTAACTCAATAAACCTTTCTTTAGCTTGCAGTATTTTATCTTTTTTAACCGCTTCTGCATCTATTTTAGCTGCTTTTAAAATCGCAGCTGCCTCACTTTTATTGCTGTCAACTAATTTCTTTCCTTTTGCTTTTTCCATCGCTTTTGCAATAAAAAAACCAACTGCAATACCTATAATCAAAACTCCCACATTTATGAGAAGTACCGTGTCATCCATAATTTAAATTTAGTATAAAAAAAAGCCTACATTAGTTTGGTTTTTTAAACTCCAAATATGGTACTTATAGGACTAACTAACTATTCAAGGATCCACTTGTTACTAAAATAAATTTAGTAGCTATGGCCTGCTTTTGTAGTTAAGACTCACCCTTCATAATTGAATCGTGTTGAGTTTAATAAACAATTTACTAACGTAGGCAGTGTGTTGTTAATGTATATTTTAAAGAACTTATTGTAAATGAGAATCAACTAATTGAGTTAACTCATTTATTTTATTTACGACTTCTCTATTTGTAGAATCTTTTTCTATTGATGAAATTTCTGCTTTTGACGCAAACTGCAATGCACACATAGCTAAAACATCTTGTTTATCACTAACTGCATAGTTTTCTTCATACATAGAAATCAATTTGTTAATAGCATTTGCGGCTTTTCTCATACCTTCTTCCTCTTTCGTATTATTTACACTTAAAGGGTAGGTTCTACCTGCTATAACAATATTAATTTTAAGTTTTTCCACAATTTAAAGAACTTTATTCATGTAACTGAATGATACACTTATCGATTTCTCGAATTAAACTATTTATTTTGAGTTTCGTATCTCTTGTGTTTGTACTTCTGCCATCTATAGTTTTTGCAACTTTAAGCAAATCATATTGCCTTTTTTGTTCTACTAATAATTGCTCTCTTTCAAACAGTTGATGCTGTAATTTTGTTGTGTTTTGAAGCAATATCTCATTTTCATTCTTTAAAAATTCATAATTAGAAAGTAAGTTTTTTAACTTATCTTCCAGTAAATGAATTGCTTCTACTGTATTACTCATCTATCCGTTTTGAATAAAACTACACCAACAAAGTTAACGTTCTGTTTTATATTTTACAACATTTTGTTGCTTTATTCATAATACCCTATTAAATAAGGGGTTACCAAAAAGATGTTTTTCACTATTTTTGCAGAAAAATAACTTGGCTTGAAACAAACATTTTTATTACTATCTTTTTTAACCACTCTTTTTAGTTATTCTCAAGAAAAATATCCGGAGGATTATTTTAGAAACCCATTAGATATAACTCCCGTTATCGCCGGCACTTTTGGTGAGTTAAGGAGTAATCACTTTCACTCTGGTATCGATATTAAAACACAAGGAAAACAAGGTTTAAAAATTTATGCTGCCGCCGATGGATATGTCTCAAGAATAAAAGTAGCTCAATATGGATTTGGAAAAGCGATTTATATTACCCATCCTAATGGTTTTACAACAGTTTATGCGCACCTAAGTAAATATTCTGATAAAATTCAGAAATATGTAAAATCTATACAATATAAAAAAGAGGATTATCAAACAGGAAGCTTATTTTTCAAAAAAAACAAATTTCCTGTTAAAAAAGGAGAAATCATTGCTTTTTCTGGAGATACGGGTAGTTCTGGAGCACCTCATTTACATTATGAGATAAGAAATACTAAAACGGAAGAAATTTTAAATCCGTTATTATTTGGATTAAAACCTGAGGATACAACTGCCCCGAGTATTCAATCTCTCAAAGTATATCCATTAAATAATTCTTCAAGAATTAATCTTCAAAATAAAAGTTTTATTCTTCCTCTAAAAAATAGTTCGAAAGGAAAATATATCGCTGATAGAATTTCTGCTTTTGGTATGATTGGCTTTGGAATAAATGTTTTTGATAGATTAGATAAGGCACTTAATAAAAATGGTATTTATAGTTTAGAAATGCTGGTAAATGGTAAGCGTTTTTATTATCACAATGTTGAAACCTTTTCATTTCCAGAAAGTAAATTTATCAATCTACACATAGATTATGAACATTATAAAAAATACAAAAGAAAATATCAAAAAACATATAAAGAGACTGCAAACAAATTGTCTACTTACAAGAATTTAGTAAATAACGGAATCATAGATATTAAAAATGGATTAAGTTATACAGTAGAAATTATCGCAAAGGATTATAACGGAAATACAAGTTCTCTAAAAATACCAATTATAGGCAAAGCAAGTAATTCTCTTTTTACGCAAAAAATAGATACAACAGACTACAAAATAGTTGCTAAAAATTTTCAAAAATTTAAAAATAAAAATGTGACTGTAGCTTTCCCCAAAAACACATTTTACGAAGATTTTTATTTAGATTTTAAGGTAGAAAATGGTATTGCTGAAATTCATACACCAACAATTCCGTTAGACAAAAGTTTTACGTTGACTTTTAATGTTTCTAAATATTCTGAAGCGGATAAAGAGCAATTATACATTGCAAATGTGGAGAATTCTAAATATCCAGCGTATCAATCTACCAGAAAAAAAGATAGTACTTTTTATACCACAACAAAAACCTTAGGTAAATATTCTTTGGTTATAGACAAACTTCCGCCTGAAATAAAGTTACTATATTTTAAAGATCAACAATGGATTTCTGAACTAAATACAATAAAAGTAAAAATTTCTGACAACGGCTCTGGTATTAAAAACTACAGAGCAACTATTGATGGAAAATGGATTTTAATGGAATACAATCATAAAAATAAAATATTAACTTATAATTTTAGTGATAAAAAATTGGTTGGTAGCAAACATATCTTTAAAATTGTAGTCTCGGACAATGTGGAAAATACGAATTCGGTTTCCACAACGTTCTTTAAGAAACAAGTAAACTAACCTACGTGAAAAAAACCTTACTACTTTTATTCTTCCTTCCCTTTTTTACTTTTGCTCAAAAAATGACAATATTAAAAGGAACTGTTAAAAATAAAAACAAACAGCCCATAGAAAAGGTTTCTATAAAGTTTAATAACATTGGTACGACAACTGATGAAAATGGTAAATACCAAATAAGAATACCTTATAAAGAGGAAATTACATTAGTCTTTAGCCATATATCTTACAAAACGCTTTCTAAAAATTACATCGCAAATAGTAGAAATGGAGTTCGTTTGTCTGTTATTCTCTCTTCAAAAACTGAAGAGTTAAAAGAAATTATTGTTCGAGAAAATAAAAAAGCCGTTCAAGGTTTACAAAAGATTGATGTAAAAATTGTTAAAAATGTTATTGGGCCAAATGCTGGTGTAGAAAATATTTTAATGACATTACCTGGAGTTACGAATAATAATGAATTAAGCACGCAGTACAATGTTAGAGGTGGAAATTTTGATGAAAATTTAGTTTATGTAAACGGAATTGAAGTTTACAGACCTTTTTTAATACGATCTGGGCAACAAGAGGGTCTAAGCTTTATTAACTCTAACATGGTGCAAAACATTAATTTTTCAGCAGGAGGGTTTCAAGCAAAATATGGAGATAAACTGTCATCTGTTTTAGACATTACTTACAGAAAACCAACCGAAGTTGCAACAAGTGCAGACGTAAGTCTTTTAGGGGCAAGTGTTACTTTTGAAACACCTCTTGTTGACGATAAACTGACTTCAATAAGTAGTTTTAGATATCGAAACAACAGTCTTTTTGTAAATAGCAAACAGATTGAAACTAATTTTAGACCTACGTTTATTGATTTTCAGACGTATTTATCTTATGAAGCTTCAGATAAATTGAAATTAAACTTTTTAGGAAATTTTTCTTTAAATGATTACAATTACAAACCTATTTCTAGAAGCACTCGCTTTGGAACTGTAGCAGATCCTCTGGAGTTAAATGTTTATTATTCTGGAGAAGAACAAGACAATTATCTTACGATGTTTGGCGCATTTTCTTCAGAGTACCAAGTAAACAATAATTTATCTTTTACAAGTACAATATCTAGATACAATACACAAGAAGAAGAACATTATGATATTGCCGCTGCTTATAGGTTAGGAGAAGTTGATGCCAATATTGGATCTGAAAATTTTGGTAATGTAGATTTTTCAGAAGGTATTGGATCTCAACTGAATCATGCCCGTAATGATTTAGATGCATTAATTACAAATGCGCAAATAAAGGGTAAATACAAAGCAAATAGAATGCAATTCGATTTTGGTGTAAAAATTCAAAAAGAAGACATTAAAGATCGCATTAGAGAATGGGAAGTTATCGATTCTTTGGGCTTTTCTATTAGACCTCCAAATTCAATTAGTAATAATCAACCATACAAACCTTTTGAAGGCCCAATTACCCCATATCAAAATATAAGAGTGGATAATGAAGTAGAAATTAATCGTGTTTCTGGTTATGTACAATTTAATGAGCGCTCATTTTGGGCCGAAAATGAAGTTTGGTTTAACATAGGTATTAGAGCTCATAATTGGACTGTTAAAGGAAATGGAATTGCTTCAAAAAGCCAAACAATTATTAGTCCTAGAGCACAATTTTCTATAAAACCAAATTGGGATAAAGACATGCTCTTTAGAACTTCTATAGGTTCATATTCGCAACCACCTTCTTACAGAGAATTAAGAGATGCTAATGGAAATATCAATGTAAATTTAAAAGCACAAAATTCAATTCATTATGTAGCTGGAATGGATTATAGTTTTGATATGTGGGAAAGACCTTTTAAACTAACTTCAGAATTTTATTATAAGAACTTAACAAATGTAAATGCGTACACTATTGATAATGTAAGAATTAGATATAGAGCAGACAACAATGCAACAGCTTACGCTTATGGCCTAGATATTCGATTAAATGGCGAATTTGTTCCGGGAAATGAAAGTTGGGTAAGTCTTGGATATTTAAAAACCGAAGAAAACATCAATAATAGAGGTAGTATTGCTAGACCTTCAGATCAACGTTTAAAATTTGGAATTCTTTTTCAAGATTATGTTCCTAATTTACCAAACTTAAAAGCATACTTAAACTTGGTTTATAACTCAGGGGTTCCGGGAGGTTCACCTTCTTATGCAGATGTATATCAATACCAAAGTCGATTAAGAGATTATAAACGAGCAGATCTTGGTGTTTCTTATATTTTTACAGATGCAAACAAACGATTCAAAACGGGTTGGTTATCTAAATTTAAAGAATTAAGTGCTGGTTTAGAATTGTTTAACATGTTTGATATTCAAAATTCAATAACAAACACATGGGTGAGAGATGTGTACTCTAAAACTCAATTCGGAATTCCAAATTTTATGACAGGTAGAGTTTTAAACTTTAAAGTTTCCATGAAGTTATAAAAAAATGAGCTGATTTTCATCAACTCATTTAAATTACTTTTTTTAAGTAAAGATTTTATGGTAATATTTGCGCAGCATGTGCTTTTGTCTTCACCTTCAAAATAATATCCATTATAATTCCGTTTTCATCAATTACAAAAGTCGTTCTATGGATTCCATCATATTCCTTCCCCATAAACTTCTTTGGACCCCATACATTAAAAGCTTCAATTACAGTTCTGTCTTCATCCGCCAATAAAGGAAAAGGAAGCTCGTGTTTGTTTATCCAATTTTGTTGTCTTTTTGCGGAATCTGCACTTACACCTAAAACGTCATATCCTTTTGCTAAAAAAGTTTGATAGTTATCTCTTAAATCACACGCTTCACTTGTACATCCTGGAGTACTTGCCTTAGGATAAAAGAATAATACTAACTTTTTACCAGTATAATCTGATAATTTTATAAGATTACCTGCATTGTCTTTTGCTTCAAATTGTGGAGCATTATCTCCAATTTTTAGTGATGTCATTTTTAGTTGTATTTCAAAGTTACTATGAATGCAAGTTACAAAGTCTAGAAACAATTGCCTAAAACTTACATTAATAATTTCTGCGCAACGTTGTATCTTTGTTAGAATGAACAACAAAAAAATGAATAAGCAAGAGAAAGTACAGTTTGTAATTGATACGCTTGAAGAAAAATATCCAGAGATACCAATTCCTCTAGATCATAAAGATCCATACACCTTGTTAATTGCTGTTTTATTATCTGCACAATGTACAGATGTTCGCGTAAATAAAATTACGCCTTTATTATTCGCTAAAGCGGATAACCCTTTTGATATGGTAAAAATGTCTGTCGAAGAAATTAAAGAAATTATTCGTCCTTGTGGATTATCTCCTATGAAAAGCAAAGGAATTTATGGTTTATCTAAAATATTGATTGAAAAATATGATGGCCAAGTTCCGCAAACTTTTGAAGGTTTAGAGGAATTACCTGCTGTTGGACATAAAACTGCTGGCGTTGTTTTAAGTCAGGCATTTGGCATACCTGCATTTCCCGTAGATACTCATATTTTACGTTTAATGTATCGTTGGAATTTATCAAACGGTAAAAGTGTTGCTCAAACAGAAAAGGATGCAAAACGTTTATTTCCGAAAGAATTATGGAATGACCTTCACTTACAAATTATTTGGTATGGAAGAGAGTATTCGCCTGCGAGAGGCTGGGATTTAAATAAAGATATTATTACAAATAGAATAGGTAGAAAATCTGTTTTGGACGATTATTTTAAAAAGAAAAAATAAAAATATAATTCTTATTGAGAATGTGAGGTAGATGTTGAAGTATAAATTATTTTTAATTTTTTATTCACAATAAATAAAGACTAGAATTTAAAATTCGGACTTTTAAGGATGCGTCCAAACAAAAAAAAGCTCCAACAATGTTGAAGCTTTTTCCTCTCTTAATTCAAATTCAATTCAATGAAGTCTTCT
>Ga0115569_10004093_pt1 | contig 10595 bp, 7 predicted proteins | sample COGITO_mtgs_1205_2_FD_87295 | JGI IMG/M metagenome (GOLD analysis project Ga0115569, IMG submission 87295) | Pelagic marine microbial communities from North Sea - COGITO_mtgs_120503 | ecosystem: Environmental > Aquatic > Marine > Epipelagic | place: Germany:Helgoland, sampling site Kabeltonne...
AACATAATGGGGTCTTAAAAATTATTAAACATAGTGGGCTTGCTTATTTATTAAACATAGTGGGGTTTCCCTTTATTAAACATAGTGGGGTCTGGTCCATAATTTGATCGAAAATTCTGGCCGCCAGAAAATTCCTACATGATATTTTTTGTAGGGCAATTCCTACAATTAATTGTGTAAGAAAATTCCTACAAATGATGCTTACAACTTTTTTTCCAGCTGTGCAACTTTTTAGCAGAATTTTAACATATTTATTTTTCTGGTCCAATTTGTAATTTTTTAACCGTTTGTTACAAATATAACAAAAATTCGCACTTTGTTAAATTTCTACGATTATTTTTTTTGGTCGAATTATGGTGCCATGTTTGTATCATATTAATCAATTAAAATTTTCAATTATGAATCAATTATCTAAAGAAGAAATTCTGGACCACTTGAATGACTTAATTTATTTGGCCAGCTTACATGAAAGGACTTTCGAAATTAAATTGCTTACTCAAATATCTGAGACAATCGAAGCCAGCGAAATCGCCAGCCTTCAGGAGCTGGAATTTTTAACCGACCTATCCGACTACTCTAATAAATTAATCAATTCACAAAAATAAGAAACCATTATGAAATCATTAATTAAATTCCTTTTCAGTAAAACAGCCGCTTACATTTTCACAGCTCTAGGGCTTACCTATTTTCTGGTCCGTATCTTTGTGCCTAGCTTTGTAGGTCTGGAGGTATCCAGCCAGCAGATGCTTCTGGGCCTTCTGGGAGCTGCCAACATATTACTTTTTTCAATCCTTTATACTAACCTTAAAAATAAATAATCATGAGCAGAATACACACCATGCTATCCAGCATAGCCACCGAGATAAGTGATGAAATGCACGACAACACCAGAGACGAAAGAGAAGACCGATTGATTCAGGAGTTGGACAGCGCCTTAATTTACTATACCAACCAATGGGATATATTAAACGAGGCCAGACCTTCGACCTTCGAGCTGGAACAACTCGGGGAGCTGGCACAGTCTCCAGCTGAACTGGCTTTCGATATTCTTTACACTACATTCATGAATGAATATTGGGGAGCTTTAGAAGATGTTCAAGAGATACCAGAAACCGATATCAACAAGGATACTAACCCAGAGGGATACTACAGGGACCGCCTCAAGTTGATTGACCAGCTCCCAGAAGAAATGACCGAAAAGGACTTCAGGTCTTCACAATATGACCAGCTAATTGACGAGGGACTAGTACCGATTGACCATGTAACGGACAGACTGGCCCCTCGAACTTGTTCAGTATCTGGCAAGGGAATGTACAGCGGCTGGGTCTGGGGAGACGGAGAATTCTACACCAGTACTGAAGAGCTAACACTTAAGGAGCTGGAGAAGGACAGGAAGGACATTATCGAAACTCTAATTTATAACGGATACGAGCCAACAGAACCAGAAATGGTCGGCCCAGAATTTACAGCAGTTGCACTGAAAGTTAAAAAAGGAAGGGACATCTCCGCAGTTGAGCTCTTAACTCTGGCCTATGGTCTGGGAATTTTATACTGGACCGAATGGTAGGCAGAAGATTAAAAATAATTGCTAGCCTAAATTTTACCCTCTTGATATTCAAGGGGGTTTTTTTATGTTTGTTATTTTAGTGTCTCTTCGATTCAATTTTCCACCCTGTTTAAGCCCCTTTTTAGCCTGTTTAAGAGCTTTATTAAACTCAGTCAACTCAGTATACCTATTTTCTGAGAAAGTGCAGGAGACGTAAAATGAGTTTCAGGGGAGTATAATAAGGTGGTTAGATCAAATCAAACGAAATCATATTAGCCAAATAGTGAAATATCTTTTGATAGAAATCGATTTTCGAAATTCACAAAAATTGAGAAAAATCGGTTTTAACTGCTGTACTGTTTGACTCTTAATACTGAATTGAGAAAAGAATAAAATATGGGCAAGACCACCTGTGTGATAGCAGGGACTGTTAAACATAGGCGAAGCTCCTAGTCTATACTGAACCTCTTCTAAGCATTCCGCTCATCTATGATGTTGAGCGAAAGCTGTAGAGCTATCTATATAGAGAATCATTTTTCCCAAAATCTGTTTTGCTATTTTAGGGCTATTCTGAAAAAAGTTATTAACAACTTACTCTGCAATACAATAATGCTCCTGTTTGATTATCTTTATAACAAAAACAATTATGTCACAAACAAAGACTTACGACTTAACGGTACCCTACAGTTTAGATGGTGTGAAGCTACACCAGTACCAGAAATATGTAAAGGTACTAAACGATAACAAGGATAGTGTAGACGAAGAGTTTATTAGGTTAAAGATCTTAGAGATATTCTGTGGGCTGAGTCTTAAGGAGGCTTACGAACTTGCAGCAGTTGATGTAGATGAAATACTAAACTTAATAGCTGGTGTATTAAATGAGGAGGCTCCACTGCAAAGAAGGTTTACGATGACTGATCCGAAGGGAACCACTGTCGAGTTTGGTTTTATTCCTAACCTAGAAAGAATTAGTCTGGGTGAGTTTATAGATGCTGAGACTTTTGTAAGTGACTGGGATAATATGCATAATGCTATGGCTGTCTTCTACAGACCCATAACAGGTAGTAAAGGCGAGTTCTACGAGATAGAAAAGTATGAGGGTAGCGATAAGTACTCAGAGATAATGAAAGATGCTCCTGCGTCAGTTGCAATTGGAGCGACGCTTTTTTTTTACAATTTAGGGATGACATTACTCAACGTTACAATGGACTCTTTACTCAAACAGCCAACAGTGACGTCAGAGGACCAGCCTCAAACGCAGACTCCTTCGGACAAAAGTGGGGATGGTATCAATCAGTCTATGCACTCGCTCAAGGAGACGTATTTAAGATTACAGAAGTTACAGAAAAGTCTTTACACCAATGCCTCCTTTGGCTCGAATTTGAAAAAGAAAAAAACGAACTAGAAGCAAAGATGCTTAAACAGTCTTACAAATGATAGAATTTTATAACCTACTAGACAACATAAAAGATCACTTGAGATCAAACCCAAATGTTACCACTGTCACTTTTGGTGACATAATGGATGTGGACCTCAACAAGACTACAATGTTTCCACTAAGCCACATGATGGTTAGTGACATGACTTTCTCTGATCATATAGTAACTGCTACACTAGACTTATTATTCTTAGACATAGTAGATGACAACAGAAACGAGACTACAGATTCTTTTTTGTCTAACAACAACATGCAAGATATATTAAATACTCAACTAGCTGTAGGAAATGTCCTACAATCTTCATTGAGACGAGGTGAATTGTTCACTAATAAGCTTCAAGTGCTGTCAAATGTGAGTGCTAAACCATTCTATGATAGGTTTGAGAACCAATTAGCTGGATGGGCTTTTACTATATCAATACAATTACCAAACAACAATGTGTCTATCTGCTAATGGCTAGTAAGAAAAACATAGACGATGCACTAGAAAGGATAGGTCAGGAGATCATAGACGGCTTTAGAGACGAGATAAGATCTTCAGGAAGGGTGAACACTGGTAAATTACTTAACAGTTTTAATGCTAAAGTAATTGACGGTAGGTTGGAGATAACGTCTAGTGAAGATTATGCAGGGACTGTTGACGAAGGAAGGGGTCCAACTAGAAATTCTGGTCCTAAACTACAGACGGCTTTAGAGCAATGGATAAAGAGTAAAGGTTTAACAATAAGAACCTTTGGAACAAAAAGAGGAGGTAGGTTCATAAAAAGGACTGACAATGCAGTAAAGGGTGTGGCTTATATCATGGCTAGAAAGATACATGAAGGTGGTTATGCTGATAAGTTTGGAGTAGCTGAGTTTACTTCCAAGACAATGAATAGACTGATGGACACAATTACACAGCAGTTAGGTGAAGAATACTTTAACTATATAAGTCAAACTATAGAGGAGAACATAATAAATAGATTAAGAGAGGAATAATGGCAAACATACTACTTAGAAGTCCATACTATATAAACTTAACAGAAGCTGGGTCCGCTACAGCTCAGCTAAATCTTTATATAGAAGGAACATTAGAATATACAATGACAAAAGAAACCAGTGCAACTGGAGATGTTTTGTTTGAAATCTCAGAATTAGCTAAAGATTACTTAGAGCCACAATTCTCTGGGGCATATGAGTCTCAAACAATAGGTATATCTGCTGAGGTTACATTTTTTAATTCAGAAGGATCTGTTATTGGTGACCCAACGCCAGTTATTGAAAATCATATTGGATTCTATGGCTATAGCGAATTTACCGAAGGAGCAAATGCAACATTACCTGCTAACGAGATTCTTCAATCCAATACTACTATCTATGTTCCAGAAAATACTGGAGGATATATACCTTATGAGTCTGCCGCTGGTATAACAGCCGATACAACAACATTATTTGCCGATACAACACTAATAAGAGCTGATAATGATGCTGGCGATATAGCTATAGGTTACCTATATTTTAATACAACTCAAACATCTACAACTGTAGAGGGTCAAGAAATAACAATAAATAGAGTTTGTGAGCCTAAATACGACCCAATTAAAATAACTTTTGTAAATAAATTCGGTGCTTTACAAGACTTGTGGTTCTTTAAAAAGAGAGTAGAGACATTAAACGTAAGCAGAGAGTTGTTCAATAGAAATATAATAACATCAACAGGAGGCTATAGTACGTTTAGACACACTAAATCTACTTTAAGTGTAATGGCTAATGAAAGTTTCAATGCTAATACAGGTTTCATGGATGAGTCAATGAATGAGCCAATGAAGCAAATGCTTTTGTCTGATCATGTCTGGGCTACCATTAACAGTTTAACAACACCAATAGTCATAACTTCTAGTGAATTAACATACAAAAATAGTGTAAATGACAAATTAATCAACTACACTATAGAATTTGAATACGCTTACGACACCATAAACAACATTAGATAAATGCAGACTGTACAGCTTTATATAAACAATCAAAGGGTAGACTTGTTTGATGATGAAACTATATCATTAAACTCATCAATTAAGAATGTAAGAGATATTGCTAAAGTCTTTACTGACTTCAGTAAAAGCTTTACAGTTCCAGCCTCAAGTACTAACAATAAGATATTTAGACATTACTATAACTATAGTATAGACAATGGTTTTGATGCAAGGAAAAAAGAAACTGCTAAAATAGAATTAAACAGCAGAGAGTTTAAGGATGGCAAGATAAAGTTAGAAGGAGTAAATTTAAAAAATGGTAAGCCAGAGTCTTACAAGTTAGTATTCTTCGGAAATACAGTAAACTTAAAAGATGCTCTAGGAGAAGATAACTTGTCTTCTTTAGATTGGCTAAACAAACTTAAATTAGACTACGATGCTTCAACCGTACATACAGCATTAACAACAGGAGTAACTTCAACTATAGACGGAGTAGACTATAAAGTTGTAGCTCCATTAATTTCTCATACTACAAGACTTTATTATGATACCAATCAAGAAGGTACTGGTAACTTAAATCCATCTGGAACTACTATGCAAGGGGTTCCTTATACTGAGCTTAAGTATGGAATACCTATAAAAGCTATAATTAAAGCTATTGAAGAAGCTGATTATGGAATACAATTCTCTACAGACTTCTTTAATGAGACTAATTTAGCGTACAACAATCTTTATATGTGGATGCACAGAAAGAAAGGTAATGCCTTTGAAACTTCTGAAGTAACACATCAAATAACTTCATTTGAGCAGAACTTAAGTGAAATGGTAGAGGTTGCTTGTTACCCAGACAAGTTGCTTGTTTTTAACGCAAGTCAAGGCGTTTCTTACACACTTAGAGTAGAAAGCAATAGCTCTGACCCTTATACTGTAATAATAAAAAAGGATGGTCAAGTATTTAGAACAACAACAGCAACTAACGGACTTATTCTTGAGACAAGTGGAGTACTAACAAACTCAAGTACTGGTTACTCTGTATTCATTCAAACAGACAGTATAATAACAGATATTACTGCTGAATGGCAAATAACAAGTATACAATACCCAGAAAGCTTTACTTACACCTTTGGAAGTAATCCTGCCGAGTCAATAGGCACCACTCAAAGCTTTATTATTACTGAGCAGATGCCAGAAATGAAAGTAATTGACTTTATTACTGGATTGTTTAAGATGTTTAACTTGACTGCTTATGAAGAAAATAGTGTTATACAAGTAAAAACTCTTGATGACTATTACGATTCTTCGGAAGTATTGACAGAAATAACACAGTATGTGGATATAGAATCACATACTGTGGATGCTGCATTGCCATTTAAAGAGATAAAATTAGAGTATGAAGGGCTAAACACTAAGTTAGCTAAGAAACACGAGCAAATATCCAATCAAGGATGGGGTACAGGCGAGTATGAAGGCGGAGATAAGTTTGATGCTTCAGAAAGTATCTACAAGGTTAGCGTACCTTTTGAGCATATGAAGTATGAAAGGTTGTTTGATTATGATAATACAACACTAGAAGATGTTCAAGTTGGTTGGTTTGTTGACGATAATGATGCTGCTTACTTTGGTAAGCCACTATTGTTTTATCCTATACTTATTGAGACTGGTACTCAAATCAGATTCTTAAATGACACTACTTATGACGATATAACAGACTACTATATTCCTTCTAATAGTGTTTTAATAGATTATACTGTAAATCCAGACAACATACACTTTAACTTAGAGTTAAACGAATATACATTCTCTGAGGACTATACAGGTACTTTGTTTGAAAACTATTACAAGACCTACATAACAGACGTCTTCAATTCTAAATTAAGGATATCTAAATACAAGGCTTACTTTGATTTGAAGTTCTTATTGAAATACAATCTTTCAGATAAAGTTCAGATTTTAGATAGGATATACAAGATAAATAATATAAACACCAATCTACAGACAGGTGAAAGTGAATTAGAGCTATTAAACATAGCTAACGTAGACTACGAATCTGGAGACACGAGTAGATTGCCTGCTGTTACTACTCAGCCTCAAACAGTAATTGATTACTCAAGTGCTATATTTAATGGTACTATAACCGATAGAGGTTTTCCTATCTACACTCAAAGAGGTTTCTACTGGAAGGTTGGAACTGGAGATCCTACTGCTTCTGACAATACTATATCTATAGACTTTTCTGAGATTGATGAGTTTAGTTTTAATAAGACAGATTTATCTGGAAGTACAACATATTCTTACAGGGCTTTTGCCATTAACACAAAAGGCCCTGCTTATGGTGGTACTATTAGATTTACTACGGCAGAAGCTCCAGCGATACCTCAATTAACCACACTTGATGCAACAGATAGAACGGAGACTTCGTTCACTATGAATGCCAACATATTCAATGAAGGTTTCCCTCCATATACGGAAGGAAACAGAGGTTTTTATTGGAAGTTAGGAGGAGGCACTCCAACCGCATCCGATAATGTAGTTGTTGTTACTGGTACTGGAACTGGTACTTTTTCACACAACTTAACAGGATTAAGTGATGATACTACATATTCATATGTATCCTTCTGTGAGAACTCTGAAAGTGTTACTCCATCTTTAGGAGGAGTAAAACAAGTTACTACAATTGCATACAGAGTTCCAATAGTTACCACAAACAACCCTACTTCTATTTCAGAAACTTCATTTACTATGAACGCTTCAGTAACAGATGCTGGTAATCCTGCGTATAGCGATGGAGATAAAGGTTTCTATTGGAAGGTAGGCACAGGAACACCGACTGCAAGTGATAATGTGCAAATAATAAATGGTACAGGAACTGGATCTTATAGCTATAATCTAACAGGACTTACTGATCAGACCGTATATTCCTATATAGCTTTTTGTAACAACTCAGAAGGAAATGCGTTAGGAGCGGTAAAACAAGTTACAACGTCTTCATTCTTTTTGCCGACAGTTACAACCGATACAGCTACAAATGTAACAATAAGCTCAGCAAGATTAAATGCTAATGTGATTAATTCTGGTAACCCTGCTTACACTCAAAAAGGTTTTTGGTATATAATAGGAGATCAAGATCCAACTGGAAACAATACAACATATGTTTCTGGAACAGGAACTGGCCCATATTTTTTAGATATATCTGGATTAGATGAAAATCAATTTTATTCCTTCAAGGCGTTTGTTATTAATAGTCAAGGAACCGCTGAAGGGGTAAGACAAGTGCTAAGAACAACACAAGATCAATTTGCTCCAATAGTATCAACATCAACACCTATATTTAACCAAAACTCAGCCACTTTTTATGGTAACGTAGAAAGCGTTGGTAATCCAAATTATACAACAAAAGGATTTTATTGGAAAGTTGGGTCTGGTGATCCAACAGCTTCTGACAATGTAGTTACTGTTAGTGGAACATCTGCTGGTTCTTATAATTCTGATTTAATAACAGGGTTATCTTCTAATACTTTGCATTCTGTTAGAGCTTTCTGTACCAACAGCGTAGGAACAGATTTAGGAGTTACAAGGACATTCACTACATCTCAATACACTACTACAATAAACCTACCTTCTGTAAATGTAATAACAAATGCTGTTGGTTCTGTTTATGCTAACACTGGAGCAGGATTTCCTGCGAGTGCAAACGGTACCACAACAGATACTCTATGTATTCCAATTGGAGACGAAGGAGATGCTTTTGAATATGACGTAGATTATGTAGCTAATGCAGATGCGGAATTTACAAGCATAGATAATATAACTAACCTACAAAGCACAAACCCAGCAGTAACCGTTACTAAAGTAGGTTTTACCGCAAGTGTATTTACGTTAAGATTTAGCGGAACAATAGGTAATTTATCTACTGTAGCTAATCTAAGTTGGTCTGGTGCTGCTGAAAGTAATACTCCAACAGTTGATACATTAGACCCTACATTAGTTACCTACAATTCAGCAAGGATGAACGGTGACATTACAGACGTAGGTAATCCTAATTACACATCCAAAGGATTTTATTGGGCTGAAGGATCAGTTATCCCTTCAGACCAAGATAATGTAGTTACTGTTACTGGAACAAGTGCAGGTGCTTATTTTGCTGATTTAACTGGTCTTACTGAGCTTTCAACTTATTCTTACATAGCTTGGGCAGTTGGGCCTGCAAGCCCAAACCCTTCTCTTGGTTTACCTAAAGAAGTAACAACTTTAAGACAAGATTATATACCTTCTGTAGAGACAAACACACCAATACCATTAAGCCCTACTTCTGCAAGACTTCAAGGAGTTATTACTGATGAAGGACAGCCAACATATACAGAAAGAGGATTCTATTATGCAGTTGCACCAACAGACCCAACTGGTCTTAATAAAACAGTTGTGTCTGGTACTGATAATCCTTTCTCAATTGACGTTACAGGGCTATCAGAGACTACAACATACAATGTAAGAGCTTTTGTAACAAACTCAGTTGGTACATCAGAGGGAGATATACAACCATTTACTACTGGAGAAACTACCTTTGCACCAACAGCTTTAACTTCTGCTGCTACAAGTTTAACAATAAACTCAGCAACATTAAATGGTCAAATAACAGATGCTGGTAATCCTGCATACACAAACAACAACAGAGGATTCTATTGGATTCAAGGTACTGGCGACCCAGCTGTGGGAGGAACAAGAGTTGACGTTAGTGGAACAGACACAAATCCTTATTCTTATGTTCTATCTGGACTGTTAGATAATACAGATTACTCTTTTAAAGCATTTGCTTCAAATGGAATATCTCCAGACCCATCTTTTGGTCAGAAGCAAACATTTAGAACCATAGAAGAGGTTTATCCTGCTGAAGTTACTACTGTAGATGCTCAAGATGTATTAGAGACATCTGTTAAGCTTATTGGTAATGTTACTAATCAAGGAAAGCCTGCATATACGGCAAAAGGATTCTGCTGGGTAGAAGGAACTGGAACTCCAACAATATTAGATAATCCAACTACATTGGGTTACACTGGAACTGGATTATACGAAGCTACTGTGACTATACCAGAAGAAGCAAGCACATTTACTGCAAGAGCGTTTGTGACTAATTCAGAAGGTACCACTTACGGTGATGACTATCAATTTAGCAAAGGTTATTATACTTTGACAAAATGTTACGATGGAACAACTGGTTACTCGTCTATTCAGACTATTGACGTTTTTGACCCTCAGCTTAGCACTCTTACGAGAGTTGTTGATTCATTAGGAGAATCCTATACTGTTAGTGGTAGTAACTCTGTTAAAGGGACTATAACTATTTCAGATACTGGCTTTAATGGATGTCCTACTGACTTGCCAAGAACTTATAATATTCAAGAATGTGATGGAACAGTTACATCAACAATTAATTATGAGTCAGAAAGCCAATTAATTGTAGGTTCCACTTATTGGGATGGTACACAATGTTGGACAATACTTGCATTAGCTGAATACGATGCAAATGCTACAGATATAACTGGAACTACTATTTATAATACTTGTTCTGCTTGTACTATAGCTAATCAGTATGCTCCAAGCGTATCTACTTTAGCTGAAACAGACTTAACACACGAAGAAGTTAGACTTAATGGTAATCTTA
>Ga0115569_10004094_pt1 | contig 10595 bp, 9 predicted proteins | sample COGITO_mtgs_1205_2_FD_87295 | JGI IMG/M metagenome (GOLD analysis project Ga0115569, IMG submission 87295) | Pelagic marine microbial communities from North Sea - COGITO_mtgs_120503 | ecosystem: Environmental > Aquatic > Marine > Epipelagic | place: Germany:Helgoland, sampling site Kabeltonne...
ATTTAAAGATCTATCTAAAGATAAAAAATATAATGAACTTTTAAATATAGATGGTATTGGTGAAACTCAGATAAATTCTATCAAAAACTTTTTTTCAAATAAAACTAATTTAGATATATTAAAACAACTGCATGAAATTTTAAATATTAGAGATACTTTGGCTGAGAATAATAATGGAATATTAAAAAATAAAACGTTTATGTTGACTGGAAAACTTAACGGTATTAGTAGAGCCGAAGCAAAATCTTTGATTGAAGAAAACTCTGGCACAACGGTAAGTAATGTTTCAAAAAAATTAAGTTATTTAATTGTGGGTGAGAAACCCACCAAAAGAAAGATTGAAACTGCTAAACAATTAAGTATAATTGTCTTAGATCAAAATCAATTTTTAAAACTATTAAATAAAACTAGCTAACCATTTTCGTTCTTTTAAATTTAAATACTTTGATATTTTAGAATAAACATTGACGTGATATTTAAATAAATAGTTTTTTTCCATTGAAGTTAAAAGTTTATAATTAATCAATTCCTTTTCAATTGGAGCTAATGTTAAGTTGTCAAAAAAAATTTTATTTTTAGTTTTTTTTACAAATATTAAATTTTCGATACGTATACCAAAACTGTTTTTTTTATAGTAGCCTGGCTCATTACTTAAAATCATTCCCTCTCTTATTTTAACTTGATTTATCTTAGATATTGATTGGGGACCCTCATGAACATTGAGAAAAAAACCTACCCCATGACCTGTTCCATGTGCATAATCTAGACCACTCTTTTTAAGAAATTTTCTCGCTCTTTTATCAATTTTGCTACCAATATTGTCTTTTTTTAAGTTAGTGTTAGCAACTGCTATATGACCCTTAAGAACTTTTGTAAAAATATCACTAATGTATTTTTTGGGCCTAGAAAAACAAATTGTTCTAGTTACGTCAGTTGTACCATATTTATACTGGCCGCCAGAATCACATAATAAAATATCTTCTTTTCTAATTATTCTACAATTTTCTTTTTTAGCTCTGTAGTGAACTATTGCTCCATTTTTACCAGAACCAGCAATTGTATCAAAACTTGGATATAAATAATTTTTATTCATTTTTCTAAATGATTCTAATTTATTCTGTGCTTGAACTTCATTAATTTGTTTTTTATTAACTTTCTTAATCCAATAAAGAAATTTTGTAAGAGCTGCACCATCAAAAATATGCGCATTAATCATATTTTTTATTTCAATTTTATTTTTAATTGCTTTTAAAAGATAAGTTGGGTCTTCTCTTTTAGTAATTCTAAATTGAGATTTAATAATATCTTCATAATAAATTGAGCAAGACTTATTATCTATTATAAAATTATTACCTTTAAGTTCTAGAATTTTTTTTGAAAATTCACTAATTTCAATTAATTTATTAGAGTGAATTATTTTTTCTTTAAGGAGTTTTTTACTTTTTTTTGTCTTAGCTATAAAAAATATTTTTTTATCCTTACCTATAATTAGTCTGGAGTTTGGCACAGGACTATTTGGACTATCTCCACCTCTGATATTTAAAATCCATGCTACATTTTCAGGGGCACTTACAAATAAATAATCAGAATTATTTATTTTTAAATATTTTGAAATTTTATTAATTTTTGAGATATGGCTTTCCCCAACAATTTTTTTACTTAGTGAAAAAAATGGAAAATTATCATTAATTTTTGGACTTTCTATTTCATCAATTAAATTATTATTAATAAATTTAATCTTATTCTTTTTTAAAAAAAACTTTTTAATTTGATCATAAGTAAATAGCTTTGGATCAATTCCTAATGTTAAATTTTGAAATAAATCACAATTAATAATTTTCTCATAGCTTATTATTTTAAAGTTTTTGCCAGACTCTATTTGACTTTGAATTGTATACCTTCCATCTGTAAATAAATAATTTTTATTTTTTAAAATAACAGCTAAACCTGCAGATCCTGAAAAATTAGATATAATTTTTAATCTATTAATTTTAGAATATTCGGTAAAATATTCATCATTTTTAGGAATAATATAACCATCAATATTATATCTCTTAAATTTATTTCTTAAAATTTTAATTTTATTTATCATTTAATTCTTTTTTGATATCTAATCCATCCAGGACTTCTCGTGCCTTCTTCTATTTCAAAATCCTGATTAAATTCAAAATCATTACTGTCATCTATTTCTTCATCAAAAAATGAATTTTTCTCTAAATATTTTTCAGGTAATTCCTCTATAAATCTCGAAGCCATACTATCAATCCAATCACCTTGATAAAATCTATTCATAGAGAATGATATGATAGCTTTTTTCTTAGCTCTTGTAATGCCGACATAAGCTAAACGACGTTCTTCTTCTAGCCCTTTTTGACCTTTTTCTTCAATAGATTTTTGATGAGGAAATAAACCTTCTTCCCATCCAGGTAAAAAAACAGCATCAAATTCTAACCCTTTTGATCCATGCATTGTCATCATATTAACTTTTTCACCATCCCACTCCTGATCAACAGAAGTTGCAAGCGAGACATGTTCTAAAAAACTCTCTAGATTATCAAATTCTTTCATTGCACTTAATAATTCTTTTATATTTTCTAACCTATTTTCATTATCGACATCTTTCTTATTCTTTAACATAGCAGAATAACCTGACTCATCTAAAACAATTTGTAATAATTTAATATGACTAATTTTTTTTATCAAAATATCATTTCGCCATTTATCTAATGCAGAAAGAAAAAAACTAAGACCAATTTTAGTTTTAGGCTTTATTAAGTTATCTTCGATCATTTTTTTTGAAGCTTGTTCTAGGCTTAAGTGATTTTCTTTAGAGCATTCATGAATAACTTTTAAAGTGCTATCACCTATAGATCTTTTAGGGTTGTTAACAATCCTTTCAAAAGCCAAATCATCTTTTTGTTGATGAATTAATCTTAAGTAGGCAACACAATCTTTAATTTCTGCTCTTTCATAAAATTTAGTTCCACCTAAAATTCTGTAAGGCATACCTATTTTAAGAAATCTTTCCTCAAATTCTCTAGTTTGAAATATTGCTCTAACTAGAATTGCTATGTTATTATATGAATATTTTTTCTTTAATTTTTTTTCAATTTCATCAGACACACCAATAGCTTCATCTTTACCATTCTTAAAACAGTTTAATTTAACTAGATCTCCTTCTTCCATAGTGGTGGTTAATGTTTTTCCAACTCTATTTTGATTATTAGCTATTAAATTTGAAGCTACTGATAAAATATTTTGTGAAGATCTATAATTTTGTTCTAGTCTTATTACTTTTGTATTTTCATAAACTTGATCAAATTCCAAAAAATTTTTAATTTCAGCACCACGCCAACTGTAGATAGATTGATCGTCATCTCCCACACAGCATAAGTTTTTATTTTTTTCAGATAGTAAATTAAGCCATTTGCTCTGAATAAAATTTGTATCCTGATATTCATCAACTAAAATATATTTAAAATTATTAGAATAGATTTTTCTTATATCTGGATAATTTTCTAAGATTTTAACACAATGTAAAATTAAATCACCAAAGTCACAACAATTTAAATCTATTAATTTTTGTTGATAGATTTTATAAAGAGGTAAAATAGTTTTTTCATAAATATCTTTATGATTGATTGTTACTTCTGTAGGATAAAATCCTTTATTTTTCCACCTATCAATTATCGCCAGAATAAATCTAGGGGCTAATTGTTTAATATCAATATTCTCAGCTTTGCAAATATTTTTGATTAATCTAATTTGGTCATCAGTATCAATAATTGTAAAATTAGAATTCAGGTTTGCTGCTGAAGCATGTTTTCTCAATAGCTTTGCACAGATTGAGTGAAATGTTCCAAGCCAAGACAACCCTATAGCTGCTGATCCTAGCATTTTACTAATTCTATTTTGCATTTCTTTGGCAGCTTTGTTTGTGAAAGTTACCGACAGTATTTGGTTAGGAAATGCTTTTTTTTCCTTAATAATATGAGCAATTCTTGAAGTTAAAACTTTAGTTTTACCAGATCCTGCCCCAGCAACAATTAATAGTGGGCCATCAAGTTGCAATACTGCTTCCTTTTGGGCTTTATTTAAATTTTTAAGATAATCAGAGTTTATCATTCAAAATATTTCTTTATAAGTTTATTAAATTTATATGCGTAAACATAATTATTTTGTCAAACTTTTAAAAAAGGCTAATTCATTTACTGATAGTCTATTAAAAAAAAATTTAAACAAATTAAATTTTTTATTCCAAAGAGATAAAATTCTAGATTTTACAAGACCTAAAAGAGTTTTTATATTCATAGTTGTAATATTTGCATTAGTTATATCATATTTATCCATACCTTTTTTATACAATAAAAATATAGTTATAACTAAACTTGAAAATCAGCTATCTAATAAATTTAATACAAATTTTACTTTTTCTAAAGATGTAAATTATAGTTTAATTCCATGGCCAAATTTTACATTTAACAATGTATCTATTTTAGAAAAGAATCAAAATATAGCAAATATAGATAGATTAAAGATTGTCCTATCTGCAAAGAATTTTTTTTCGCTAAATAATTTTAAAGTTGATGCAGTTTTATTAGATAATGCAAATTTTAATTTAAATAATAAAAATTACGATTTTTTTATAAAACTACTAGATAATGATTTTTTAAGTTCTGATTTTGAGATTAGCAATAGCAATATTTTTTATCGTAATATTGATAATGAGGTATTGATAATAAAAAAAATTCATAAAATGAAATATTATTATGATCATAAACTCTTAAAAAATACACTTGATGCAAATAATGAAATATTCAATATTCCATATTCTTTCACGTTACAAAGTGATGTAATTAATAAGAAAATATATTCTAAGATAAATTTAAATCTTTTAAAACTCCAGCTGGATAAAGTATATGATTATTCAGGATTTGAAAAAAATGGATTAATTAATTTAACGCATAATAAAAATAACAGTGAAGCAAATTATACATTAAATAAAAATTCTTTTAATTTTAATTTTTTTGATAAATCGATTAATCCTAAGTTTAATTATAATGGCAACATTAATTTTACTCCATTTTTTTTAAACTTAAATGGTGATACAGAAAATATTGATCTTTCAAAATTATTTAGTTCAGATTCAATTTTAACCCAATTTTTTAAAACTGAAATTTTGAATAACAAAAACCTTAATATTGTAAGCGTGATTAATTCAAATAAAATTTTACCATATGATAATATGACTAATTTGGTAGCTAAAATCAAAGTAGAAGAAGGTTTGATTGATATAGATAATACCAAATTTAGTTGGGCAGATTATGTTGATTTTGAAATATCTAATAGTCTTCTTTATATTAATGACAATAACTTAATTTTAGATGGAAAATTTATTCTAAATATTAATAACTTTAATGAGATTTATAAATTTTTACAAACTCCAAGAAACTATAGAAAACAATTAAAAAAAATTGAATTTAATTTTAACTACAATTTTGATCAGGAAATAGTTAATTTCAAAGATATTAAAATTAACGATGAGACTAATAAAAAAGTAAATAAAGTTTTAAATCAATTTATTTCAAAAAAAAGTAAAATAGAAAACAGAATTCATTTTAAGAATTTAATGAATGAGGCTATCAAATCTTACGCAGGATAAATCATTTTTTTAGGGTCAACAATTCTGTTGTAGTCTTTTTCGTTTATTAGCCCTGTTTTCAATGTCTCAAATTTTAATGTTGTATCATTTTTAAGTGCAGTTTTTGCGATTTTAGCAGCATTGTCATATCCAATATGAGGAGCTAAAGCCGTAACTAGCATTAAAGAATTATCTAGATGCTCTTGTATTTTTTTTTTATTAGCTTTTATTCCTTTTACACAATAAATAGCAAAATTTTTTGTGCTATCAGCTATTAAATCAATTGATTGTAAAATATTGTGAGCAATTAAAGGTTTAAAAACATTTAATTCAAAATGACCATGCGAGCCAGCTATTGTAATACCATTATGATTTCCAATAACTTTTACACACACCATAGTTACAGCCTCACACTGAGTAGGGTTTACTTTTCCAGGCATTATTGACGAACCTGGCTCATTCTCGGGTAGTATAAGTTCACCATATCCAGCTCTAGGGCCTGACCCTAGAAACCTAATATCATTAGATATTTTCATTAATGCAACTGCACAAGTATTTAAAGTACCAGAAAAATTTACAATAGAGTCGTGTGCTGCAAGTTCAGCAAATTTATTTGCAGCAGGTTTAAATGGAATTTTTGTAAATTTAGTAATTTCTTTTACAATCTTTTTATCAAAATTTTTTTTTGAATTTATTCCTGTACCTACTGCTGTTCCACCTTGAGCAAGATAGTAAATTTCTTTTAAAGCATATTCAATTCTTTCAATACTTTTTTTAACTTGCACATGATAACCTGAAAATTCTTGTCCAAGAGAAAGTGGAGTTGCATCTTGTAAATGTGTTCTTCCAATTTTAACTATATTTTTAAATTCATTTGATTTTTTTTTTAATTCTTTTTCTAAAATCTTTAAACTTGGCAATAATTTATTGATAGTTTCTTTTGCAACAGAAATGTGCATAGCTGTTGGAAAAACATCATTAGTTGATTGAGATTTATTAACATGATCATTGGGGTGTACAGGTTTTTTTGATCCTTTTTTTCCACCTAAAATTTCTATTGCACGATTAGCAATTACCTCATTAACATTCATATTAGTCTGTGTTCCAGAACCTGTTTGCCAGACTTTTAGAGGAAAATTCTCATCTAATTTACCTTTTATAACTTCGTCAGATGCCCTAATAATTGCTTTTGATATTTTATTACTAATTAATTTATCTTTTGAATGCACTATTGCAGCTGACCTTTTAATAATAGCAATAGACTTGATTATAGAAATATTTACAAGAATTTTACCTATATTAAAAAACTTATTAGATCTTTGGGTGGATGCTCCCCAATATTTGTTGTTAGGGACATTAACACTTCCAATACTGTCAAATTCTTTTCTTAATTTCATTGATTAATATCTAAGTAATAAATAATTATAATTGTACATTAAATTTTTAAAAACTTACAGGAGCAATATGTCAAATTTTAATAAAGTTGGAACTTTTATGAAAACTTTTGGTCAAGAAGTTAAAAACAAACCGTCATTTAGCACTGATAAAATCAATAAATTAAGGATTGATTTAATTGTAGAAGAATTAGAAGAGCTTAAAGAAGCAATGAATAATAAGGATTTATTAGAAGTAGCAGATGCATTAACAGATATTTTATATGTAACTTATGGAGCTGGCCATGCATTTGGAATTGATTTAGATAAATGTTTTGATGAAGTTCAAAATTCTAACATGAGTAAGTTAGGTGAGGATGGCAATCCTATTTATAATGAGTCAGGAAAAGTAATGAAAGGACCTAAATACTTTAAGCCTGATCTATCTAAATTTGTATCTTAGACTTCTAATTTTAAATCTACTGCAGAAGCGCTATGAGTAATACTTCCAACAGAAATTCTATCTACTCCAGTTGCAGCAACTGCTTTAACTGTTTTTAAATTGATATTACCTGATGCTTCTGTTTCATAATATCTATTAGCAATTTTGATACCTGCTTTTAAATTTTTGATAGTCATATTATCAAATAAAATGGTATCAAATTTAAGACCTATAATAGATTTAAGCTGCTTCAGATTATCAACTTCAACTGTGATTTTTCTATTTTTTTTATTTTTAATAGCTAATAAAACTAATTTCTTAATTTCTGAACTAGCGATATGATTGTCTTTAATTAGAAATTCATCACTTAAATTGAATCTATGGTTCACACCACCACCTAATTTAACTGCATATTTTTGGATGACTCTTATGTTTGGAATTGTTTTTCTTGTACAGCAAATTTTACATTTTTTTCCTGCGAGTTTTACAAATTTATTTGTTTTAGTAGCTATTCCAGAAATATGAGATAAAAAATTTAAAGCAACTCTTTCAGCTATTAGTATATTTTTAGCCTTACCTACAATAGTTGCAACTAAAGAACCTTTTTTAACTTGTGAGCCATCTTTTTTTTTAATTATAAATTTAATTTTATCATCAACCAAATCAAAAGCATATTTAGCAAACAATAATCCACCAATAACTGCATCTTGATTTGACAAAATTTTAACTTTTATAATTTTATCATTTTTAACTAAATTTGAAGTTATATCTCCAGAAGGATAGAGATCTTCATTTAACGCTCGCTTAACCGTATTACGAATAAAATCTTTGCTAAGTTTTATTTTTGACACTAGAGTTTTATCTGCCTATAGCAGCCATTCTTTCAACAGGAATTCTTGCTTTTTCAATTGTCTCTTTATCCATTATTATTTCACCAGTTTCATTTTCCAAGCAATCTAAAATTTTTGGCAAGGTAATTTTTTTCATATGAGGACAAAGGTTGCATGGTCTAATAAATTCTACATTAGGATTTTCGACCTGAATATTATCACTCATTGAGCACTCAGTAACCATCATGACTTTTTTTGGTTGGTTATTTTTTACATAATCAATCATTCCTCCAGTTGACCCAGCAAAATCACTTGCTTTAATTACTTCTGGTGGGCATTCTGGATGTGCTATAATTTTTATTCCTGGATTTCTTTCTCTAATATCATGTATTTCTTTTTCATTAAATTGATCATGAACTATGCATATCCCTTTCCAGGCAATAATCTCAACATTTGTTTGAGAGGCAACATATTTTGCAAGATAATCATCAGGTAAAAATATAACTTTTTTAACGCCAAGAGATTCAACAATTTTTACGGCATTTGCTGAAGTGCAACAAATATCTGTTTCTGCTTTAACATCTGCTGAAGTATTTACGTACGAAACAACTGGTACACCTGGATATTTTTCTTTTAACAATCTAACATCTTTACCAGTTATAGAAGATGACAGTGAGCATCCCGCGTCCATATCTGGAAGCAAAACTTTTTTCTCTGGGCTCATTAATTTTGAAGTTTCTGCCATAAAATGAACTCCCGCCATCACAATTATATCTGCTTTTGTTTTTGCAGCTTCTATTGCTAGAGCCAAAGAGTCGGCCGCAACATCTGCAATACCATGATATATTTCAGGAGTTTGATAATTATGAGCAAGAACAATTGCATTCTTCTCTTTTTTTAATTGATTGATTCTGTGAATATAAGGAGCATGCACTGACCATTCTATTTCAGGCATTACCTTTGAAATTTTTTGATAAATAGGATCTGTTGCTTTTTGCACTTCTTGTGTAAATTCCATGTTAGTTTTTAGCAATTTGAAAGATGGTTGTCATTCATTTATTATGACACACTGCGGTCGTGCTGAAATTGGTAGACAGGCACGGTTGAGGGCCGTGTGGACATAGTCCATGAGAGTTCGAGTCTCTCCGACCGCACCAATATGAATTGTTTAATAGACTTTTTAAAAATTAAATTTTTAGACTCAGTTATTTTAATTTGATAGCATTAATCTATGAGACGTAATGGTTTTACTCTAATAGAGCTATTAGTTGTAGTAGCTATCATTGGTATACTAGCTGCGGTAGGAGTTGTTGCTTATAGTGGATACACCAGTTCAGCAAAAAAAGTAGCTATCCAAGAAAATTTTAATACCATTGCAAATAATATAGAATTGTTAGCTATGGATTGTGATTTAAATGGTGGTCCAACCTTAAAATCTAATGGAACAACTCCAAGGGGTTCGTCAAAATTTTGGCTTTGTTCATCTCAAAATACTAATTCGATGGGTCATCTTTTTATGGATCATTATCATTTCTCAGGTTTTGTAAATCCCGTAAATGGAAAAAGTGCAACTTGGTATTGGGGCACAAAAACAGGAGCAGCAGCAGAAGGGTATATTCTTATAGATGGTAATCCGACATCTAATTGCGTAGTTAAAGTGAGTGTAGTTACTTTAGATTCAGGTACTAATAAATATATTACTTCGACAAAAGAGATTAGTTTTCGTGGAAGAGTAAGTGGTTGTTAGTAAAAAATATAATCATAAAAATTTAAAACGAAACGGTTTCACTCTAATAGAACTATTTAACGATAGTATTTTTTAATGGATAAATTGCTTTCTGTAATATTTATGTTTGGAGTTTTACTTTTAGTTCTACCTGGTTTTTTGAAATCAAATTCTCAATTAAAGCAATTTCTTAAAAATTTAAGTATTTGGATCATTGTAGTTCTTACAATCTTAATGATTGTTTATATATTCAAATAACAAATTATTTTTTTATCCAATCAGGCTTTTCAATTTTTATTGAAGCCTCTTTTGTATTAAAATCAGTCTTTCCATCAAAGTTCTCATCTAAGAATTTAATTAAACCAAATGGGTAATCATTCTCTATTAGTACTTTACCAATTTCATTATCATTATAATAAATACTTTCACCTTCAGTTAACTCACCTTTAACTATATTTATTGGCAACAATCTTTTTGAAAGCTTATTTTTAAGCTTAATTCTTGCTGTGTTTTCTTGTCCAACGTAACAGCCTTTTTTAAAATCAATTCCATTTAATTCTTCATAATTACACTCAATACCAAA
>Ga0115569_10004098_pt1 | contig 10589 bp, 8 predicted proteins | sample COGITO_mtgs_1205_2_FD_87295 | JGI IMG/M metagenome (GOLD analysis project Ga0115569, IMG submission 87295) | Pelagic marine microbial communities from North Sea - COGITO_mtgs_120503 | ecosystem: Environmental > Aquatic > Marine > Epipelagic | place: Germany:Helgoland, sampling site Kabeltonne...
AACTAGCATGGATGCTACTTGCGGCTACTATCCCCGCGGGCCTTGGTGGTTTGCTATTCGCCTCGCAAGTAGAGCAGTACGGTCGCTCGCTTGTGCTTATAGGGGTTACATCTATTGGTTTTGGACTGTTGCTGTTCGTATCGGATCGATTTGGTAGCAAGCAACGCTCGCTAGCAGAGATGAATTGGAAAACAGCATTGCTGATCGCCGTCTCTCAAGTGTTCGCATTGATCCCCGGTACTTCCCGCTCCGGCATAACGATGACAGCCGCACTTTTCTGTAATTTAGATCGAGCTGCTGCTGCACGCTTCTCATTCTTGCTCGCGATTCCAATTATTGCAGCATCGGGTCTGCTAAGGGGCATCGAATTATTACACGATGGCACGGAGTCAGTTGAATGGCTTATCTTGCTATATGCCATCTTTATCTCGGCTGTCGTCGCGTACTTCTGTATTCATTACTTTCTGCAACTAATTAAGAGAATCGGGTTTCTGCCTTTTGTTATATACCGAGTCTCCCTTGGTATCGCGCTGATACTCTTAGCCTTGTGAGAATCGCGGTTGCTAGTGCCGGTTCAGATTTGGCAGAGCGGGAAATCAAGCTGTCTACTGATCTTGATTTACCCACTATTGAATTGCCATCCTCTTACTCGCCTAGAGAAGTGAGTGACTTCGACTACCTGCTTGTCTATCGTGATTCAAGACTACTATTACAGGGTGCTGGCGATGCTGAGATTGGTGAGTTATGCGTTGATTTTTCTGACGCGAAATTGAACCGCCGCGCGAATAGCTCGATCAGGAATCAGAATATCGCCAAGGCATTGGGGCTCAAAGGTGGCCTGCGACCCGCTGTACTGGATGCGACAGCAGGTTTAGGTAAGGACGCATTCCTTATGGCTAGCCTAGGGTGCGAAGTCTCTTTGTTAGAGCGCTCAGCATTGGTACACGCACTCTTAAGAGATGGTCTAAGTAGAGCTGGATACTACGGGGAAGAAATTGCCGCTATTGTGTTGAGAATGAAGCTGCATTTTGGAGACTTGTTGGAATTCGAAACGGACTCAAAACAGTTTGATGTTGTCTACCTCGACCCTATGTTCCCTGTCAGGCGCAAGAGCGCGAAGGTAAAAAAAGATATGGCTGCGTTGCAGCACCTGCTCGGTCACCAGACAGACGGAGCAGAGTTGCTTGATTGCGCGAAGCTTCTCGCGAAGAAGCGAGTAGTTGTTAAACGAGCGAAGCTTTCGCCTCATCTTGGGCCAGGAAAGCCGGACATAGAGTTTAAGGGGAGCAGCAGCCGCTACGACGTTTATCTATCGCTTAGGGCATAAGTGTAGAAGTTAGCTTACAAGTGCCTGTAGTACGCTCTGGTAGACTTCTGATAGCTTATCTAGCTCGGCGACGGTTATTTTTTCGTCGACCTGATGAATAGTCGCATTGCAGGGTCCCAGTTCAACGACTTCAGCTCCAGTGGGTGCGATGAAACGGCCATCGGAAGTGCCCCCGGCGGTTGAGCGCTCGGGGTCGTATCCGCAATGTTGCTGAATACTTTCGGAAACGGCCTCGACGAGCTTGCCCGCGTCAGTCAAAAAAGGATTTCCCCATAGTTTCCAGTCTAGCTGGTAATTAAGTTCAGCTTCGTCGAGTAGCTGCGTTACTCGCGATTTAATGGTGTCGGCATCCAGCTCTGTAGAAAAGCGAAAGTTAAAGACGACCTCTATTTGCCCCGGAATGACGTTGGTCGCGCCAGTGCCCGCATTAATATTCGAAATCTGAAAGCTGGTTGCCGGAAAGGAGGCATTACCTTCGTCCCATGTTATATCGCTTAGGTGGGCTAAGACTGGCAAAACCTTATGTATTGGATTGACCGCAAGTTGTGGATAGGCGACGTGACCCTGAATACCATTGACGACAAGCGTTGCGCCTAATGAACCGCGCCGACCGATCTTGACGGTATCACCCAGTCGTTCGCTGCTGCTTGGCTCTCCAACTAGGCAGTAATCTATTTTGATATTTCGAATGCCGAGCTCTTTGATTACTCTTTGCGTGCCGTTTATGGCACTACCTTCTTCATCGCTGGTGATGAGAAAACCAATACGCGCATTGAGCTGCGCCGTCGGCAGGAAGCGTTCAACTGCAGTTACCATCGCGGCGATGCTGCCCTTCATATCGGCGGCGCCTCGGCCATGCAAAAAACCATCGGCAACTGTGGCGCTATAGGGTGGATATTGCCAGTTTGTCTGCGGACCAGTCGGCACGACATCGGTGTGACCCGCGAAAACGAATAGGGGGCCGCTACTGCCTAGTGTTGCCCATAAATTTGTCACGTCCTCAAATTGAAGTGTCTCAACACTGAATCCGATGGCGGTTAGTCGCTTCGCGATCAGCTCCTGGCAACCCTCATCCAATGGTGTTACGGAGGGGCGCTGAATAAGCTGTTGCGCGAGTTCGAGAGTTTCGCTCATGGTATTTTCTTTATCTTCTAAAGGTTGTTATTTGTCTAATTGACCTGCACAAGTTAGTTGTTGCTGTGTAGTTCATCGTTAAGGCTGGTAGATGACTTTAGCGGGACGCATTCCACGCCACCGGAAAGTGAATTGCGCCTGAAAAGCAGGTCTTCGACACCAACCAGGTCTTTCGCTTTTACTGTTTTCAGTAACGCGCCATCGGCCCCGAGCACATTTAATTTAGTACCTGCTGTAAGGTATAAGCCAGCCTCGACTGTACAGCCATTTGCTAGAGGAATGCCTATACCCGCATTGGCGCCAATCAGGCAGTTTTCACCTACCCAAATGACTTCAGTGCCGCCACCGGAAAGCGTACCCATGGTACTGCAGCCCCCACCAAGGTCACTATTTGCGCCTATCATAACACCCGCCGAAATACGTCCTTCTACCATCGCGGGTCCCTCGGTGCCTGCATTGAAATTAACGAAGCCTTCGTGCATGACCGTCGTGCCGGCTCCAAGATAGGCCCCAAGACGAACTCGGGCCGTATGGGCGATACGGACGCCCGCTGGGACGACATAACTGGTCATCTTGGGAAACTTGTCTACAGAGGCAACTTCAAGGGTTGCCCCGGCGAGCCTAGCGGCCATTTGACGGGCGGGCAATTCTTCTAAGTCAATTGCGCCTTCATTAGTCCAGGCCAAATTATGCAATACCGCAAACAGACCATCGAGATTGAGTGAATGAGGCTTACAGAGACGATGGGAAAGCAGATGAAGCTTGAGATAAGCTTCTGCAACACTTTTAGGCGCACTGTCGGTGAACAGCACACAGAGGATAAGCTGGCCTTGTCCCTCATTCATTTGCTGAACTTGCTCAGCGTGTTTAGCAAATTTGGCTTCAAGCAGCTTTGACGCAAGAGCGGACGCTAATTTTCCATCGATGTGAGTAACCGAGTTTTCGGCGCTTTGTATTGCGCAGCTGGCCAACAGCAAACTGCTCAGTGCTGTATCTGGATTCAGCAGTGGCTGTGGATAGTAGACTTCGATGATCTCGTTCTTCGCATTGCGAGTTGCCAGACCGAAGCCTAGGCTCTGTATTGTCATATCGTTCATGTTGTAGTGATTCCTGTTGCGCTTATTTTTGCACTAAAAGTTGAATGTCTTCTTTGTCGAATCCGAGCAGCCACTTGCCTTGGTGTTCGATAATCGGTCGCTTAATAATCGAGTTGTTTTCGCTCATAATTGTGATGGCCGATGCTTCGCTTAGGTTTTGTTTTACAGCATCGGGTAATTTTCGCCATGTAGTTCCCCGCGAGTTAACCAGGGACTTGAAGCCGAAATGCTCAAGGAACTTCTTAATCAGCGCCTCGTCACAGCCAAGCTTTTTGTAGTCATGAAAGTCGTAGTCGACTGCTAATTCCCAAAGCAAAGAGCGTGTCTTCTTGATGGTGTCGCAGTTGTTGATTCCGTAGAGCGTAGTCATGATTGGTTCGCTAAATGCTTGTTGTTAAGATGCTTAAAAGGTGAAGTATTGCTTATGTGTTGAGTCGTTGCTCGAGTTCGATTTTTAATTCAGCACTTATCTTATCTATCAGGTTTTGATCATCGATAGGCTTATTGGATTGGTCGGTAACGAAAAACAAATCCTCTACGCGCTCGCCAAGTGTGGTGATGCGCGCATCTTGAAGATTTATTTGATGCTCCGCAAAGGCCTTGCCTATGCTGGCGAGAATTCCCGATTGGTCTGGGCAGTTAATCTCCACAGTCGAATAATTCCTGTCCGGAGAATTGAGCCAGTTGATTTCAATTGTGTGACTAAAATATTTATCCTTACGACTGCGGCGGATGCGTGAAGGAGCGATGGTCGTCATATCCGAGCTGATATATTCGGTAGTCACTTTTTCGATTTCGGCGAGACGCTTTGGTTTGTTTCCTACCGGCTTGCCCGAGGCTTCGAGAACCGTATAGGTATCCATGCAATAGTCGTTGTCCGAGGTAAAGATTCGTGCTCCCTGAATGTTTAGATTTAATTTTTCGAATGCGGCTGCAGTTTTCGCGAAGAGGTAGTTACTATTCTTCGTGTAGATAAATATCTGGGTGGCGCCTTCGAGAGCGTTTTGAATCAAGCAGTCGGTTGATACTAGGGAGCCTGATCCGGGAAACGACGCGATGGCCTCCGTATGCCAAACAATATTTGCCGTCGATTCGCGCAAGAAATATTCGTCGTTGGCATTCGCCCAAATTCTTTGAATGCGCTCCTCATCGATACCGTGTTCTGCCAGCTTAGTGAGGGCGGTTTCCTTCTTGTCACTAATACGCTCCTCTCTGTTGCGCGGATTCTCGAGCCCGAGTCGCAATGCGCGCTTGGTATTCAAATACAGCTGCTTCATCAAACTCGCACGCCAGCTATTCCATAACTCGGGATTGGTCGCACGAATGTCTGCCACCGTCATCGCATACAGATAGTCGAGATGTAGCTTGTCGCCCATTAATGTGGCGAATTCATGAATCACTTCAGGGTCGTTGATGTCTCTACGCTGAGCTGTCATCGACATGAACAAGTGTTTGCTGACAAGCCAGACAACTAGTTTTGTGTCCCAGCTGCTGAGTCTATGTCGAACGCAGAAATCTTCCGCATCTTTCATGCCGAGGGCAGAGTGATCACCGCCACGGCCCTTAGCGATGTCGTGATAGAGGCCTGCGATATACAACAGTTCCACTTTCGGTAGATTCTTGTGTATATGCGCTGCCACTGGGTATTTTTCAGCGGCATCGGCTAGCCTGAACAGACGCATGTTCTCGACTACTTGCAGTGTGTGGGCATCGACGGTGTAGATATGAAATAGGTCATGCTGCATCTGCCCCGTTATCTGCTCAAATTCCGGTAGGTATCTACCTAGAATGCCATAACGAGCCATCCTGCGAATCTGCAGGGTCATCTTGTGCGGCGAACGCAGCAGTTCGATGAACAGGGTGACATTGCGGATATCGTTTCTGTATTCTTCGTCGATGAGACGCCTATTGTCGCGCAGCAGGCGAACTGTCGACGCGCGAATTGACTGAATTTTTGGGTTTTGCGCCATCAATACGAAAATTTCTAATAACGCTGACGGGTAACGCTTGAAGACATCTGGGCTTATTACCTCAATGTAGTCATTTCGAATCTGAAAGCGACTGTTTATCTTCTCAATTTTTATTCGTTCACCCTCGCGAAGTATGGCCTCGTCGAAGTGTTGTAGAAGCACATCGTTGAGTGCTCGCATATTCGCAACCGCGCGGTAATATTGCTTCATCAACTTCTCGACACCGAGACTCTTTTTATCATCTTGGTAGCCGAAAAGTTTTGCGAGTTCTCTTTGCTTATCGAACAATAAGCGATCTTCACGCCGGCCCTCAAGAAAGTGCAGGCCATAGCGGAGTTTCCAAAGAAACTGTTGCCCTTTGTTGAGCATTGTCATTTCAGATTCTTTGAGGAAACCGGCCTCGACTAGATCCTGAAACGAGCTGGCACCAAAATGCCGTTTCGCTACCCATGCGATTGTTTGAATGTCTCGAAGGCCACCGGGCGAGGTCTTTACATTAGGCTCAAGTGCGTAGTCGATGTCATGGTATTTTTCATGCCTTGCGTTCTGCTCGTCCCACTTGGCTCGCAGGAATTTTTTGATCGGCCAGACACGTTTTCCGGTAGTCAGGGCGTACATCTCGCTCTGCAATTCTGCAGGGCCAGTGACCGTGCGCGATTCCATCAGCGCTGTGGCCACAGTTATGTCTTTCAGAGCTTCGCTCTTGCATTGCTTGATGGAGCGAACGCTCTGGCCAATCTCCAGACCAATATCCCACAGCAGGGTACAGAACGAGCTAATGCAGCTCTTATAGTGGCTGGCATTATCCTTGCGCGTGAGAATTAATAAATCGATGTCGGAATGGGGGTGAAGTTCACCGCGCCCATAACCACCAACGGCGACTAGTGAAATGCCTTCCTCGTCCGGCCATGGCTGAGCCTGCCACGCAAGTATCAATATCTGATCTACAACCCAAGCGCGGCGGGATACTATCTCGGTGATACTTAGGTTTGCTTTGTAGCGTTCATCGAGGATATTGCTAGCGGTCTCTATGGCCTGCTTAAGAGGCTGGATTTGATTGCTAGAGCTAAGGAGTTGTGCCTGCACTGCGCTAATGTCGAGCAGCTTAGCGCTTAGCTTAAAATCATCATCGCTGTATTTGTCATCGATAGCTAAGGCTTCGGGATTCAAAATGATTCGTCGGAGCGTCGAGTAAAGACCTCACAGCCATCATTGTTGACTACCATCGTGTGCTCCCATTGCGCCGAAAGTCTTCGATCTTTAGTAGTTACCGTCCAACCGTCTTTTTTGGATAGCTTGGTGAAGCGGGCACCTGCATTCAGCATGGGCTCGATTGTGAATGTCATGCCTTCCACCAGAGTTGTTCCGCTGTTAGGCCTGCCGAAATGAAGTACCTGGGGCTCTTCGTGAAAAATGCGCCCGATACCATGGCCGCAGTATTCCCTTACGATAGAATAATTATGGGCCTCGCCGTGCTGCTGGATAATATGTCCGATATCGCCCAGGGTAACGCCAGGCTTGACGATGCCGATTGCCTTATACAGACATTCTTGAGTGACCTTAATGAGGCGCTTCGCGTGCTCAGGTACTTCGCCGACACAGAACATCTTGCTGGTGTCGCCATGAAAGCCATCTTTTATTACAGTGACATCGATATTAATGGTGTCACCTGACTTGAGGATCTTGCCATCGCTGGGAATGCCGTGACAAATAACGTGGTTTACCGAGGTGCAGATGGACTTAGGAAAGCCATTGTAATTCAGCGGGGCAGGGATGGCCTTTTGTACATCGACGATGTAGTTGTGGCAGATCTGATCTAACTCGCCAGTGCTTACTCCAGGCTGAACGTGCGGGCCAATCATTTCTAAGACTTCGGAGGCCAGTTTGCCGGCCACCCGCATTTTTACAATGTCGTCATCTGTTTTAATATGAATCGTCATCGAAGTGCCAGTTGTTTACCTAGATGTTAGTGACAATACCGCTAGCGGCACAAGCTGAGCATTGTAATGCACGAGCCACCTTTGTAACAGCGGATTTCGGCTTTCGGGTGTGGATGAAACCGGCTTGGAATGGGCCATAGAGGGCAAATGCTCATTTGGGTGAATGTGATATTTTCTTTCAGTGGCAGCGCTATTATGGTATAAAGCGGCGCGTTTTCGTGGTTGCTGTCTCTAAATCTCAGTTGAGTCTAGGGAAATAAGCTGTCTCGGAGGCTAAATTAACATTAACTAACGTCGCACATACACCGTCACATGAGTTCTGGGTGCCTCTCTGTAGCAGTATTTCAGATTGGTTGAGCCATGGGGTGTATGGAGGCCTAACCCAAACCGAAGGAAACAACATGACTGTAAGTATGAAAGACATGCTCCGTGCAGGAGTACATTTCGGGCACCAGTGTCGCTATTGGAACCCAAAAATGGACCAATACATATTTGGTTCCAGAAACAAAATTCACATCATCAACCTCGAACACACCGTTCCCGCGCTCAACTCTGCGCTCGAAGAAGTATCTTATCTTGCTGAAAAGAAAAGAAAAATTCTTTTCGTCGGCACGAAGCGAGCAGCTGGTAAAATCATTAAGCAGGAAGCAGAACGCGCAGGAATGCCGTATGTAAATCATCGCTGGCTCGGTGGTATGTTGACGAACTACAAGACTATTCGTGGCTCTATTAAGCGCCTCAAAGATCTTGAGCTGCAAGAGACAGATGGCACGCTGAGCCGTTTGAGCAAAAAAGAAGCCCTGATGCGAACCCGCGCCAAGGAAAAACTTGAGCGTAGTATCGGTGGTATTAAGGATATGGGTGGCCTTCCTGACGCGATATTCGTAGTCGATGTTGATCACGAACGAATCGCTGTTACAGAAGCGAACAACCTGAAGATCCCAGTGATCGGTATCGTTGATACCAATAGCAACCCTGATGGGGTTACCACGGTAATTCCAGGTAACGATGATGCGATACGTGCCATTCAGTTGTATGTAGAAGCGATCGCTGATGCCTGTGTTGAAGGGCGCGAGAAAAATGGCCCAGCCGGCGGAAATAGCGAATTCATCGAGATAGAAGATGATGCACCTGTTGCTGAATCAGAAACTGCTGCAAAAACGGAGGCAGCACCAGCGGCTGAGCCTGTTGAGCAGCCAGTTGCAGAAAAGGCTGTTGCTGAGCCGGAGAAAGCAGAAGAAGCTCCTGCAGAAGAAGCTCCTGCAGAAGAAGTGGCCGCTGAAGCTACGCCTGCTGTAGAAGAGACTCCAGAAGAGCCGGCTAAGAAGGCCGCTGTTAAGGAAGAAGCACCTGCTAAGAAGGCCGCTGTTAAGAAAAAAGCACCTGCTAAAAAGGCCGCTGTTAAGAAGAAAGCGCCTGCCAAGAAAAAGGCCGAAGAGGAAGATTCTTAATAGAGGGTTTTGCTGCTAACAGAATTCCCTGCTTAGTAGTGTGGATAGAGTTAAATAAAGGGGGCGGATAGCCCCCTTTTTACAGGCGATTTAATAGAAGAGAGTGCTCTTCAAGATGATCAGACTAGAGGCATTAAGAGATGGCAAATATTACAGCGGGCATGGTTAAAGAGTTACGCGAAAGAACCGGCTTGGGCATGATGGATTGCAAGAAGGCATTGACCGAAGCGGATGGCGACATGGAAAGGGCCATCGATGATTTGCGCAAGGCGAGCGGTATTAAGGCAGCTAAGAAGGCGAGCCGTGTTGCTGCCGAAGGAGTCGTGTTGACTAAAATTGCAGAGGATGGCAACTACGGTGTCGTTATCGAGATCAACTCAGAAACTGACTTCGCCGCTAGAGACGAGAACTTCCTCGATTTTGCTCAGCAGGCGTTGGAACTTGCTTACTCGAATAGCAAGGCCGATGTTGCTGGACTGCTTGGCGCAGGTTTGGAAGACGTGCGCTCTGCCTTAGTTCAGAAAATAGGTGAAAATTGTAATGTGCGCCGTGTGGAACGTTTGCAATTCACTGATGAGAACGCGGGCATCGTTGAGAGTTACGTGCATAGCAATAATAGAATCGCGGTTTTAATCTCGGTCACCGGTGGTGACGAAGCGCTGGCGCGTGATGTGGCCATGCATATAGCGGCCATAAATCCATTGGTAGTCAGGCCAGAAGATGTGCCTGAGGAAGATATAGCGAAAGAGACGGAGATTTATTCTGCGCAGGCACGGGAGAGCGGAAAGCCGGAAGAAATCATCGAGAAAATGATCACTGGCAGGTTGCGTAAATTTGTCGCCGAAGTAAGTTTGCTGGAACAGCCTTTTGTTAAAGACCCGGATGTTACAGTGGGTAAATTACTTTCCGATGCCGATGCAAGCGTAGTTCAGTTTGTTCGTTTCGAAGTGGGCGAGGGTATCGAAAAAGAAGAGATAGATTTTGCCGATGAAGTAGCGGCTCAAGTTAAAGGCTCTTAGGAGCGGGTTAGCAGAGGTACCACTAAAAATGCCAAATAAGGAACGCAAGTACAACCGTATTTTGTTAAAGCTAAGCGGTGAGGCACTCACCGGTGATGGCGATTTTGGTATAGACCCAAAAGTACTCGATCGAATGGCTGTTGAAATAGGTCAGTTGGTGGGTCTGGGAGTGGAGATAGGACTGGTCATTGGTGGTGGTAATCTATTTCGCGGTGCGGCTCTGCACGCCGCAGGGATGGAGCGGGTAACTGGCGACCACATGGGCATGCTAGCTACGGTAATGAATGCTTTGGCGATGCGCGACGCTCTTGAGCGAGCGAGCATTCCCACGCGTGTTATGTCGGCCATTCCCATGAGCGGTGTCGTTGAACACTACGACCGGCGCACGGCTATTCGACACCTAAACGCGGGCGATGTCGTTTTATTCTCAGCAGGAACCGGGAACCCATTCTTCACTACGGATACTGCTGCATGCCTACGTGGAATTGAGATCGATGCCGACCTAATCCTGAAAGCCACTAAGGTTGACGGCGTGTATTCCTCTGATCCAGAATTAGATTCGAGTGCGGTTAAGTACGATACTCTTAGCTACGATGAAGTCATCGCAAAGCAACTCGGTGTTATGGACTTGACGGCTCTGTGTTTAGGACG
>Ga0115569_10004114_pt1 | contig 10561 bp, 9 predicted proteins | sample COGITO_mtgs_1205_2_FD_87295 | JGI IMG/M metagenome (GOLD analysis project Ga0115569, IMG submission 87295) | Pelagic marine microbial communities from North Sea - COGITO_mtgs_120503 | ecosystem: Environmental > Aquatic > Marine > Epipelagic | place: Germany:Helgoland, sampling site Kabeltonne...
TACATCTGTAGCGAAGTTTATTTATCCTGGAGGTGCTGGGTACATACCCGTGAACGTAGCTTTGATCTGTTTCTTCAACTATTTCTATACGTTTTTACAGCTCGATCCGAAAGATGTCGCGGAACAGTTGAAGAGACAAGGTGCGTCCATCCCGGGTGTTCGACCGGGTAAAAACACGAGAGAGTACATTACAAGAGTGTTAGAGAGGCTATCTTTGCTTGGTTCCCTCTTTTTAGGTTTCCTTGCGTTGACACCGGGCGGAGTCGAGAAACTCACCGGGTTGCAAACCTTCAGAGGTTTCGCCGGGACGAGTTTGTTGATTCTCGTCGGCGTGGCCACTGATTGCGCCAGGAAGGTAAAGTCAGAGCTCGTGATGCAAAAATACTCAACCTCGATTGAAGACTTTTATAAGAAATAATAATAGTTTTGTTTAACACTCGATGATGAATACGTGGATCTAAAATAATAAATAATCTGTGCTACACTGTACCTAAGTTTTATTTACGTCCTCCAAAACGTCCTCCGAAGCGTCCACCACCTCTTCCACCTCCACCTCTTCCACCTCCACCTCGGCCTCCACCAAATCTCCCACCGCCGCCCGGTGAGCGACTGCCTCCACCTCTGCCGCCGTATCCTCGGCCACCCCCTCCTCTACCTCCGCCTCCACCGCCGCTTCCAAATCCTTGAGGACGTTGACTCAGTTCAGGAAGCTCTTCGCACACTTCGATGGTAATCGCGCTTCTCCCGCTAGAATTCTCACTCAACCCGCAATACTTATCCGCCAACTTTGCTGGGACGTCAAAAACGGCTTTTAAATTGTCCTGAGATAACGTCAAACGATTGATTTGAACTTCATCCTCCGGTAATCTCTGTTTCAAAAAATTCCACACATACGTTGGCGTTCGGATTTCGGTGCCGCCGGCGGATAAAATCAACGTCGTGCTCCCCGCCGTCGAGGTTAAAAGCGAGCGTTGTCGCAACTCACCGTGTCCACACGCATGTGCTAATGCCATCGCAAGAACTTCAACCGCGTCTCTGCCTTCGTCGTGGTCATCGCCTTCCTCTAACAAATCTCTCGCCGCTTGCATGAAGAGCTTCGCCGCGCCTTTGTGCACAGCTCGAACTTTTTCGCAGACAATTTTTGCCGCTGCTTTCGCCATCTCCGCCGGTTGCGGCGGTCCGATTCGCACGAATCGGAAGCCACCTTTTCGCTCGATGTTCGGAATAGCCCATTCGTTTCTCGGCGTGAGCAGTGTCACGCAGATTCCAGTCGCTCCAGCGCGTCCGGTTCGTCCCGAGCGATGAATGTACGTTTCTGGATCTTTCGGAGGTTCGCACTGAATGACAAGCTCGACTCCGGAAATATCCAAACCTCTCGCCGCAACGTCCGTGGCAACTAAAACCTGGAATTTGTTATCACGAAAGCCTTGCAAAACAACTTCTCTGTTGTTTTGCGCGATGTCGCCGTGTAAAGCCTTGGCGCCTTTTTCCAAACTCGATTGCAGAGCGTCGCACAGTTCCGTGCAATCTCTCTTCGTGTCGCAGAATAAAATACATCTCCCTCCAGTCGGCGCTTTTGCGCGAATTAAATCTGGAATCAACGACACACGCTCTTGCCACTGACATGGCAACAACAAGTGTTGCACTTGACCGCTCGCTTTTTGTTTTTCGTTGCCGACTAAATCGATCGTCGCGTAATCTTTCTTCAAGAACCGTTTGGCAATATCCTTCACCCACGGAGGCAAAGTCGCCGAAAACAATAAGGTTTGAATATCTCCAGAAACTTTCAAAATTGTTTCCACGTCGTCGACAAAACCCATATTCAACATCTCGTCCGCTTCGTCCAACACTCGAAACTTCAAATTGTCAAACTTCAAATTTTTCCTATCCAAATGGTCCTTCACTCTTCCCGGCGTGCCGACGATAATGTCGCACCCGCTTCGTAAACCTTGCTCTTGATCTCTGTACGGCGCACCACCGTACACGCACACGGTTTTCAAATTAAACGCTTGTCCGACCCAATCAAAATCTGCGCCGACTTGTTTCGCAAGCTCTCTCGTCGGGCACAAAACGCACACCACCGGCCGTCGTCCTTGTAACCTCCTTCCGCTCGCCGGCGTCGGGTCGGATTTGTTAATCTGTTCCACGATAGGCAACACGAACGCCAAGGTTTTCCCGCATCCAGTTCTAGCTCTTCCAACGATATCTTTCCCACTCAGCGCCGTGTCTAAAGTTTGCGCCTGTATCGCGAACAACGCGTCGATACCTTTTTTCTGAAGAGCGCTGACAACCTCCGGGGAGAGGCTGAAATTCTCCAACGCCAAAGGATTTGGCGTTCGCGCGTCCATTCGATTCGGAACCTCGTCCGAGTTGTACCCACCTCCGTCGTCGTCGCCGTCGGAGTTTTGCCCATCCATCATGGTCAACGCTTTTATCTTTGTCGGTCTCTTTTCGTCGTCATCGTCTTCCTTCTCTCGCTCTTTCCGTTTCTCTTTTTTACCAGAGGAGGCGCTTTCTTTCTTCTTGTCCTTTTTGGAGGATTTGTCTTTTTTCGAACTCTTACCCATTGTTACTCTGTTCAATGACGACGACGGACGAGAAGAACAGCTTTTCAACGATTATTATGGTGGTGTTGGAGTTTAGAGTTTCTTTTTTCTCGTTTTCGCGCGCGCGTGTGTGGTGTGCGTATATAATAAGAAAGAGAGGAAGGTAGAAATTTATGATGTGGCGGCTGTGTGCTTTTTTGCTTTTTTTGTGTGGCTTGCTTTACTTTCATTCGACTTTTTCATCTATCTCGCGGCTGAAAAAAACTAAAACTACAGGTTTACATATCTACTAGTAGGTACTATTACTCTCTTTGACTTTAACTTCGAATCGTGAGACGGTTCCTGCGATATCGTTCGTTTCAAAGAAGATGCCGTGACAAACGTCGCTCATGAAATCGTTTCCCGAGGAAGCGACGAGTGTATTTTTTATCCTCGAAGTGAACGCTTCGTTGCCGTGCTCCTTAACGGATTCGTGGATGTGCCCGTGTAAAGTAATATCGGGCATTCTCTCTGCTATGAAATTTCTCAATGCTTTTGAACCAACTCTCTCGTTTCTGTGAGTTAAATCACCAATTGTATCAAACGGAGGACCGTGATTGACCCACACTTTCGTCAAACAAGAAGAATTTTCTAACGGAGCCATTTTTGGTTGCAAAGCCGCTAATGTTTTTGCAATCGTCGGTCTCGTACACGCATCGTTCACCCCCGCATATTTCTCCACTTCGTATTCTTCTCGTTCTTCGTTATATCGTGATATAAACCCGGCTCTTTGATTCTTCTCGGGAACGTTTTCTGCGTCTACATCTTTTCTCTCCCAATCCTTTTTTCGGTGATTCGAGGCGACGACGAGAGCGGTGAACACGAACTCCACGCACTCGTCTTCCACGAACACGTCGCCCAATCCAGAACACACTTTTACCGAATCGTTTTCTAACGGAAAAGAAAACTTTTGTTTCAGAACGGCTTCGTTTACTTGCCAATCGCTGTTACCGAGAACAATGAACAATTTTCTCTTCCTCTTTTGCTTCTCCTCCTCCCCTCGATGAGGAAAATATTTCTCAACCAACTCGCAAAACTGTTCTTGAAACCATCTCTTTTGCTTCATCATCTCTCCGTGATGATATTCTACCGTCTCTTTGTCTCCTGCACTTTCGCCTCGAGGACCTATATCGCCTCCTAAAATGATATAATCGCCGTCCAGGTCGTTCACAGAGTAGGAAAGAAACGTCTCGAGCATATTTAAGTTTCCGTGGAAATCTGACGAGAAAACGACTCTTCTGTTTTTATTCTTCTTCATCATCATCTTCACGGCATACTTTTGTATTCGATGCGTTTGGCGGTAATACGTCTCGTCCAGAACACACGCACGAATACGACGACGACGACGAGTGGTGGTATTTTAAAAAACGCGTTAAATCGGATCTCTCTCTCGTTCTGTTACTGATGATACTTCATCATCGTCATCAACATTCGTAATACATATAACGAACTTTTTTTTAGTGAAGAGAGACTTTTTAGTTTTTTATTTCTTCACTTCTCACTCACTCGATTCGATTGTTGACTACATACACGCTCGCTATACTCGTACTCAAAAAGAATAATGTTTCATCGAACGGAGTCGATCGACGACATCGGTCTTTCCCGCATATTACAAACCGACAAATCGAACACGATTTCGTCGTTAACGAAAGTCATATGCACGATCGGTGTGAAATCGCGAACGGTGGAGGAGTTATCGAAACTCTTAGAAGCTGGGATGTCCGTCGCGCGATTTGATTTCAGTTGGGGATCGCACAAATATCACACGGAAACGCTGATGAATCTGCGACAAGCGATGAAGAATACGAAAATTTTATGCGCGACGATGTTGGACACGTTCGGGAGTGAAGTGGCTGTTCGGTTAGCCGCGGAGGACGTGTCTTCCTTCGATAAAGACGCCCCGAAAACTCCATTGGAAATGAAGAAAGGCAATAAAGTCGTGTTGTCGGTGTGCAACGATCGAGAAGATCAGAAGAAGATGGTAGCCACGTCGGAGTTTTTTCCGGTGGTGAACTGCGATTCGTTGTGCGAAATAGTTGCGGTCGGCGACTCAATTTTCATCGGGCAGTATTTGTTTACCGGGTCAGAAACGTCGTCGGTTTATTTAACCGTCGAAAGTATTGATTTGGAAAACAAAGAGATCGTGTGCACGTGCAATAACGACGCGTTAATGCGAGGGGTTTTGTTAACCGTACAAATATCAAACGTCGGCGAGAAGTTGCCGACGATAAGCCGACACGACGAAAACGACATCGTCAATTGGGGGGTGAAGAATAACGTCGATTTCATTTCCTTATCGTTCACGGACAGCGCCGAGGATGTTAGAAAATGTAGACAAATATTAGACGAACACAAATCGTTTCACACGAAGATTTGCGCCAAAATTGAACGCGCTTCGGCGTTGAAAAACATCGACGAGATCATTCAAGAAGCGGACGGAGTGATTATTTCGAGAGGGAACTTAGGAACCGAATTGCCCGCTGAAAAGGTGTTTATCTTACAGAAGATGATATTAGCGCGGTGTAACTACGCTGGAAAACACGCCATCGTCGCTCGATTGGTGGACACGATGGCAGAAGCGCCGAGACCGACGCGAGCGGAAGCGACGGATGTCGCCAACGCCGTTTTAGACGGCGCGGACGCGTTGCTTTTAGGCGCCGAAACGCTCCGAGGTAACTTTGCCTCGGAAACAGTTGCCATGGTTCGTAAGATATGTCGCGAAGCCGAGCGCTTTTACGACCACGAATCGTTTTACAACGCGCAGATTTCGCAACGAAAAATTGAAGCTGGAGAAGTGTCGCAAGCCGAAGCGTTGGCGTCCTCGGCGGTTCGTGCGGGAACCAAAGTCGGTGCAAAACTGATTGTCGTGTTTACGCGAACCGGGGAAACCGCGCGAATGGTGTCCAAATATCGCGCGCCAATGCCGGTAGTCTCCTTAGTCATTCCTCATTTGCGTCAAGACTCTATTCGATGGGTGTTAGAAGGCGAATCCGACGCGCGAGGCGCTTTACTCGCCCGAGGTATCGTCCCGATGTTAGCCAACCCGCAAAACTCCGAAGCGAATTCGCTTTTACAAATGGTGTTTGATTTTGCAAAGAAGAAAGCGGGATTAGTCATAGGCGATCGCGTGGTTATCATTCAAAAGTTGAGCGGAACGGCTATTGTAAAAGTTCAAGAGTTGACGTGATGAAAAGGCAGACCTCGTTGGTTCTTTACTGGGTTCTTTACTGTGTTGTTGTAACATAAATATAATTCAAATACACGCTTACGTACATTACTATTTCACTGCTGGTGCTACTCCTACGACTACTCTTGTTGGTTCTGACTCTACATTGTTGTTGTTTGTTTTATTGTTGTTGCTTTTCCTCTTCTTGTTGTTACTGTTGCGTTTCCTCTTATTATTATTATTGTTGTTGTTGTTGTTGCTCTGTCCGTTCTTGTTCTTGCTACTAATCAGCGTTCGTTTCCTCTTCGCTCGGTCTAAAACCTCCGTCGCTTCCTCCAAAAAACGAAAGTCCGAAGTCACGTGTTTATCTTCCATCTCTTTCAAGTTCACAAACTGAAAGCGGTCTCGTTTTCCATCGCAGTTGAACTTTTCTTTGTGTTTGTTGATGCACTTTAACGAACACGAGATGAGGAGACATTTCGGACAGCGATATTTTCCTTCACCAACTGTTGTTGTTGTTTCCTCTTCTTCACACATTCGACAGTTTCCCATTTTAGTATCGTTACTATTAATGTTCGTCCTCGTGCTTTTCCCCATCGTCGTCTCTTCTTCTTCTTCTTCTTCTTCTTCTTCTTCGTGTTCCTTGTCCTCCTCCTCCATTATTATTTCCGCTTCTTCGAAAAACGCGTTAAACTCGTTTAAAGAGTATTCTTTGATATGCCGTTTTCGTGCTCGCCACAAAAAAGAAGCCAAAGAAGACGAAGAAAAATTACACATAAATACTACTAATGTCTGCCGCCACCGCGTCCAACGCCGCCGCCGTCGCCGCATCATCTTCCGAGGGATCTCTGTTAGCCGTCATTGGAGACGAGGATACCGTCACCGGGTTTCTCCTCGCCGGGATAGGAAACTTGGACGCGAGACGAAAATCAAACTTTCTGATTGTAAAACCAGACACCTCGAGACGAGAGATGGAAGATGCGTTCAAGGATTTTACGACGAGAGAAGACGTGGCGGTGGTATTAATCGCACAGTTTGTGGCCAACGAGATTAGATATTTAGTGAACGAGTACGCTGAACCGATTCCAGCGGTGTTGGAGATTCCATCGCCGGATCATCCGTACGATCCTTCGGCGGACTCCATTTTAAATCGAGTGAAGCACCTTTTGGGAGCTGGAAATGATGGACTTTAGAAGAAAAAGAAGAGTTTGTCGTCTTGTGAGAGGAAGAGGAGCACCAGAGAGAGAGAGAGAAAAAGAGAGAGTAAGAGAGTGAACACGAATCTCGCAGCTCGCATGCGTAGTTTGTAGCCCTTATCAAATGCACATAGCATATAGTGTAAAGTAGTAGAATTTTGCGAACCAAGAGATACCCTAAACACCGGAAAGCTCGTTTTTTCTCGAACGAGTTTGCGTTTATCCGATTACTGCTCTCACATTCATCAGAAAACGACTCGCGTTCATCACGACACGAATTTGTCCAATCTCTTTTAAGCCACAAACTACATTAAGTAAATCTCATCTAAAATGTCTGCCTTCTCCTTACAATCATCCGCGTTCGTTGGCGCCAAGGTTTCCGCGAAATCTTCCGCGCGCAACCAAGTGAAATCCAGAGCGTCGTTACGCGTGAACGCCAAGGCTGACGGACCAGTCATCATCGGCTTAGCCGCGGATTCTGGATGCGGTAAGTGATAGTACTATTCTTTTACGTGAATTCGCAGAGGAATGCGAGATTTATCGTTCGCATCTGGTCGCACTTTCCGCGGATATATTCTCTTTTTATCCCATTAAATCTCTCAATATTGAAAGATTAGAGAGACAGATGATTGTCGATGGTGGAAGATATCAAACAAATTTTTGCTCACGCACCTCTCTCTTTATCTTTAAATAATCAAACAGGTAAATCCACGTTCATGAGAAGAATGACTTCTTTGTTCGGCGGTAAGGCTTCCCCGCCTGAGGGGGGCAACCCGGATTCCAACACTTTGATCTCGGACACCACCACCGTCTTGTGCTTGGATGACTACCACTTGAACGACCGTCAAGGCCGTAAGGAATCTGGCTTGACCGCGCTCAACTTGAAAGAGCAAAACTTTGACTTGATGCACGAACAAGTCAAAGCCTTGAAGGAAGGCAAAACGGTCCAAAAGCCGATCTACAACCACGTGACTGGCGTTTTTGACCCGGCTGAAGAGATTGTCTCCCCGAAAGTTTTGATTTTGGAAGGCTTGCACCCGTTCGCCGACGACCGCGTCAGAAACTTCTACGATTTCAAAATCTACTTAGACATCTCCGACGACGTCAAGTTCGCGTGGAAGATCCAAAGAGACATGGCCGAACGTGGTCACTCCTTGGAGTCCATCAAGGCGTCCATTGAAGCCCGTAAGCCGGATTTCGATGCCTTTGTTGACCCGCAAAAGAAGTTCGCGGATGTCGTCATCCAAGTCTTGCCGACGCAATTGATCCCGGATGACAACGAAGGTAAAATCTTGAGAGTGCGCATGATCATGAAGGAAGGCGTCAAGTTCTTTGACACCCCGTACTTGTTCGACGAAGGTTCCACGATCTCTTGGATCCCGTGCGGCCGCAAGTTGACGTGCTCGTACCCGGGCATCAAGTTCTTCTACGGCCCGGACACTTTCTACGGAGAAGAAGTCTCCGTCTTAGAGATGGACGGTCAGTTTGACAAGTTGGAGGAGTTGATCTACGTTGAATCCTTGTTGTCCAACACTTCCACCAAGTTCTACGGTGAATTGACGCAACAAATGTTGAAATACCAAAACGGCCCGGGCTCCAACAACGGTACCGGTTTCTTCCAAACTTTGGTTGGCTTGAAGGTGAGAGAGCTCTACGAGAAGATTTCGGAGACGGAAGTTGTCGCGAAGTAAACTTGTTGATGTATAATCGATGAAAGAACAAATTCAAACCGCAGCTATAAAATTAAGAGTAAGAGTAAAAGGGGGGGGTGTGTGACATATATAAAAACAGGATTTTTGATATATTAACGTAAGCATAAAAATATAAATCAACACAATTTTGTCATTCTTCGTCGTCCTTCTTATTATTCTAATGTACACGCTTTGATTCGCTTTTGATTATACTCGCGCGTGCGCGCGTGCTCGCTTTTGTCGGCATTGGTTTTCTAAAGAAAAATTCTTTTTGTCTCTTACGCCACAGTTTCCGCCCACTTCACGAACGCGTTGTTACTGTCCGTAGGATTATCGTCTTGCGGGCAATGACCAGCCGGCACGGGAGAATAAGTCGCGCTCGGTTTAATCTCCATGATTCTTTCTGCTTTCGTCGGCGTCATCCACGGATCGTTTTCTCCCCACAACAACATAACCGGCGCGTTCAAGTTTTCTAATAAATCCCTCGGTTTCACTTGCGTTCGAGAACCGGCCAACGAGATGGCGTAAAACGTTTCTCTCGCTTCCGGATCTTCTGCAGCCATCGCAATGCTTCGAACCAAATCCTCGTCCACATCATTATCGTATACTTGATTCAAAATCGTTTTGATGCGAATCTTAGTGAAATAAAAGATACCATATGCGGCTAACTTCCCAAACGCTACCCGCAGTTTGCCTTGTAACGTGTTGTTTTCCTCGGCCTCTTCCATATCTTGCGCCGTTCCTACGGCCTTTTGTGCCATTGTTTTCTTTTCTGGGCCCGGCGCCGCGTTCGGCTCGAAATTTCCCGCCGCGTTGACCAAGCACAGACCTTTAGTCCTCTCCGGTGCCCCTTTCGATGCCGCGTACAACGCCGCCAACGCGCCGATGGAGTTCCCGGCGATGAACGCTTTGTCTGTCTCCGTCGCTTTCGCAATCGTTCGCACGAAATCAGACACTTGTTCGCCCCAATATTCCATGCAATACTGCTCTTCGCTCGCTTTTGAGGACCATCCGTACCCGAGCATGCACAACGCGTACACTCGATAGCCTTTCTTCGCTAAATACGGGATCTGGTATCTCCAGTGGTAAGAGTGCGCACCAAATCCGTGGACTAAAACGACAATCGGTCCCGTGTTCTCCTTCCCGGCGCTGATGTAGTTGCAATCGAATTTATCTTGGTACTTGTACGTTTCCCATCCATTTTTTTGTAACTTGACGCGTTCGATGCCTTTATCATCCAGTTCTAACGGTGGCATATCGGAGATATTTTCACTCGCGATTAGTTGCTCCTCAGACGACGTCGATGACGACAAACGAATGTTGTTGGTGTTCACTTTCTTCGCGGCGTTGCGAAGATTCTTCTTACGCGTGACGATTGAGGCAGACGAGGAGGAGGAAGATAGACGTGTTCTCGATGCAATTTTCGCGCTGTTTGTGCTACTGGCAATCATCGTATTTGTTTCTTTGTCTTCTTCTTCTCGTTTGTTGTTGTGTGGAAGAGCGTCTGAGAGTTCGTAAAAATCATCCTCCTCTTCCATCACGTCTTCCTCTCGTTTTGGTTGAACGAAAATAAGCTCCTCTTCTTCTTTTGCTGGTGTCGTCGTTTTTGTCGTCGTCGTGTGTATCTTCTTCTTCTCCACGAAATAGCGCTTGGTTTTCACGCTCGTTCGAGGAAACAAAGCGTCGACGACGGCGATGACTCTCGTCGCGAACGACATCACTATTCTGTGCTGTTGTTTTTGTTTAACGTTTGCGCAGTAGGAGTGGTAAAGGCGTTCACTTACTTAAATATGTGTAAGGCGGTCAAACTTTTTTTTATGTGCGTTTTTGGTCTGTCTTTTGTGCGTTTTTTGGGGTCTGTTTTTTTATTTGCATGACAAGAAAACGAGGTTTTTCATTTCGCGCACAAACTACACACTCACA
>Ga0115569_10004118_pt1 | contig 10558 bp, 10 predicted proteins | sample COGITO_mtgs_1205_2_FD_87295 | JGI IMG/M metagenome (GOLD analysis project Ga0115569, IMG submission 87295) | Pelagic marine microbial communities from North Sea - COGITO_mtgs_120503 | ecosystem: Environmental > Aquatic > Marine > Epipelagic | place: Germany:Helgoland, sampling site Kabeltonne...
ATCATCTTCGCTCGTGACACTTGAGAGATTGGGTGACGGCGACCCACATCGACAACAGAATGCCGCCTGGTACCCGGGCGCATGCTTTAGGGCGGGTGCCTCAAAGAAGCGCGCATCCTGCTCCCCTGAAACCCAAGGGAAAGCTCGAGCGCGAACGTCGATGCCAGATACGAAAGCACTTCCCGATACCTCACGACACCGGGAGCAATGGCAGAGTTCGAAAGGCCAAACGAACGCTTCAATCACGAATCGAACTGCATTCAAAGACAGCCGCACGTCAGCAAAACTCGCCTCAGTCCACAGATCGAAGAATTGGAATGGGGCAAGGACCGCCGACTAGCACCAGCGCCTCTTCATAGGAACCTCCAACATCGATCCGAGTTAGGTCAGCAATCGCAATCGTCGTCGGCTCTTCGTACCAATCCGCATCGGGGTCGATCTCAACGAGCGTAACTTTTTCGTCGTTGACCGATCGGATATGTCCAATCTGACAGATCCCAGCGTCTCGCTCTTCCGAGTGTAAAGTGATGACTTCATCCAAACGACCTGCGGATCGAACTGCAGTCACCCAGTCGCTCAAATCGATCTCCGGCGGCTCGTCGACAGTTTCCCCACGAAGCCGAAGCGCACTCTCGACGAATTCATCATGCTCGTGCGGAACCTCGACGTCGTTCACATCTGCAATCCGCAAAACCGAAAATCCGTCGAAGTGAATATTGTCCGCGACGCGAAGAAGCACGAAGAGATCAGCGCCCATCCCCACCACATAACCAATTTCATCGTCGTGCTCGAAAGCAGAACGATCGAGAGATATGACCCGACCGTCACCCATCGCTTCTTCGAGACGTTCACGCATTTGGACTCCATGATTCCTGCGGCGCGCTCTGCGTTAGGAACGAAGCCGTTAGAGTGCGGGCTCCTCGCTTGCGAAGCAAGCGTTCCCCCGGGCTACTCGGTCGTTAAATGCGGATTCCACGCGACTTCCCGAAGAAAGCCGTCAACACCCTCGAGATCTTCAGACTTGAACGCTCAGATTCCCCGAGACAGTCATGGTGTCGATCGATTCGATGAATCCTGCCGAGTACAGGTGCTACTGCTTTTCCAGCTCTCCGACTCCGCTGGTCATCGGGAGTGAGACGAAAGCCTTCGCCCTCCCTCTACGCTTCTGCCACATCTCATCCGAAAGGATTCCCTCTCTCCGGAGGTACCACTGGCCTTCATATTTGTAAGAGGATGCTTCGACAGACCACGAAAAAATTGGGCTAGCTCGCCAGATCTAAACTCATCCGGATCGGCATCTCTAGAAGCCTTCAAATTCCGAGGGCGAAAAGCCGGCTTCAATAACCCTCCCGGAAGACGTCGGGACGAAACCAGCCAGCATGAGCACTCCGCACTTCGCACACGCCGTCGATTCAGGGTCAACAGTAGTTTCCCCAGAAATGTCTCGTGCGTCTAAGTAGCCGGCGCCGTCCTCATCACAGATCGCCCCCAGCGAATCGCATTCGGGGCACTCGACAAGATGCATCACAGATCTCTGCTCGCAGACGGGACAGACCTGCGCGAGTAACCAGCGTGTATGTAACGTCTTTCTCATTGCTCGTATCACGTCGGATCGCGAGTCCGCACGTAATGTGCGATTTCGCTCAAAAGGTTACCGACCAAATAGGTCGTCGGTGCCGAAAGTCCCCAGTGTCCCCTCTATCACTCTCCGGCTCGTTCCGCTTTTTATTAGGCGCCGCGCATTCAACTTCAGAGTCGCGCAGAAACCCACTCGTGGACCTTGGTCTCGAGGATCTGGTCAGGAGTTTCTTTCCAGCGAGGAGAAACTTTACTGAGCTTGACCCGAACCGTCTTATCCACGAACGGCAGGACCCAATGGATTCCCTGTTTGCGGAATCCACAATACTTCCCGAATCGCATGATTACTAACCACTCGTCTGGCTTCACGATCCGGACCCCGATCAACATGCAGATCAGGACTCCGAAGAAGAGGAGTCTCGCCACGTTCTAACGCACTATCTCGGCAGTAGGGCATGCCGCATGACGAATCCGCTTATTACCCGCTGGCTTCGCCTAAAGGATTTTATTGAAGGTACGCCGTTCACCAGCAGACAGCAAAAGTTGCCCAACCCGGTTTTCTCACGCGGTAAATGTGGTGACTGGCCTGGTCGCTCGCCCGTTCTGAACTCCTATGGTTCGGGGAATTCTTGGGCATACGTGATGCTAGTCCTCTAGCTCTCCAGCGTCGAAGGCCAGCGCGAGCCGTGAGGCCTCTCGCACAAACTCGGGTGGGACCTGAACTCGCACGGTCAATACGGGCAGTTCGCCGACTGCTGCGCCGAGCGCATCGCCGATCACAACCGCGGGAATCTCTCGCTGTTCGAGAAGCGACCTAAGCAGGTGACCACGAATCTGGTCTCGTGATTCGTAGATTGTGACGAGTTCTCGGAAGCCGACACTTATCGGCTCGGGCGCTTCCCCATCAGAAAGAGAACCAGCGCAGTCCGAGCACGTGACCGCTTCGTCGCGGTACTCTGCTATTCGGTTGAATCGAATAAGGTGTGCACACTCTGTATTGGAACAATGTTTCATATACGCACGAGGGCTTTCTAACGGACTAAAAGATCGCCTTCGCGATCTGCTCAAAAGGGTTTAGGCGACAGTATCAGATTTGTTCGCTAACTCACGCGAGCCGCCGGCATCCTCTACTCGCGGGGTCTTCGAGTACTGGCGGCGACGGATGACACGGGTTTGGAAGTGGCGACGAGTACGCAGAAGATGAATTAACGTCTCGAATGGCTGCGAGAATAGAGACGCGCGCGCTGAAGTGTTGATTAGTTTCCGACCCGGCGGCGAAGTTCGACATCCCCAGCAGCGAATAGAACGCTCGAGGGCGTGATCTCTTTCACCACAAGGGATCCGACGGCGTCGCCTTCCCGGAGCGTCATGACATCTTCACTCTTCGCGAGTTGAATGCGCGCAGAGCGCCGTTCGGGCTGAGGGTGCCACGCGGTTCTAAGGACACTGAGATCAGGAATCGCCGGCTTTGCGATCCGGGGCAGATCCACCGGCGCCTTGCGCCTCACGACTTCGGGGACGGAGGGCGTGGCCTTAGGCGAAGGCGTTCGCGCGAGCCTGAGAGAGCCGGCTTCCGCATTTGAGCTGGCGCCAAGCCCAGCCGCGGCGACGAGCGCGGGGCGCGAGGCCGGCGACGCTGTTGAACGCGCTTCCAGCTTGGTGCCCAAAGTCTGGGGCGTTTCCATCGGCAACGCGGCGACCGGGATCGAAGGCCCGCGTGACACCGGGGAGGCGTCTGTGGTCGATCGATTCACGGTCTCGACTGGACGCAACGCGACACGCCCCGGTGCGGATGTGGGCTCGGCAGACGGGTACGGGTTCGAAGATGGTTCGGTGGAGGCGACAAGCTGACGGGTGGACCCGGCCGTTGCCAGAGTGTTTGATTGAGCGTTCGTCTGGCCATTCACTGAGGGGTCTCGGTCGGGATTTCCTAGGGAAACGCCGATGAGCGCTGCACATAACAGAATGACTGCCGTGGCGAGAGTGGGGCCGCGATGTTTCCGGAACACGAGGAGGGCTGCACTCATAGGCGTCGACTCTTCTTCGCCACCGAGCGCCGCATGAGCGGCAAGTTCCTCTGTGAGAATTTGTTCGCGAAGAACGTCGGACGAGTTCGGATCAGGGGCCTGATCGTCCTCGAGGCGGCGTAGCGCTTTGAGAATCGTACTCATCCGCGAGCTGCTCCTTGGGCGAGGGGCCGGACGGAGGGGGAGGGTGTCGAGTTAGGGGGACTAGCAACAGACGAGCTTCGCGTCTCGGTGGTTGCGGTTTCTGCCCTACCACGAGTGCTGATAGCGGTTCGACCGTCCGCGCGTGATAGCCGCGGCACGGGGTAGCGAGCGAGTCTGCCGTAAATAGCGATTTGGGTGAGCGGGCCGGCTACGCCGTCAGCGATGAGGCCGCGGGCGGACTGGAAGCGGCGAAGCGCTTCGGTCGTTTCAGCATCAAATCGGCTGGTCGGGGAGCCATCATAGAAACGCAGTTCGGCTAGCGCGCGCTGGAGCCAGAGGACGCCCTCCCCTTCGTCGTTTCGGCCTAATATGTTGGGTACGGGTTCAAAGCGTTCCCAAACGATCAAGCCAGTCTCGAGCCAATGGGCTCGGAGTTCATCGATCGAAATAGTCACAATTTGATCGGGCAAGAGACCCGCGACCCTCGCGCGGTCGCCGCGAAAGCCGGTGATCGCAACCCATCGTCGTTGGGAAACCGGCGCAGTCGGGGCCCGATCTGCATCATCATGCCGGGGGGCCGTAGCAAGCGGCAAAGCGACCGGATGATCTAGTCGGCGCAGAAGCTCAATCGAGCCACCATCAAAGGAGGTCGTCATCAAGCCGCGGCCCTCAAAGTCACGTCTCAATCCATCGGGGCTAGTCGGAGCGGAAGACAATGCAGTCACGCGGCGGCCAAAACGTTCGAGCAATAAGTCGCGGCTGTCCGCAAAAGCAGCCTGGGGATTGCGGGTTTTGAGGAGTTGGCGGAGAAGGCCTGGAGCTAACGCTGTCTCAGCGTGCGAAAGATTGCCTTCCGGGGGAGAGACCTCGTTCGATTGAAAATTTGGTGAAGCGCCCACGGCACTAACACCAGAACCTGTACGACTCACTTCCGCCTTCGCGCGGTCGATCGCAGCGGTGCCATTAATTCGTTCTCCTATAGGCTTCAGCCCCGCAAGAATTTCATCGGGAACGAACCTGATTAATTCGATGAGCGGAGGCGTCTCCGCAGACTCAAGAGCGGAACTAACTGACATATTCGCCCCGACCGCCGGCGGCCCGACGCGCGAGTCGGCACCTTCAAAGTCTGCGCGAAGCGCATCGGGCTTAAAGACGGACGCCGTGAACGTATTGGTAAAACGCGTACGACCAACTTGCAGTCCCGTAAAGAGCGACAGGCCCACTAACACCAGGATCATCACCGCAAAAGCCCAAGGGCGCGCAAAAAGCCCACCTCCTGTGCCGTCGAGCCCACCCTCGCGGGGTAGCCGCGCATCAGGAATTTCTTTCGCCGCGTCCCGAATCAACTTCGGCCCAACTTGCGCGCTACGCGTCGCGTATCCGGCGAGCAAGGCGCGATCACAGAGTTGGTTCACAAGGCGCGGAATGCCGCCTGTCCGTCTATGAACCTCGCGAAGAGCAGCATCACTGAAGACGTCCTTCGGTTCACCCGCCGCGACAGAGAGTCTATGTCTAACGTAGGCACGTGTTTCCTGAGCACCCAGAGGACCGAGTTTCCATCTGACGGAGATCCGTTGGCGAAGCTGCCGCAGGCCGCGTTCATCGAGTTTACGGTCGAGTTCGGGTTGGCCTAACAGAAGGATCTGGATAAGCTTATCGCGGCTCGTTTCGAGATTGGAGAGCAGGCGAACCTGCTCAAGTGTGCTTTCTGAAAGCGTCTGCGCTTCATCGATAATCAGAAGAACGCGACGACCTATCCGTTTTTGTTCGACCAAGAAATGATTGAGCTGCTGCATTAATGTTCGGCGCGCGAGGCCCTCGGCGGGGAGCCCGAACTCGGCGCAGATGGACTGAAGAAGTTCGAGCGCGGTCCGGCTTGGATTAAACAAGAAGGCGAGTTCCAGATCGCCTTCGAGTCGCTCTAGAAGAGTGCGGCAGAGCGTCGTTTTACCGGTTCCGACCTCGCCCGTAATGGAGATGAACCCCTCCCCTTGCTCAATCCCGTAAAGGAGATGAGCCAGGGCCTCGCGATGGGAGCCGGCGAGATAGAGGAATCGGGGGTCGGGGCTCAGCACGAAAGGTTTTTCACGCAGGCCGTAGAACGCGGTATACATGGGTCTGAATTCCGAAGGCAGATTCTATCTCATTGAATCAAATGACGAATCCTGAAAATCGGGACGCGTCCTTCGCGCCCGCGGGCGGATCACATTTGCGGCCCTGCGGCGGCAGGAAAGAGGTCGGGTATGGGTCCCGAGGAGGCGGAACGCACCAGGAGAGCCGACCTGATTGGGATGTCGGCGCCCTTCGACGAGTTCAATCCCCGCCTCGAATCGGTCGAGGCGATCGGAATCGATTCTGGGGCAACGCTGGTTAAGGTCGCCATGGAATCCTCGGGCGGCCTTCATTTTGCGACCCTCGGGTCGCCCTCGACGGATCGACTGCGTGATCACCTCGAACGCACTTCGCCGACACATCTCTGCGTGACTGGATGTGGCGCCGCGGCGCTCGAGGCCGAACTCACGGGAGACGGAATCCGGGACATCCTGAGCTTGATTGAATTCGAAGCCTGGGCCCGGGGGGCGAATGAGATGCTCAACCGACTCGGCGAACCGGCAACCGAGCCATACCTGCTCGTTTCGATCGGAACCGGAACTTCGATCCTTCGCGTCGAAGGCGACCAGGTGGAGCGCGTGGGCGGAACGGCCCTCGGTGGCGGCGCAGCACTCGGCCTCGGGCTCGCGCTCACCGGCGTGGCTTCTTCGCAGGAACTCAATGAGCTCGCCTTGCAAGGCGATCGGTCCTCGATCGATCTCATGGTCTCGGACCTCTTCGAAAATACCGAAGAGATCGGCGCCATGATCGCGTCGGGCTTCGGAAAGCTCGCCCGAAATGCTGCACTCCCGGAAAGCGAACGCGAGACGCCTAACCCGGCGGATCTCGCTTCTGCGGCAATGGGGATCGTCGCAGACAATATAGGCTTACTCGTCGCCGCTCACGCCCGCGGCGCAGGCGTTTCGCGCATAGTCTTCGGAGGCTCGACTCTCATCACGCATCCGCAACTAGAGCTGACCATACGAGGAATAGCCGCCCTCGGCGGATTCGAGTCGAGCGTGCTCCCCCATCCGGGTCATCCGGGAGCACTCGGTGCCATGCTGATGAGGCGCCGTTAGTCGAATTGGTTTTCCCTAACATATTTTAATCATGACCCCTGAAACGAAAAACGCGCGCCTTGCAAGCAAGCCGCGCGTTTCACAACAATTCAGCGATTGGCCATGCGCTCGAGCCGTGAGCTTAACCGACGACTTTCTGCGAATTACTCGGAGGAAGGCTTGTTCGGATCGCGAAGCGCCGGCTCGGTAGCCTCTTGCTCCTCAGACTCGTCGCCACGACCAAGGTTGCGAACGGCGCGCTGAGTTCGTGCGATTGCGGCGCGCTGTACACGCAGTTCCTCGGTCTGTGCGGCAACCTGTCGTTCGAGACGGTCGCGGGCATCGACGAGCTCGTCGCAGCGAGACTCGAGACCCTCCATGCGGCGGGTCATCTCAGCGAACATCTGCGCCATATTCTCAGGAACTCCAGTGCCCATAGCCTGCGGCATGGCCGGGGATCCAAGGCTCTCGTTTACTTGGTCTCGCGAAATGACTTCCATATTGTCCATAACAAGCTCCTCAGAGTCATCAAATACGACCGACTCCGACTCTTTCTCTTCATCCGGGACGGAAACGATCGTCGCGTCCACGTCATCGTTATTCATTAAGGGCGCAGCGATCGTCTCATCGCCATGAGCCCCAAGAATCGTAGTTTCATCGGCGTCCGCGAATGGATTCATGTCTTCCGCAGCAACGACGGCCTCTTCGTTTCCGAAGCTCTGGCCGCTATCCGCATCATCCCAATTATCACTATCCGAATCACTCGCAACGCGGCGTCGCGCAAGGAATAACCCTCCGCCTAACAACAGCACAACAGCACCACCCGCAACCAACGCCCAAGTCATCCAATCGCCGCCGTCGTCCGTAGTCGACTTAACGACCATCGGGCGCGGCTTGCGCGCAGCTTGTTCAGGCGCGTCTGTATTACGTCTGGCAATCTCAGCCACATAAGGATCACGCGAGCCTTTGTCCACCGGCGTCGATCGAGATGGTTCATCCCCAGCACTTCCTGAGCCAAGATCATCTGCCGAACCAAAGACACCTGCGGCATCAACAAGCTCCGCTTGCGAACCATCGTCAATAGACGCCTCTGCCTGGTCAGCCACGTTCACGACCTCAGCCTCAACGGCCGCGGTCGCTTCGACAACGCTCGCGACATACGGATCGTCCGCCGGCTCGATCTCGACAACCGGCGCGGGCTCAGGCTCGAAATCCTCCTGGATAGGTTCGGGATCGATCTGCGCGACAACCGCATCGAAAGCATCGTCTTCCGAAGCACTCGGCTCGCTCGGAGCGGGCGCAGGCTTCGTCTTCGCGACGGATGCTATGTCAGGTGTTTCGTTCAAAAGATCGAGCACGATGCGCGGCGGATTCGCCAGGATCATCTCCTTGAGACGAAGACCTTCCTGACTAAGACGCACGCGCGCGATAGATCGTCCGCCTTGCGGTTCAACCTCGACTAGCTCGATGAAAGATTTAGAAGCTTTGATGGAACGCGGGATAGAGGACGCTTCTAGAGAAACGACCAGTTCCGCGACACCCGTCGCTGGATCGGAACGCTCGATTCGGTAGCCGGCGGAGCGATCCAGTTCGAAGACAACGCGGGTAAACGTAGGATGTTTCCCGACCCGCACCTGCACGATCTCGGTCGCAAACGCTGGCAGCGCGATCACGATCAGCCCCAGCGCCACAATCAAGGCCCATGCCCTGTCGCCGCCGCTCGAGTTTCGAAGACCGGATCTGAACCCGCCCCCGAATCGATGGAATAGTTGGTTCGTCATTTCGCCTGGGACCTCCCTGTGCGCTCGAAAATCTTCGTAGGACTGCGCTTCTCGCACCGTCCCGTCCATCTGGACCCACCAACTCACTACGCCTTTTCGACGGCTTTGCGCTGGAGTTGCACAAGACCTAACTCCTCCTATCGGGAGCCATTTGTTCGTTCTTAATCGGAAGGTGCCTATTGCCAAAGTTTCACGATGAACCAGCAGCCGTGCAACCCGACCCCGCTCCCCTCAGGATGCTCAGCGCGAGCCTGCGGCCTACTCAGATCTGCTTCGATTTTCGGCGAACTGCCTCAGAATTTTTCCTGAGAGAGCTTCAGACGCGCGTGCCAGCTTCAACGGGCACGCTCATTTAATCGAAAACATGCCGCAACTACCTGAATTGCCTCGGCGATGCGGGGACCGTACCACGACACGAGCGTACCGTCGATTAAATGGATGCGCCCAGCCCTCGCCGCCGGGCAATCCGTCGCGGCCAGCTTTTTCGCATCCTCTGCCCCAAACTGGTACGGCTCATCCGGGAGCAGAATCACCTCCGGCGCCGCCGCCACGACCCCGGCGAGTTCCACAATCGGATATCGCCGGTCCGCCCGACCCGACACCGCTTCCGATGCCTCGCCCTCTGCCGGATCGGCAAAGAGATTCTGGCCACCGCAGAGTTCGATCATGTCGTGGATATAGGTGTCTCGCCCAACCGTCATCCACGGGTCGCGCCAGATCGCACAAAAGACCCGAGGTCGGTCGCCGGAGGCGCAGTCGGCACGCGCCCGCTCCGCTTTCTCGACCGCTTCGAGCGAAGGCGTCACAAACTGGGCCCGTGCGGCAGCAGTCGCGCCAAGATCCGCCAATTCCGAAAGCAATTCGGCACCTTCCCGAACCGTACGGGGATAGGTCACCCAGACATCGATCCCGTGTTCCGCCAATTTCCGAACGACCCGCGCCGTATTTTCCTCTTGGTTCGCAATCACCAAGTCCGGCGAGACCGCCACAATCGCTTCGACGTCCGCGTCCTTCGTCCCCCCTAGCTTGGGCAGCCCATCAAAGGCCCCTTCGGGCAGGACACAATATTCGGTGACCCCAACCAGCCGATCCCCCATGCCTAACAACTCGATCGCTTCCGAGAGACTTGGGACAAGGCTCACAATTCGCCTGCGCGGGCGATCGCCAAGCTCTTTCTCCGACCAATGCACCCGCGGATGGCTACGCAGCCTCGCGACCGCAGAAGCACTCGGGGCTGTCTCTTCTTCTGACGCAATTGTCTCAGCCACCCGAAAAAGTGATCTCCAACATCGAATCCCTGAGCCTAACACGCTCAACTTCGCGTCCGACAAGCGAATCCGGAAGCCCAATAGAACGCCGCCCGTCGCGCACTCGCAAATGAAGGTCCGCGCCCTTTAAGAGCACATCAATTTCTTCCTTAGAAATTCCGGGCAGATCGACCTCAAGCCGCGTCCGCCCTCCGGCACGTCGGATCCGAATCGGCCGGCCGGTCGAAAGCATCGCCGCAGGATCCTCGTCGCCATAAATATCTCGCGCGAGCACCTCAAGCGCTGGCACGCCAATCACTTCTGCAGACCGCAAAGCGACCTTCCGAACCGGAACCGGAAAGCTCTCTTCAATCCGCTTAATCTCTTCACGCTCGCGTTCAATCCATCGGTTGAAATAGCCGCCGGAAGCCGCCTCGGGCATTACTCGGTTCACGAGGACCGCATCCGTAGCGACACCATAAAGAGACAGATAGGCGAAGGAGCGTCTAGTTTCGTCGACCACGACTCGAGCTGGATTCACGACCAACCGCGCACTAGTGCGGTCTCCATCGAGCAGAATCCTTTGCACGTCATCTACTTCTTCATAAAGCCGCTCGAAGGCGTCAAAGAAC
>Ga0115569_10004131_pt1 | contig 10533 bp, 7 predicted proteins | sample COGITO_mtgs_1205_2_FD_87295 | JGI IMG/M metagenome (GOLD analysis project Ga0115569, IMG submission 87295) | Pelagic marine microbial communities from North Sea - COGITO_mtgs_120503 | ecosystem: Environmental > Aquatic > Marine > Epipelagic | place: Germany:Helgoland, sampling site Kabeltonne...
AGCCGCCATTCCGCCTCCAGCACTTGCGCCCCCAATGGCAAGGCGCGACACGTCGATCTTGAGCTCATCGGCATTGGCGGCCACCCATTCGAGAGCGGCAAAACAATCGTCAGGGCCCGCAGGAAACGGGTGCTCTGGTGCTAGGCGGTACTCAACAGAGATGACCGTGCAGTCGAGGTGCTCGGCGATACGCCGCGCGCGATCGTCTCGTGCGGTGCCAAATAGATACCCACCCCCATGAATCCAGAGTAGGCACGGCTGCACGTCTTTCGAGGGGCGGCGATAGGTGACCAGTGGAAGGTCGCCAGCGGGGCCGGCAATCGTTCGTTCAGAGATTACGACATCAGTTTCGATTGCGGTCGCGGGCTGGCCATCCATCATGGCCCGCACGTCTGCGATGTTGCCCCGGTGGATGTCCGCGAGGGCAGCTGGGAGCGCAGGAAGGATCACGGCGAGTTCGGGGTCTAGGCGAGCGTAGTCGAGTTCCATGAGGGCGGGCTCCGGTTATACGGCAGCGCGAAACCCGAGAGTGAAGAGGTTCGCGACATCGGTTGAGGTAGCTCATTCGACGATAGCCCCTACGATCCTGTTAGCGACGATTGAGAGCGAGCAAGGAGAACCGCATCAGTGAGATATTTCGACGAGCATAGGGCCCTGATTGACGACACGTCGAGGCCTCGGCACTGGTGCCTGAGTGCCGCGTATAGGGTCTCGTTAGCGCTTCTTTTGGTTTCGGTGGTTGGATGTGGTGACGATGGAGGCGCTTCGGGGGGGGGCGCGGGACCTATTCCCAAACCGGCGGCGGTCGTGCCGCAGCGTGAGGATCAACGCCCGACGATTATTCTCGTAGTGCTCGACACCACGCGCGCTGATTCCGTTTCCGCCTATGGCGAGGTGGAGGGGACGACGCCGAATGTAGATGCCCTCGCATCTACTGGGACACGTTTCGAGTATGCCTACGCGCCATCGCCCTGGACGGTATCCAGTCACGCGTCGCTGTTTTCGGGGTTGCGGGTGGATGAGCATGGGGTCGGACTGGATGGCATCTACCGAGCACCAGATGAAATCCCCATGCTGGCGGAAGGCTTGCGTGCCGCCGGGTATGAAACGGCGGGTTTCGCGGAGAATCCGCTGGTCAGCTCCGAATTTGGGCTTGCTCAAGGATTCGATCACTACGAGGTGCCTAAGCTTGCGGACTCGGTGAAGAATGCGATTTCGGGTGATCTGACCTACGAGTGGTTCGATTTGCCACGCAGAGTCGCCGCATGGCAAAAAACGCGAGACCCGTCCAAGCCGGCCTTCGTCTTCGTGAACATCATGGAGGCACATGACCCGTACATCGTTCGACCGACGAACCCCTGGGTCCCGTCTGAAACTTCCCGACAAGAGCTCGATGCCGTCGTAAAGCGGCATCCGATTGCGAACGCGATCTGTAGGCGGGCACCGTCCCGAGCGGACACAGAACTTCTCTCGGGTCTCTACTTGGGCAATGTTCATTCTGCGGATGCCAAGCTAGGCCAGGTTCTGGCGGCGCTCGAGAGCAACTCGGCTGGGGAGCCCCGGATCACGATCGTGACCTCGGATCACGGCGAACATCTAGGCGAACACGACCTGATGGGGCACCGATTCTCAACGCGAACCCCCGCGCTGCATATCCCACTCGTGGTCAATGGTGCGCCCGACCTTGCCGTTGGCCGGGTTTCAGCGGCTGTCGAACTCCGATCTCTTTACGCATCGATTCTGTGTTGGGGAGGACTCGAGGAGTGCGAAACATCAATCGCACAGGGCTCGCAAGGCCAATCAGAGGATCCCATTTTTAGTATCTGGAGTGATCGAAGCATTGAATTCGTCGAACCCATCAGGCGCGAACTCGGGATTTCTGAGGACGCTTCGATAGTCGATCCATCCCGGGAAGGCTGTCAGGCCGACGACCCTGTTTTCGGGGAACTGGTGTCGCTGATCCGTTTTCCATATAAGGTCCAATGGAGCGGTGGCCAAGTGCAGGGCCTCTTCGACCTTTCGTGGGACCCGCTCGAGAAGTCGAATCAGCTTTCAGCGGCCAAGGGCCGCGCGAGCCCCTTAGTCGCAGAGCTTGAGGCCTTCGTGGCCGAAAATGTTCTGAACCGCCTGGAGGTTCGGCCAACTGATTTGAGCAAGGACGCTCTTCGAACGTTAAAGGCTCTTGGATACGTCGAATAGGATCGACCCAACCGGATCTTCAATGCCCGTTTGCTGCTGAGCGTAGAGCCTAAGGTAGTGCGGCGATTGAAGGTCGTTTTGGCGGCTAAACGTCACCAACTATTTAGTCGGCGACTATCAAGTGCGCCTTGGAGAACCGGGTCTGTGACGCATTTTGAGACCTCCAATTCCAGCAATAGTGAGACCGCTGTGGCCTCGATTAGGGTTCCCTCGATAGGAATTCGGGCGGCATCTGCGCTTCTCGGACTTTTATTATTACAGGCGATCGGCTGTCAGGATGAAGAGGAGAGCGCCCGCGCCGGGGCACTCTCGGTCCCTGTGGCAGCCGAGGTCGCGCCCGTCCCGACGCGCGAGGATGCCCGTCCAACGATTATTCTGGCGGTTCTTGATACAACCCGTGCCGACGCCATTTCCGCCTACGGCAACGTGGAAGGGACGACACCTAACGTAGATGCACTGGCCGCGACAGGAGTACTGTTCGAGCACGCCTTCGCGCCGTCTCCGTGGACGGTGTCTAGCCATGCGTCGATGTTTTCGGGACTGCGCGTCGATGAGCACGGCGTGGGGCTGGACGGGGTCTACCGCGTGTCGGACGACGTTGCGATGTTGGCGGAATCATTGCGCGCCGAAGGCTATGAAACCGCAGGCTTCGCCGAAAATGCGTTAGTGAGCCCTGAATTCGGATTCGATCAGGGTTTCGATCACTATGAAGTGACGAATATGGCGGATGTGGTTCGGGCGGAGCAGGCCGGGGATTCCTCGATGCGATTTTTCGGCTTAGTCGAGCGCGTCGCCGCTTGGCAGCGGACGCGTGATTCCTCGAGGCCGGCGTTTGTATTCGTGAACATTATGGATGCTCACGATCCCTACAGCGTGCGCGCGGTGAATCCTTGGGTTCCTGCGGAGGCTCCGCGCGATGAACTCAAAGCAGTGGTGAAACGGCATCCGATTCCCAGTGCGATCTGCCGAAGCGTTCCGTCAAGCAGAGATGCTGGGCTGCTCTCGGGACTCTATCTAGGAGATGTACATGCGGCAGACGCCAAGCTGGGTCGTGTACTGGCTGCTCTTCGAGCCGGCTCACGAGGGGAGTCGCAGATCACCATCGTTACAGCAGACCATGGTGAGCACCTAGGAGAGCATGACCTAATGGGCCATCGCTTCTCAGCGCGGACTCCGGCCCTGCACATTCCGCTCGTTGTGAATGGAGCACCTGATCTAGAAGTAGGGGCCATCGCAGCGGCAGTGGAACTTCGTTCGCTTCGCGCATCGATTCTTTGCTGGGCCGTAGGTTCGGAGTGCGGCGCCTCCATCGCTCGAGCTGCAGCGGAGGAGACTCCGCAGCCTATTTTTAGCATCTGGAGCGACCGAAGTACGGAAGTCGCGGAGCCTGTTCGCCGCCAGCTCGGACTTCCGGATCACGTGCCAGTCGTCGATCAGTCACGAGGAAATTGCGGCCCCAATGATCCAGTGTACGGAGAACTCGTATCGATGATTCGCTATCCGCACAAGCTCCACTGGGGCGGCGGGGGCGTTCAGGGGCTCTTTGATCTCTCTTGGGATCCGCTGGAAAAAACAGACCAACTTCCACGCCAGAGAGAATCTGTGGAGTCACTCGTGGCAGAGCTTGAAGCTTTCGTGACTGAGAACGTTCTGAATCGAACGACAGTTCTGCCAACGGATTTGAGCGAAGAGGCCGCGCGCGCGCTTAAGGCGCTGGGCTACGTCGAATAACAAATTCAGGCGTACTTGCTGCGCCGCATGGAAAGACTATTTGGGGGGCATGCCACCCCCCGCTCCCAGGTGACGCAGATAGGCGCCTAAGTGACGTCTAAGAGGCGCCTACGGGTTTATATTCCAGTCGGGGAGTCGCTGAGGCGCCTACGGGTTTGTATTCCAGTCGGGGAGTCCCTCGTCTGCATTTAGCGAGAGATAGCGTGACAGCACGATCATGGACATTCCGCGGACATGGGCACGGGGATGCTCACCGACTCTTGTCTCCCCGTCGAAGGTCATGTCGGTCGCGAAATGTCCCCAGTCTCCGTCGCCGAGATGGGATTCGACAATGATGTCCGTCCAGCGTGCAAGGTCCTCTTCACTCGGATCGGCGAATAGGGTTAGGAACGCGGCGCGCTCTGCCCAAAGGTCTCGAAAGCGGTGGTCCGAGGCGTGCTCTATCGCGATTTGATCGGTGAATTCGCGTGACCGAGCATAGGTCGAGTCAGGGAACGGGCGGCCCATGGCTCTAGCCCATTCAAGCCCGCTCAATTGATGAGTGAGGACGTATCCAGTCGCGTTCTCGAGCGCGAGATACTCTTCAAATATAGGCAGCGCTCGAGACTCAGGCCCCCCAACTGCAGCGAGCAGATAGATTCCGAACTTCATGAGGCCGCCGGGCAACTCCTCGGGAACTTCGATCGGCGAAATCCTCGTGGGGTCGATGATCGGGTAATACATATCTTCTTTTTTAAGCGGTATTTGATGTTTGACCCAAGCCTCTAACTTCGGGTCTGGCCGGTCCTTCAGAATCTGCTGGGCGAACCAAACGATGTCCGTCGCAACGGTTTGATCAGCAAGCATCGCCTCGCGGCCGGCGAGAAAGGCTTCTGCCGCTCGCTCACCGAGCGGCCGGTCTTCGGAGGAGAAGCGCCGCAGCTTGTCGAGCCGCTTCGCGTCGATAAGAGCTAAAACTTCGTCCTTCATCGAATCCGCTAAGTCTTTTCGGCGCTCGATCTGATCTGATTTTTCGGATGGATCCCAACTCAGGTCGTAGAGTGCTTCCGGCCCGTATTGGCGCCATACGAATTTGTGAGGCGGGTCGAAATAAGAGACTGCACGGCCCCAATAGCCGTCTTCCAGTTCGCAGAAGGCACTTGCATAATGGCTCTGCCCATCAAGGAATCCGCTATCGACGACGTAGGCCGGCGGGCGAGTCTTCGTGTCGTTTCCAGCGATCGAAATAATGGGCGAAGTTTCACGATCGGCGGCATCGGCATCGTCCCTCGGAAGTCCCTCCTCGCAATCGGACTCATCGCCTGCCCAGCAGCGAATCGAGTGGGCCAAGCGCCTCTGTGCGATGGGTGTTTCGACCACGACCCCAGGGCTCGCCGTCGGATCCATACCAGCCACGATCAGGGGCACGTGAAGAGCTCTGTTGTCCACTGCAAACTCATGCCCAAGCATTTTTTGTTCGCCCAGGTGCGTCCCGTGATCGGCGGTCACCACGGTGATCGGGGGCTCCTGTTTTGAGGACTCCGCATGCTCTCGCAGAAGACCGTCGATTTCGCCGATTTTCCGATCCGCCGCTGCGACCTCTTCGAGATAGAGGGCAGCCAACACTTCGAGGGCCTCGCGATGCGGCAGCCTGCGACAGATCCTGAATTGTTGCGGTCGGAGCGCCAACACGTCGTCTAGTTGATGTTGGGATAAGCCCTTGGGGAGGAATCGATTTTGAGCGCGATGCTCCCAAGGCAAATGAGCATCAGCAAGATTGACGAAAAGGAAATAGGGGCGACTCGTGTCGCGGTCTTTGAGCCAACGCTTGATACGCGAAAGAGTCTTGAAATCCCGTGTTCCCGAGTTGCCTTCACGCAGGCGCTCGGCGAGGCCTACTGGTTCGGGTGTCACAAACCGGTCGAAGCCCTGATCAAGGCCGAACGCCGGTCCCGCAATTGGGTTCTCGCTGAATCCGACCGTTTCGTAGCCCTTCGCGGCAAGCGTCTCGGCGAGCATTTCCAATTCTTCAGGTGCCCCGATTTCAGTCCATAGTCCCGCGCCATGTTCCTGGGGAGGCAGTCCAGTGAAGATCGAGGCGTGGCTGGTAACGGTCGAGGGCGAGGCGGCGATGGCCCAGGCATAACGGGTGCCACGGGTGGCGATCTCGTCGATATGGGGCGTAACGGAAAAATCGCCCAGCGGGAGAGGACTCTGGCGGTCCTTGCCATAGCTCCCGACGGCGTCGGTTCGCAGGCTTTCGGTCACGATCAGCACAACTGACGGAGGCGAGCCGTTTGCGGTGGGTGTCTCGGAATCGGCAGAGCCAGAGTGAGAGCCCGAGGCGGGCGCGTCCGCGGTCTCGGAGTCAGAGCAGGCGATCAGTGAAGCGAGGATGACGGCGAATACGTGGAGGAGGGCGAGGCGGGCCCTTGTTTCTTGCGTCGGACTCTGAGGGCTTCGGGGCCTGCTGATTCGGTGCATGCGCGAATGATTCCTTTGCTCGGCAGGGACCATCTGGGTATAGCGGAGGGGACGCTCGCGACCACGCTTCCGGCCGCGGGCATGCTATCGTGCGCGCGGTCGCGGCTGCACGCGGCAACCGTCTATTTTAAACCTAATCATGACAATCTTCTGCGGGCGCAAGAGAGCGAACGCGAATCAAAAATGAAAAGAGGATCTACCAAGTGGCAATTTCAGAAGGCGAAAAAATTCCTGCAGTCACGGTCAAGAACACCGACATGTCCGACGTGACGACCGACGAACTCTTTGGCGGCAAGAAGGTGGTTCTGTTCGCGGTCCCCGGTGCTTTTACGCCCACCTGCAGCAACCAGCATCTGCCCGGCTACGTCGAGAATGCCGACGCACTGAAGGCGAAGGGCGTCGATGAAATCATCTGTCTTTCCGTGAACGACGCCTTCGTGATGGGCGCTTGGGGCGAAGATCGTGGTACCGGTGATAAGATCCGTATGGTTGCAGACGGCAATGGCGATTTGACCAAGGCTCTCGGCCTTGAAATGGATGGTTCCGGCATAGGCTTCGGCCTGCGCTGCCAGCGATTCGCTGCGATCATCGACGACGGCACAGTCACCAAGTTGGCCGTCGAGGCGCCTGGGAAGTTCGAAGTCAGCGCAGCTGATGCGATCTTGGCAGCGCTTTAGGGCTCAGCCATATTTCCGTTCGCGGACGGTTTGATCGACCGCCCGCTTCTACAACCAAAACTTCGTTAAGAAGCACATCACTTAAAAGGGAATCCAAACCCATGGCCAATGAAGAATTCGGACCGCTTGCCGGTCTCATCGGTAGCTGGCGCGGTGAAGGCGGCGTCAATGTCTCGTATGACTACGAACAGAAGAAGGTCATCGAGGAAACTTACACCGAGGAAATCACGTTCAAAATCGTCGGCGACGTAGACAACGGCAAGCAGAAGATCTGGTGCCTGGACTACATCACCGCTGCGAAGCGAACGGGCTCCGACGACATCTTCCACACCGAGCTCGGTTTCTGGGGCTGGGACCCGGTGCGTGGCGAAGTGATGCGCTGCTTCATGGTGCCTCGTATGTCGACGATCCTCGCGGGCGGCACGGCCAAGGCAGACGACACATCCTTCAGCCTGAGCGCCAAGATCGGCGCCGAGGATTGGGGCGTGCTTTCGAACCCGTACCTTCTCGAGAACGCCAAGTGCACGCGTTACGAGTCCTCCTACAAGATCGACGGCGACACGTTCTCCTACGAGGAGAATACGGTCATGGCTATGAAGTCCATGGACGGCCAAGAGATGGATCACACGGACAAGCACACGCTCACGCGCGTCTGATCCGAGTCGCTTAGGACGCCTCGCTTCGGCGGGCGGACCCAGGCTAGACAGAACAAAAATGCCGCACTCGGCTTACTGAGTGCGGCATTTTCTTTTTGAGTACTAGAGCTTAGCGAGTAAGGCTCTAGGGATGGGTGAACTCAACGGGGAGCGTGGCTGGCCCCCGTAAAACTGTCCCTTCGATTTGTGCATTTGCCCCGTCGGCGAGGTGTAGGTCGGGAAGTCGCTCAGAGAAGACCCGCAGACTCACTTCCATTTCGCGTCTTGCGAGATGAGAGCCAAGGCAAAAGTGCAGGCCGTGTCCGAAGGTCAGGAACTCGCGCTCGGACCGCCGTGGATTGAAACTATCCGGCTCGCTAAAGACCGAATCGTCTCTGTTCGCCGAGGTAATCCCGAAGAGGACCTCGGAGCCGGCAGGGATTGCGACGTCCGCCCAAGTTACGTCCTTAGGCGCGAAGCGCGGGAGGATCGCTGTTGGACCTTCCCAGCGAAGTGATTCCTGGACGATGGCCGGCACGAGTTCCGGCTCCTCTTGGATAGACGCATAGACCTCCCGGTGTTTCAACGTCGCGTAGAACATGCTGCCCAAGCCGCGATAAGTCGTATCTGCGCCAGCAGGAAAGAGCAGCCGCAGGAACGAGAAGATTTCTTCTTCGTCGAGGTGCTCGCCCTCGACTTCAACCGTGGCGAGCGAAGAAAGCAGGTCTTCGCCAGGGTCATGGCGCCTTTCCTCGATCAAGGGTGTTAGGTACTCGGTGAACTCGCGCGACGCTTGCTCGGCGGCCTTGGGGTTCCATGGAAAATCGATCAACCCATCGCCCCAGCGCTTTAGGCGGTCGAAGTCTGTCGGCGGAAAATCAAGCAAGCGCGTGATGACGGTGAACGCATAACGAACGGTGAAGTCGTGAACCAGATCTGCGCTTCCGGCGGCTCCTGAGTGGCGCGAAGGCTGCGCTTCGAGAATTTCATCAATGAGTTGGTGAGCGACGGGGGTCAGGAACGCTTCGACGAACTCGGTCATGAGGCGCGGGCGAAACGCGGCAGACACGAGGCTGCGATTGCGTCGATGTTCGTCGCCGCCCATGCACTGAATCGTCTTGCCCATGACCGGACCCGAGTGCCGCACGTAGGCCGCAGCGGACGGGAAGGAATCATCGTCCATCATAGCTGCTTTAAGTTCGGAGAAGCGAGTAATCAAGTAAGCGGTGCCGCCGTGGTACCGAACGGGGACGACGGGCGCCTGGGTCCGCAATTCGCGTAGCACGGCGTGCAGTTCCGGCACGGCATCCGTCGCGAAGTCGATCTCCGGATAGCGGGGCGATACATCGCTGATTGCTGCACTCATAATCATGGCCTCCTGAAACTAGTCGGCGGAGTCTAGCGCCTAACTCGTCGCTCGAATCCAGTTGACGATTATGGCGGCGGCTTCCGCACCGCAATCCTCTTGCCAAAAATGTCCCGCCCGCTCGAGCGTTTGGTGTGGCTGGCCATTTGCACCTGGAATCCGCTCACGAAAGATCTCGTCCCAGCCGCGCGTCGGCGGATCTGAGTCCCCGAATAATGTCAGAAAAGGTCGATCGAAGCTGCGTAGAGCGTCCCACGTCGCCCGATTGATCGCGGCTCCTTCGTCCGTCGGCGTCACCGGGATGAGTACCGGGTATTGGCGCATTCCCGCCTTATGCCACTCGCTTGGAAAGGGCGCGTCGTAGGCCGTAGCTACAGCGTCGCTGACGCCCCTTGCCGTCGCGAAAGGAATCGAAGGACTCGCCTCGAAGTTTGGGTCCCGGGTAGAAGCCTGCCGCCAATCAAGCAGGAACGTACTCACTCGCGCATCGAGGTCGCCCTCCGCGTGGGCGGCCCATTCTATGCGACCAGCGAGTTCCGCTTCGGCGGTATGAAGCATCGTGTTACCCGCGCAGATCCGGGAGAACCTCTGCGGCTCTTGCGCGAATACGCCCATTCCGACCGGCCCACCCCAATCCTGGCAAACCAACGTGATGTCCTGGAGGTCGAGTGCAACGACGGCTTGGCGAATCCATTCGATGTGATTTGCGAAACTGTAGTGGGAAGCGCGCGTCGGTTTATCCGAGCGACCAAAGCCGATTTGATCGACCGCGATCGCACGCAATCCGGCTTCGGCGAACACCGGGATCAGCTTTCGGTACAAAAAAGACCAAGCGGGCTCACCATGCACCATGAGCACGACGGGCGCGTCTTTTGGCCCCTCGTCTATGTAATGCAGGCGAAGCGGTTCGCTGTCGTAGGGGTTGGTGACGTCGACGTAGTGCGGCTGAAAGGGGAAATCTGGCAGGTTGTTGAAGTGCCGGTCGTCGGTTCGGACCGCAGCAGGAAAATCGGGGCCTTGAGTTGGATGAGGCATGCTGAATCAGTCCTTCGGATTTGGGGGCGAGGAGTCGCGGTTGCGTGAATTCTATCTCGCTGAATCCCGCATGGACGTAATTGCTTGCGCTAAAACTCGCAGGTGAATATTGGAAGACGAGGTGCCCCGAAAAAGCGGCACCCGCGAGGAGACTGAAAAATGGCGGACGAAGAAGCTCAGGGACAGATGCTCGACGAGGATATTGATTCGGTCGTGCGGACCACACGCGATGACAATGTCATTCGGGAGCGCCTCCAGTCCTATCTCGCCTCGCAGCTCCCGGGTGGCGCAAACCCACAGGTATCTGAGATCTCTAGTCCTTCGGCTTCGGGGATGTCGAGTGAGACCCTGCTCTTCGATGCGACATGGACGGAAGCAGGTGGCGGGGCGGGCGGCGGCGCGTTCGTCGGGCGTATGGCCCCTTCGC
>Ga0115569_10004133_pt1 | contig 10530 bp, 5 predicted proteins | sample COGITO_mtgs_1205_2_FD_87295 | JGI IMG/M metagenome (GOLD analysis project Ga0115569, IMG submission 87295) | Pelagic marine microbial communities from North Sea - COGITO_mtgs_120503 | ecosystem: Environmental > Aquatic > Marine > Epipelagic | place: Germany:Helgoland, sampling site Kabeltonne...
ACAAAAAGTCACCATTTATCCGATATACAATAATCGTCTACGAAACGCGCGCGGATATATATTTATACGTAACGCATGCGTTCCTTTAAAACAGAATAAACGCGCAGCACGTTTTCGTGAGAACAACGGAGGAGGTTTTTGTGCTTTTCACGCGCGCGCTCTCTCTTTTGAGACGATGTTTTTGACGACGATGAATGAGACTTTGAAGACGTCGTTTTTGTCGTTTGGAGAGAGGAGGAACGAACATCATCCTCCCCGAGCGACAAAAACATCGTCCTTCTTGGCGAAAAGGAAAAGGAAAAGGAGGCGTTTGATGATATCTTCTCTTCCTCGCCGGGCGAGGACGACGATGAAGGCGTCGTCTGAATCGTCGTCGTCCGAGAAGAAGAGGAGCGAAAGAGTGCTCTTAGAAGAAAAAGAAACGACGAAGAGTAGTAATAAGAATAAGAATAAAGATGATAATACGAACGCAACAACATTAACAACAACAACAACATCGAGAGAGGTTTTACTGGCTGAATGCGCCGCGGACGCCAAAAGCGCGTCGTCGTTTTCGACGTGCGCGGATTCGTGCGAGGCGAACGTCGTCTTACTCGAGAACGAGTTACCGACCGCGGCGAAACGGCTGGAGTTTAAAAACGAGGACATCGACAATCGCCCGGGCGTGTATCACAGAGTGGGGAACTCGACGACGGAACAGGCGTTGGCGAATTCGGTGAATATTCTGTTAGGCGTTGGGACGTTATCGGTACCGTACGCGTTGAGAGAGAGCGGATGGGCAGGGATCGTCGTTTTATTGTTGTTGGGAGCGACGACGAATTACACCGGGAAGACGTTGATTCGATGTCAAAGGCGAGGCTCTTTGCCGATGCGAACGAATTTTAACACGTACTCGGACGTGAACGAAGACGGGAGCGTGACGGTTGTTAAAAAAGCGAGGAGAGCGTTAACCACGTATGAAGATATCGGTGAAGCGGCGTTTGGAGAGTTTGGGAGAAGTTTGATTAGTTGGGTGCTGTACGCGGAGTTGATCGGGACGTGCGGTTTGTTTTTCATCTTAGAAGGCGATCATTTGAAGTTGTTGTTTGAATCGACGATGTCGCAATCGAAAGAGACGCTGATGTTGTTAGCTGCCGGTGTTATGATCCCTACGACTTGGTTGGTTGATTTATCGAAACTTTCACTCATTGGCGCGTTGGGATTTGTCGCCTCGGTCGGTTTAACCGGAGTCGTTGGGTGGGATTTAATTCAAGCGTTGACGAATCCGAGCGGGTACGAGTTTCCGCACACGGCTTTGGTACATTATTCCACGTACCCTTTATCTTTCGGTTTGTTAGCGTTCGTGTTCGCGGGACACGCGGTGTTTCCCGCGATATACACGTCCATGCAAAAACCGGAAGAGTACGAGTCTATGCTAGACAAGACTTACGGGGTCGTCATGATTAACTGTTTACTTCTGGGATGCGCTGGGTATTTCTTATTCGGCGACCAAGTGTCCTCGGAGGTGACGTTAGATTTACCAGCTGGAATTATTAGCACGATTGCTCTAGGATTAATCACGATCAACCCGCTCGCGAAGTTCGCGTTAACGATGGACCCGGTCGCTCGAGGCGTAGAGGAGAAGTTCAATTTAGACACATCGAAAGCTGAAAATTTACTTCCCGCGAGAGTCTCTAGGACTGGTTTAGGATTGTTCGCGCTCGGTTTAGCCGTGAAACTTCCTTTTTTCGGCGTAGCCATGAGCTTAGTCGGCGCCGTGCTGACTTTATCGGTCAGTCTTATCTTTCCAACCGCGTGTTATCTAAAAATGTTCGGCGACGAGTTAGACGCCAAGGAGAAGTGGTTGAATTACGCCATCGTCGGTCTTGGATTTTTGTGCGTCGGAAGCGGCACGTACTCGGCGGTGAGCGCTTTGATGGACGCCAGCTCAGACTTTGGCATGTAGATATTATAGAGGAGAGATGCCTTCGGGTAGACATATAGATAGCAGCAACACGAATTTGTACATATTATTATTAGAAGTCAAAAAGCTAAGTTCACAGAGGAAAAACTAAATCTATCATCATCATCGTCATCGCAAACTGGTCCCTCGAAAACTCCCACCATCCTTCACAATCTCAAAACACACTTTCATCCACCACATGGGAAACACGATCCAAATCACGTTCGCGAATAGCACCACCATTTTGCTCCCGAAACTCGCCCGTTCGTAATAGCGCTGATACGTGTAATTCGAAAAGTAAATAACCGTTCCATACATCATCTGATAGTTAAATATCAACCCAATCAACCCGTACGCCAACGGCGATACGCCAAACCTGCTCAAATCGTACGTCGCTCCAATCGTCATTGCAATCGTCGGCGCAATCGTCACAAATCCGTTCCCAGTATCCACCCAAAACCCCCAACTTTGCGTCTGGACGTAACTCGGGTCCAACAGAGCGTACGTGGACCAAATCACGTGCCAATGTTTTAAACTCAAAGCTTCCCGAAGCGTGATTTTCTCGAACAAACACAAAGGCGTCGGTAAATCTCCTCCTCCTCCTCGTCGTTTTTCCACTTCCTTCTTCAACTTTCGGTACGTTTTTTGCACCTCGTTTTGGTGCACGAATAAACTCATCTCCCATATGCATATGAGAACGTTCACGGCGTTGAAAAGCGTCAACAACGCGTGGGTGAAGTTGATTCTTTTCTCGTTAACATCGTGATATAAATCGTAATGGACTTTGACGAACGGGAGCCAGAAAAGAAGAACGAATGCGGTCACGTACGTGAACGCGTGCAGTTTTGCCCCCCCCTTTTCGCTGCTGTTGCTCCTCATTCTTTTTCTCGGTTCGTCGTCGTGTGCTCCTCGCGGTAAAGAGCAGCTTTTGCCGTGCAAAGTTGTGTGTTTGTTTAGTCAATCGGATGTGAGGAGTTTTTAACTCTCTTTTCGTCCTCTGTCCAAAGAAATTTCTTAATTTGAGAAAAACGCTTACTTTTTTGGTCAAAAAAAAAACAACAACAAAACAAAAGCCTAATTAATAAGCGCACCACCTTTTCTTCGCTTTGAACGGGCGCTGTCGCGCGCTGTGTTTGTTGTTGTTGTTATCGTTGTAGTAAACGAAAGAGAGAAGGAGACGAAGGAAACGACGACGAAAACGAAAGATGATGATGAAAGCAAAAACATCTGTTGCGGTAAATGTAAACATTTATATCTATAATTCTCTCTTAAACTCTTGTTTTGTTAACACCCGGCAACAACGATTCGCGATTGATGATGGCGTTTTTAACTAACCACCACTTTTACCCCCTTTTACCACGCAGGAGAACTACGAGGACGCGAAGATGGATGATGATTTTCTCACCTTCTTTCGAGTCGAAGATATTTCCTTGAAAGATATCGATATGAACGTGGAGAGAGATTACGAAGATTTTGATCTCGACGCGCTTTTTTTAAAGAGCAGCAATGTGACTTTTAGCAGCGAAGATACAACAACCACGGAGGAGGAAGAGGATCAAAAGAAGATGAAGAAGATAAAGGTCAAAAAAGACGAAGATGAGGACGAGGATGCGATGATGCGCGCGTTTCTGTTCAACTGCGCGGACGAATACGTGGAAAAGTTTTGGACCGTGAGCGAGGACGTATTTTTGAACAAAATGTGGCAAAAACCTTCGACAAAACCGACTCCGTCGTCGGCGTCTTCAGACGAGACTTCCGAAGAAGACGAATCTTCGGGTGCTCTGTTTTTGGATCGATTGGAAGCGCTCGCGAAGGAGGACGAAGACGTCAAGGCGTTGTTTTTCTTGGACGATGTGACTCCCGCGGCTGAAGATGGCAACGAAGAAAAAGGTTTTGATCTTTCGCGCATGACGTTGAGCGAGGACATAAGAGGGAATAAAAATGTTCTCGGGGAGAAGTTGGCGGCAAACGTTCGAAGGCACGCGAGAGACGTGTTACTGTTCGAGCTCGAACGCGCTGGATTTCTCACCGCCGCCGAAAAGAAGACGAAGAAGAAGACGAAGAAACAGGATGAAAAGGAAGAGGATACGAACGCGACGATACCAACCTCTCCCACGCGAACTCCCAAGAAATCTTCTACGATACAACCGCAGCCGTGGGATAATCTTTCCTTCGCCATCGATCGCATTCGAGAGTTGCAAAAAAGCGTCGTCCAGATCGCTTCGTCCAGATCATTAAATCCCTCGAAAAACAATTACGACGACCAAAAAATCAACATCGTCGCCGATAACGTGTGCTCGAGTTTGCGAGATTTGAACAACATCGAAACTCGTCAACTGAATCGCGCAAAGAAGGCGATGAAAACGACTTTATCCGTCCCAGACGGGCGCGTGTTGCGAGTCATCGAAGATAAGTTCAAACATTCCAGGAAAGTTGCTCTGGTGGCGTTTGAAAAGTTTTGCGCAAAGACGACGACGACGTGCGAACACAATTCTATTCCTCGCGATGACCAGGAGAACGATAAAAAGTTGGTGAACACGCCCACTCGTGATAAGAAACATTTGAAGAGTGAAGAAGAGACACGCGGCGAGAATGATGACGTCGACGACGACGACGACGATGAAGGAGAAAAATCGAAACGACACGGGAAACGCGTCAAAAAAATTCTCTCAGAGTGGCTGTATGAAAACTTTTATCCGACGGGCACCAGAAAGCGACCGGTACCAACAAAAGTGGAGAAGAAAATGTTAGCCGAGAAAACTGGGTTGACGCAAACGCAAGTGACAGATTGGTTCGTAAACGCGCGGGCGAGGTTGTGGAAACCGAGAGTGGAAGGCATCGTGCGTTCGGTCATCGACGAGTTGAAGAACAAGGAAGGAATGTGAATAACGCGACGACGACGACGGCGACGGTTAATATCTTCTGGTATTATTATTATTATTATTATTATTATTATTATTATTATCATACCGTTATCACATCTTTCACTCTCTCTATCTCTCTCGCGCTCTTCTCTTCGTCGCACTCGCGTTGAGAGAACACGCGAGAAGTTTTTACGGTTGCATCGTGTTCGCGGCTTCGTACGCCAACAATCGATCCTCCTCTCTTTTAAACGCCAAAAACTCCTCGCTCGGTTTCGGATGCGTCTTGCCGTTTTCCGTCTCGTAAAAATCTCGTATCTTTGGAATGTGTTCGGGCACGATAATCTGCCCCTCGTACTCCGGATCCGCGCCGTGCTTTTTCAACGCCTCCATCGCTTCCTCGTTTTGCATATTCTCCGCCCAACGATACGCCGTATCCCCGGCGTTATTCGACGCGTTCACTTTCGCCCCGAGCGAAACCAACAAATCGATCCCTTCCACCCAGTTATCGTACGCCGCGTTAAACAACGGCGTGTTCCCAGCCGCTTCGACCTCGTTCACGTCCATCTTTTCCTTCTCGATTAAATCTCTGATCAGATTCTCGTCTCGTCGAAACACCGCTCGGTGAATCTTCATCGGACCAACCACGCCTCTCCCGCGCATGGACCCGCCGCCGTCCTCTTTCACGCCGACGCACCCGTATTTTAAGGGGAACGGGCCGGAAACGCGTTTGTACCACGGTTCGATTTCCGTCATTTATCTTCTTACTCGCTTGTTTGTTCTTTGAAAATCTAACGCGTTTTGGATTCTTTTTTTTTCTTTTTTTTTCTTTTTTTTTAAGCGTTTTTGAGAAATTAGTGTTTAGGGTGTTCGTCGTCGTTGAAACCACCCTATTAAAATTCCAGTCAATCGTCAAGTCTTGCGCTATATCTTCATAAAGAAAAGAGAGAGAGAGAGAGTCAAGAAGAGAGACGGATCGAACGCGGAGAAGAGACAAAAAGAATGGGTCTCTTCGATGGTTTTTCCTCCTCCTCCTCTAAACCTTCGTCTTCTTTAAACGCCTCCTCCTCTAAAAACGACGCGTTTCCGATGAATTCTATTCTTTCCGATGATGTCGAAACTTCTCTCGTCGTGAACGCGAGCAACAACAACAAGCACAACAACAGAGGAGAAGAAGAAGAAACAATAACGATGATGGATAACAACAACAATCTCAGCGTCAACGAAATGCCGATGTCGCCGCAACCGTCGAAGGAAAAAGACCCGATAAAACTTTGGGGGGTGAAACTTTTGTTTTCCGAGAGGAGCATCTTTTGGCTCTTAGCCTCGGGGGCCTTGTTCGCCTACCTTGGATTTACGACGGTGCAAGAGTACGTGTTTCGAAATCACGCGAAAGAGGCTATTGGGTTTCGCTTCGGCGGCGTCGTGACGCTGGTGACGAGTTTTACGTACGCTTTGTTGGGGTTTTTGGAACGGTTGGCGAACGACGAGTTTAGAGAGAGCGGTAGCGGGAGTAGCGGTAGTAGTAGTAGTACTAGTGGGGGGGGTAATCATAGCAGAGGATTTAACGCGCTGATAGATGATGAAGAACAGCAAAAACACAACAACAAGAACGCTTTTAGAGGGAAGAATACGACGACGACGACGAGTTTTAAAAGGAGCTTTAATATTTTTAGAAGACGGGCGAAGCTTAAGGATTACGTGCTTTTAGCGACCATGACGAGCGGAGGGATGTATTTGACCAACTTTAGTTTATCGTATATTAATTACACGACGAGGATTGTCGCCAAATGTTCGAAAGTGATACCGACGATGGTTATGGGGGCGTTGATGCAAGGAAGGCGGTACGAGAAGAAAGATTATTTCGCGGCGATGACTTTGGTGTGCGGAGTGTGTTTGTTCGCGCTGGGAGACAGAGCGAGTTTGCCGCAGTTCCAACCCAAAGGGGTGGTGATGATAGTGTGCGCGTTATTTATTGAAGCCGCGGCGGGGAATTTCGAAGAGAAGAGGTTGTTCAACGTCAGTTTGCCGGCGTCGCACGCGGAAGTCGTCATGCACGCGAATATTTTCGGACTTTTAATGACTACGTTTGGAATGACTTTAAACGGCGAGATTTGGCCGATAGTCGCCTACATGAACTCCCACCGAGAGTGCGTGTTCCGAGCGATGATCGCGGCCTCTTTCGGATACATGAGCGTCTCCTTCATCTTGCTTTCCATTCGACAGTACGGCGCGACGAATACAGAGATTATTAAAGCTTTGAGAAAAATGCTCTCCATCGCGCTGTCGTTACTCTTGTATCCGAAACCGATGGGTTGGAGATACGTCACCGGTACGTGCGTGACCGCGTTCGGTATCCTGACCTTATACGCGATCAAGAAGCGAAGGTACGTGAAAGCAGCTGGTAACGCCGAGGCTTTTAAATAAAGAGTAGCATAGAATACGAGAGTTGTTCCAATACCGGTGATGATGTATTCATTTCTATTTCGCACACAAAAAGCAGCAATGTTTACTCCATTTTCCCTCCGCTCTTCGTCATAAAAACACTCACCTCCTCCGCGCACTCAAAGTCCCTGTAACTCTTTCAAACACCAACCGAATACACAAATGGAGCTAATCAGCACGCAACGCATGAGCTACGAGTCGTGGCTGCACACGTGGAACCTCGAAGACGACGACGACTTTTCGAGCGGCGACGACGACGACGGCGAGTCTCGCGACACCAACACTAAAGAAAGAAGCGCGACGCTGAAGGATTTGCGAACAGTCCAAAGGCGCGAGTGTTCGCACGAGGAGGAGATAAACGGACAGTGCTGCGCGATATGTTTATCGAGGTTTACAAAAAAGAGAGAGGAGACGGAGGACGACGATGGGAACAAACAACGCGCGGGAGTTCAAAGGTGTTTTCGCCTGGCGGAGTTGCCGTGCAAACACGTCTACCACGAAGAGTGCATCGAGAGTTGGCTCGCTCGAAGCCGACGGTGTCCGACGTGTCGGAAGAGTTTACGAGAGAAGAAGAAGAAAACAGGAACGCAAGCGAAGAATGGAAGCGAAGAGAGGTTGTTATCGCGACAAAACGACGACGAGGAGGAGGAGGAGGAGGAGGACGACGACGACGCGCGCGCTCATCAGAGTCGACGGGAGTTGGAGCGCGAGTCCGTCCGTCGGCTGCGAGAGATGGAAACGCGGGCGCGCGAGCGAAGAGCGAGGGAGATAGAGGAGGAGAGGCGCGCGAGGAGAAGGAATAGGATGGAGACGGTTTTAGAACACGAAGGAATGAACGAGGAGATCTTTGAGAGCGTCATGACGCACGCCATGGGGTTGTTAGAAGCAGCCGCGGTGGCGGGAGAGGAAGACGAGGAAGACGAGGACGTTGAAGAAGAAGAAGAAGAAGAAGAAGAGCAGAGGCTGCCAAGGGCCAGGGTAGCGAATCAAACAGGCGCTGGGTCGTTACTCGTCGGTACTCGCGGGAACAACTACGGGGCGAACGGTTCGAACACGTCGTAGTTTTATATAATAATAGTAGAAGTAGAAGTAGAGATGCTGTAAAGTTTATACAGTACATGACGCGCTAATTTATAATACACACACACTTTTAAACGAAAACTCTATAACTAAATGCAAGTTGCTTGTACGCGCTCTCGGTTCCTAAACCTCGACGGGCCCGTTCCCTGGTCCTGATAAAGGATTCTCTTCGTCTTCGTCGGTAAAAGGTGAATTCGCATCGCGATAGTACCGGTTCGGAATGCCTAACCAAAATTTCCACATCTCAACACCTCTATCCCATTTGAAAGTTTGATCCGTATCGCAAGGCACGTTTGTTTTCGTGAGTTTGATTTCATCGCTGTCGTCTTCTTTTTCCATCGAGTACATGGCGTACATGCCTTCGTCTCGGGAACCGACGTTGGCGTCGTTGTCTCTCGGAAGCAAAACCGCTTCGCGAATGACAACGCGCGGGGTTTTTTGCTGTTGAGAAGAAGACGACAACGACGACGACAACATTTTCTTTTGTCTGTTCGCCGCGGTGTTACTCGATTTTGTCGTCAAGTACTGTGCCGTAGCTTGACGAAGTTGTATTCTCTCGTCTTCCGAAACCGAATCTTCTTCGATGATACGCTCGATCCAACCGTCCGCGTCTCGAAACAACGACGCGTTGGTCTTCTTAGAATCACAAAGTATCTTCACCATGCGCGATCTCGTTCGCGCGTCCGTTTTCGCCGCATTTTCCTCGCTCTCGCCTCTACAAAACGTTTCGTACACTCTCACCGCATCTTCGATTTTCGAATCCGCGGCGTAGGCGTCGATGATGACCAAATAACTCGCTGCGTCTGGCGAAACGCCCGTCGTACTTTCCAACTCGCGAATCAAATCAACGGTTTCATCAATCTCACCGCTCTTTGCCAGGGCGTTAAACGCCGCGTTGTATACTCTCACGTCTACGCGCACGCGCAAACGATCGATTTCTGCCAGGACCCATTTCGTCCCGCTCGCGTCTCTTCGCAAGGCGAAGAATTTCAACAACGTCGCGTACGTGTACTGATCTGGTTTCAATCCCGACTCCGCTAATCGCGAAAGCCATTCGTACGCATCGTTCGGTCGATCCGAAGCTACTGAGGCGTCTATTAACGTGTTGTACGTGATGAGATTTGGCGAACACTCTGCCTCTTCCATCTTCTTAAAGACCTCGTCGATGACTACTCTGGCGTAGTCGTCCACTCGTTTATTCTTCACGGAGGAATTGGACGAGAACAAGACGGAGACGCGTTTGAGAATGGCGTTAAACGTCGCCGTCGTCGGTTTCACGTTCACCGCTTGCATCACTTCTAACACTTTAAACATCTCGGTAATGATTTTCTTTTCTTCTTTTAAGCTCCCCGGCGTTTCGAATTCGCTGTAGTTGAGACCGTCAATGAACGCCGTAAACGTGTGCACGTTTGGTTTCACGTCAATTTTGTCTCTTCTGAGCATGCCGTCGAACAACACTTTCCTCGCCTCGTCGACCCGTCTCGCCAGACACAAACGTTGGATGTACGACGTGTACGCGCGCACGCCTGGTTTCGACCTCGCAGTGGCGTACTTCTTCCTCCCAGCGAGTTCAAGAAACTCTTCGGCTTTATCGAGTCGATTGCACTTGGCAAACGCGGTGACTAAAGCGCCAAACGTGGCTTCGTTTTCCGGGACGTTGAATCCCCGCATCATTTTCAGCGTCGATTCAATACCTTTGACGTTCTTTTCGTCTCCAAACGATTCAATCAACACGTTGAAACAAGACGCCGAGAGTAACTTTGGATTGGCTTTCGATAAAAACCGTTCCGCCTCGGACCGCTTCTTCGCGGAGACGAAAGCTCGGACGCCGGAGACGACCGCGTTGTTGTCAAACTCGGCCGGAAACGTTTTCTTCTCCTCCGTGAGGTGCGTTTCAAGACGTCGCCAAAAATCTAACGCCGTGTCCAACGTCGGCTCTACTCTCGGTCCGAGTGCGAGACACTTTGGATCGAGTAATTTCTTACTATTATTATTGCTACTGTTACTACCGCTACTCCTCGCCGCCGCTGCTTTCAGAGAACTATACGGCGCCTGCCGTTGCAACCTGCCATAGTACCCTTGCTCGTCTTCTTCTGAACAAAACTTGGCTAATATCTGAATCACGTCGCAATAACTTTCCAACGAACAAAATATCTTTTCTCCGCCTTTCCGCGCTTTGTACTTCTCTTCGGCTAACTTGAA
>Ga0115569_10004134_pt1 | contig 10529 bp, 9 predicted proteins | sample COGITO_mtgs_1205_2_FD_87295 | JGI IMG/M metagenome (GOLD analysis project Ga0115569, IMG submission 87295) | Pelagic marine microbial communities from North Sea - COGITO_mtgs_120503 | ecosystem: Environmental > Aquatic > Marine > Epipelagic | place: Germany:Helgoland, sampling site Kabeltonne...
CGCGAATATCGTGGCGCTCGGCCAAAGACCAGATCGGCTCCGACTCGATCCAAGCCTCAGCGTCCGCGCGGGAGAAACGACCGTGATCGGGGTCGTGAAAGCTGTTGTTCACAAGACGATGAATTTCAGGACGCACACCCGTCGCTAGGCTGACATGATTCGGAAACGTGTTCGACGGATTGACCGGAATGAGCCCCTCGGCCCGAAGCCCCGCAGCCCCAAGGGCGACCAGGCTCGGAAGACGATCCGGCCGCAAATCCGCAGGCCGCGTCCCATCCATCGAAATCATCACCACCGTCGACCGACGACCCGAAGCGTCTGACTGGGCCTGCGCGAGACAGGACCAATGCAGCATCAGGATCAGAGCGAATATCCAGCTAAAACCGCGATCATTCGTCCACCTATGCCACTGTCGCGGCCTTCGGCCACCTCGTCCTGCCAATCCCATTCGAACTCCCTTTTCCACTCCACCAAATCGCCGCAATGAGTCAGCCGGGATGCGCCGACCGGGCCGGGAACTTACCATCCGCCCGCATGCTGAGTGTACTCTCGATCGCCGGTTCTGATCCCACGGGCGGGGCCGGTCTCCAAGCCGACCTCCAAGTCTTTCACGCGTTCGGTGTGCACGGGGCGGCCGTGCCCACAGCGCTCACCATTCAGGACGGCCTGAAGGTCAAGCGGGTCTTGCCCGTCTTTCCGACGGCGCTGCTCGAAATGCTGCGCTCGACGCTCGACGCCGTGAAGCCGGCAGCCATCAAGGTCGGCATGCTGGGAACAGATGACGCCGTACGCAATACGTTACTTGCTCTCGCACCCTTCCCGGACGTGCCGGTCGTGATCGATCCTGTTCTGTTGGCAAGCGATGGCAGCCCGCTCCTTGAAAAACGAGCCTACCGCGTCCTGCGTGACCTCATCTTCCAGAAAACGCTCATAACGCCGAATTGGCCTGAGATGGAAACGTTGTTCGGAGACGCTCTTCCGCGGAGGCGTGACGGCGAAGCGGCCGCACGGCAGCTATTGGAGGAGCTCGAACTCGAGGGCGTTCTCTTAAAAGGTGGACACCGCGAAGCCGATGCCGACGACCTGCTCGTCTATCGCCCGGGTGGCGATGGCGAGATCAAACTCGAATGGCTCCCGGGCGAACGCATCCCCGGCGATCCCGTCCATGGCACGGGCTGCGCGCTTTCATCTGCGATCACTGCGGGCCTCGCCCAGGGCCGTCCTCTGCGCGAAGCAGTCATCGAAGCGCGTACCTTCATTCGCTCGGCGATTCAAAACGCACAGACCCTGCCTAACGGCGCACGGATCCTCGGCTTCTCATGAGCGACACAGCTAACATCGACAGTACCGCCCCCCGCAAGATGCCCAGCGACACCGGCCAATCCGGCGCATCCACTTCGGCGGCGCCCCGCGACGTATACGACGCGGGCCTTGCTCAGGCGACGCAGGATGAGACGCGATGAGAAGCCCGTGCGGGACTCGCGTCGAATCTCCGTTTAGCATGCTTCGCCGCCTTGTTATTCGTTGGCTGGATGGCCTTCGGAACACATGCCATCTCAAGGAGTTGGGCCGCTCTTCCCACGATCGGCTTCATCGTTTTAATCATCTCTCACGACCGTGTACTCCGGCAAGAAGCCAGAGCGATACGGATCCGCCGCTTCTACGAAGATGGCCTAGCAAGACTGAATAATGAATGGGCTGGGCGTGGTGACGACGGCGATCGCTATCGTGACCCGAGCCACCCCTATGCTGAGGATCTCGACGTCTTCGGGCCCGGATCGATGTTCGAGCTTCTGGCGACCACTCGTACAACGACTGGATGCGATCGACTCGCCACCTGGCTCTGCGAAGCCGCGGAACCCGAGACCATCCGGGAACGCCAGCAGGCAGTGACCGAACTTCGCCCCGGCCTCTCGATGCGACTCGAGATGGCGATCGCCGGAGACGAGTCTGACTCCGCAACGCAACAAGAGGCCCTCGCCCGCTGGGCCACCGCCCCTGCCGCTGGTCTAAGCGCAGCACTCCGCTTCGTCGCAATCGCACTGAGCAGTTGTTCACTGGGCGCGCTCGCCCTCTGGTTCTTCAGTGAATCGGGCCCTGTGCCCTTTGCCCTCGCCGTAGTCGTTCAAGGTCTGTTCGCGCTGGTGCTTCGTTCTCGCGTACAGCCTGTACTTGCAGCCGCCGAGACCCCGGTCGGAGCCCTAGCCCGTACAGCATCCTTACTCGGGTGCGTCGAAGATGCGGAATTCTCGTCGACCCTGCTCGCGCGCTTGAATACGGAACTTCAAACCACAGGGCGGCCGCCTTCCGGCGAGCTGGATGCCCTGCAGAAACTCGTCGACCGACGCGACTCCCGGAATAACCAATTCTTTGCACCGATCGCGGCGCTACTTCTTTGGGGCACGCACGCGGCGATCTCGCTTGAGTGCTGGCGCGCGCGGTGTGGGCCACGGCTTGCAATATGGATCGATGCTGCAGGTGAAATCGAGGCGCTCTCGGCCTTCGCAGGCTATGCGTACGAGCATCCGCAAGATCCGTTCCCGGAAATTCTCGACGAGGGTTCGGCCTTCGAAGGAGAAGCCTTAGGTCACCCTCTCCTGCCCAGCGATCGGTGCAAGCGAAACGACCTCAGCCTTGGCTCCCTGCCACAAGCACTCGTCATGAGTGGCTCAAACATGTCAGGCAAGAGCACAATGCTGCGCACCGTCGGCTGCAACACGATCCTCGCCCTCGCCGGTGCGCCAGTGCGTGCGACGCGCCTTAGGGTTTCACCGCTTCGCCTAACCGCTTCGATCCGCATCGTGGACTCGCTCCAGGACGGTCAATCCCACTTCATGGCAGAGGTCACTCGCCTGCGCCAAGTGGTCGAAATTTCACGTGGCGATCCAAAGGCGCTCTTCCTGCTAGACGAAATACTGCACGGGACGAACTCCCATGATCGACTCATCGGAGCAGAAGCCGTCCTCAAGGGACTCATCGCTCAAGGTGCACTCGGCATCGTAACAACCCATGACCTCGCGCTCACGCAGATGGTTCCCGCGAGCAAAGGCCAAATGGCCAACGTGCATTTCGAAGATCATTTACAAGATGGCGTCATGGAGTTCGATTACGCGCTCCGCCAAGGCGTCGTCGAGAAGAGCAACGCACTCGAGCTCATGCGCTCGGTCGGGCTCGACGTCTGAACGGAGATCCAATCCCATGTTCAAATCTACGATGCTCTCTCTCATCACCTCCATCCTCACCCTCGGCGTGGTCCTGGCAGGATGCACCAATCCACTCTCTTCGGGTTCCGGGAAGGCCCCCGGTGCGGATCCACGTGAAGAGAACGTGTGGTTCCAAGCGGGCCGCGCGCAGATCGCCTCCTCCGCTCGCTATATCGCGAAGAACCGTCCTGCGAAGAACGTGATTCTGTTCGTCGGAGACGGAATGGGGATCGCGACCGTTACGGCGGCTCGCATTCTCGAAGGGCAGAGCCGGGGCGAGACCGGTGAGGAGAATCAGCTCTCCTTCGAAACCCTGCCTCATGTCGCCTTCTCCAAGACTTATAATGTCGATGCACAGGTCTCGGACTCGGCCTCAACGATGACCGCCATGGTCTCTGGCGTAAAGACAGTGACCGGTGTTCTGGGCGTCGACGAGACAGTTCGCCGCGGCGACCACAGCAGCGTCGAAGGCGCTCATGTTCTGACGATTCTCGAAGAGGCCGAAGCGCGTGGACTAGCAACCGGAGTCGTCTCGACCGCAACCGTGACTCATGCGACGCCCGCCGGTTGTTATTCCCATGTGCCGTTCCGGTTCTGGGAAGACGATTCGCGGATGTCGAGTGCTGCGCGCGAGGCAAGCTTCCCGGACATCGCACGCCAACTCGTTGAGTTCAAAGGTCCGAATGGCCAGAGCGACGGCCTTGAGGTCGCCTTGGGTGGAGGTCGCAAGCACTTCACTCCCCGCGACGAAACCGACCCGGAAGAGCCCAATGCCGTCGGCCGTCGCGTCGATGGGCGCGACCTCACAAAAGAATGGCTCGATGCACGAGAAGGCTCCGCCTATGTCTGGAATCGTTCACAGCTCAAACAACTCGATATTGCGAAAACCGATCACCTACTCGGCCTCTTCGAGCCCGGCGATATGAATTGGGAAACCGATCGTGCGGCAGATGAAGCCGGAGAGCCCTCCCTAGCCGAAATGACGGATGTCGCGATCGAGCTTCTTTCGAAGCGAGACGAAGGCTTCTTCCTGATGGTTGAAGCCGGCCGAATCGACCATGGCCATCACGCCGGCAACGCTCAGCGCGCACTTACCGACACCATCGCCCTATCGGATGCCGTCCGCCTAGCGCTCGAGAAGACGGACCCGACAGAAACGTTGATCGTCGTCACAGCCGACCACAGTCATACCCTCACCATCTCCGGCTATCCCAAACGTGGGAACCCGATCCTCGGCAAGGTGATCGGCATCGATTGGTTCCGCGGAACAGGGGACGTGGAGGGACGCGATGCGCTAAAGCGCCCCTACACAACCCTCTCCTATGCAAATGGCCCTGGCTATACGGGTGGATCTGATGATCAACCCACTGGCCCTCACACCTTTCCGCACTCGCCTTGCAAACAGCTTGGTGGCGACTGCAGCTACGAAGGCGTCACGGACGGACGGCCTGATCTCTCTGAGACCGACACAACGGATCCTTCATATCTCCAGGAATCCACAGTCCCTATGGGCACCGAGACCCACGCCGGCGAGGATGTTCCCATCTATGCGGGCGGTCCGCGCGCCGCACTCTTCCATGGCACCCGCGAGCAGAACTATATCTATCACGCGATGGTCGAAGCATTCGGATGGACGCAAGCTGGCCAGCCGGTCGAATAACACCGATCGTTGAGCCAGCGACTTTGCTGCTAAGCGACTGTCCAGATTTCCCCAATACGAACGCCAGCGGCCTCTACCCATTCGTGGCGAGCCTCAGACCCCTTCCTGATTTCGGGGGATAGGATCCGTTCGATCATTGCGAGGCGGTCCGGCGGGGTAGCGCGCGTCTCGACTAATCCGGAACCTGGTCCAGAACCGCCCATTCGATAGCCGGAGGGAAACCCCTTCTCTCTGCTAGCTAGACGCGAGACATCTCGTACGAGATTCGGGGCAATATTTGAACGGAAGCGCCAAACTACACCCAGGTGTGCACGGCCTAACACGAAACGGGGCAATACCCCTTCACTTGAAGGATTATGCCATCCGATAATTCTTCCTAGAACGTCGTATTCGAAAAGCATCTCAAGTGTATTCCCTACACCTACTAAACCGTTTCGCCTATGTGTTAATTGGGACACCCCGAAGAACCTCGTGAATCAGGCAAATTTGTTTAACGAAAGAGGTCTCATCTCGGTATGATAAGGCCGAGTACAAGCCAGATCTAACGATCAATCAGATTTTTACTAGCGACTTTATGCGTGCCTCTAGTAAACGAAATGAATGAGTAGAAAGGACGGAAGATGACCGAGCACCCAAACTCGCTCCTCATCCACCATTTCCTTCAGGCCATGACCGCCGGCGACCGCGAGACACTTCGTGCGCTCTGGTCCGACGACATCATCTGGTACGTGAAAGGCAATAGCCCGTACGAAGGTGAGATCAAAGGCGCGGATAACATATTCGAGTATCTCGCACATCTTGGTGACGCCGCGGAGTTCGGCTCCCTCGGCTTCCATATCGAAGTCGAAGATATCATGGTCAGTAACAACCGCGCCGCCGCTCTATGCAACGCAACCGCGGCGCGCGGTGACAAGACGATGCAGGCTCGTCATCTCCTTGTCGCACGAATCATCGACCGACGCATCCAGTCCGTCACCTCGGTCCCCGTCGACCCCGGTCGCGTCGAGGAATTCTGGCGCGACAACGCGCTCCCGGGCTAGCACCCGAACGCCGAAGCCCCGGCACTTAAAGAGAATGAGAAGTAGGTGCTTTGGCTCAAACACGCTGACGAATAAACCTTTGAGGCCGCCCCGCCTAATGGCCAAGAACGCTCTCCACCCAAACGGCGATATCGGCGTCGCGGCTAAGTCCCTTGCTCTGCCGCAAGCTTGAGTGCCGCGAGCAGTTTTCCCCAGATCCCACCGAAGGCGCCGTTGCTCATCACAAGCACGACATCGCCTTCTCGTCGGCCCGCGACAACCCAGTCTACGATCTCATCGATCTCAGCAAATGCGGCCGCGTCCTGGCCCTGCGCACGCAGCCTTTCAGCGACTACCGAGGCCGATAGGCATTCCGTCACCTCGCCCGTGATGCTGTAGATCGGATCGTCCCCTACCTCGGCGATAGCAACTCGGTCTGCCTCCGAAAGCGCGCGCACATAGTCGTCCTGAAAAATAGCCCGACGACTCGTATTAGTTCGGGGCTCGAGGAGTGCGACGACTCGCCCGCCCGGGTGACGCTGCGCAATCGCTTCTATCGTGCCTTTGACGGCCGTCGGATGATGCGCAAAATCGTCGATTACGGTCACACCTGCCGCGACACCCCGGACCTCTTGCCGGCGCTTCACGCCTTGATGAGCGACGAGCGCGGCGACCAGTTCTTCGACAGGAACGTCGAGTCCATCCAATGCCGCAAAGACCCCCACAATATTCTCAATATTGTGGACCCCAAAGAGCGGGCTCGTCACATCCCAAGACCGGCCGCCTCGTCGATCCTCGAGCCGAAAGGTCAACCCCTGATCTCCGGGCGTGAGTTCGCTCCCCCACCAATCCGCTGCCTTCGGCCGAGGCTCGGCAGCTCCTCGGGAAGCGCCGTAGCCGATCACTTCGCAAACCGCACCGCCTAACACATCACGAACGCCGTCATGAGTGACGGCAGCGACAATACGCGCGGTCGGCGCCATCCCGGCCACCAGCTCCCTAAATGCCGACTTCACATGATCGAGATCCCGATAAATGTCAGCGTGATCGAACTCGACCGAGGTTAGGATCAGCGTATCCGGGTGGTAGTGAAGGAATTTGGGGGTCTTATCGAAGAAGGCTGTGTCGTATTCGTCGCCTTCGACTACAAATGCCGGGCCCGCGCCTTCGCGGAACGAACCGTCAAAGTCGAGGGAGATCCCACCTACAAGAAGCGAAGGGTCCCGCCCGGTCGCGAGCAGTAAGTGGGCAGCAAGATTGGTTGTGGTCGTCTTGCCGTGCGTACCGCTGACCGTGATCGAATGTCTATCCGAGATTGCCAACTCGTAGAGCGCGTCAGAGAACGACCGATAGGGCACGCCGGATGCGATTGCAGCAACGGCCTCGGGATTGTCCGCCCGTACCGCGTTGCCTATCACGATGAGATCGGGGGACAGCGCCACGCCTGCTTGGTCTGTCACGGGCTCCAAGTGCGCGGGATCGAATCCCTCGACCACGTTAATCCCCCAGTCCGCAAGGGCCGTCGACATCGGCGGATAGAGCTTTTTGTCCGAACCTGTGACGAGAATGCCGCGGGCGTTCACTAGCCCTGCCAGAGACCCCATTCCTGTTCCGCCAACCGCAACGAAGTGCACCCGACGCAGTGCTCCTGCATCGAAGGGTTGCTGATGATCCAGATCGTCTCCAACTCTTTCATCACTCATTGATCACTCACTAAGCGGTAAATGCCTCGACGATGGCATCGTGGATCTTGGGACGCAGATCGAAACGGCTGCGCTTCGCAACTTGATGGATCCGGTTCGTAAGCATCACAACTACGAGTTCGCGCTCGAGATCGATCCAAAGGCTTGTCCCCGTAAATCCGAGATGGCCCACGGACTTTTCCGAGAAATGCACGCCGGAAGAAGACGCGCCCTTGGTCGGCGTGTCCCAGCCAAGCGCCCAATCCGAGGATTCGGGTAGAAGTTGCTTCTCGCAGAACTCACGCACACGCTCAGGCGGGAGCGATGGGTTGCGGTCGTGATAGGCGTCAAGAAAGAGCTGCCCGAAGCGCATCACGTCATCCGCGGTGGAGAACAAGCCAGCGTGACCCGCCACGCCCCCCATGGCAGAAGCATTCGGATCATGCACCTCGCCCCAGATGATACGCTCCCGCCAGCTGCAGTTCTCCGTCGCGGCGATTCGGGTTCGAACGGAATCTGGAGCCGGTTGAGAGCCGTCTACGGGGATCGGAATAAAACGCGTGTCGACCAGCCCGAGCCGCGTAAAAATGCGCGACTCGCAGAACTCATCAAAGGGTTGGTTCGAAACCTCTTCGACAATCGCTGCCAAGACAATGAAGTCCAGATCTCCGTAAACCGCAGCTTCGCCAGGTTGATGAACTAACGCACCGCGCAAAATTCGGTCTACGATCCAGTCGCGTCCCTCTTTCGTACCGAGCAGTCGCTCGCCGGACTTGCGTTCTTTTTGAATCAGCAGCTCATGAAACTCACGCCAGGGCTTGAGTCCAGCCGAGTGGCTGAGCAGATGCCTGATCGTGACTTCTTCTTTGCCACGCTCAGCAAAGGTCGGCAGCGTCTTCGCCACCGGGTCATCCAAAGAAATAGAGCCCTCGTCCAAGAGCATCATGATCGCCGTGGTCGTCGCCATCGGCTTCGTTAGGGAAGCGAGATCAAAAACCGTGTCTCGCCGCATAGGCAGTCGCTCAGGACGCGCCGATGCTAGGCCACGCACCCAGCTATACTCAAGCAGCTCGTCTTCACGAGGCATCCGCGCGAGCACAACGGCTCCCGGAATCTCTTGTTTCTCAATCGCCTTGTCGAGTGCAGTCTCGACACGGCCGAGCTTTCGCTCGATCAAACTCCGCTTCATCCGTTTGGTCCCCCCGGTGGCCGGCACGCTATCGCGTAGTGACCGCCGATTCCAATATCTCAAGTTCACCCCGGGCACCGTCGAGCGCAGCGCGCCCAGCGAAGGGCCAGGGTCGATTTTCGGCGCCATGCCCAAAGGGCAGCTCCGCCACGACAGGGATTCCCAAACCCCCGAAAACATCTTCTACGAGTCGATCCAATGTCCATTCGGGATACCGCGCGTCATCGCAGTCTGTGAAATGTCCAAGTGCAACCCCAACGGCACGATCGAATTTCCCTGCTGCGCGCAGTTGCTGAAGCATCCGATCAATCCGGTACGGGAGCTCTGTCACATCTTCGAGCACAACGATCGCATCACGGGTATCGAGTTCCCACGGAGTTCCAAGACTGGCGACACAGACCGAAAGCGATCCGCCAACAAGCCGACCCTCTCCCCAGCCATTCACGATAGTCTTACCCGTAAAGCGTGGGTGCGGCCCCGTTCCCTGCAAAGCGCGCACGAGTGCCGACCCTGCCTCGCCGTCGAGGGTTCCCGGCTTCTCGCACATGGGCCCATGGATCCCAAGCAAGCCCGCTTGCTTACGCTGCCACAACAAGAGCGTCGTAATATCGCTGTATCCAACAAGCGGCTTCGACGCCTCTCGAAAGGCCGTCGCGTCGAGTCGATCGATCAATCTATGGCAACCATAGCCGCCACGAGCGCACACGATCGCGTCAACTTCGGGATCCCTAATGAACTGCATCAGTTCGTCCGCGCGACGCGCGTCCGACCCCGCGAGGTAGCCATCCCGGTCAAGGATGTCCTCGCGCATAACAACTTCAAAACCAAGCCGCGTAAGCGCAGTCCGACCCGAGTCGAGGGCTTTTGGGTCGAGAGGGCCCGCTGGAGCGGCCAACGCGATACGCGCTCCTGGACGGATGGCGCGCGGTCTTCGTAAGCTAGGCATCTAGAATCCGCCCGGATCCGTATCCGGCCCAAAGCCGTCTCCCCCGCCGAATACGTCGGGGCCGCCGTATCCGGCATCGTCCGGCGGCGGTGCAAAGTCGCCGCCAGGCGCGCCGTCATAGGGGTTGTCGGTGAGAGGCCAATCGCGAAACTGCGCGAAGCGCCCTTCGAACTCGAGCTTCACGGTTCCCGTCGGGCCATTACGCTGCTTGGCGATGATCAGCTCTGCCAAGTTCTCGAATTCTGTGTCTTTGTTGTAAACGATGTCGCGGTAGATAAAGGCGATCACGTCGGCGTCCTGCTCGATTGCGCCGGACTCGCGCAAGTCGGCAAGCATCGGGCGCTTATCGTCCTTTCGCGTTTCCGGACCGCGGTTCAACTGCGACAGAGCAATCACCGGAATATCGAGTTCCTTCGCCAGGCCCTTCAAGCCGCGCGAGATCTCGGAAATTTCCTGTTCACGACTCGACGTATTGCGATCGCCGCGAGCGAGCTGGAGATAGTCGACGATCACCAGGTCAAGCCCGTGCATTGAATGCAGTCGGCGACACTTCGCGCGGATCTCGAGGATCGAAGCCGCGCCGGTATCGTCAATCCAAATATTTGCGTCCGCGAGCTTCCCGGCAGCATCCATCAGACGCGTATGCGCTTCGGTCGAGATCAGACCACTACGGAACGATCCGGCGTCGACCTGTGCTTCGGAAGACAACATACGCATAACAAGTGAGCGCGTCGTCATTTCGAGAGAGAAGACCGCAACGTTCTTGCCGAAGTCGACCGCCGCATTCCGACCGAGGTTTAGGGCAAAGGCAGTTTTCCCCATGGAGGGCC
>Ga0115569_10004138_pt1 | contig 10526 bp, 7 predicted proteins | sample COGITO_mtgs_1205_2_FD_87295 | JGI IMG/M metagenome (GOLD analysis project Ga0115569, IMG submission 87295) | Pelagic marine microbial communities from North Sea - COGITO_mtgs_120503 | ecosystem: Environmental > Aquatic > Marine > Epipelagic | place: Germany:Helgoland, sampling site Kabeltonne...
AAACGCCTCCATGGCTTCTTTATCGGTTGCGTCTACGTAATTAACCCGCTTCAAGTCTTTCAACCAGGAATGCTCTGGGCCTACGCCTGGATAATCCAATCCCGCAGAAACCGAATGAGTTTCCAGAATTTGTCCTGCCGCATCAGACATTAGATACGTTCTATTACCATGCAATACGCCAGGCGAGCCCGCACTTAGTGGGGCTGCGTGTTGACCGGTCGCGATACCATGACCACCCGCTTCTACACCATACATAGCGACAGAATCATCTTTCAGAAATGGATGGAACAGCCCAATAGCGTTTGAGCAACCAGCCGCACAAGCCACTAATGCATCAGGCAAGCTGCCTATCTGCTCCAGTGACTGCTCCCGAGCTTCCCTGCCGATAATACATTGGAAGTCGCGCACAAGTTTCGGGTACGGGTGCGGGCCAGCTACAGTGCCAATAATATAGTAGGTGTTATCTACGTTGGTCGCCCAGTCGCGTAGCGCTTCATTCATTGCATCTTTTAATGTGCACGAGCCAGAATTTACCGAAATTACGTTCGCTCCCAAGAGCTTCATGCGATAAACATTTGGCGCCTGCCTCACAATATCATCGGCGCCCATATAGACATGGCACTCTAGGCCCAGTCGCGCAGCTACGGTAGCGCTGGCAACACCGTGTTGCCCTGCTCCGGTCTCTGCAATGATACGTGTTTTTCCCATGCGCTTAGCGAGCAGCGCCTGTCCGATAGTATTGTTAACCTTATGTGCTCCGGTATGATTCAGATCTTCTCGCTTGAGATACAACTTCGCGCCCCCCGCCGCATCGGTCAGGCGCTCTGCAAAATACAGGGGAGATGGTCTTCCCACATAGTGCTTTAACTCATAGTCATACTCTGCCCAGAACTCCTTATCCGAAGATAGGCTCTCATAAACCTCGGCTAATTCTTCGACTGCCGCTATGAGGGTTTCGCCAACAAATATTCCACCGTAGGGGCCAAAATGCCCTGTGGCATCGGGCCCATCAAATTTAGCCGGATCAACGTTAGTCCCAGGCGCTTCACTATTGATCACTTGCTTTTACTCCTTCGATAAATGATTTCATCTTTTCAACATCCTTAATCCCCTTACTCGCCTCAACGCCGCTGCTCACATCGACACCGAAGGGCCTGACTGTTTCTATCGCCAGTCTCACATTATCTGGAGCAAGTCCGCCCGCCAACACCAATCGTGACTGCTGGCGCTCAGACAACCGTTCAACTTTATTCCAATCGAATGTCTTACCTGTTCCACCCGGCATTATCGGATCATAGCTATCCAACAAGATATAGCGGGCAGAATCGTATGGCGCAATAAGCTCTTGCAGGTTGCTGTCACCCTTTACCGCAACTGCCTTCATATATGGCAGGGCAAACTGATCACAAAATTCCGGCGATTCGCTTCCATGAAACTGCAGCAGATTAACTGAACCGGTCTGTATTACACTACGCACTAACTCCGGCTCTGGATCGACGAATAGGGCTACTACGGCTACATAATCCTCAAGTCCGGCCGTGATCCCAGCCAGCTCATCAACAGTTACCGCTCTTGGGCTTTTTGGGTAAATGACCACCCCTATAGCGTCCGCGCCGAGCTCGGCCGCAGCCAAGGCATCCAGCGCCCGTGTAATACCGCAAATTTTAATCCAGGTTTTTTGCAAGGTGGGTCTTGAGGCTAATGAAAGATGAGTATTCTAGCAAATAGACCGATTCTCGCCTATCAGGCAGAGAGAAAAAGTTTGCAATGCAGCCCTGTCTAGACTGCCAGCAATAGCCCGGGCAGTGCGAGCTCCGTTGGCAGCTGAGCACTTTCAGGGTAAGCCACCCCAACCAGATACAACCCGTCAGGCGGCGCAGTCGGGGCCGCCAGGGTTCGGTCCTTACTAGACAGCAAATGGGAGATCCAGCTTGGGTCTTGCGCTCCCCTGCCTACCTCTAACAGCGAACCGACTATATTGCGAACCATATGCTGAAGAAATGCATTGGCTTTTATGTCAAATATTAGAATCCCGCCTTGGCGGTATATCTTTGTGTGCATCACATTGCGCATGGCAGTCTTCGACTGACATCCTGCCGCGCGAAAGGAAGTAAAATCTTGTTCTCCGAGTAAGGATTGAGCTGCGGCGTGCATGGCCTGATCGTCTAACTCCCTTCGCACATAGGTCGCCCTGCCATTCAACATCGCCGATTCGGTATCACGCCTGTATATGAGATACATGTACCTTCTAGACAGGGCGCTGAAGCGCGCATGAAAGTCCTCGCCAACCTTGCGTGACCATAACACCCGTATCGACTTAGGCAGCAAACTATTTGTCCCCTCAGTCCATGCTTTGTCGCCTCTGTCTATTTCACTCTCAAAGTGGACAACCTGGCACGTGGCATGGACCCCCGCATCAGTCCTTCCAGCACAAGACACGACAATCGCACGGTCTGCTATCTTGCTAAGCGCTGTCTCAACATATTGCTGAACGGTTTCTTGCTGAGGGGATTTCTGTTTCTGCCATCCAGAATACGCCAGACCATCATATTCGATGCCTAGTGCAAAGCGCTGTTGCTTTGTGGGGGATTTCTCGTGAGTTGGCACAGGTCTTTTAGACGCAAGTAGTAATGGGTGGGCAAGAAAGCAGACTAATCGCCTATAGTACCTAGCAGCTTCGTCGCTTCTGCGATTTGCTCATCAGAACCTTCCCTGATGACCTCTTGCAAAATTTCCTTAGCACCATCTGCATCGCCCATCTTCTGATAGGCATACGCTAGCTCTAACTTAGTTGCCGTCTCGTCAGCATCGGAAAGCATGTCGACCTCTTCGATATCGTCGACTGATTCTATTTCGATCTCGTTGTCGGAGAGAAAATCGAGGTTATCTTCTTCAAGCAATTCGTCTTCAGAAGATTCTGCGCTATCCACTATTACGTCGGCGGGCTCGTCGTCGATATCGAACTCGATCTCAGCATCGTCGTCAATAGATAGGTTTTCGTTAGTATCATTTTCAGTAGCGGCAACGCTATCTTGCTTGTCCACCTCGGCATCTAAGTCGAATAAGTCCTCATCGAGAGTATTAGAAGTGACTTCTGTCACAGCTGCAGGGGTCGCATCAGCAGTAGATGGGTCAATCTCAAACTCATCCAGATCGAAATCAAAGTCTTCGACAGCATCACTCGTAGCTTCATCACTAGCTGGCTTTTCAAGGACTGTATCACCCGCCTCTTCATCAAGATCAAAGTCGAAGGTTTCAACTTCGTCGTTGCTTGCCGGCTCTGAAGTTTCTGTAGAGTCCTCCAGGTCAGCTTTATCAAAAGAAAACTCTACCGCGTTAGGGCCTTCTTCCTCTACAGCATCTTGTTCAACCTCTGCTGCCTGTGTAAGGTTCGCCGCGGCATCAGCATCAAACGAGAATGTCTCTAGATCTACCTCCTCATCATCGGTCGTGACATCAGCCCGCACCTCTTCAGCAGCATCCGCATCAAACTCTAATGTATCTATATCGACAGCTTCGGGTTCCTCTTGCTCAGTCTCCAGAGTGCCGGCACCATCATCTATATCGAACTCAAATGTTTCCGCTGCGCTGCCCTTTTCCTCTTCGGCAGATGAGCCATCGTCTATCTCGTCGTCCTGATCATCTTCACCACCGCCCAGGTCGAACATTAGATCAACATCTTCAGAGTCTGTACTGTCTGCGACAGGCTCTTCTACCTCGGCTGCTTCCTCGGGCTGAGATTCTGCCACAGCCTCATCGTTATCGTCTTCGTAATCGAAAGAATCCAGATCTATACCCAGGTCATCTAGAAATGACTTCGTCTCCGATTCTCGGTCCTCAACCTCTTGCGCCTCTGCCATCTCATCATCAATTTGCTGTTTAGCATCCTCAGCCTCGAGCAAGCTTTCTATTTCTTCTATTTTAGCTCTGACTGCTTCGTTCTCTCCCTGCTCTTGCAGAGAAGTGTTCAGCATGCTCAAACCACGTCTGTATTGCTGTTCACTCACTAACTGCTCGACAATAGAGAGAACATCAAGCTGCTCCTGGCTTTCTTCTAGTTCCTGCTTTTCCTCGACCTCATCAGTGCCATCATCGTCATCTGACAGCCCAATAATTTCATCAAGTTCGTGATCTAGATCCGTGGAGTCATAGTCTTGAAATTCCGTTGCCGCCTCAACTTCGACAGCATCCTCTTCGTCTATCTCTGCCGCGGCTGCATCTAATTCTTGTTCGACCAATTCTTCAATATCGCCTTCCTCAATTTTTGAAGCGCGATTTCTACGCAGCATCAGCACCACTAACAACAAGATAGCCAAGGCAACACCTGAAGTCATGAAGATGCTGTTACCTGTTAAAATACGTGAAACATCATCGAAAAAGCTAGACGGAGAGTCGATTGGCTGCGCGGCCTCTGCGGCGGCCGCTGCAAGCGACTCCTGCAATTGTGCTAACTGAATATCCTGTAAGCGAATTATTTCCTGCGCGGCGGTGATCTGCGCCTCCAACTCAGCCATGCGAGAATCTAACTCTTCGCGCTCTACCCTCGCACGATCGGCCTCTTCCTGGCGTTGTGCAAGCTGAGCTTCTAGTTCAACTATGCGCTGATCCAAGGCTTCGCTCTCGGCATCAGCTAGTTCTGCAGAGCCACCACTAGCGTCGATAGCATTATCGGAACTCACAACACTCAATTGCCCTTGTGGCTGATCATCCTGAGACGGTTCAACGCTGGTCGGCGCTGCCAGCGGCTGCACATCCACTTCTGCAAAATCTGTATTCTGACGCGTCACCTCGTCGGCCGCATCTCGCGGATCGATAGCCTGTATCTCTGCCAGACTAGGGATTCGTAGAACCTGACCGCTGCGAAGCTGGTTAATATTGCCTGCAGCAAAGGCGTCGGGGTTTACCTGTTGAATAGCCAACATGGTCTGCTGCATGGAAACTGAATTATCTGGCCTTACCTGCATAGCTATGTCAGAGAGTGTATCGCTGCCATCGGTCTCTATAGTCTCTGGCTCGACCACTTCCGGCACTTGGGGTTCTTCAGCAGCCTCAATAGCCTCCTCAACTTCTGGCTCAGCTTGCGCTACTTCTTCTGCGACCGGCTCTTCTGCAACGGACTCAGCGATGGGATCTTCTGCAACGAGCTCTTCTTCTCCAGCCTCTTCTTCTGCAACCTCTGCAACCTCTGCAACGAGCTCTTCTTCTGCAACCCCTGCAACGGTCTCTTCGACAACTTGCTCAATTGGCTCGTTTGCTACGATTACTTGTTCTTCTACGACGGTGGGCTCCGGCTCGGCAGTAATGACTTCCGGCTGAAGATTCGCAGCGGAGTTCGTAGAACTCGGTGTAACTGCCACTGGCGTAGTCGCCACCTCGACAAAGGGTTCGGCTGACGCAGGCTGAGCAGCTGTGGGAGCCTGCAATAGTGGGCTAATCGGCTGTCTTACTTCGGCAACCGATTGTCGGTCATTGAATACGGGCAGATCCAACAGGACTGTGTGCTCGCTCAGCAACCGGCCGTTAGGCCAGCGCGTATCCAGGATAAAACTAAGATAGGGCTCGCGGACTATCTGCGAGGAAGTCAGAATGACAACGTTGCCGTTAGCAGTAGATTCAACGCTAAATCGAATACCAGAGAGGAAGCTTTCACGCTGGACGTTTAAGCGCTCGAAATCAGCGGTGGACGCCATGGAAACACGAATATCTTGCAAACGCGTGTCGCCGAGTTGAATCAGCTCAATGCGCAAGCGCAGTGGCTGGTTGAGCGAGGACTCCACGGTCACTGTACCTAGCCCTAAGGCGTACAACTGTGTCGCCATACTGCAGAGCAGCATGGTCAGAGTGACGACGAATTTACGTAGCATAGTCCCTTAATCTCTCAACAGGTTTCCGGCATTGCTCCGCAGAAACAATGCCCGCCCCTTCAATAACTCTCTCAATCAGCATGCCGGTTAGTAAACACTAAGCTTGAAACGACTAACTTATTGAGAATGTTTCTTCACTACAGCTTGTAAGTATTCATTATAAATAGCTTTTGATCAACTCTTCGGCTATCTGAATAGAGTTGAGAGCTGCTCCCTTTCGCACGTTGTCGGCAACCACCCAAAGATTCATACCATTGGCAATTGAGATATCCTGCCGAATTCTTCCCACAAAAACTGCGTCCTGGCCCGCAGATTCGTGCACTGCCGTGGGATATCCGCCGTCTACGCGCTCGTCGATGACCGTAACGCCGGCAGCATTTGCCAATAAGTCGCGTACTTCTTGCTCACTAATCGGTTTGTGCGTTTCAATCTGCACCGCTTCGGAGTGCCCGTAGAACACCGGAACACGGACACAGGTCGCACTAACCTTGATGCTTTCATCGCCGAATATCTTCTGCGTTTCCCACACCATCTTCATTTCTTCCTTGGTGTAGCCGTTTTCAAGGAAGACATCGATTTGGGGCAGCACATTGAAGGCGATCTGTCGCGGGTACACCTTATATTCCGCCTCTCGGCCGTTTAGTAGCTCGCCAGTCTGCTTGGCCAGCTCTTCTACCGCCTGATTTCCAGAGCCCGACACAGCCTGATAGGTGGCAACCGAGATTCGCTTGATACCCACCGCGTCATGAATCGGCTTTAGCGCTACAAGCATCTGCATTGTCGAGCAATTTGGGTTAGCGATGATGTTTCGGTTGGTGTACTGCGCGATAGCGCCCGGGTTCACCTCCGGCACTACGAGTGGTATATCGTCGTCATAACGAAAGTGCGAGGTATTATCGATGACCACACAGCCCGCCTCGCCTGCCTTTGGGGCATAGTCGGCGGAAATGCTGCCACCTGCGGAGAAAAGACCGATCTGCGCCTGGCTAAAATCAAACTCGGCCAGGTCTGTTACCATCAGGGGCTTATTATTAAACATTACCGTATTGCCGGCGGAGCGCTCACTCGCCAGGGCAAACACCTGGTCTACCGGGAAATTCCGCTGTTCCAGTATGCTTAGCAGAGTTTCCCCCACAGCACCGGTAGCGCCCACAACTGCTACGTTATACTTTTTCATGCTTCTCTCTCTAACCTCTTGATATAAATGTTATTTTCGTACAGGTGCGGCTGGCGAATACCACCGCTCCTAGTAAAACATGCCTAATTGGGAGCCTAAGTAGTAGTCGCGTTGGTCGTCGTGAAATACCAGGGAGCAGAGTTGCGCCAATTGTCTTCGAAGCTGCGTATCTTCTCGGCATCTTTAAGCGTTAAACCGATGTCATCCAGACCATTCAGCAGGCAATGCTTACGGAACTCATCTACCACAAATGGAATGCTGGAGCCGTCAGGCTTGGTGATAAGCTGCTGCTCTAGATCCACTTCCAATTGATAGCCTTCGCTTGCCTCAACCTCGTCGAAGAGCGCAGAAATAATGGCCTTGTCCAGCACAATGGGAAGCAAGCCGTTCTTAAAACAGTTATTAAAGAAGATATCGGCGAAGCTAGGCGCCAAAATCGCGCGGAAACCGTAATCATCAAGGGCCCAGGGAGCGTGCTCTCTACTGGAGCCGCAGCCAAAATTGTCTTTAGCCAGCAAAATTCTCGCACCCTGATAGCGAGGCTGATTCAGCACGAAGTCCGGGTTTAGCGACCTGTTACTGTTATCCGCATCGGGTAGCCCCTTATCCAAGTAGCGGTGCTCATCGAAAAGGTTAACCCCGAAGCCGGTACGCTTGATGGATTTAAGGAACTGCTTGGGGATGATAAAGTCTGTGTCCACATTGGCGCGATCCAGTGGCAATACCAGCCCCTTCTCTTTAATAAACTTGTTCATATTTACCTTTTAACTCTTTGTTATATATGGTTTAACCCAAATCCCTTATGTCAACGAAATGCCCGTGTATGGCCGCCGCAGCTGCCATGGCGGGGCTAACGAGATGGGTGCGTCCGCCAAATCCCTGTCGTCCCTCAAAGTTACGATTTGAGGTGGAGGCACAGTGTTTGCCTTCCCCCAATTGATCAGCATTCATGGCGAGGCACATAGAGCAGCCGGGCTCTCTCCACTCCATTCCCGCCTCGAGGAAGATTTTGTCTAAACCCTCAGCCTCTGCCTGTTTCTTGACCAGGCCCGAACCGGGTACAACCATGGCCACCTCAACACTTGAGGCCACTTTCTTACCCTTTACCACCGCCGCGGCAGCGCGCAAATCCTCGATACGTGAATTCGTGCAGGAACCGATGAAAATACAGTCCAACTTAATGTCCTTGATCGCCGTACCGCCCTGCAAGCCCATGTACTTAAGCGCTTGCTGGATATTACCGCGCCTGGTTTCATCTGCCTCTTGAGCAGGATCCGGCACATTCCCAGATATTGGCGAAACCATCTCTGGCGACGTACCCCAGGTCACTTGAGGCTCGATTTCCGCAGCCTGCAGGACAACAGTCTCATCGAACTGTGCATCTGCATCACTTACCAAAGAGCGCCACGACTCTACCGCTGCATCCCATAGCTCGCCGGCGGGGGCGAAAGGCCTGCCCTTGATATACTCTAATGTGGTTTCGTCCACCGCAATCAGGCCAGCTCTCGCGCCAGCCTCGATGGCCATATTACATACCGTCATTCGTCCCTCTATAGACAGAGCCTGTATCGCTTCTCCACCAAATTCGATGGTAAAGCCAGTACCTCCCGCCGTGCCGATCTTGCCGATTATAGCTAGAACTATGTCTTTCGCTGTGCACCCCGGTTTTAGCTGCCCATCCACTCTCACCAGCATATTCTTGGCTTTTTTCTGCATCAAACACTGAGTAGCCAAGACATGCTCCACCTCTGAAGTACCGATGCCATGGGCTAGGGCACCCAAGGCGCCATGTGTCGAGGTATGAGAGTCGCCACATACGATAGTCATTCCCGGTAGTGTAGCGCCCTGTTCTGGACCAACAACATGCACGATGCCTTGCCGGTCATCGGTCATTTTTAATTCGAAAATGCCGAATTCTTGGCAGTTGTCGTCTAGAGTGCGCACCTGAATCTTTGAGACAGGGTCTTTAATACCTTCCAAGCCCTGCAGTCTCTCTTCCGAGGTAGTCGGAATATTGTGATCTGGTGTGGCAAAGTTTGCATCAGCTCTCCACGGGAGGCGGTTCGCGATCCGCAGACCTTCGAAAGCCTGTGGCGAGGTGACTTCATGGATTAAATGACGATCGATATAAATCAGGGCGGTACCGTCTTGTCTTTCTGTTACTAAATGGGCGTCCCAGATCTTGTCATATAAGGTTCTACTGCTCATTTTCCTCACCAATACTGCCTATGCAGTTTTAATATTTTGGATTAATCAAATTATTTAAATCACTGATATTACTTATATTTAAAATAGATAAATCAGCATAAAAGAATACTCTATATCGTCGTTTTTTGGAATCGTAACGCAAAATTCTGGCCACGATCTCGAAGCAGATGGTCTATGAGAACTAGCGCCAACATGGCTTCCGCTATAGGCGTTGCTCTAATACCTACGCAGGGATCATGACGCCCAGTAGTTATGACTTCATCCGCCTCACCGGCGATATTGATGGACTTGCCCGGCAAACGAATACTGGAAGTAGGCTTCAGAGCAATGCTAGCGAGGATATCCTGCCCGCTTGAGATTCCGCCAAGAACGCCACCGGCATTGTTTCCCTCAAAGCCCTGTGGCGTTATTTCATCGCGGTGCTCACTACCTTTCTGCGTGACCGACTCGAATCCCGCCCCGATCTCTACACCCTTCACGGCATTGATACTCATCAGCGCCTTGGCGATATCCGCATCCAATCGATCGAATATTGGCTCACCTAGCCCAATCGGGACATTTGACGCACACACATTGATTCTGGCGCCTATGGAGTTGCCCTCTTTGCTGAGAGCCGCCATATACTCTTCCATTTCCGCAACTTTCGACGCATCTGGACAGAAGAAGGGGTTGTTCTCGACTTCCTGATAATCAACCGAATCGATCGAAATTGGGCCGAGTTGACTAAGATAGCCACGAATCTCGGTACCACAGGCCTCTAATAGGTATTTCTTGGCTATGGCACCCGCGGCAACTCGCATCGCCGTCTCACGCGCTGAAGCGCGCCCTCCGCCTCGATAGTCGCGAATACCGTACTTCTCCCAATAGGTGAAGTCAGCATGGGCTGGGCGAAACTGATCTTTGATCTTGCTGTAGTCTTTGGAGCGCTGATCTGTATTCTCGATTAGCAGGCCAATAGGGGTTCCAGTGGTCTTGCCCTCGAATACACCGGAGAGGATTCTTACCGTATCGTCCTCTCGACGCTGCGTGGTGAAGCGACTCTGCCCTGGCTTGCGACGATTCAGATCGTGCTGCATATCGGCTTCGGTCAGCTCCATACCAGGAGGACAGCCGTCTATCACACAGCCGAGCGCAGGCCCATGGCTTTCACCGAAGCTAGTTACAGTGAACAATTTACCGAAACTGTTTCCTGACATACGAATACTCAAATAGAGAAGTTATTTCTGACGAATTCTGACAGCAGGGCCGAAAAACACGCGATTGTACACTAATTAAAC
>Ga0115569_10004141_pt1 | contig 10524 bp, 6 predicted proteins | sample COGITO_mtgs_1205_2_FD_87295 | JGI IMG/M metagenome (GOLD analysis project Ga0115569, IMG submission 87295) | Pelagic marine microbial communities from North Sea - COGITO_mtgs_120503 | ecosystem: Environmental > Aquatic > Marine > Epipelagic | place: Germany:Helgoland, sampling site Kabeltonne...
GCACTGGTAAAGGCCCTGTCGCGGATTACCTCGATATTGATAGTATCATTGACTTGGCCAAGGATAAGGCAGTTGACCTGATTCACCCTGGCTACGGTTTCCTTTCAGAGAATGCAGCGTTTGCCAATGCATGTGAGGCAAATGGTATTACTTTTGTAGGACCTAGTTCTGACCTGCTTGCGCGTATGGGCGATAAAATTGAGGCGCGTAAAATTGCTGATCAAGCAGCAGTGCCGACGCTACCTGGCACGGAAGATCCTATTGCTGATCCAGCACTGGCTTTGAAGACCGCAAAGAAAGTTGGTTTTCCGCTGATTATCAAGGCGGCCTTTGGCGGGGGTGGGCGTGGCATGCGCGTGGTGAAAGACCCCAAAGACTTAAAAGCGTCGATCGAAGAAGCACAAGGCGAAGCGCAACGTGCGTTTGGTAATTCAGCAGTGTTCCTAGAGCGCTACATCGAACGTGCTAAGCATATTGAAGTGCAAATTCTGGGTGATAAACAGGGTAATGTGGTGCACTTACACGAGCGCGATTGTTCAGTTCAACGGCGCCATCAGAAGGTCGTTGAGATTGCGCCATCGATTGGGCTACCGGATACAGTGCGTACTGAGTTGTGTGATGCTGCGGTTAAAATTGCCAAGTCGATCGGTTATTATAGTGCAGGTACAGTGGACTGTGTATAATGAGGATCTACCGAATCGCGAGGCCCCGCATAGTGATTACGAAGTGACGCCCACCACACCTTGGCAATTCGCGTTGCAGGTGGATGAAGGGCACCCTGACAGTTCGCTACAATTTACCGAGCACGCAGTGGGGGATTGCTCCTTCTCTCCGCAAGGCGCACCCGTCACAGCAACTGTGCAGGGAAGGTCGATTCGCTGGAGTATGAGCCACGGTTGGGCGGGCAACACACCGGCCAGCCCGGTTGATTCCGAACGCTTCCTGTCGACAGAGATGGAGACGCTGACGCTCATTCCATACGGCTGCACCAATCTTAGGATCACCGAGTTTCCGACGGTCTGATTCTGAACAGATGAAAAAAGGGAGCAGGATGCTCCCGCTACCTTTCGAATCGCTCAGTAGTGGGAGCATCCTGCTCTCATTTTTAGAATTTGTATTTTCACAAAATCTCAACGAGCAGGGGCGTTTGTGCACTTTCCGATAGAAATGAGAATCGAACGCAGTTCACCTTGGTATTTGCTAGAGTGATGCGTCTTAGTTTGCCGTTGCAGCGTTGATCTGAGCACTCAGTCTGGTGCTCCGTCTGAATTCACGTCACTTTCCCTCCTATAAAGTCAAAACCACATAAGTCAGGATTTGCTCTGGTCATTGCGCTGTCGCTGATGGCTTTTGTCCTGCTGTTGCTGTTGTCGATCACGACGTTGGTGCAGGTGGAGACGCGCTCGGCGCAAAACACTCAACAACAGACGCAGGCGCGGATGAATGCTTTGCTCGGCTTGCAGCAAGCATTGGGGCAGTTGCAACAATCCGCAGGGCATGATCAACGCGTGACGGCGACCGGGAGTTTGTGGGCGAACCCGGCAGTGGGCACCGAGCACCTTGTCGGTGTCTGGAGTAGTGAGGATACGGATGGTGACGGTCAGCCGGATGGAGCGTTTCAGCGTTGGCTGGTTTCGAATGACGACGACAATGCGGCGACGCCTGACGCGAAGGCCGACAGTGTGAATTTTGTGACTTTAGCACGACCTGTGGCGAACGATGGTAGTGGCGGTTATACCGTGACGAATCCTGATTTTGTGGCCTTAGTGGGGGCTGGCAGTGTGGCGGAAAATGATCCCGGACAGAGCCCGCAAGCTGTGGTCGCTCAAAAACTTTCCATTCTATCTGAAAATGATCAGAGCGCCGGCAACTATGCCTGGTGGGTCGGTGACAACGGTGTGAAGGCCACGATTACGCAGGCTGATCCGTATGCGGCGGGTTTGCGCACGGGCACAGACTGGCCGGTGAATGCCAATATGCTTTCGATGCAGGGCAGCAACGCCAGTGCGTTGAGTAACTTTGCGACCTTGGATTACAGTGACCAGGCGACCGTCGAAAAACTACAGCGCAGTGCGGGCTTGTCCGATGTCGAGTTAGTCGATTCGGCGATTACTTCAGATCTTCTCAAGGAGCACTTTCATGATTTGACCACGACCTCGCTCGGCTTGCAGACCAACACACGCCACGGCGGTCTCAAGCGTGACCTATCGCTGTTGTTCGAAATGTCGGATGCCGACTTCGATGACCCGAGTGGCGATTTTATTACGACGATGGCTGCCGTGACGGATAAAGAGTCAGGTGGTGCAGATGTCGGCGGGAGTGGCTTGGTGTATGATAATCCTTCAGCGGCGCAGGCACCTTGGGTCGAAAAGTCTAAGCAGGCGCTGTTGTATAAGTATCCAATTTCTGGGGACGCTTCAGGGGATGGTGTGATCTACGGGCCTTCGTTTGAGATGCTGCGTGACTACTACCGTTTGTATAAAGGTATCACGAATAAGCAGACTCAACCGATATTGCAAGAGGGCTGGGTGCATACCTATCAACCGAGCAAGGCGCGTGTGATTCAGAATGGGAATGGGAATAATTCAGGAAGTCGAGCTCGAGCTCGTGCACGTAAGTATACTTTAGCATTTCAAGGATGGCGTAAACACCTCTCAAAAGCTTCCCCCGAAACGACCCAAAATAGCAAGGCTATGGCGAACCAATGGGGTGTTTCAGAAGGGGATACGATTCACTCGATACGTCCCACTAAAGGATCTTATACCCCTTACTTATCGCGAGTGACCAACGTCTTTGCTTTAACGTCCTATACGACTGGTAATCAGAATGCGGATGGAATCGATGAATATGAATTTGATATTATCTGGCAACCGCATATTACGCTTCATAATCCATATAATGTTCGTATCCAATCGCAACGGATGCGCTACACGGCAGAGTTACGACATCTAAGAGTTAAAGATGTCTATTGTGAATATACTGACGAAAATGGTGTTTCTCAGCTTTATAGTGTATCATACGGTAAGGGTTCTGGTGAGATTAATGAAGAGCGCGACGTGAAGCTAGAGAGTATCTTCCCGAATAGTAACAGAGACATGTCCTGGGAGGGCTCTGAAGTTATTTTAAACATACCCAGCACGCAATTTGAGCCTGGGGAAGTCAAGGTGTTCGCGGTCAGGACTGAACAAAAACCTGCACATGGCAATGCGCTCGCTGTAGATCTGGAAGCCATTGCAGCTGATGACACTGGAGGCATACATTTACAAGCCGCGAGCAAGGTGGATGATTATAAAGGTTTTGTAGCCTCGAGTGGTGGATTTAGAAATTTTATCGGCAGTGATAAAGTTGAGATTAAGTTTAAACTAGAGAAGGCTGGAGCGCAATTTATTGATATCTGGAATCCGGAACTCAATGATTGGGACGCGATGTTTAGTGTGAAACATGGGGATACTGCGCAGCTCTATGGTAATGTGAAATGGGATGATGGTGCAAAGCAGCCCTATCGGGATCGAGCTGACAGTTATGAGAGTAGCGCAATCGCAAGCTTGGTGTTTGATGATTACGTAAAGCCACTCTCGTTTTCGGAGGATCTCGGCGGTGGCGGGACTTTGGTAGAAGTTGCTGATAATCGTAAGGTGTATCCCAACTTCATGCTAACTAACCCGATGGCTGCTTCCTTCCATGAATTTGGTTCTGGGACGATCGAAGAGTTTACTTGGAGTGGCGTCTTTCATTCGTATGCGGAAAGCTTCGTGAGAGCGGATGAGCACCCGCGCGTGGAAATTCGTGATGGTAGCTCACGTGGTAGTTGGGGAGATGATCATGGCAGCAATGGGCCAAGCCGATGTGTGCTATTTGATTTACCCACTGCACCCATGCAGTCGATTGGGCAGTTTCAGCATGCGATATTACACCCGATGCCTTATTTTGCCGTGAAAGCTGTAGGGAATTCGTTTCCGTCACCTTTTGTTGCATACAATGACTCACCTTCGGTTGTTCCTCCTAAAGATATTAGCAATACGTCTGCGGATGGTATCTATTACACATTTATAAAAAATTGGCCATATAATGGAAACAACAAGTTTAACGAATACTGTTTCTACGACTTCTCCTATTTATTAAATGATGTGCTATGGGATGGGTATTATTTTTCATCCATTGCGCCTGCGCAGGGCATGATGGATCAGACCTACACGCTTCCGTCGAATGTGTCTGGTGATGACGCGGCGATTACGAGTAGTATTCAGACGGTAGTTGCCGATTTTGCAGATGGTAAAGGTGAATTACGCAATTCTCGAATGACGCTCTTGGCCTCCGAGGCACCATCCAGCCAGGTTGTCAGTGACCTCCAAAATTTCAGCACGACTGCTAAGCATCTGGGGGTTGCAGGAGCGTTTAATGTGAATTCTACATCGGTCAACGCATGGAAGACTCTTCTGAGCGGTTATCGTGAAGCGGCAGTGGCATATAGCACGAGCGGTTCTAACAGTGTGGAGCAGTTGGGTGAGGATGTGAGTGCTTTCCCGGGGATGAGTTTGGCAGGCGGAAAAGCGAGTAGTCCATCTACGAGCCTAGCAAGTGATTCCGCATGGGCTGGTTTTATGAAATTGAGCGACCAGATGATTGAAGATCTGGCTGAGCAAATAGTCGCTCAAAGTCGTGTGCGCGCAGCATATCGAGCGGGATCTGGTGCTCCGACACCTGCCTTAAGTTTGGGGCAATTTATCAATCGGATTAATGCGGATCCGAATTCTTCGTCTGACCGTGATTTGACACAAGGGGGCACGATCCAACAGGCCATTGCAGCTGCAGGTATCAATGGCAATCTATCTGGTCTGACTGTGACCCATTTCGAAACGGGGAACTTCAATCAAACTCATAGTCCCAAGCCTGTTTCATGGGGAGCTAATTATCGGGAGTATTACCCCGAACCGAGTTATTCGGTTGATGTTCGAAATGTCTCGCCTCTAGCGCTTACGCAGGCCGATATTTTGCAGGCGATCGGGCCAGTGATTTCCGCCCGCTCGGATACCTTTACCATTCGCTCCTACGGAGATGTCGAAGATCCCGTTTCGGGTGAAGTCGTCTCACAAGTGTGGTGTGAAGCAACGGTGCAGCGCACGACGAGGGAAGAAAATTCAAATACTAAACCAAATCAGAGGGTGTTCGAAATCGTAGGGTTTCGTTGGTTAAGCTCTGAGGAAATATAATAATTTATGAGGCGCTGTTGTCAGTATAGTATCGTGTTGTTCGCTTTGTTCATGAGCGGGCTTGCGCATGGTCAAGAGCCACAGACGATTCGAGCAAAATTCCGAATATTGTCAGTGAATGATGAGATTAGTTCTTTATCCATAGTCGGAGCGAGTGAAACGCAGGAAGTCATGATTCCCGAGCTGCGGCGTTCTGATATTTATCGTTATGAAGGGCCACAGGTATTGAGTTTTATAAAGACGGATCAGATCGTCGAAGGTGAACCGCTGCCGGCACCTGTGATGCAGGTGCGTGGTGTCTCAAAGCATAAGAATGCTCTGATTCTTGTTTTTCGAATTGAGTCTTCAGTGGGAACTCGCTTCCAGTCTATCGTGATGTCGGATGATATTGATGGATTTCCTGGTGGAACGAGTCGTTTCGTTAATATCTCATCCTATCCTTTGTTACTATTGTTTGAAGAAGGAGAAGAGCCACAGAAACTAGCATCGGGCGGGATTTTCTCACATGCTTTTAAGACCGAGAACCAGAACGTTCATATTCGCATTGCGAGTTATGCGGATGGAGAGGTGCATAAAGGATTGGATGATCGTATTTTCCCAAAGCCGATTCATCGCGATATTTATTTCATTTTTGAGGAAAACGACGGTGAGAATGGACGCGTGAAAATGAGGCGTTTGCGTGAACATCGTAATGCAGCGATTCATTTGTATCGGTCTGACGGCTGATTTTCGTAGCGTGCAGCTTCAGCAAACGTTCATCGTGCTGGCAGTGTATTGGCGCATTTGTCTCGGTTTCTGAGCGTTTGCTAAAGCTGCACGCTACGAATCAAATCGGTCAAACTACCGCGTGAATTTCTCTGTGACCAGCACTTCAATCGCAGTATCAGCGGTATAGGTGAATGCTTGCGATGCTGGCAGCAGTGCGTTGTCGCCGCTCTTAAGAGTCGCTCCGTCATCGGCTGTGAGTTGACCACTGACGACGCTGAGGATGCGTGGCGTGCCTGCCTCGAAGGAGAGTTCTTCGCCCTCTGATAGACAGACTTTACGCAAGTCGAACACGTCACTCTGAGCTAGGAGTTGTTCGGAGGCATCCGATGACTTGAGTGTTTCAGGCTCGAAGTCGTTGAAGTCGGAACTCTTGAGCGATTCTTCAATGTGCAACTCGCGCGGGGTGCCGTCGAGCCCGACACGGCCCCAGTCGTAAACACGGTAAGTAGTGTCTGAGTTTTGCTGAATCTCAAGGATCAGATTGCCGCCACCAATCGCGTGGATGCGTCCGCTGGGGATGAAGATCGATTCGCCTGCTTGCACCTGCATGGTGTGCACCAGTGGTTCGAGGTCGTTGTTCTTCAGGCCTGCTTCGAAGTCTGCGCGGGTCACTCCATTTTTGAGGCCTGCCATGAGTGTGGCCTCTGGCGCGGCGTCGACGACATACCAATTCTCGGTCTTCGGTTCACCGCCGAGGCTCGGCGCGATGTCGGCGGGCGGGTGCACTTGTAGGCTGAGCTTTTCTTGGCAATCGAGCCATTTGACTAAAATAGGGAAGGGGCGCGCGGCGCTCCAGCCTGTGCCCATGATGCCTTCGGGATCGGCGGCGATGAGCTCGCGGATTGTTTTGCCTGCGGAGGTGGTGGATTGTGCTTCGGGGCGATCGACGATCTCCCAGCTCTCGCCGATGACTTTGTTGGCTGGCAATGTGCGGCCGAGCTTTTGCTCGAAGTTGGTGCCGCCCCAGACGCGTTCTTGATAAATAGGTGTGAAGAGTATGTGTGTCATATTTAAAAAAGTGGTCTAATTGTAGTCGATGATGATGTCGTTGACGGTTGTGTGGCCGCGCTCGTTGGTGCTGACTTCGCCGCCCGAGGGGACGAGCACAATCAGGCGGGCACTGTCGGCGGCTAGCTCGATTTTTGCAATTCTTTGAACGCCCTTTTGTAGGAATTGGTTGCTGGTCGCCTCGTAAAGATCGACGGCGGTCGCTCCGACATTTAACTCGATCTGTTTCGTATCGTCGTGAGGATTGTAATACAAATAGGTCGGGTAGGCAGGTGCGCCAAAGTAGTCCGTTGCCAAGCAATCGAGCTGTAGGATCTTCTCGACGTTGGTTGTCTGAACGATGCCGCCGAGGAGGCCAGTAAATGCGGAGGAATAGAGCCCGAAGTTGGTCTTCGCCCAGCCGCTTTCTTTGGCATCGCCTGTGGCGTAGGGGCTCTTGTCGCTTTTGGAGAGTATCCACAGGTCGTCGATGCCGAAGGTGGCAATGGCGGTCTTGTCGGCGCTGGTGTTTTCGAGCTTCAGGTAGAGCTCGTTGGTATCGGTGAGGAGCTCTTTGTATTGCACCGCTGGTGTCGTTGAGTCGTAGCGAAGGAATGGCTGGTAGGTGCCGTTCGGATCGGTGCCCCACGAGATTGCAAACTCGGCGCCTTCGCTGATTTCGGCCATCATCGTGATTGTGTGTGAGCTCGCGTCTTCGAGTTCGATTTTCCAGATGTGTTCGAGACGCTGCTGGCCGTCGATTTCTGTGGTTTCGAAGCGTTGGTATTGCTTGTCGGTAAAGATCGATTGTAGGTAGCTACCTTCGGTGATGGTGCCGTGCACGGTTTTGTAGTCGGCGGAGAGGCGGCCCACGTGGGTCTGCACGGGGCGCATGCCCTCGTAGGCGAGGGTCGAGTGTGGGTCGTATTTGTCGGCCCATGCAAAGTCGGTTTGTTGATCGGCGGGGAGGCCGTTCGCATAGAAGAGGCGCAGGCTGTTGGCGGCGTTAAGGGTCCATTTGCCGATGGCGCGGGCATAGCGCTCATCGTAGCGAACCATGGGGACCAGGGAGTTGGCCTTGTTGAATGTATTCATGGCGAAGGCGTAGCTGCCCTCGTTGCGACCATCGAGTGAACCCGTGACGGCGGAGAAATCCATCGTGCCCCACTTGCCGGCGGAGTCGCCCCATTTGCGGTGATTGTTGCCTTCAAGCGACCAGTTGATGAGTTTGGTGACGTCGTAGTCGGTGCCGAGTTCGGCATTCATGCGCGCGGCCAGGTAGGTGCTGTGAGGGAAAAGGATTTCGTAATAGGGGTTCTTTGTGGCTTGATCGAGGAATTCCATGCCCCACTTGGCAGCGTTCAGGTATTTCTCGTTCTGCGTATGCGTGTAGGCCATGTATTGCAGCCACGCGATGCCGGCGGCGCTACCGCCTTCGGTCCAGAGGCCGTTGTTGACCAATTCGCCTGTGGTGAAGTTGTAGGCGGTGATGTTGTAGTTCGGTAATGTCCACGGATCGTCGCTGCCACCCATGGCGACACTGGCGGTGTGCCACTGATCGGCGACGGCTCTGAATTGCGTGGCCATTTTCGGCGTGTCGGGGTAGGCGGAATAGATGCGGTAGAACAGAATATTTGGGAAGATCTCATACCAGAACGAGATGCCAGTGTCGTTGCCTGGGTTGTTGAGGTAGAGGTTGATGCCTGAGTGATCGTTGAAGTAGTTGGCGCAGAGTGCTACCCAGTCGGTGCCGTCTTGATTGCTTTTATCAATGCCTGCGACGGTCGCGGCGTTGACGGCGCCTAAGCAGGTGATCGTTTCGTAGCCTTCGTGGTTCCAGCCAATGAAGGTCGGGATGGCAAAGACTTTAGGGCTGTCGATGCCTGCTCCTTTGTCCCATGAGATTATGGGGAGGTGTTCGCCTGGTTGGTCGAAGTCAAAGGCGAGTGTATCGAAGTCGTGCGCCACTTGCTGCCAGTCGCGCATCGCATAGGGCTCGGGCGAGTTGGGCATCTGCTCGATGCGTGGGATGGCGATTTGTGTGTCGCAGGCTGTCGCGCAATTTTGGATACACAGGCCTAGGATCGAAAGGCTTAAAATGAATGAAGGATGCATGGATTCTAAATATGAGGACTTAGGCAGGTCGACTTTGTTCCAGATCTAGAATGTATGGAGTTCGTGCAGATGCCGTTTTGCAGTGAATATACAGTATCTTCGCTGTCTGGTCTTGCAAGTATCAGCCCTGTTGAAAGTTGAACATGTAGGGGACGGGGGTGCGGCGAGGCTGTCTCAATAATAAACCGCAATCTGGATCCTCGATCAAAACAGTCCAAAATCTTACGATTTCGGCTACATTCAGAAGAACCGTAGCCGAAGTTGTGAAACTTTGGTCCCTTACACTCGGAAGAACCGTAGCCGAAGTTGTAAAACTTTGGTCCCTTACCACTAGCCGTTTTCAATAAACTGTTTCGGGCTTTGCCCTGTGATCCGTTTAAACACGGTGGCAAAATATTGACTGGAGGAAAAGCCCAGTGCGTATGCGATGTCGGTGATGCTGGTCTTCCCTACGCGAAGTAATTTCTTGGATTCTTCAATGCGTCGGCGCGTCATATAGTCGAGCGGTGAGCAGCCGACTTCTTTCTTAAAGCGGTTGCGAAAGGCGGTTTCACTCATCTTGGCGCATTTCGCCATTTTTGAGACGGAGTGCGGCTCGGAGAGATCCTGATGAATTTGATGGATACAGCGCTGAATGTAAGGCGAAATGCGTGGGGCTTGCGGCTCGGCGGACTGATTTGTTCGATTTTCGAAATGGCGTGCGATCGACGCGAGCAGCACGTGTAGTGCCGAGCGACTGATGAGGCGTGAGTAGTTTCCGGGGGTGCGGTGCTCCTCGGTCAGTTTAACGAACGCGCGCCGCATATCGAGCGTCGCTGGAAACGCGCGATTCTCGATGGCGGCAAAGGTTTTGATGATCGATTGCGTTTGCTCTAGCGTGAGGCCTGGGAGCGCTTCGTCTTCGGGGAATGTGATACGTAACCAATATTGCTCGCAGGGCTCCAGTGCCCCGCTGTTACTGCCGTGGATATCATCTGGCTTGACCACGAGCATCATGCCTGAGTGCATGTCGTAGGTGTCGTCTTCGACGATCCAGTGTAGCTCGCCGTTGACGATGTAGTGGATCTCGTATTCGCCCTTGTGCACATCAGGCTCCAGTGCGTGATTGAACGCCTTGAAAAAACGCAGCCAACCGACGATCGAGAGCTCGGGGAGGATCTGGTTGGGGCCTTCAAAGGTTTCATGGTGCTGCCCGGATTCAGCCTTAAAAGTATCCCATACATCAGTCATTGTTTGAATTTCGGTCGATTGCCTGCCCCTGTCAAGGGTCTCGGTTTAAAAAGCTGGTAAAAGAGATTGGTAGCGGCGGTCGTCCCGACCGCCATGGAGCGTGGTGAGTCTGGTAATATCGACTGAGCAAAGCAGCACCGTCTAAGATGTATGATATTCGAATGTTCCGAGAATTATACGACAGGGGCGCATTGATTTGATAAGATGCAGCTCA
>Ga0115569_10004146_pt1 | contig 10513 bp, 8 predicted proteins | sample COGITO_mtgs_1205_2_FD_87295 | JGI IMG/M metagenome (GOLD analysis project Ga0115569, IMG submission 87295) | Pelagic marine microbial communities from North Sea - COGITO_mtgs_120503 | ecosystem: Environmental > Aquatic > Marine > Epipelagic | place: Germany:Helgoland, sampling site Kabeltonne...
ACACATAACAAAAATGGCCGGCAAGAAACCAGCAAAGAAGACCGTCAAAGGCGGCGCCAAGAAGTCCTCCAAGAAGAAGGTCGAAACCTACAAGATCTACATCTACAAGGTCTTGAAGCAAGTGCACCCGGACACCGGCATCTCCTCCAAGGCGATGAGCATCATGAACTCCTTCATCAACGACATCTTCGAAAAGATCGCGACTGAAGCCGCCAAGTTGGCCCGATACAACAAGAAGCCGACCGTGACGTCCAGAGAAATCCAAACGTCCGTTCGATTGATCTTGCCGGGTGAATTGGCCAAGCACGCCGTCTCCGAAGGGACCAAGGCTGTCACCAGTGCGTTTTTTTTTAAATTCCTTCAACGGGTCGAAATTTACTCACCTTTCCAATTCTCTCTTTATGATTACTTCTATCATCATCAAAACAACAGAGTTTACCTCCGCGTAAGCGTTCACGGCCTCTTCTCGCTGTTGGTAACAACAACGAGAGCAAAAACAAATTGAGATTCTTATCTCAACCATACCTCAGTATCGTAAGAGAGAAGAACCACACAACAATCTGCATTTCCTCATTTTGAAATTTCCCCTGCACGTGTAACTCGACAAAGTAGGCGAAACAAGACGCTCTCTATACTACGCATAAATTAATAAAACGAGAGATGCACCACGCCGTCGTCTGTCGTGTTCCACCATCCTATGCGTTTGGGCCTTTCACCTCCAGCAGAAGGAGAATAAATAATACGAAGAAGAACAACAAAAGCAGTTTCGAGAGGAGGGGTGTGAATATATCGAAAGCAGCGAACGTTTCCCCAACATCAACGCCACAGTTGTTAGAAGATGCATCCATCGCGGGAGTAACCGTCTGGCAACCGCCAACGGAAGGTTCGAACGCGCTCGCGAACGTGTTTGAATCGGCCTCGCCGATTGAAGGGTTAGGATCTATCACCGGATTTTGGTTTCTGGATGTGTTTGCGTTGATGAACGTGGTTCTCGTGTTCGCGTTGTTAGTAGGAACAACCGCGAAAGATATGAGTAGTAGTAGTAGTAGTAAAGAAGACGAATAATAAAACACAAAGATGATGATAATACTATAGCGTAGGTACGTAGGCTTTAGCGATAATGATGATATAAAAAGAAATCTAAAGTATGATGTTGTGTATGGCTTTCCATCTATCCGCGGCGCTCGGTAACTCGTACCTTTCGAAGCAGTCCATAGCTTTGCGCCCGTAATCGTCCGGCGTCGTCACGCGAAACGCGTCTAAATCACCATTCACGTCTGGTGCGGACAGTTTCGTACGAATTTCCACCAACTTTCGCGATAACTGCGCGCTTTTTTGTCCTTTCTCCGATTTCAACGCCTCTCTCACTTTCTTCGTGCCCATCTTTTCAAACTCGTCCTCGCCGTTCTTCGCCGCTTCTAATATCGCGTCCACGTTGGCGTATTTATTCAACAATTTTCTCGCCGTTTTCGGTCCCACGCCTTCGACTCCAGGGACGTTATCGCTTGAATCTCCAACTAACGCTAAGAAATCTACGAATTGTTCCGGCTGAATCAACTCTTCGTGGGTCTTTGCGAACTCTCTCAAAGTGAACGCGCTAAACTGCCCTCCGCCGCCCGGCCGCAACATCCGAACGTTTTCGTTCAACAACTGACAAAAATCCTTATCCGGACTCGCAATGGACACCTTAAACCCTTTCTCCGTCACCGACCGCGTCGCTAACGTCCCGATGATATCGTCCGCTTCCACGCCGCTCACTTTCACCGTCTCGATGGCCATCGCCTCGACTAACTCGCTCACCTTCGGAATCAAGGCAATCAACGCCTCGGGAGTTGGCGGCCGATTCGCTTTATAATCCACAAACATTTCGTGTCGAAACGTCTTCCCTTTGCTATCAAAACACACCGCGAAATGCGACGGTTTCGATTCCAACAGAGCGCACATGGCGTGCGCGTACGCGTGCAAAACGCCCACATCTTCGCCTTTGCTGTTTATGAGTTTGGTCGCGTCCGAGCGCGCTTGGAAGCCGTAAAACGCGCGGAATAAGAAGGACATGCCGTCGACGAGCACTATGTGACCATTATTATTCGTATTATTACTGCTACTGCTGCTGCTGCTACTCTCGCGTCTCGCGTCGTCGTCGTAATCATCATCCTCGACGAGAACGACGACGTTGTTCTCGTCGTTGTCGTTTAACGCCGAGAAAGACGACGACGAGGACGACGTTTTCCTCTTCCCAGCAGCACTCGCGTGAAAAGAAGAAGCGTAACAGTAGTTCCTCCGCGCGAGCATCATCCTTCGCGTCGTCGCGAGAGAAAACATCTTCGTCGTTAAGGTTTGGTAATACATATTTAACACGAAAGCAGTGTGTTTTGCGGGGAAATTGTGCGGCAGAAGTTCATCTCATCAAAACACTAACAACGCGACATCAGTATCACTCAAATCATCTCTCTGAATGGACGCGTACCTGTCGAAAGCCAACAACGCGGTACCGATCGTCGTGATCGATTACGGCAATCGAAACCATATTCTCGGCGGGTACTCCTCGTCCTCGATGGTAAGCAAACACCAACGAGAACATCAAACGCAAGAACCGACGAGAGTTTCCTCGGACTGCACCGTCGTCGAAGAAACGTCGAACTTGGAAAGCGCGATTCTCGGGAGACGCGTGGAATCGTTCGACGCCTTGCGAGCGGTGTTCGAAGCGCTCTTTTACGAGAATTTCGGGTGGATTAAACCCGAGGAAGAGGAAGAGGAAGAGAAGAACAAAAAGAACGTGTTTATCGTGGAACCGATTTTAGCCTCGAGACGAGAACGAGAACGCGTGTGTCAAATGTTATTCGAGGAGTTTCGAGTGTCCGGGTACGCGGCGGAGAACGCGGCGGTGTGCGCGTTAGCTGGAGTCGGGAGGTTGAACGGGATATCGGTGGACGTTGGCGCGGAGACGGTGGATTGCGCGACGGTTTCGGACGGGAAGATTGTGGAGAGCACGTGTCGACGGATCGAAGGCGGGGGCGAGCGGTGTTGCGAGAAAGCGTTGAGTGGAACGACGGTGCGAGAAGGGAAAGAGATTTACGCGGAGATGGAGAAATGGGAGAGGATGATTGTGAATAGACACTTAGCGAGGGTGAGATGGAACGCCGATGATGATGGAAAGAACGGAGGAGGAGAGGGAATGGAGTCGTATCAGTTGCCGGATGGAAATAAGATTAGCGTGGAAACGAAAGACGCGTTTGCGCTCGGCGACGCGTTGTATTGTTGTTCCTCAAATACGGACGACGACGCGAATAGTAAAATTGTCGAAGCCATACAGTCGGCGGTAGAGAATTCCTTCAGACACGCGCAAGCTGGGCATTTCTTTTCTCACGGGAAAGAAAACGCGTTCGAGTGCGTCGTCGCGCACGGCACGGAAAGTTCCGTCAAAGGTCTCCGCGAACGGTTAGGCGAAGACATTCGAACAAAGATTGCACCGGAAAGTGCCAAAGTGAACGTCGTCGCATCCGCGCCGGACTATTTGCACGAGAAAAGTATGGAGCACTTGAGCTGGACTGGAGGCGCGGTGCTCGGTAAAGTGACGTGGAACTTGAATCAACAGATTAGTAAAAGCGCGTACGAGGAGTGGGGACCAAACGTAGCGAATAGAAGTCGAAACTCGTTCTAGTTCTAGATGATAGTAAGACGAAAACATAGTACCGACTGGTAGTTTTAGAGAATGTAGATGGTTACAATAACAATATTCATTTAAATAGATATTTTCCCCTTCTCCTCTTTCTCCTTAGTACGATCTCCCCCACAACACCCAGACCGTGGCAGGTTTCCCGGTGATGAAGCACTTCGTTCCTTCTTTTAACGGCGGCTGAATGAATGGGATGCACAACGTCTTCGCCGCCCCGCCTTCGCTTTCTTCCGACGAGCGTTTCTTCACCTCTTCTTCGGACTCTTTCGTCTCGCACCACGGGGTCAACACCATCTTCTTTTGGTCCAACGCCGGGACGAAATCTTTCCATTCCGTGACCGTAATCGTAGACGTGTCGCGAATCGCCTTGGCTTGATTGAACATGTTTTGTTGAATTTCAACCAAAAGCTCTGGCACTCTCGCGTTTACGTCGGCTAATTTGCACACCTCTTTTTCGCGAGTGTCTCTGCGAACTAAAACGCACGTTTCGTTGTCCAAATCCCGCGGTCCAAACTCGAGACGAATCGGAACGCCTTTAACCTCCCAGTGCGAATACTTCCATCCCGGCGTGTAGTTGTCTCTGGTATCCGTCTTGACGCGGACATTCGCGCTATCCGTGAGAGATTTCCCGATCGCTTCAGCATTATCTGTGTTTGATTTTGAAAGCGCGAGTGAGTGAGTGAGTGAGAGAGAGAAAAAAAAACCAACAGAAAGAAATGAAAAAAAAAATGTCGGCTCCAAGCCATTATAACCCAACGATAACTTCGATGGACTATTGGTAAAGGAGTAATTCTAATCTTTAATCTTCGACTCTTTATGAAAAGAGCGTCGACGACACGAATAAAGTCGCAAACACAAGGTAAGAGAGTCGGTACGAGAAACAAACGCGCAAAAACAAAATCGCGATTTTTATGTCGCGAGACGAAAAACATACCTTTCAACATCTGCGCCTTCTCTTCGCTCAACTTTGAGTTTGGAATGGTCACGATGACCACTTGTATCGGCGCAATTCTCGGTGGTAACCTCAACCCGACGTCGTCACCGTGCACCATGTAACACACGCCCAACATTCTCGTCGTCATCCCCCACGAGTTTTGCCACACCATGGATCGTCCGCCTTTATCGTTCTCAAAGGTAATGTCAAACATCTTTGCAAAATTCTGTCCCAAACAATGACTGGTCGCGCCTTGAATCCCTCTTCCAGTGTAAGGCACGAACGCTTCCACGGTGGTCGTATACAAACCTCCGGCAAACTTCTCCTTCTCGCTCTTTACCCCCGGAATCACCGGCACGGCTAACAAGTCCTCGTACACTTGTCGATACAAATCTAAAATCGTCCTCACCTCCTCGTCGCACGCTTTCTTCGTCGCGTGCGCCGTGTGCCCTTCCTGCCATAAAAACTCTCTCGACCGGATAAACGGCGTCGGGTGTTTAAACTCCCATCTCACGACGTTGCACCACTGATTCAACAACAGCGGCAAATCTCTGTGCGACCGGATCCAGTTCGCGTAGTGCGGGTACATCACCGTCTCCGACGTCGGCCTGACTGCAATTGGACACTCCAACTCTGAATCCCCCGATCTCGTCACCCACGCGACTTCTGGGCTAAAATCTTCGATGTGATCCTTCTCCGCTTCCAATCGAGACTGCGAGACAAACATCGGAAAGTACGCGTTCTCTACGCCCAACTTTTTAATCTCCTTGTTAAAAAACTCCTGAATGTACTCCCATTGCGTGAACGCGTACGGACGTAAAATGTAACACCCGCTGATGTCGTAATAATCAATCAGTTCCGCTTCGACGACGACTTGGGAGTACCACGCCCCGAAATCTTCGTTGATCCCGACGTGCATCCCCAGTTTCGTCTCTTTCTTCATCTCTTTGTTCGTCGACGATGGTGCTGGTTTTTTCCCTCCTCCGTCCTTTTTTTTCTTCTTTTCCCTGCCGCCAACAATCTCTTCCACGCCGGTGAGCTCGGCTAACTTTGCTTTTAACTGTTTCAAATGCGAGACGGCCGAAGACACGTCCGGGTCGTCGTTTGTTTTCCCGGAAAGTTTCAACGCTTTCACGAGCGCGCCTTGCGAGGCGATTTGCGCAGAGACCGATTCCGCCGTATCCGAGGACATTTTTACTTCTTTTGTGGATAAAAAATGAGGAATTTGTAAGCAAAAAAAGAAAGGAAAAGACACAAACAAGCTCTTATTTATAGAGAGTATTCTAATGATCTAAAACTATCGAGAGAGATGATCATGCGTCGTACTCGGGGAACTGTCCGGTACTTTTGACGCAGTCGAACACGTCTCTGCAGTTGCCGAGTTTTTCGTACCTGTGCAGAGCGATTCTGGCGCCGTCGCCGTAGATTTCCGACGGTTCGTTGCGGATGTTGTGCGCTATGCATCCGGCTAACGCGAGCTGGTTTTTCGCCTCCTCGTCGTTTCCGTCGATCTTTTGCGCTTCGCGTTCGGTCCAGAGACAGGCGATGAGTTGGCACAAGCCTTCTTCGACTTTGCGGTTGATTTTTCGAGGGTATCCCGGGGTGAGGCGGAAGTGCGCGTGGGTCATTTCGTGAGCGAGGATGGAGCCGAAGAGGAGTCGCGGGAGGCAGTTGACGACGATGATGGCGGTGACGTTGCTCCGAGAGCCGACGTGGATGGGCGTCTCGGAGAATGTGAGGCCTTCTTGCCAGGAGAATTCCGGGCGACGCACGACGCGAGTGAGCGTGTGTTCGGTGGACAGACATAAACCTCGAGTTCGGGTGTTGCTAAAATCTACGCCTCCTCCTGCTCTGTCGTCGTCGTTTACGTCGTCGTCGTTGTACACGTGCGCTGTTGTATTTTGGTCTCTCCCCATGGATAAGCGCATTGATTCTTCCGTCACCACGTGCAACGGCGGCATCCTCTCCGGCATCGTTAAATCTAACTCGTTCATCATGAACTGCTTTATTTCCTCGTACAATATCCACGCGTCCTCGTTATCGACCACGACAGACCCAGAACACTCTAAACACAAATATCTTCCACCACCATCTGCACCAGCATTCCCTGGTCCTTGCTCTTCCTCCGGAAGCCTCACGAATCCACCCAACTCTCGCTTACACCGCTCGCTTTCGATCTTTTGACACCCGTCGCACCGAACCACGTATCCGCGTCTCTCGCCCTCGAAGCACTCCCGACACAAAAACTCGTTCCAATACTCCGAGGTTTGATAATATCTCACCGTCGTTGTTGTTCGAGAGAACACGTTGTTTTGTGTCACTCGCTCGCCGGGATCGAACACCCCGACGTCCGTCACCGTTCGTTCGCACTTGGCGCATGTAGGCGGTCGTTTCTTCGCCTCCTCCTGAGGCAAAGGAAGCGCTGAAAACAAATCCTTCATCCACGACCCAAAACTCCTCCCGCGATGATGACTTCCTCTCGCGTCTTCTTCCTTCTGTAATCGTCTCGCGAATGCTTCGTCGCCTTTTACTCCTTCTGATGATGACGACGATGCTGTCTTCGTCGTCGTCTTCTCCTCCGCGTCGACTCTGATGTCGTTGACGAACGTACACCTGCCGCACTGGACTTTGCGAGACGCTAAAAACTCCGCCGACAGCGCGTCGTATTCGAGCGCGATGTCGCACATTTGACACGCCGTGGTGGTGGTCGTTTTGGTCGTTGCGCGTGTTCTGGGAGCGTTCATATCTTTGTCTTTGTTATGTATCTCTCGCCCGCAAAGCGCGCGTCGAATGAGGAATCCATTCGTATCTCTAACGGTATTTCCCGAACGGAATTGGAATTCTTCACAAACTTGCGCGCGCTTCTCTGCTGCGCACATCACACGCATCATTCATTTGAAAGAGAGAAAGAGAGAGAGAGAGTAATGTTCGTGCGAACGACGTCTCCGTTTTTACTCCTTTCCGGTTCCTCCTCCTCCTCCTCTGGTAAAAGTCTTTCGTTCGGGAAAAGAGCGATGGTGAATCGATTCCTTCTGCGCGCGAAAGCTTCATCATCATCGGAGACGCGACAAAGAACAGAAAACGTGGAAAAGCACGACAAAATGTCGAAAACCTTGTTCGTGGAACTCGGAGTTGGGTCGGATCAACACGGACAAGACGGCACGAAAGCCGCGGTGCGAGCGTGTAAAGATGCGATTAGTTTCAACTCGTTACCGGCTATCGCGGACTTGATACCGGGCGGGTACGGCGGGATGAAGTTACACGTACTCGTGGCCGCGCCGATCGATGCGTATCCAGTGGACGTGGATGAGGTGAAAAAAGTATTTCCGTACGGTTCGGTGGACGTGGAGTTAGTGAGAGGAGGGATGGTGGCGTCGAGTGGGATCGCGATAGAAGCCATGGGCGACGGCTTCGACGCGGACGGGCGAGCGAACGACGACTTTATCGTCGTCAACGCCGCGGTGAGCGTTGGGTATTAGTTTGAGATGTAAGTGTGGATAATAACACACACACACATCCAGAGAGAGAGAGAGAGAGAGATTTTACGCTTCTATCATAGAGAACGCGTTGTATTTTCAAGTAGTAAATTTAGAGAGAAGTCACATCTGTTTTACGCTTCTTCTTCTTCTTCATCATCATCGCTGCTGAAACCGAGCGCGGCGTCCCAGTTCGAAGGGGGTAGTTGTTCGTCTTTACCATTTTCATCCAAGTCCTCTTTTTCTTCGTCGTCTTCCTTGTCGTTGTCGTCGTCGTCGTCGCTTTCTGAGGACGATTTATATTCAGCCGAGTCGCGGTACAAGTTTGACCGCCTCGAGTTGGGCACTCGGACCGAGAGATCATTTCTCGGTAACGGAACAACGTCGACAAAAGAGACCAGTTTTTCAGGAGAATCTTTTTCGTGCTCGTCGTCGTTTTCGTCGTCTTCGTCGCCGCAGCCGCCGCCGATCATAGGTTGCGAGCGAGATGAAGAAGACGATGATCTCGATATTATCGATCCATCCGAATGCGACGAACGCGCGTCTTCACTCTTTTCCTCGACATCTTCCACCTCGTTTGGCGGCGTATCTGGTGCAAATCGGACCGCCTTTTTCTCGTTCTTGTCATCTCGAGACGATCTGGCGGATGAAAACGACGAAAACGACGACGGAGGTGACGGAGGTGACGGCGAACGTGACGAAATTTTCGTCAATTTTTCGTAATTCGTATCGATGGCTTTGAGGGCAGTCGAAAGCGAAGATTTGATCGCCGCGTTGATGTTACTTTGTCGATGATTCTGCTGGCGACGTTCGCGATACGTAAGTCGAGCAGGTGTAGCGATATGTGCGATGATGTCGTTGTCTTTCTGCTTCTTCCTCGCGGGGGATCTACCTTCTTCGCGCACCGCGGCGGTTTTCGTCGATCTCGAATCAACGCGAACTTCTTCGTCTTCTTCGCCCAAGAACAGGATAGATTTTCGGTCGACTCCGTTCGGGAAGTCCACGCTCGCTGGGACGTAATCGTCTTCACCAAAAAATCCACCAGATGATAATCGGTCTCCTCGCAACGTCAACACGCGCTTGATTAAACACGTCCCGGAGATGCGAATTTTCTCAATCGCGTATTTCTGTTTCGTAGCCGCGTCGCCGAAGCACTTTTTCAAAAGCTTCGGAATAGGAACGATAAAGTTTACCCACGAATCGTACGTGAACTGTCGAGTACTATCTCTCGATGTTCTCGTGAGATCGTTCTCGTCTTCGTGTTGTTGATGGTGTTTCTTCTTGTTTGGAACTACTGCGCTTTTCACCGAAACACTCTTCGTCGCTCTCCTCTTCTTCGCGACAATAGGCGCCTGACAGTGCAAAGGCGACGTTTTCGTCTCTAAAAACGCGGTCGAGAGAACCACTCTCCGCCTGTCTCTCCTCGTTTCAACTTCGGAAAACACAAACTCGATGGTAAACTTATCCTCCGGTTTCTCGACGTAAATCTGCGCGCACACCATCGGCTGCGTGAGTTGTCGCGCTTTCGCCGAAGAAGAGGTAGTATTATTCGAGTGTTGTTGAACGACGGTTTCAATGGACGCGTTTTCCAGCTGCAACGCGTACCCTTTCGCGGTAGACTCGTAATACTTCTTATTCCTCGAGTTGACCGTTTTTCTCGCGTCCGAAATTTGCCACTGGACGCCTCGCTGGTTTCTCGCCTGGCGAAGCGCCGACTGCGCGTTGTTGGTGTTTGAAGCAGCAAAAAGTGACTTTGAAGACTTTTTTGACGAATCGTCGTCACCACACGCTCCTGATGACGCGTTCAACCCGCGACTACTGGTCGTTGTAGTTGTGATATTTGTGCAAAATTTCGTCGTCCCGGCGTCGAACACTTCCACGTGCGTCCCGCCTTGGTACATCGAAAACATAGTCGTAGTCTTCGTACACAATAAAAATCAGTCCGGTAAATGTTGACTTTTTTTCCCCGCGAAGGAATGTTTTCCGCTCTTTACCTCTCCCTTCCCCTGAGATGGTTATGATGCGAGTATTTTATATGCGCGTCGTGTTTGCTCTCTCAGCAACGAAGAAAAAAGTTATTTTTGTCGTGATTCGGACCTTCCTTCGTATCGATTTAAGTGTTTGCGCGCGGCGTGTTTCTCTTATGATGTTGATGAGCAAAACATGTGCGGAGACATGTGCAAACGAACCGTCGCGCTCTCGTATTTTATAGGGCTTAGGGTTTTTTGCAGAGCGTATGCAAAATACGGTGAGTTGACTTACCGTAGGTGTAAAATACTACTATGTACTAGGTGCGATTATTTTGTATAACAACTAACTCGTCTGAACTGGTCTCGTGAAGTGGTAGGCATTGTTGTTGGTATCATACCCATAAGCGTGAGCCGTTATTAAAGTCCAATTCTCTTTCTCCAAGGTACTCAGTAGAAG
>Ga0115569_10004149_pt1 | contig 10512 bp, 9 predicted proteins | sample COGITO_mtgs_1205_2_FD_87295 | JGI IMG/M metagenome (GOLD analysis project Ga0115569, IMG submission 87295) | Pelagic marine microbial communities from North Sea - COGITO_mtgs_120503 | ecosystem: Environmental > Aquatic > Marine > Epipelagic | place: Germany:Helgoland, sampling site Kabeltonne...
CATCAATGCCAAATTGGGTCAGTACCTCAGTCAGCGCGTTGACAACATGGTCATTAGCTTTCGTGGCTGTCTTGTGCGCGGGCCCCAATTTAAGCAAGTCTCCCTTGGGCAGTCGGTAGGCAGTACGAGGAGTCAGTGGCAATTGTTCGGCAACCTGGTGTGTGGCAACGATCTCGGTCGCATTTTTGGCGCGTACGGCCGCAGTGCTGGCGGACACGATAATCGTGTCATCACGCGAATCCGTGTGTGTGCGTGCGGTGGAATCTATTCCCGCCATGAGCGCGGCGGCGGGGCGTTCATCTTCGGTCGGAATCGGCGAGATGAATGGTTCATCTCCCACCAATGTAAAATCTGAATGATCCACCCGCAACACTCCATTGGGATCTGCAAAACCCGGTGAGACATATATTTCACCACCCAATTCAGGCTCGAAAACTTCCTCTTTGTGCTCACTCTCGGCTTCCACACAAAGAGAAACTCCCCCGCGAACCCGGCCAAAACCACCCATCGCAATTTCGCGTAAGCGTGCGATTGTGGTTTTGGTGAGTACCAAGTATCCAAAAAAACCCAGAATTACCAGTAACAACCCGCTCACAATTGAACCTAGCGCCGCTCCTACCGGAGCGGTAACAATCCACCCAAGCGTGCCACCGGCACTGTTCATGGCGTCGGCGCCATCACTGGGGGTTGAGGTGCCTTGGGCCAAATGCCACAGACCGAGCACGCTGACAACTAGTGCCGCGGTGCCAATTGCTAGCCGTCCGGTCGCCCCGTTTTGGTCCGGGTGACGAAGAAAACGCCACGCTAGTGCGATGAGAAGGACTGGCGTAATCCATGCTAATGCTCCGAATAATGAAGTGGCCAGCATTGCTGTCCATGAAATAAACCATCCGTCAACGCCAAACCAGGTGGCTGCAACCAAAATAATCGCCCCGGCAATGAGGGACAGACCGAGTCCATCCCGGCGGACAGCCGGGTCAAGCTCTTTTGCGCCACGACCAATTCTCCGTGCCGCACCGCCAGCTAAGTGGGCAATACCGGTCCAGGTTCGACCAATTGCGCGGGCAATCCCGGCAAACGCTCTCGGTACCGGACCTGGTCTGGCCGGCCTTGAATTCTTGCCCCGCGGGCGGGCAGGTGTCTTCTTTTTTGGGTTGCTTTTTGCCTTGCTCGGGGAAGATCCACGCGTGCGCGTAGACGTGCGGGAAGCCATAGCCACGAGCGTACCGACTGTCTAAGCTAATTCCCTGCAGTCACATACGTCCCGCGTGTCACAGATTGACACCTTTACGGGCTAATGCCCCCCTTTGATCCCGATCACAACCGGAACGATCATGGGGCGGCGGCGGTGGGTGGTTCCGACCCATTTGCCCACAATTTTCCGGGCTTTTTGGGAAAGCTCATGGGGGTCTTCGATCCCCTCTTCCATCGCCTGAACTAAGGTTTTTGCTACTTCAATTGCCACTTTCGTTGTATCTGAGGTTTCTCCGACCCCACGATCAATAATTTCTGGGCCAGCCACAACGCTGCAATTGGCAATGTCAACGGCTGCATAGACCGATATAAAGCCCTCTTCACCCAGGATCAATCGGTCGTTAAGCAAGCTTTCATCCACGCTCCCTACGCTGGTGCCATCGACATATACCTCCCGCAATGGATAGACACCGCACAACCGCGCCTGATCGCGATCTAGGTCAATACACGTCCCATTGGTCGCAACAAGCACGTGATCCGCGGGCACTCCCACACTGCGCGCAAGTAGCGCATTTGCCTTGAGGTGTCGCCACTCGCCGTGAATCGGCATCACGTATTGTGGTTTGACCACGTTAAATACATAACGCAATTCACCAGCGGCTGCGTGTCCGGACACATGAACGAGAGCATTCCCTTTGTGAACAACATCAGCACCGAGCGCCGTTAACCCGTTAATGACCCGATAGATCGCATTCTCGTTACCAGGAATAAGAGATGAAGCAAGAACTATTGTGTCGTCCTCTCCGACCGAGATATCGTGGCTACGGTTAGCAATTCGCGACAGCACCGCCATCGGCTCACCCTGGGACCCTGTGCAAATTAGCACCGCTTTGTCATCGGGCAATTTGGACAGTTCATCTAATGAGATCAAAGTGTCACCAGGAATTTTTAAAAACCCCAGGTCACGCGCCACGTTCATGTTGCGCACCATGGATCGACCCACGAATGCAATTTTCCGGTTATGCGAGACCGCGAGATCAATTATCTGTTGGATCCGATGCACATGGGATGCAAACGATGCAACGATTACTCGACCCTTTGCCCGACTAAATACTCGTTCGAGCACGGGAACAATATCTTTCTCGCTGGACACAAAACCAGGTACCTCGGCATTCGTGCTGTCCACCATCAAGATGTCAACACCTAACTCACCTAGTCGGGCGAAACTCGCGAGGTCGGTGATTCTTCCATCAAGAGGTAACTGGTCCATCTTGAAATCGCCCGTATGCAGTACCCGGCCGGCCGGGGTGTTGATCCCAATTGCCATAGCGTCAGGGATCGAGTGATTTACTGCCAAAAACTCAAGCTCAAATGGACCGACCTTTTCAACTGCTCGATCCGCAACACACATCGTGAATGCCTTGATGCGATGCTCCTTCAATTTGGCTTCAATAAAAGCGAGTGTTAACGCTGAGCCGATAATGGGGATATCAGATCGGTGCCGCAGAAGGTAGGGGACCGCGCCAATATGGTCTTCATGACCATGGGTGAGCACGATGGCATCAACATCGTTGATCCGATCAACGATCGGCTCAAAATCGGGCAGGATTAAATCAACGCCAGGGTGAGACTCCTCCGGAAACAAGACACCACAGTCAATAATGAGTAATCGGGATTCGTATTCAAATACCGTCATATTGCGACCGATCTCACCCAGACCCCCCAGAGGCATGATTCGTAAAGATCCGGGAGCTAATGATGGCGGCGCGGGCAAATCAGGTAGGAACATGTAATCAGTCCTTAATATTTTCTAGAAAGCGCACATCACGCAAAGGGAACAACACCTCCCGCAGCCAGATCAATGCGTAATTGTTCGATCTCGCTCGGGGTTGCATTTACTAACGGAAGTCGAACCGGTCCGCTGGGCAAGCCTTGAAGGTGTAGTGCAGCCTTAATCAAAATTACGCCTTGGGCGCGAAACACCCCCGTGTACACGGGCAAAAGTGATTCATTTATTGTGCGGGCGGCCTCAACTTCACCGTTCCCAAACAACTTCGCCATTTTTGCGAGACGATCCCCCACAAGATGACCCACGACGGACACCATCCCACCTGCACCCAATGCCAGCAAAGCAAGGTTGAGTGAATCTTCACCGCTGTACCACGCCAAATCTGTGCGCGCCATGACCCATTGGGATGCCTCTAAGTCACCCTTTGCATCTTTATTCGCGATTATCCGGGGGTGCTCCGCCAATCGGACCAAAGTTTCCGTTTCAATCGCGACCCCAGTACGGCGAGGGATGTCATAGGTCATCAAGGGTAATTCGGTGCTATCAGCGATTGCCCAGAAATGCTCAAAAATTCCCTGCTGAGGTGGCCGATTGTAATACGGTGCAGAAGCCATGAGTGCGTGCACGCCCGCCTTTTGGGCCGCTTTCGCGCTAGAAATCGAGTGTGTGGTGTCATTCGTTCCCACCCCAGCAATCACCGTGGCGCGATCACCCACGGCTTCCACTACCGCCTGCAAAAGTGCCAGATCCTCAGCATCAGTTTTCGTTGCGGCTTCCCCAGTAGTTCCATTGATGACGAGTCCTTCGTGACCAAGATTGTCAACCAAATGGCTCGCTAAGCGCTGGGCTCCATTTAGATCTTGACTGCCGTCAGGCTGGAAGGGTGTGATCATCGCGGTGAGCATCACTCCGAACGGACTTTTCATAGAACAAGCCTACCGTGACCGGCTAAGGCGCAACCCGCCCATGCTCATTGAAAGCCGAATGTGTCAATGGCATCAACTGTGCAAAATGATCTTCATAGACCTCTGCCACCATTTCAATCTCCCGCTGCGGGTAGGACACAAAATGTGATCCCTCCACTTTGCGCCGGAGGGAAAGGAAATTCATGAGGGCTCGCGCATTCATGGTTACATACGCCGATGAATAGATGGTCACGGGAAGCACCATTCGGGCGACTTCACGGGCAACACCTGCCTCGAGCATCTCCAGATAACCCGAATAAGCAGCGGTACAGGATTCTTGAATAGTGCGTTCCACCAGTTCAGATTGGGCCGGGGTGCCGGGGTGAAACTCGTATGCGCCCGGCTTTCCCGACTGAACAAGTGGGCGTTCATGGCTGGGAACGTAGAAGACCGGGAGTAACTCGCGATAGCGAGCAGATTCTTCGTTGTAACTCGCGATCCGGTGGCGCATATGCTCGCGCCACACAAAAATTGGCGCCTTCACGAAAAAGGTCATGGAATTATGTTCAAACGGGCTGCCATGACGGTCGCGCATTAAATAATTGATCAAGCCGGCGCTACGCTGGGGATCAGCATCCACGTCCTCGAGCGATTGCTCCCCCACAGTTGAGACTCGCGCAGCAAAAACAACGTCAGCATCACTTGCATTAGCACGAACCAACTCAACGGTGATGTCACTTCGAAACTCGATTCCCACGATCCTGATCCTACTGCGTGATCGGACACAGATACCGTAACGACGTGGACATAACACGATTGGCGAACGCCACTGACTCCGATCAGATCACACATCTTCAAATCACAAACTGGAAGCTCTCTCATCCTGAGATTGCACACCTACTGGATGCCGAGGATGTCCAATCGCAGTGGGCGCACGCGATAACTGATCAAGGAGCCCGCGGGCGCGTACTTATCTGCGAGCGAGACGGAATTCTCGTAGGCGTTGCGGCGGTCGAATTTGACCAGGACATAGGGCACCTATCGCTGATCGAAGTGGCCCCTGATCTACGTCGGACTCTGATTGGATCACGGTTACTCAATGCGGCAGCCGACCTCGCTCACAAAAGTGGATGTATGCGATTAAATTGCTGGCTCAATGAAGACCAGCATGACGGTCGGCTTTTCTTAGAATCCACCGGATGGGGGATTTCCGGCGCCAGCCGAACCCTTGGCACGGTTACCGACGACCCCGACCGCACGGTCGTCGCACACCAAATTGAGTTGACCACGAGTCTGGAAACCGAATAACGAGACGCGGCAATTTCCCGCTTATAGTGGGGAATAGATCCATGTGTGAGCCCGAGAAGTAAGCATGTGAATAGGAATCTGAAGCCATGCCGCCCACGCCCAGTGGACAGGTACGCGGATGGAATCACCATAATCACAGCCGTTAGCCTAACGCAATTATATGTGCGATTGTGAGGGGCAGAATGGGTTGGATGCGCAACCACCGCAAGTCCGGCGGTGAAAGCCAGTCGATTCACACCAATGCGCTGGGAATAGGAATCGCTACCGGTGCCTACGCCCTCTCGTTTGGTGCAATCTCGGTCGCCAGTGGGCTGAGCGTTCTGCAAACCCAATCCTTGTCACTTTTCATGTTCACCGGCGCTTCTCAATTTGCCTTTGTTGGCGTAATTGGAGCCGGTGGCGGTGCAGTGATCGCCGTGGTCACCGCACTCCTACTCGGTGCGCGCAATAGTTTGTACGCTCTCTCATTAGGGCCGGTGCTCACGCCAAAGAAAAAGGAAGTGCCCTTTACGGCTCTTTTGACAATTGACGAATCGACCGCAATGGCGTTGCGATACAACGCATCGAGAAAGGCGTCTCGTCGCGCTTTTTTTGCCACCGGACTCAGTGTCTACGTTTTTTGGAATATTGGTACCGCTTTAGGTTCCCTTGGTGCCAGCGCGCTTTCAGACCCTGGGGTTTTGGGCCTTGATGCCGCAATCCCAGCTGGCTTTCTCGCCTTGCTCTGGCCCCGCCTCACGTCAGGATCCGGCAGCGAAAATCGGAAAATGTGGACCGTAGCTGTGGCCAGCGCTGTGCTGGCCATGATGTTGATTCCCTTTCTGCGCCCCGGGCTTCCCGTACTCTTCAGCGCCCTAGTTGCCGTTGCTGCGAGCCTATTGTGGAGCAAAGCCTCCCCACCTTCTGAGGAAAATTAGTCATGTGGGCGAGCATTCTTATTGCCTCATTAGGCACTTATGTGGAAAAACTACTCGGCTATTTGCTGCCCCAACGCATATTGAAACGCGAATCAGTGCGACGAATGACCGGATTGCTTCCCGTTTCACTTCTCGCGGCGTTGGTAGCTGTCCAAACATTCGCCAGCGACCAAGCATTTCTCATCGACGCTCGGGTCCTTGGACTGGGCGTTGCAGTAGTTGCCCTGCTCCTGCGCGCGCCCTTTCTTGTGGTGATTCTTGTTGCCGCGGCAAGTACCGCTCTGGTTCGCTGGTTAGGGTGGATGCCCTAATGGGTGAACCTTCATTTCGCAAGCCGATCTTTGGTGCCGTGTGGCGATATCCCGAACCAGACTTGCGTCGACTGCAGCGCGTGGGCCGGCGTGGCCTGTTGCGGCTCGCTGTCCTGACACCACTAACTTTCGGCGTGATGTCGTTGCTGGCAATTAGCCTTGTTTATGCGACATCAGGAATCGCGCTATTGGAAGCGGCGCTTATTGGCACTATGGCTGCGAGTGTTTGCGTGTTGGTATTTCGAGGCTGGATGCTGGGAACGTTTATCAATGGCAACGGTTTCAAAATAGTCACACTGTTAGCCACTCACTCCGGGCATTGGCGCAACAGTTATTGCGTTGAAATCCGACACACGACTTGGGCAATTTTAGGAATTCCCATTGCCCTTCGCAGCCGCAGAGTTGTTCTCAGTCAAAATGGCGGCCCAGACCTCATGACGCATGTGTACTGTGGCAGCATTGACGGCATTTTTTCCAGTGAAAGACTAGATGTACTTTTTCAGTTACTTCGTAGGTGGAGCATTCCCGAATAAAGGTTCGGAAGTCCCGGTGAACAGATGGGAAATCTAGCGTTCAGCTTCCTAGTGGCAGTACATTTTCTAAACCAACCACAACCCCGTCAATGTGGCTCATTTCCTTGATCGCAATCAATACACCCTGCATAAAAGAATCGCGACTCAATGAGTCATGTGCGATCGTGAGGGTTTCACCGGTCGACCCAAATACTACTTCTTGGTGTGCGACCAATCCGCGTAGTCTCACCGAATGAATCGGAACCCCATTCACGCTGGTCCCTCGCGCGCCCAGATCGCGAGGATCTGTTGCATCCGGGCTGGGTGCGTGACCCTGTCTCGCTTCCGCAATCTTTTCGGCTGTGAAGCGAGACGTCCCTGAGGGCGCATCCACTTTTTCTGGGTGGTGAGACTCAACAATTTCCACGGATTCAAAATATGGTGCAGCGATTGCGGAAAAAGCAACCATGAGAACTGCACCCATACTGAAATTCGGTGCAATAAGAACTCGCGAATTTGCTCGTTGACCTGCCCAGAGCCTGAGAGTTTCCACACGTTCGGGCGTAAGGCCCGATGTTCCCACCACCGCATGAATTCCATTTTTAATACAAAAAGCAAGATTCTCCATCACGACGGCAGGGTTAGTGAAATCCACCACTACTTCACAACGTGCCTTCAATAATTCTTCAAGTGAATCATCAATGTCTACCGCTGCAACCAATTCACATTGTGCGTCAGTTTGTATGGCTGCGACCACACTGGACCCCATTTTGCCATTTGCACCGATAACGCCTACTCGGATCTTCTTGCCCATGGCTGTCCTTCCCTATGCGCGCGAGATCGAAGTTGGTGGGACAAATCCTATGGGAGGCTTCAACTTCTTGTACGGGCCGATCACGCTCAGCGCTAACGGTTCACTGAGAAATTCCCTCGCCATCGCGTTTACATCCGAGACCTCCACTTGATCTACCCGTGCGAGGACATCTTCCACGCAGAGCAGTTCCTCTTGATACAGCTCCGATTTAGCGATGCGGCTCATGCGGGCTCCCGTATCTTCTTGGCCAAGCACCGTTCCACCTTTTACCTGGCCCTTGGCTCTTCGTAATTCCGAGCTCGTAACCCCTATGTCAACTAAGTCAGCGAGCTCCTTCTGACACACGTCAAGAACTTGATCCAGCTTTGTGGGGATACAACCAGCGTAAATTCCGAAAATCCCTGAGTCCCGAAAGCTCTGCGAGTAGGCGAACACGGAATAGGCGAGCCCGCGTTGTTCTCGCACCGCTTGGAAAAGTCGAGAACTCATGCCCCCACCTAATACTGTGGACAGGATTGCCCCGGTAAAACGACGATCATCGCCCCGAATCATTCCGTGCGTTCCCATCACGACGTGTGCCTGCTCGGTCTTCCGCGTGTCCAGTGAGCTGATGGCAGTGCCAGCCTTGATCTTTCCCTCTCTCGATCCAAGACCCGCTTTCGCGTTACGCAGATGCGTTTTGGGACTGGCTTCAAGTGCCTTTTCGACCAGACGCACTGCCCGAGAATGATCAACGTCACCGGCGATCGCCACCACGAGTGAGTCGGACTGGTAAAACTTTGCATAAAAATTAATGATCGAACGGCGGGTTATCCCCACAATGGTGTGGGCGGTACCCAAGATAGGGCGACCTAACGCGGTGTCTCCAAAGAGGGTTCGTGCGAATTGATCATGCACCAGATCGCTGGGGTCATCGTCAACCATTGCGATCTCTTCAAGTATTACTCCACGCTCGCCCGCAATGTCCTCCAACGTGAGTTGGGCATCAGTGACCACGTCGCAAAGAACATCAATCGCAAGCGGAAGATCCACGGCCAACACCTTGGCGTAGTAGCAGGTGTGCTCTTTACTTGTGAAAGCATTAATGTCGCCACCGACCGACTCGATCGCGGCTGCTATTTCCAAAGCTGAACGCTTCGATGTGCCCTTAAAAAGCAAGTGCTCCAAGTAATGGGCCGCACCCGTATGCGACCCCTTTTCGTCCCGTGAACCTGCATCAACCCAGATGCCAATGCTGGCCGAATGAACACCAGGAACTTTCTCAGTGATAACCCGAACCCCGCTGGACAGGACGGACCGACGAACTAACGAGCCATCCGTCCCTGCCAGCAGAGTTTTAGTTTTTGCCATTATTCGGCCGAATCAGCACTTTCTGCAGGAACCGCGATCAAGGAAAGCTTCCCACGAGGATCAATCTCTTTGATCTCAACCTGGATCTTGTCGCCGACTTTGAGAACTTCTTCCACGGTCTCGATCCGCCCCTTACCTGCATATTTTTTGACTTCAGAAATATGCAACAGACCGTCTTTGCCTGGCACCAGTGAGATAAATGCACCGAAGGCAGCAGTTTTCACTACTGTCCCTAGGTAGCGCTCCCCCACCTCTGGCATTGTTGGGTTTGCAATCTGATTAATTGCATTACGGGCGGCTTCTGCCGAAGGACCATCGGTAGCTCCAATGTAAATGGTGCCATCGTCTTCGATGCTAATGTCAGCGCCGGTTTCCTCTTGGATCTGTTTAATAATTTTGCCCTTCGGGCCAATTACCTCACCGATCTTGTCAACGGGAACGGTAACCGCAATCACTCGAGGCGCCGTTGCCGCCATTTCGTCAGGATTATCGATTGCTTCGTTCATAACTTCCAAGATGGTGAAGCGGGCGTCGCGTGCCTGTGTCAATGCACTCGCAAGCACTTCAGCTGGAATTCCGTCAAGCTTGGTATCCAGCTGCAACGCTGTCACAAAATTTCGAGTTCCAGCAACTTTAAAGTCCATGTCGCCAAATGCGTCTTCAGCGCCCAAGATGTCGGTCAAGGCAACATACTTCTGTTCCCCGTCCACGATTCCAGAGATCAGGCCCATGGCAATACCTGCAACCGGTGCCCTCAAGGGCACGCCCGCATTAAGAAGTGACATGGTCGATGCACATACAGACCCCATCGACGTTGAACCATTTGATCCCAGTGCTTCAGACACCTGGCGTATCGCATAAGGAAATTCCTCACGGGTGGGCAGAACCGGCATGAGTGCACGCTCAGCCAGGGCACCATGTCCAATTTCGCGGCGCTTCGGCGACCCGACTCGGCCGGTCTCCCCAGTTGAGTAAGGCGGGAAGTTGTAGTTGTGCATGTAGCGCTTACGACTCTCAGGGTTAAGTGTGTCGAGTAGCTGCTCCATGCGAAGCATGTTGAGCGTTGTCACTCCGAGGATTTGAGTTTCGCCACGTTCGAACAGTGCTGAACCATGTACTCGCGGTATGACGTCAACTTCCGCGGAAAGCGTGCGGATGTCTGCCAAACCACGCCCATCAATGCGAACACCATCCGCGAGTACGCGTTCGCGCACCAAGTTCTTCGTGACTGAGCGAAGTGCGGCGCTCACTTCCTTTTCGCGTCCCTCAAATTTCGTACCCAGCGCCGCAAGGACGTCTGCTTTGATTTCGTCGAGGCGCTCTTCGCGCTCAGCCTTAAAAACAATAGTGAGAGCTTCGGTGACCGATTTTGCGGCAATTTCCTCAACTGCTGCGTACACGTCGTCTTCGTA
>Ga0115569_10004167_pt1 | contig 10482 bp, 7 predicted proteins | sample COGITO_mtgs_1205_2_FD_87295 | JGI IMG/M metagenome (GOLD analysis project Ga0115569, IMG submission 87295) | Pelagic marine microbial communities from North Sea - COGITO_mtgs_120503 | ecosystem: Environmental > Aquatic > Marine > Epipelagic | place: Germany:Helgoland, sampling site Kabeltonne...
CCTCTTGCTCGGCCGGTCCACGGTCCGAGGACGATATTTTCCACTGGGACGCCACCATCATTGGCCCAGCGGATAGTCCTTACCAAGGCGGTCTCTTCTTCGTCGCGATCCACTTCCCTCCGGATTACCCGTTCAAACCTCCCAAGGTGAATTTCAAGACAAAAGTGTACCATCCGAACGTGAACTCGCACGGGAGCATTTGTTTGGACATTTTGAAAGAGCAGTGGTCGCCGGCGTTGACGATTTCGAAGGTTTTGTTGTCTATTTGTTCGCTGCTGTGCGATCCGAACCCGGACGATCCTTTAGTGCCGGAAATCGCGCACATTTACAAGACGGATCGACCGAGGTACGAGGATTTGGCGAGGGAGTGGACGAGGAAATACGCGACGCTTTGATATAGCATACAACGAATTTGAGAGACAAGAAGATGGAGAGAAGTAGCACAAAGAGAAGCGCGCGATAAAAAGGAAAGATTTGGCGAGAGAGAAAAAGACGGAGAGAATATGCACCCCTCCTTTCTGTTATATTTAAGTAAAACGACGTAATAATAGAACAGATGTGTGTGTGTGTGTGCGTGTTTTCGAAGAGAGAGAGAAAGAGAGGCGAGAGATCCGAGTTATATAAAGTGTGTGTAATATCAACAATTTTGAGTATTTTAGTTTGAAAATCTGAGGACGCGAGCGAAAGCTATGAATACAAAACTCTTCTTCTAAGAGGAATGAAACCGGTGTTTTTTCGGCACCGTCAGCTTAGATACCTCTCTCTCGCCCTCTCCGACACCGCTAAACATCGATTTCTTCTTAAACACCCCACTGCTCATGTTATCCAAGCGCTTCTTCTTGCCCGCTTTCTTCGTCTTGAAATCGTTCCAACTGCTCGCCCGTTTCGCGTGTTCGCTCACGTCTGCTTTTTGTTTCTGCTTATACTTAAACGTTTGCAACTGTTTCCTCTTTCGATCTCTGGTGACTTTATCGTCGTCGTCTTGTATTTGAAGCCTCTTCGGGACGATTAAATTCCCTTCCTCGTCGTACGTCGGTTTATCGTCGGCGCCGCGGTAGAGCAGATTTTTCGGCGGCGGCTTATTGTTACCGCCGTCCTCCTCCTCGTCACCGTTTTCTTTTCTAGTTCGTCCTCCTTTTGTTGTTGTTTCTATTCTTTCCTCGTCTTCTCCGTTTGAAGGTCGTTTCAAAACCTTCCACTTCTTCTCCTCTTCCTCTCGCTTCCTCTTCTCTGCCTCTTCCTCTTCCGTTTGACGCAAATTCTCCAAATCCTCCAACTCTTTCTCAATCGCTTCGTGTTCTTCTTCTTCTTTCATTTTCATCGTCGTCGTTTGCTTCTTTCTCTCCTCTTCTTCTTTTTCCTCCGTCGCGCGTTCTTTCAAGACCTCTCTGGTTAACTCGATGACTTCCTTTAACTCTCGTTTCATCTCTTCTTTCTCCTCGCCGTCGTCTAATTGGTCGATATCTTTCATCTGTTCCGCGTATTCACGCAGAGCTTGTTCGAGCTCTGGGATGGATTGGACCGCTTCCTCTTCGTCCTCTTCGTCTTTGCTCTCTTCTTCATCTTCGGCGCATTTTCGCTCTTCTGTCGTCGTCATTATCTTCCGTGAGACACTTTTTCTAGGGGAAATTGGACGAAAATTCTGCAGAAATCATGCGCGCTTTTGAGACCGTTTCTCGCGCGCAACTTCAACACACGCGCTCCTCCGCATCGAAAATCCGTTTAAAGAGGCGCAAAACCGTTCGACAAGGACGTGTTGCGGTCGTTTCGAGCGCAAAAGAGGAGGACGATGACGAGGACGACGACGAACCGCCGCCGGAAGTGTTACCATACATCGGCGGCGACTTGTTACCGAAAGAAACGGAGACGCATACATCCGGCTACGTCGCCATCGTCGGACGTCCAAACGCCGGGAAATCGACTTTATTGAACAAAATCTTAGGCACAAAACTCTCCATCGTGACGAAGAAACCGCAAACGACCAGACACCGGATTTTAGGCGTTCTGAGCGACGAAGAATCGCAGATGGTGCTGTTGGATACACCTGGGGTGATGCGATCCGCGTTTAATAAGCTGGACGAGACGATGTTGAAATCGGTGCGATCTTCGGTGAAAACGGCGGATTGTTTGATCATCGTTATAGATGGGGACGCGAAAGAGACCGCGGAGAAAGATTTTGAGAACTTGTTGGATGTAGACGTGATCGGGAAGGTACCGACGGCGGTGTGCGTGAATAAGTGCGATAGGATTAAAGACGTGCAAAGGATTAAGGAGTTGATGAAGTATTTTAGACAAGTTGAGGGTGTTTCAGAGGTGATTCCGATTTCAGCCTTGAACGATACCGGCGTGAAAGAAGTCGTTCAATGGGCGAAGGGGAAGTTACCGGTTGGACCGTCTTATTTTTCCAAGGAGTATTTATCGGAACACCCGGAGCGGTTCTTCGTGGCGGAAATCATTCGCGAGAAGATATTCGAGCTGTATTCGCAAGAGGTGCCGTACTGCTCGTCGGTTTGGGTGGAGGAGTTGAAGGAGAGGAAACCGCCGGCGAAGGATTTGATTCGGGCGACGATTTACGTCGAGAGGCAATCGCAGGTTGGTATCGTCGTCGGCGAAGACGGCGCGGCGATGAAAAAGTTGAGCACGGAAGCGAGGAAAGATATCGAAGTGTTTTTAGAGAGAGGAGTGTTTTTAGAGATGAAGGTGAAATCGAAACCGGGGTGGCGATCGAACGATAAGTCGTTGACGGAGTTTGGTTTGGAAGATCCGAATAAGACGAGTAACCCGGATTTTCGAGAATAATAATAAGAATAGTAAGAATAATAACGATAGCCGTAATATACTTAGGTAGTAGTTTGATTGGGGTATCTGCTCTGGGTACTTGTCGTGTACACAACACGTAGAGCAATAGATGCGCAGATGATCATTGAAAGAGCCAACGCGGAATTCGCATGTTCTTCGATTCGAGAAATGTTTTATATTTTTCAACAACCGCGGCGAGATTCGTAGATTCGCGACGATTTTGGTAGTGGTACATTTCGTCGTTCTCGCCGTCGTCGCTCTCGTCGTCGCTCTCGTCGTCATCGCCGCGGTCCGCCGAGAAGACCACGGAAGAAGAGGAAGATGATTTAGACGCCGCAGTCGTTCGTCTCTTCCGACGTCGTCGTTTACCTCGTCGTCGCGAAGCGGCTTCGGCAGCGTCTCCTCTCTCTTCGTTCTCCTCCGACCGACCGACGCATAAAAGTCCTCGAAACCGTCTCGTCGGCGTTCTGTACGCCAGCGGCACCACCACTTTTGCTTTTTTAGGAGCAGCAGCCCCGAAACCATCGTCCTTTTCATCGGAAGAAGAAGAAGAAGAAGAAGAAGAGAGCGGCAAAATTTTACCATCGCTCTTCTCCTCGAGGATGAATTCCCATTTTCGAGAGCAACACCCCATCAGCTTCTGTTCTCGCGAAGAAGAAGAAGACAAAGAAGAAGAAGAAGAAGAAAAACGCATCGCGCTTACGAGTCGTTCGTTTCGTCGGAGGATCAATCGCAAAGTGCCCGCGCGATGAAAATGTTTTCTGTTCCTTCTAGAGTAGTAAAAATAGGGGTTTGTCTGTCGTGTATTTTTAGATCAAAAATGTCTCTGAAATCATCGTCTAAAATCTCTCGAATCTCTCCTTTGTTTTTTTCGCTCTCTCGTCTCGCTTGTTGTTGTTGTCTTTTTTTTCTTTTTGATGAGATCTTTTTCGTCTCTCGCGCTCTCCTCCTCGAAAAAGTCTCGCCTAATAAAATTCGGATAAAATTTGATACACAACAACAAAACACTTCATTTTCCATTCTCATTATACTTTAATAGAGTAAAACAAAGAAGAGACAACATGGCGATGATGGCGAGAGCGATGACTTCCCGTGGTCACCACGCTTCGAACAACTCGGGTGGTTTTGTCGATGTGTCTTCCTCTTCTTCTTCTCGACGAACGAAGAAGAAGCGAATCGTATTCTCGTCGAAATCAATAATGAAGAAGAAGAAGAAGAAGAGCGCTGATACTAATGAGCGTTTCTACTCGAGCAAAAGTGGTGGCTTTAATAACAAAGGCGTTTTTGTGTCCGCCTTTGCTTCTGGGAGAGGCGGCGCGTGTTGTTCCTCTGCTTCTTCTTCTTCTCGTTGTTCGGCCGCTTCCGCCGCGGGGGACGACGACGGGGAGGAGGAGGAGGAGGTAAAAAAGAGCGACGATGCGTCGACAAAGACGATTGAGGAAATCAAAGCAGATAAAACAACAACGGTAACATCAAAGAATAGAAAAGAATCCATCCCGAAAAACCACATAGACGCGATCATTCCGGAACCGACGGAGCGTCCACACGAGCGATGGGTGAATAACAAACCGTACAACCCGATGAGTCCTACGGTTGGCCAGTGCGAGCCGTTGCCGAAGACGTTGCCGAAGTTGTCGAGAGGCGAGAGGAAAGAGACGGCGTACGATTTGTTAATCGTCGGGTGCGGACCGGCTGGGTTGTATACCAGCACGCAAGCATCTGCGAAAGGTTTGAAAGTAGCGCTGATTGATCCGAAACCGTTAGCTGGATGGAGGAACAATTACGGCGTCTGGTGCGACGAGTTCCAAGCCTTGGGATTCGAGGACTGTTATCGAGCGAGTTGGCCGAGAGCGCAGGTTATTTTTGGCGACGCGGACACTCCCGAGGAGAACGACCGGCAGACTGGGAAGTTTTTAGACCGCGCGTACGCGCAAGTGGACAGAGCGAAACTGAAATCGAAACTGATTTATAGAGCGATGGAAAATAAAGTAGAATTTGGGACGCAAAACGTGAAATCGGTCAAACACGAAGAGGACGACGTTTCCGAAGTGACGTTATCGGATGGGTCCGTGGTGTTTGCGAAAATGGTTTTAGACGCCACCGGACACGCGAGAAAGTTAGTGGACTTTGAGCGAGAGTTTACGCCCGGGTACCAAGCCGCGTTTGGCATTGTTTGCGACGTCGAATCGCACCCGTTTCCGTTGGATACGATGTTGTTTATGGATTGGCGAGACGACCATTTGGACGACGCGTATAAATCGGTGAATGATATCTTACCGACGTTTTTATACGCCATGCCGTTTTCCAACACGCAAGTGTTTTTAGAAGAAACCAGTTTAGTCGCCAGACCTGGGTTGGAGTTTGACGATTTGAAAGTAAAGTTGAAACAGCGCTTGGAACGATTAGGCGTGAAAGTGACCAGAGTGGAGGAGGAGGAGTACTGTTTGATTCCAATGGGCGGCGTGTTGCCGGCGTTTCCGCAACGGACGTTAGGAATTGGCGGAACTGCAGGGATGGTTCATCCGAGCACCGGATTTATGGTGGCTAAAACCATGCGTTCGGCGAACGTTTTAGTAGACGCGATTTTCGAGGCGTTGAGAGCGGGCAAATCCGGCATGGACGCCGCAGATTTAGTCGACGAATCCATTCCCGCGAGCGATTTTTTCCACTTTATTCTCAGCAAAATCAGCATCGGAAGACATTTGGAAGAAAGTTTGGACGGAAGAAGATTTGCGCGTTCGAACGTTCATGTGTTTCGGCATGGAAACGTTGATGGAGTTGGATATCAAAGGCACGCGTCAATTTTTCAAAACGTTCTTCAACTTACCCAGAGACGTTTGGGGTGGCTTTCTCAGTTGGAACATCGGGCCTACCGGTTTACTCTCTTTAGGTATCGCGTTGTTCGCTTCCTTCAACAACTACATGCGGTACACGTTTGTCACGTCCGCGTTGCCATTCATGGGAAGTTTCTTTGCAAACTTTGCCAGCGCGCAAAACAAATTCGATTCTAGCCGATGGGGAGGCGCGTTTCTAGAAATCAACACGACGCCGAAGAAGATGCCGCCAACCTTACCTGGCTACGGGGGCATTCCGACGCCGAAGAAAGCAAAAATGAACTTCAGTGAAACGCTGCCGACGAAAGACGATGTGAGCATGGATGAGGACGAGGAGGAGAAAGAGGAGAAGGAGGAAGAGGACGACGACGACGACATCGACGGCGTCTCGGGCGAAGGCGTCTACGAGAAGGCCAACCCGACGGAGAAACCAATCTTGAAGTCGCCGTTAGATTTCGAAAAGCTGTTGCAGGGCGAGTTATCTTACACGTCTGATAGTACGAATAGCAGTAATCAAGTCTACCCGGAAGTGAAGATTGAGAGCTACAAAGACGACCGCGAGTGGATCGCGTTTCAACAGCGCAAAGTCTTCCCGGACCAACAACCCATCGTGGACGTCTTGGACGTTTTAAAAACCGGCGAGAAAGTGGATTGCTTAATCATAGGCGCTGGTCCTGCTGGGTTAGTCATCGCCGCTGAAACTGCAAAGAAGGGCTTATCCGTCGGCGTCGTCGCCCCGGACGCGCCGTTCGTGAACAACTACGGCGTCTGGTTGGACGAGTTCAAAGCGATTGGTTTAGAACACACTTTGCTTCACAAATATGAAGACACTTTAGTCTGGTACGACGATAGCGACCCAGAAAGTGGACGAAGTTTAGGTCGACCGTATGGACAAGTGTGCAGAAGGCGATTGCGCGAACATCTGTTGTCTGAGTGTAAAAAATCCGGCGTGAAGTACCTCCCCGGTATCGTCGATCGCGTACAACACTTCTCTTCTAGCGAAGAGAAACCGTCGGAGATTCGCGGACGATTTTTGAAAACGGACGCGTCCTCGAGAGGCAATTACGGTGAAGGGTCCACTGATGTCGATTTGGCCGGCGTCGCCAACGATGATTTCGAGAAAGACTTTGAAGTCTTTTCCGATTTAGTCGTCTGTTCGACCGGTCATAATCGCGAGATGTTGAGGTATGAATCCGGCCCGCCGCCGGGATGGCAAACCGCGTACGGGATCGAAGTGACCATCCCGAACCATCCTTGGGAGAAGAACAAAGCCGTGTTTATGGATTTTCGCCAAGCTGACCCGGAGTTAAAAGGTGAAATGCGAAACAGCCGAAAAGAGGACGGGAGTTGGAGAGTGCCGAGTTTCTTATACGTCTTACCCGTGGACGAAAACACGGTATTTGTGGAAGAGACGTGTTTAGTCGCGCGAGTGCAAATTCCTTTCGACGAGTTGAAAAGACGATTGTACAGGCGCTTAACGCGAATGGGTGTTGAAGTCGACCAAGAGAAAATCATCGAAGAAGAAGCGTCGTGGATTCCATTGGGCGGTACGCCTCCGGTGTCGCCTCAGCGCACGTTGGCGTACGGCGCCGCGGCGGGGATGGTCAATCCAGCCAGCGGCTATTCCATCACGAAATCGCTCGGAGAAGCTCCGGGAGTGGCTGAGGCTATTTATGAAGGGTTCCAAAAAGCGAAAGAAACGAAGGATTACTCGGAAATTTCTCACGCAGCCTGGGACCGTTTGTGGGGCTACGAACGAAGACGACAAATTGGCTTTTACCAATTCGGCATGGAACTTTTAATTTCCTTGCGCATCGAGCAAATGCGAAACTTCTTTGGCACGTTCTTCGGGTTACCGATTGAATTTAACCGAGGTTTCTTAGCGAGTAAGTTGAACTCCGTTCAACTGTTGCAATTCGCGATGATGATGTTTTTCCAAGGAAACAACGATTTGCGGGGCTTGCTTTTGGCGCATTTAGTCACCGAAGGCGGGTCCGGAGTTCGTTTGTTCACATCGTACACGCGACCGATTTTGGAAATGTTAGAAATCGACGTCGCTGGTTTGGAGGAAAAAGATGGGAAACCAAAGTCGTTACAAACGGCCGATGGCATCAATTTGTTGGACCGGAACATCCCGCCGCAAGATCGAAACACGAACATCATGATGAGAGAATTTCAACAGAGTTTAGAGCAAGGCATGACGCCTGGATTTTCCGGACGTGATTGGTGGAAGGTTGGTTCTTCATCATCATCTTCCGGCAACGGCTCTAATAATAACAGTAATAATAGCAACAGCAGCATGGCCGCCTCGGCCTCGCCAATGGTAACCAGGGAAAGTCAAACGACCGAGTATTGGTCCAACGGCTCGCAATCCATGGTCAAAACGGTCGTCAAAAACACCGGCTTGTCTGAAGCCGATTTGTACGGGAACGATCGAATCAAGTTTCTCCCGAAATCTATCATCAACTTACCCGGCGAGAACGTCATCGTTCCACCGCATTTGACCGGTGGTTTACCCGGCGATATCGGCTTTGATCCGCTAAAGTTCGGCGCGCAATCCGACTTGTTGAAATTCCGCGAGCGCGAGTTAATCAACGGCAGATGGGCGATGCTCGCCGCTATCGGCGTTTTACTTCCAGAGTTTCTCTTCAAGTTTGGTTTATACGGCGAAGGTACCGATCAACACTGGTGGTCTACGAAGATCATCCACGACGTTGCCGACGGATGGCAGCTCACGTACATGGGTTCGGAAATCCCGTGGGGTCTCTTTTGGTTACCGATTATTCATTTGCCGTTGATGTTCGTTGCGGAGATGTTGCGCACCGGGAAGTTTGAAATCGAACGGTTTAGCACTTTGGATAAGTTGTATCCCGGTGGACGATTGTTCGACCCGCTCGGTTTAGCCGCGAACCAAAGCGAAGAGGAAGTGAGGATTTTAAAAGCGATTGAAATTCAGCACTGCAGATTGGCCATGTTGGCGTTTTCCATCTTTTGCTTCCAAGGAGCGACTGGTAAAGGGCCGTTGGATTTCTTCTAATATTTTCTAGATGACTACTGTGTTAATATAAATGGTAATTTTAAGCTTGCGTGTAACGTCCTCATTCTGTTAAATGTCTTCTTTTTGAGATGTTTGTTGTTACAACAATGTTTTAACTATTCTGCTAAAAAGAGAATTTCGCGGGCGCGTGTGCCTTTACTTGATCAAAATGAACGGTATCTTCAGCATCACCGTCAAAGGATCTCTCCCACTCGTGTCGCTGCCGCTGGTGTCTCCCATCTCCCCTTCTTTCTCTCCTCTCGGCAACTCCTCGACTTCAATCTCGCGAATCTTTTCCACGTCGATGAAGAACGGAAACTCCGTTTGATGTTGCGTCGATTTTTCCCCGCGACGAAGGTCCTCTTTTTCGTCATCTTCTCCTTCTTTGCTGTGGTGGTCGTCGTCGAACGAGACGCGCAGCGTCGACTCTCGACTGCACACGTTTAATTTTGCGCGGTCTAAACTTTGTTCGGAATCGAAGGTCAATTTCACCGTCGCGAACGTCGTCAACGGTTTGTCCGGATAGGACGTTTCTATTTTCACCCTCAGTTTTTTCGTCGCTGATGTCGTCGCCGCGGCGGTATCAGCGGCCGCGGCATTCGCGATGGTGGTGACGTTTTTCAGTTGGCTTTGCTTTCGTTTCTTTTTTCTTTCCGGCGATAGGCGAAAGGCGAAGCCGCCTTCTTCTTCGTCTTCGTCTTCGGAGGACGTTTGTTCCATTCGATGATGTTGTCTTCTCGTCGTCGAGAGTGGTGACATGGGCGTCGCCCCTTCTGTTGCGTTATTATTATTACTAGTCGTGTTTATTTCGACGATTCTTCGTCTCGCGTGTTGTTGTCGCAGCTGCGAACGCGTCAAAGAAGAGGATAAAAATTTCTTCACTCGCATCGGCGGCGGAAGCGACGCTCCCGCAAACGCTCGCTTCGGCAACGTAAACTTTGGATCCAACGCGGTTCCTTCTCCTCCTCCCGTGGTGCACTTTTTCGAAACAACTTCCACGCATACCGTCGCCAACGTATCTCTCAGTTTCGCCTCTCTCGTCGCGGTGTCAAACATCGCCTTGGCGGCGACTTCGACAACCTCGTCGTTAAACGCCACGTCGTACACGTCGCACGCGTTCCCGTTGCGGTCGATATCCACCCTCTTATCGCTACACGCCAACGGGAACCGGTGCGTCTTTTCCAAGTCATTTATTTCATGATCGTCGCCTCCCTCCTCCTCCTCCTCCTCCTCTTCCGTTATCCTCCATCGCGCCGGTTTCGGCACTTCCTTCGCCCCGCATACGTTCACCAAAACTTTCCTCCCTCTCGCATCTTTCGTTTTCACCACGTACCCAGGTTTGAGTGTTCCCATTATTTCCTCTACACTTAAATCTCTCTCTCCTCGACGACTTCTCCTTCTTCTTCTTTCTCGCCGTCCGTGGCCAAGTGCATCAGCAAATCGTCCTCGTACATCCCACTCGCGGCTTTTTCGAGCAAGAGCATCAAATCATCTCTCGACATGGTTTCGATGAGCGGTTTCAATTGTTCTAAAATCAAGCGCATCTCCGACGGAACGTTATTTTTGTCGGAAGAATCAGAGTCGACGGGGTTGATATCGCCTCCGTCTTTGACGTATTGCAACAGGAAACGCGCGAACGGTTTTAAGCTCATCAGAGATTGGACATCTTTTTCCATTCTATTTGTCGCCGCGGTTTCCAAAGTCGACTTTTGGGACCCAATATTACCACCACCATCACGTGCTCCAGTCATTATCGTCAAAATGACTTTATTTGACTGCTCTTCGCGACCTCCTCTGTCTGTGCGCGATACC
>Ga0115569_10004168_pt1 | contig 10482 bp, 8 predicted proteins | sample COGITO_mtgs_1205_2_FD_87295 | JGI IMG/M metagenome (GOLD analysis project Ga0115569, IMG submission 87295) | Pelagic marine microbial communities from North Sea - COGITO_mtgs_120503 | ecosystem: Environmental > Aquatic > Marine > Epipelagic | place: Germany:Helgoland, sampling site Kabeltonne...
ATTTCATCAGGCCCAGCCACGAGTGCTCTGGGTCTCCCGGCTTACCCGGCAGGTCGTCGTCACGCAAGGAATCCTCGTAGCGGACCCCGGTCGCGCGTCCCACTTCCTCGAGGACCACTGAAGGGAACACCTCCGAACCAAAAATAGTCGGGATTTTTTCGGCAATAACCTGGTCGATAAGGGTCGCGATGTCAGACGGTGATGGATCAGAGAAGCTCTCGGGCTGAAGTGCGCCGATAACTTCCCACCCGAATTCTTGGGCGAAGTATGCGTACGCGTCGTGATAGGTCAGAAGCTTAAGATTGCCCGCGGGGACGCTCAGCTGATCTGTGGCTACAGCTTCAGCAAGTGCGGTGGCTTCTTCCTCGAAGGCCGTGTAGTTGCTCGCATAATAGGTGGCGTTGCGCGGGTCTAGTTCGCTGAGCTGGTCCCGAATCACTCCGGCGTACTTGATGGCGTACCCCGGGTCGGTCCACAAGTGCGGGTTGGGCTTGCCTTCCTCCTCCGGGAAGGAGAAGTCGTAAATGTAGTCGGACTCGGGCAACACGATTGTCCCGATCTCGACGATTTCGGTGTCATCTTTCTTGTTGTTCAGTGCTAGGTCGATTGTTGGGTCTTCGAGTTTGAGACCGTTGACGAGGATCAGATCCGCATCGCTGAGCAACTCGGCGACCTGAGGGGCTGGCTCGAAGGTGTGGCTGTTGGTGCCCTCGGGGACGATTCCTTCGATCCGGGCGCGGTCCCCAGCGATAGATGATGCGATTGAAGTGATTGGGGAAACGGTAGTGGCCACGAGGGGGCGCTGGTCCTCGTTGGCCGAATCTGAACTCGACGAGCATGCCGTCAGGGATAGCAGTAGGGCCGCAGTTACAACTCCATAACTGGTTTTTCTCATGTGCTCATAGTAGGACAATTTCAGCGTTCTGCAAACTTATTGCAATTGCAGATTCCTTGCTAATGCTTTGCTCTCGCTCAACGAATTGCAAGTTGGATGATCTTGTCATCTTTAGAGCGGGGGCTTCCCCGTCCATCGGTATTGCTCGTAATTACCCAGAGTGAGCCATCAGGAGCCAAAGCGATAGTACGCAAGCGCCCCCGGTCACCTAAAACCCACGACTTGGCTTTCCGAGTCTTTGCACCTCTGATCGGCACCTGCCAGAGGCGCTCGCCGCGAAGGCTCGCCACGTAAACGACATCGTTTTTGATGGCAATGCCACTAGGCGAAGCCGTCGAAGTCGGTGACCACACTGTCGAAGGGTTAATGAAACGTGCATCTTTACCGCGCCCCTCAAAAAGTGGCCAACCATAATTACCACCAGGGACCAACAAGTTCAACTCATCTGCATCCCGTTCGCCGAACTCACTGGCCCACACGCGCCCCTTGCCATCGACGTCAAGGCCCTGCACATTGCGGTGTCCTAAAGTGAACACGGGCGATCCCGATCGCGGGTTGCCTGCGGCTGGCTGGCCATCGAAGTCCACGCGGAGTACCTTGCCCGAAAGTAATCCCCGATCTTGAGCACTCTTCGGATCGCCTGCATCGCCCGTTGCAATGAACAGCGTCTGATCGGTTCCCACGAGCAGGCGCCCACCGTTGTGATTCGTCGCCTTCGGTATTCGAGTGACTATGGGTTGCTGCTTACCTAACCGTTTTCCACCTTTCAGCAATTGGACCCGCACCACCCGGTTGTCTGAACGGGAGGTCAGGTACGCGAAGAGCACGGGTGCACTGCTTCCTTGTGGAGTTGCCACAGCTATCCCCAGGAGTCCGCCTTCACCTGCGGATGCCACTCCCTTGATCCGCCCCACCGTGGTCACATTGGTTCCAACCCGGCCACGCGGATCGATTCGCTTGATTTTTCCCGAATCGCGCTCACTCACAAGGGCCGAGCCATCTGGCAGGAATGCCAATCCCCAAGGTGTGTCAAGGCCTGACGCCACCACACGCGTTACCTTGATCGCAGGATAGTCAGCGACATCAGCCACCGCGGGCGAGCCCAGAACGAGAGACAGAATGAGAGCCGGAATGAGAGACAGGGTGAGTAGCCCGCCGGTGGCTAATCTAAAAACGCGCATGAGGTCATTATGTACATTTTTTGCACCTCAGCGCATCTTGTGAACCGCCTTTGGCTGGGTGTGCTCAGCATGCGCACGCGGCTGCAACTTGCCCATCAAGAACCGTCTTCTTGTAGGCGATCCATGACAGTGGTCTGACATGTGGATTTACCGTTTTAAAATTCTCGGTTGCACCATTCGTATCGACAAAATTCTTTTTTTTGGCAAAGGGACACAACGAGCAACTACTTAGCTGCACGCTTTCCAATGGCGGGTCCTTGGTAAGGCGCAAACAGCGGAAGCGAGGTTGGGTTAAAACCTGCCGGGCACCTGCTGGTAACCAATTCGTAATAGACCGAACGTCCGGGGAAGCGGCCAGTCGGCTCGAAAAACTCGGCGTAGCACTGTGGTTCGCAATAGAAGATTGCGGTGTTCGCCGAAGACCTCGTAACTGACTGGTCAGTGTTAATCACGCTTTGATCCCGCAAAGTTCCCTGCATAACCGAACATTCAGTTCCACTAGCCCTCACGGTGGAAGACGCCGTGATAGTCATCGCGACCTTCGCTCCCACAATCTCAGCCCCTGTTGAGTCCATCCGTTGGGTCCAACTATCCCGGGATGTTTTCTGGACTTTGCTCACGAAGCAATTCAAAATGTCCCATTTGCTTTGATGCTGAACGTTATAAAAGTATTTGCCGCTTTTATCTTTCATTGCTCTGCAGGAGTCCAGCCGCGACTCGACGTCATTGGCTTTGTCAAACCAGCCAAGTGCCAGAATCGGATTAGCATCGTTAGCAATTCCGATTGGAAGCTTTTTGTCGTCAACGTGGATTTTGCCCAATTCTTCAATCAGGCACTTCGGCGCGATGTGGTAGTGGTAGTCATCTCCGCGCCCCGCGTGACCACCGCAATTATCAAGTTCACCCATGTCAAGCGCGTGTTCGCGCAGTGCGGCTTGGGTCCAAGGACTGAACAGTGGAACACCGTCAACTGCAACTCCAATTGCGCCCGAACCAGGGCTGACTGTCGTCGATGACGCCTGTGCGACCCTGGGGAAATTCAGCGTGTAATTGTGGGTGCGCGGATACTGTTGGTTGGTAGCAGTAATGCCGACCATCATTGGCGTGCCAGTGCTCGGCAAACCGGTCGAGCCGAAAGTGATGGTCGTACTTGAGCATCTCAATCCACGGACCTGGCTCGTGTAGGTGGAAGTCACACACAGCGCATCCACAACAACAGCCTGTTGCACGGTTTTGGCCCCTGTGCGGACCCACACAAGTTTACCCTTACTGCGCTTGCAAGTGAACTTGCCTTTCTTCTTTCCCTTTTTTTTGCACTTGGTGCCTACCTTGACCTTTGCTGGCTGAGCCCTGGTTTCTACACTCGCTGATTCGTGTTCGCTTTCATGAGCTTGAGCCGGTGAGCCCGGGACCGCGGCGAGTGCCCCAAATGTGAAAAGGGCTGCGACGATTGTTTTGCCAAGCCGAGACGAGGTGGCTACGCGCGAGCGATCGTTCATTGGGACAACTCCAGGGGTTTGAGACGAACATTTGACACACGGTGCATGCTTTACACAGCTTAGAAGCCTCCCGATCCTGGAGATATCCATGGGTCCACGGTGCGCGGCAACGTGTGGGCTCCTGCCGGTGTGATTCCTGTGAACGTGGCTTATGTACGGGCAGAGCGCAGCAGCCTGGCCGCACTCACAAGGAGAAGAATCGCAAAAAATATGGAAGAAACTCGGTCTGACATAACCATGGCAAGCTGGGAGCCGATCAGTGCGGTGGGCACTCCAGCAAGGCCAATTTTCACAGCAACTGGGATATCGATATTCGCATTTCGATAATTGCTCCATGTCCCCGCGGTCCCCGCGATCAGCGTGACCAGCAAACTCGTTCCTTTTGCGACCGGAGCTATCGCGCCGAAGAAAATTATCAGAATGGGGACGAGCACCAATCCACCCCCGATGCCAAGCAGTCCTGCTATCGCGCCAATCAAAGCCCCGATCAAAACCAAAACTATTGCGGTCACGGGTGACAGAGACATTTCTTGGGATGTGACAGGAATATCGATGAAAAGTCTGGCCGCTGTCAGGATCAGGATCACAATGAAAATTCGCGTCAACCAAATATTACTTATCAAGCCTAAGAGTTTCGTTCCTATTAGTGCACCAAAGATGCTGCCCAGGCCAAGAAATAATCCGTACACCACATCAATCGAGTCGTGAAAAATGAAGCCCACTAGGCCCGCTGCGGCAATCGGCAGGATGGCCAGCAGTGAAGTGCCGTGAGATAACCGCTGGGTGAACTGTAAGAAGACGACCAGCCCCGGAACAATAATGATTCCGCCGCCCACGCCGAAGCTTCCCGAGATCAATCCCGCCATCATTCCAATTACAATCGGCACTCGTTGATCCTTTCGTATCTGGCTGGAATTTGCCAGCAGATTAACACTGCGCGTCAGGCGGGAGTAATCACATATAAAGCATTCATCTGGAAAATTCCGGTACCGTTCAAGGATCCAACTCGGGTGCCCACTTCAGATCAGTCAGAAGAATGTTGCTTCTGTTGGCTCGCTTTGCCTTGCCACATTGATTTCTACTTTTTACGTAAATGAGCGTTGTGTTATATGATCACGCATGCTGAAAACCACTATCCCAGACCACCTAATCACTAGGTTTCATGAACTTGGTGTTGATAATGCTTTTGGGATTGTTGGTGATTTCGCGCTGCGGCTCTTCAGTGAACTTTCCAATCGCGACTTTTCAGTCTTAGTAACTACCGATGAACAAGGGGCTGGCTTCGCAGCAGACGCTTACGCCCGGATCCGTGGCTTTGGGGTTGTTGCCACGACATTTGGGGTTGGCGGCCTTAAAGTTGCAAATGCTGCAGCAAACGCATGGGCAGAGCAAGTTCCCCTTCTGATTCTCAGCGGTGCACCCGGTGTCGTCGAACGCAAAGGGGAGCCCATGCTGCACCACCGGGTCAAGGATTTTGATACTCAACTTCGGGTCTTCACTGATCTCACTTGTGCTCAAGCGGTCTTGAACTCGCCACACAATGCAGCGAGTGAAATTGATCAAGTAATTCGAACCATGATTTCCACCCAGCGGCCCGGGTATATAGAGGTGCCACGTGATGCAGTCACGTGGGAGATCGATACATCAGATCAGAGTCTTGATCCCGATCTTCCCCCAGTTGATGCCGAAGCCCAACGCGAAGCAATCGAAGCGGTCCTTACCCAACTGCGTGGTCACAACTCTGCTGCAATTCATGCGGGCACATTCATTGAGCGTCGTGTTCTCGGTCCAACTCTTTTTGATCTCGCCACCTCTCTCGGTATTCCTGTTGCCACGAGTTCGCTGGCTCGTGGGTGTTTCCCTGAGCGTCACGACTTGGGCCTGGGCGTGTACTTGGGAGCACTGAGCCCCGAGGAGGTTGTTCAGCGGGTCGAAGGTGCCGATGTGCTCCTCAGCCTTGGTGTTATGCAAACAGATCTCACCTTGGGCGCTTTCACAGCCAATATTGATCACCACCGACTGATTCTGGCAACCGACACCGAAGTCACTGTTGGTTACTGCACTTTTAAAGATGTGCCGCTATGGTCATTCTTGCCGGCTCTCGTTGAAGCAGCGAAAACCGAGTCGATCACGATTGCCCACGATCCGATTCCCGCACATCAGAAATTCTTGCCGACCGATTCGCCAAACAGCGTTAATCGCACGGTCGCCGCACTTGAATCGCACCTGGACTCGCGCCACGGTCTACTTCTTGATCCGGGGGAAGCCCTTTTTTCATCCGTCGACATGCGGGTTCCCACCTACGCGCACGCAAGCGCCTACTACGCAACCATGGGTTACGCGGTCCCCGCGGCACTAGGAGTCGGGATTGCCGATCCCGATCGGCGGCCAGTGGTTGTTGTGGGAGACGGTGCGTTTTCCATGACAGGACTGGAAGTGGCCGCCTGCGCATTTCACCACGTCAATGCAATTTTCGTGGTTCTTGACAACAACGGCTATGGAACCCAGCGGCCCATAATTGACGGTCCTTTTAATGATATTCCCTCTCTCGCAGTCGAGAATTTGCCCAGCGTGATAGGAACCGGACTCGGCTGGAAAGTGACCACCGAAAGTGAACTCGATCACGCCTTGAGTACCGCGGTTGCAAGTGATCAAGTGTGCGTGATTCGAGTGATGGTTCCCACAGACACACGCAGTCCAGCGCTGACTCGCTTGGGCGCAGCATTGGCAGCCAAAGCGTAAACTCGAGATTTGTATTAACTTACGGTCATGTCTTTGTGGTTTCGCACGCTGATCATTACGGCTTTGACTGGAGCCTTGGGGCTCACAGGAATTGCGCCGGTTGCTGCCGACCAGGTGAGGCCGATCGGGTCATCTATTTCAGCGGCCCTAGAGCGCGAATATTCCGGTCGTGACCTTAAGGTTCGTAAAGAGTTTAGCGCGAGTTCGCAGTACACAAAACATCGGGTTTCCTACGAATCTGGTGGGCTCACCATCTCGGGCATCATGGTTAAGCCCCGTGGGAAGGGTCCATTCCCAGTGGTTGTCCTCGCCCACGGCTATATCAATCCGGACACTTATTGGAGTGGCCAAGGTTTCCGGCGCGAACAAGATTGGTTGGGTCGTAACGGATACGTCGCGCTGCACGTGGACTACCGGAATCATGCGCGCTCTGACAAGGACCCGAAAAATGACGTGTCCTTGCGATTAGGTTATGCAGAGGACGTAATCGGTGCGGCACTTGCAGTCGAGGATTCAGAGTTTCGATACCTTGACAGAAACAAGATCGCGTTATTGGGTCGGTCGATGGGGGGTGGCGTGGCTTTCCAAGCGCTCGTGATGCAGCCTGGAGTATTTGATGCCGCCATTACCTATGCATCAACGAGCACTCTCGCTGCAGATAATTTCAATAAGTGGACCCGCAACATGTACCCGGTGGGAAAACAAGTTCTCACCGCCTACGGATCTCCCCGGAAGAACCCGAAAGTGTGGCAAGACATGTCCAGCCGCTACTTCTTCTCTCGAGTCACCGAGCCGGTCCTAATCATCCATGGAACTAAAGATCAGAGTTGCGACATTTCTTGGGCTCGGGCAACCCATAAGGAGTTGCAGCGGAACGGGGTTGATGTCACCTACGTCGAGTACCCAGGTGCCCCGCATTACATGTATGGCGAGTGGAGCGACTCGATCAAGCAAGTTGATCGCTTTCTGTCCAAGAATCTTGGCTAGGAAAGTGACCGCAACTGTGGGAGTCTGTAGCCATGGAAGATTTTGCCGCAAAGGATTCAACGATGCCTGGGTCGGGATCCACTATCGCAATTGTGCAGGCGCGCATGGGGTCAACTCGATTGCCTGGAAAAGTCCTGGCAGATCTTTGCGGTGCACCAGTGTTGCAGCGTCAACTTGAGCGCGTTCGTCGTGCTACGTCGCTGGACCGAGTTGTCGTGGCCACCTCAACGGATGAGACCGATCTTCCCATTGTCGAGCTGTGTGAAAGTCTCGATGTTCCCTGCTTTCGCGGCGACCTCAATGATGTCTTAGCTCGATTTCTTGGTGCAATCAATGAGTTCAACCCCGAGGTTGTTGTGCGCATCACCGCGGACTGTCCACTGATCTCCCCCTCAGTTATTGACTCGATCGTTCATTCATTTTTTGAATCTGATTGTGATTACTTATCCAACACGCTGGATCCGACTTTTCCTGACGGCGTTGATGTTGAGGTAGTTCGAGTGCGTGCACTTCGCGCTTTGGCACGGCTAGACACCGATATACACGAGCGCGAACATGTGACGTTGGGGATTTATCGCCGCCCCGAGCAATTCGTTGTGCGTAATTTCACGGGCGACCCCGATCTGTCCAATTTACGATGGACGGTTGACTCACCTGAGGATTTGGAGTTCGTGCGATGGGTCTATACCAAACTTTTTTACACCAACCCCAAATTTGATTTCGCTGAAATTTTGGAATTACTCGGGGAAAACATCGGTAAGTCTCGAACGGATTCGGATTCACGGCGCAATTCGGCCCTAGATGGTCTCAACACCGGGGTTATGCAGCACCGAAATTGCGCGCCGAGCCCCACCGATATATAGTTGAACGCTAAAGTACTTAATGGGTAACGAAAGGGAATCACATGCCTGCTACTACCGCGGATAATTTGACCCTGCCCCGCTTTGAGATTCCCATTAACTCGGTGCCCCGCGCAGTTAAGCGGATCACAACCGCGCCACAAGGGCATGAAGGTGAAGGCTTCCCCGTGCGCCGGGCATTTGCCATGATCGAACAATCCGATCTGGACCCGTTCATCCACATGGATCAAATGGGTGAAGTCGAATACGCACCCGGCGAGCCTAAAGGAACCGCTTGGCACCCCCACCGCGGATTTGAAACTTTCACCTACTTAATTGACGGGCAATTTCTGCACCAAGACTCCAATGGCGGCGGCGGAATCATTGAATCCGGTGGCACCCAATACATGACGGCAGGAGATGCAATCCTGCACATTGAGACCCCGCCAGCCCACTTGGTTGAATCCGGTGGACTATTCCACGGAGTGCAACTGTGGATCAACCTCCCCAAAGACAAAAAAAGAATTGCACCGCAGTACCAAGACCTGCAGGGCCTTGACTCCTCGATGGTGACCAGCCCAGACGGTGGAGCGCTCGTTCGGATACTCGCCGGGCAAGTTGCCCAATTCGCCGGACCAGGTATCTCCCACACCCCTCTTGCAATCACACACGTGACCTTGGCTCCCGGCGCTGAAATAGAAATTCCATGGCGGAAAGATTTCAATGCACTGGCATACGTCTTGACGGGGGACGGAGCGGTCGGGGCGGAACTGCGCCCCTTCGGGACCGGGCAAATGGCCGTTCTCGCCGATGGCGACACGGTCAAGATACGTGCCAATCAATCCCAGGAATCACGCTCACCCAATCTTGACGTGTTTCTGATCGGCGGCGTGCCCTTGCGTGAACCAGTCTTCCAATATGGCCCATTCGTCATGAGCACCAAGGCTGAGGTTATGGAGGCTTTTGAAGACTTCCAAGCAGGTCGCTTTGGGCACATCCCGGCCGACGCCCTAACACCCCACCAAATGTAACAACAGGAAAAGCACATCCGTGCACACAAGAACGAGTTTCACTGGCTACAGGTCTTAAACCCCTATGCTTACCTGGTGTCTGTGACCCCCACTGGAATCTACGTACCGATTGTTACCCCCTTTGATGGGCAAGGGCAAATCAATGTGGAGGAGTTGCGCTCACTACTCACCTCAATGATCGAATCTGGGGTTTCTGGTTTCGTGGCGGCCGGGACCACCGGTGAAGGATACGCACTAAGTTTTGATGAACGCCGCCTCATTCTCACGACAATCGTCGACTGTGTAGACGGAGTTGTTCCAGTGTTCTGTGGAGTAGGCGGCATGAGCACTCATGAGGCGGTTGATCAAGCTCTACTGGCTAAACGCTCTGGCATCACCGGGTTGATGCTCGCTGCTCCCGCCTACTGCCTACCCACCGAATCAGAACTTGCCACCCACGTCACGAATGTGGTCAATTCTGTGGAACTCCCCACGGTTCTCTACGACTACCCGGATCGGACCGGAGCTTCATTTACCCGCGCCGTTTTGGAAAAAGTAGCCGGCAACGAATTAGTAGTCGGGATCAAAGAAGCCTCCGGTGACCTCACCCGTATTACTTGGTTAGGTGAAGACTTCAGCGATCAGCTGGCGATTGTATGCGGGACCGATCTTGGCTCTCCGGCATTCCTTGATGCCGGAGTTACCTGCTGGATCGGCGGAATGGCAAATCTTTTGCCCGCGGCCCACGTTGCAATGTTAGACGCCAACCAAAGAGAAATGGTCTTCGCGGCCATCTCACCGATTCTTCGCTTCATTGAGTTGGGCGACTACAACGCCAAAGTCAAAGCCGGCATGAATGTACTTGGCGCACATGTCGGTGCACCCCGTGCCCCACTTGAATCATTTGAAAAAAATGTGTCGGGCCTGGCGGAACTGACGTTATTGCTAGCCGATGCCGGAAAATGGGCACCCAGGTTCACGTGAGCGTCCGCACGAACACATTGATAATTGGCGGCGGAATTATCGGGGTTAGCATCGCTTCTTCGTTAGCCGACCGTGATGTGATGATCATCGACTCAGGTGAGCCACGGTTCGGTACCTCGATCGGCAATGCTGGTCATGTTGTCGTGAGTCACGCCCAACCATTTGCCGCTCCGGGCATGATTGCTATGGGTGTCAAGTCCCTGCTTCACGCTGATGGCGCCTTCGCCTTTTCAGCACACTTGCCCCTGCAGGCCACTTCCTGGATCGCAAGTTTTATGCGTAATTGCACAAGAAGGAATGTGGAAAAGTTCACGCCTGGCCTTTTGTCCCTGTTACGCACCAGCG
>Ga0115569_10004173_pt1 | contig 10470 bp, 6 predicted proteins | sample COGITO_mtgs_1205_2_FD_87295 | JGI IMG/M metagenome (GOLD analysis project Ga0115569, IMG submission 87295) | Pelagic marine microbial communities from North Sea - COGITO_mtgs_120503 | ecosystem: Environmental > Aquatic > Marine > Epipelagic | place: Germany:Helgoland, sampling site Kabeltonne...
CACAAGAGACCATACACTGAAAGCGACAGTTACTCAAATCTATTCGAATTTCCTCACACTTACCGCACACGCGAACGTCGAAAAGTACCCCTTTTATTCTCTTAAGAAGAGAATATAAACATGTCCTCCGCCTCTCTTCTCGCGAAAGGGTTCCAAGCGTCGGCGTTGTCCTCGCGAAGCATCGCGGTGCGTGATTGATTTTTTTTTTCTCTCTCGCTTTCGTTTTTTTTTATTCTTTTCCATCTTGTTCTTCTTCTCGCGGATATTTTCTGCGCCTAAATGCGCGCGAGTTTTACGCATTTGAGAGAGGTAGATGTGGTTGTGTGCGAGGTTTGGCTTCACTTTTACGCGAAGGAAGATGGGAAGGAGGAAACGCGCTCAACTCGCGCGAGTGTGCGCGTTCGCGAGTGGTCGCACTCGCGAGTGAATTTCGCACGCATATCCATTAATCTTTTTAGAGGAGCGTTCAAAGACTGACTTTTCGTGTTTCTAATCTTCATCCAACAAAACACGGGCACAGACGCGCGCGCAGCAGCAACAGAAGCAACGAGGAGGATCGACCACGTCTCGCGCTTTTGGTCGTCGTAAATCTTCGGTCGTCGTTAAAGCTTCGGAAGATGACGTCGATCTCGACGACATCGCGCAAGCTATTGAAGAACTCGCCAAGGAGAACGAGAAGCTTCGCATGAGTTTGGAGGAGGAGGAAGCGGCTGAAGAGGAGACCGTGGCTGCCGCCACGGCGGTTGCGACGGCGCCAAAGCCGGTCGCTGCTGCTGCTCCGGCAAAATCGGCCGGATCTGGCGCCGTTTCCGCGTTTGGCGTCCCGGTATTGACCGAGGATCCGAAGAGACACCGCGGCTTCAAGTTCCCGCAGTTGGAAGGCGACGGTTTCGGCGTTTGCGCGGTAGACGGCACGTTGGCGGGCCACAAAGGCCACCTGGGCCACAGATGGGATAAATTCAAAAACTTGAGACAAGCGATCGAAGACAACGAAGAAGGAGGGATTGAAGGTTTCTCCAGAGGCTACGAGAAGATGGGTTTCAACAGAAACGAGGAAACCGGAGAGATTACGTACAGAGAGTGGGCGCCGAACGCGAAATCGGCGTGCTTGTTTGGCGACTTCAACAACTGGGCCACCGACGCGAACGGAGTTTGGATGACCAAAAACGATTTTGGTGTGTTTGAAGTGACGGTACCGCCGAATGCGGACGGGTCGCCGGGTATCCCGCACGGCTCGAGAGTGAAGATTCATTTGGAAACGCAAGACGGTTCATGGGTCGACAAGATTCCGGCGTGGATCAAGTTCGCCGTGCAAGCGCCGGGGAACATTCCTTTCGATGGCATTTACTACGATCCGCCGAAAGAAGAGCAATACGAAATGAAATGGTCGAGACCGGATGCTCCGGAAGAGTTGAGAATTTACGAAGCGCACGTCGGCATGTCCTCGAGAGAGCCGAAAATCAACTCCTACATCGCCTTCGCGGATGAGGTTTTGCCGAGAATTAAAAACTTAGGGTACAACGCGGTCCAGTTAATGGCGATTCAAGAGCACGCGTACTACGCGTCTTTTGGTTACCACGTGACGAACTTTTTTGGCGTTTCCTCTCGATGCGGTACGCCAGACGAGTTGAAGTATTTGGTGGATAAAGCGCACTCCATGGGTATTTCTGTTTTGATGGATTTGGTTCACTCGCACTCTTCTTCGAACGTTACCGATGGTATCAACATGTTTGACGGCTCCGACGGACAATACTTCCACAGCGGACCGCAAGGCTACCACTGGATGTGGGATTCTCGATGCTTCAACTACGGCGAGTGGGAAGTCATGAGATTTTTGTTGTCCAACTTGCGATACTGGATGGAAGAGTTCAAATTCGACGGTTTCCGTTTCGATGGCGTCACGTCTATGATGTACAAACACCACGGTTTACAAGTTGCGTTTACGGGTAATTACGACGAATATTTTGGCATGGCCACGGATGTGGACGCCATGGTGTACTTGGCCTTGGCGAACGATATGTTGCACACTTTGTACGACGGTAAGGTCACGACCATCGCAGAAGATGTCTCCGGTATGCCCACGTTGTGCCGACCGGTGCAAGAAGGTGGTGTAGGTTTCGATTATCGCTTACAAATGGCCATCGCGGATAAGTGGGTCGAAGTCTTATCCGAATGGGGTTCGGACGAAAACTGGGAAATGGGCAACTTGGTGTTTACCATGGAGAACCGCCGATATGGCGAGAAGTGCATCTCGTACGCGGAATCGCACGATCAAGCGTTGGTCGGGGATAAAACGACGGCGTTTTGGCTTATGGACGCGGAAATGTACACGAACATGTCCACGTTATCGCCGGATTCGCCGCTCGTTACCAGAGGTATCGCTTTGCACAAGTTGATTCGTCAGTTCACCATGGGTTTGGGCGGCGAAGGCTACTTGAACTTTATGGGCAACGAGTTCGGTCACCCGGAGTGGATTGATTTTCCCAGAGGCGACCGCGTGGAAGCCTCGACCGGTGAATTCATCCCGGGTAACGGTAACTCCTACCACTTGTGCCGCAGACGCTTTGATTTACCTGAAACAGACCACTTGAGATACAAATTCTTGGAAGCGTTTGACGCGAAGATGAACCGCGTCGCTGGTTTCTTCAAATACATGGCGAGCGACCACCAATACACGAGCTTGAAAGACGACGGCGACAAGATGATTGCGTTCGAAAGAGGCGATTGCGTTTTTGTCTTCAACTGGCACCCAGTCAACTCGTACTCGGACTACCGCATCGGTTGCAAGAAAGCTGGTAAGTATAAGTTGGTGTTGAGTTCGGACAACCCCGAGTTTGGCGGTTGGGACAACTTGTCCACGCACCACGACGGCAGCTACTTCGCAGACTCTACCGCGCACAACGGTCGCCCGGCGAGTTTCCAAGCGTACATCCCGTCTAGAACGGTTGCCGTTTTTGCTTTGGAAGAAGATATCGAAAGAGTGGGGTACACGTACGGAGAAGAGTACGTTTCCAGAGTCGTCGAAGTCTCCAACGAACACGTATAAAAAAACAATAGAAACACACATACATTCACTTTCACACGAACAAACAGCGCGGCAAAAATATACTTTTATTAACAAAAGGGACTAATATTGTTGTAATACTCCATATCACTCAGATCTATTCTATCTTTTCTTCCATGCTATCCTTCGCCGCTTTTTTCTGCCAACACGCGTTTGAAATCTTCCTCACAATCCCCATATAAAACGCTCCTTTATTCTTAACCTCTTTCTTATTCTTATTCGTCGTGAACTTGCGAATTTCGTTCGCCGCTTTCTCGCACACGTCTCTCGGAAGCAAACCCAAAAACGACTTCAATCGATCGTCGAAATCGCTCTCCCTCAACGTCCCTTCGCTATTCTCGCACGCGTGCTTAATCACCACCTCCACATCATCTGGTGCAGTCAACACTTTCAATCCTTCTCTCTTCGTTTTCCCTTCCTCTTTCGTGTTCACTTCTTTCCCTTCCTCCTTTTTCGCGCGTCTCACCGACTTCGGTTCTTGATACGTCTTACGTTCGCATCTCTCCACCGTCACCGGTCTGCCTCTGAACAGAGTATCGTGCAACTTCATCGCTTTCTTCGCCGCTTTCGCGGTGGTAAAATCCACGAACGCAAACCCTTTAAACTTTTTCTGCTTCCCCGGCGTCCCTTCGCCGTCGCCTCCAGCCATTCGAATTTGCCCAACATCTCGTCCACATCCTTGTCTGTTCAAGTTCGCTTTCAACCACGGCGCGATATCCTTCGCTTTCGTATCGAACGGCATTTGACCGAAAAACAACGTGTGCATTTCCCCGTTCTTCTTGTCGTTGTTGTTTGTCTTTTTATCATCATCGTTTTTATCTCTCTTCTTCTCTTTTCGTTTCTTTCTTCTTTCATCTTCGCCGTCGGCGCCGTCGTCCTCTTCTCGCTCACGTTTCGTCTTCTTCTCCTTCTTCAATTTTTTTTCTCTCTTGTGCTTCTCCTTGGACTTTTCCGTCGCGAGCTCTTCGAACTCGTTCATTTTCTTCGTATCGCTGCTGCCTTCCTTCCGTTCTCTCGTTTACACGCAAAGGGCTGCGCGTGAAGAGATGATTTTTTGTGTCGATTCCATTCTGTTCAAGAGCTTTCGAGAGGAGAGGGAAAAAGGACCAACGCACACGCCTGACAAACGCCATCGAAAGAGAGAGAAAAAGCGAGAAAGGAGGGAAACGCACAGCTGTAACCGTAAACGATGATGCTTAAGTAATTCTTCTTTTAATTCTTCTTCTCTACCTAGTGAATTTCAACGCCGTTTTCTTTTAAACTTTCCAGAAGCGCGGAGAGCTTCCCGCCGAACCGTTTCCTCTTCGGCTGGAAACTCGCGCGTCGCCCGCTGTATTTTTCGTTCTTTTTCGACGTGCTCGATTGTAAACCTTCGAAATTGATCGCATCTAACTGGATTTTCTTCAATCGTTCGGCTAAGAGTTTCCCGATGTGTTTACACGCGCTTTTATCCGACGTCGACGCGAGTCTTTCTCTTCCCTCTGCTTTTTGTTCTGTTGGGTTGCTCTTGTTCTCATCATCAGTGCTACTACTATTACTATTATTATTTTCTTCGTCTCCTATCTTCCTCCTCGCGATCCTCGTCCTATCCTCTAACGTGGACGCCGAAGCGACGATGTGCCCGTCCGCCGGTCGAACGACTCGGCCAACCACGTGGCGGTTGCTAAAAAACACCTGCAAACGATGCGCTACTTTTCCCCCGATTGATGCGACTGCCTCGGATGATGATGACATTCTTTATACACACAGAGAAGATATAAAGTATTTTCTCAAACTCCTTCTCAAACTTCCAAAAAAGGAGTCGCTCTGACCGCGCGTTCGTTGATTATGTATATAAATGCGCCTCTACACCTGCAAACGAACAACCGAAAAGTCTCGTCCTTTCTCTCTCTTCTTTTTATCCCCTCTTGTGCTCTTTGCTCTGTCAAATGTTTTTCACGGAGGAGTTTCAAAAGCGCAGATATTTAGGGTTTTTGAATTTTGAGGCAAAAGAAGAGAATTTCTTGTTCGTTCTTCCTTCAATACATTTTGTACATATAACTGTTCGTTCTTTGCGCATCATCATCAAAGAGAACAAAACTACGCGTCGAGAAGAGAAGTGGCGCACATAAAATCACGAAAGCGGTGCGAAAAGAAATCTTTTACTACCTCGTGCGCTCGAATTCTCGCGCACATCTTGGTTTCATTGGTCGCGAGAGAGAGTGTTCGGAGGAATTGTGGGAGAGCGCGCGATCGAAATTTCTCGAGGCAAAAAAGCGGAATTGTAGCACTTTTTATAAGCCAAAAGAGAGGAGCTTTTGCCGTTGAATTTTCACATCCGGGAGTACGAGGAAGAAACCTTAGCGCGCGCTTTCGAAACCCTTCATAAAAAAAGATCTTCGACGCGCCTTGCATTCCATCGCATCCATTCGATCCCAGCTCGAGTGGTTCTGTGCTTCGCGAAAAAGCGTTTCATCGACACGAAAGTAAGCGCGCGTAAAAAGGACCGAATCGTCGTAATTACCAAAAAGGGAGTCCTTCTGACTCACTCGAGAAAAAACGGGATATTTATTGGGAGATATTTTGAGTCTCACAGTAAAGAGGAAAAGAAAAAATTTATCACAAGATGGGGGCGAATACGACGAATAAAACCACCACCAGCGCGAACGAAAACAACAACAAATATAAATCACCCACCGCTCCACCGGCGTTTAACACCAGCGCGCCAGGGCGCGAACGATTTTATAACTCGATCAAATTCGATTCGAGCGGCGACTTGCAACGAGCGAGCGAAATCGACGAACGGATGATTCGAGAGAAGTACGACCAAGACTCCGAGTTGGTGGATTTGGAGAGAGAGATTTTGACTGGTGAGGACGAAGAAAAGAAAAATGCCGCTCTTGGGTCGCTCGCAGTGAGAGGAGGTGGAGCGCAGCCGCCGTCCAGGTTGGGTAACGCCGCGGTCGGGAAGATGGTCACGAGGACGGAACAACGAGAAGCGAAAGAGATGACGGGGAATAATAATAATAATAATACTATAAACGAGAATAAAAATAACAAAAAAGATAAAGAAATGATGATGGAAGAGAGAAACAAAGAATCGAGTGGAGGTAAAGGCGGGAGCAACGATGCCACCGCCGCTGCTGCGACGGAAAAACAAGATTCAGGCTCCAACGACGACTCGAACAAACTCTCGGAGTCCAACGAGTCCAAGTTATTGCGTTCTCAGCAGCAGCGAGGCGTTAAAAATCCGAGCGGAAGTGGTGGAAGTGGTGATGGAAGCGACGATAACAACACGAAGAACAAAATCAACAACCTAAAAACCTCCGGAGACGAGAAGATGATGATCATCAAAGAAAACGGCACCAACGAAAACGCCGCAGAGATGAACGAAAACGATTTGTTGTGCGATTTTGGCGCGGAGAAACAACCCATGGTTGTCGCCTCGCCGAGAAAGAAGAGCAAGACCGCTTATTCTTCGGATCTTAATAGAAATTGTGATGGCGATACCGGCGGAAGGTACAGTGAGCTGGAAGATGGGCGTCGTCAAGAAGGAAGAAATAACAAACAAAAACAAGAAGGAGACAAAAATGCAAAATTAGTCTCTAACAACAACAGCAAAGTCAACAACAATAACAACAACTCGTCAAACGATAACTCGAACAGCTCGGGGAGACAAGGAGGTAGAAAACAAAGGAATCCAGTGCGTGCACCGAAACGAAACGATTCGAGCAGCGGTGACGATTTGATCATCCCGGACGAAGAGGAAACGAAGAACGCAAATCTGCTCTCCGAGTGTGATAATCTCTTCGTTCCACCAGTTGCACCTTTGTTTAAACCGCCAAATCACGCGGGCGCTAGTAACGCGACGATGCATAAATCGGCTTCTGGTAACATCGACGTGAACGATGGTACGAATGCTAAGACGTTTGGCGCGAACGGCAAGGCGATGAATACTATCAACACCATCGATGACTCGTTGTATGATCAGCAGTTCCAAATTGAACCGGAGCTTTTAAGCGCCAGACCTGGTTCGGATGATTCGTTTAGACTGTTTGATCCCGCAGCGACGCAAGGGAAGAGCAACGAAGGTAGCGATGAGGGCGAACAGCTCGCTTCAGGTAGAGGTAGACGCCGACGTTCCAGCGGGCGAAATACGAATAATAAAAGCAATAGCACTAGAAAAACGAGCGGTTCAGACAACTCCTCCTACGACGAAGAAGCCGACGGATCGCGAGAAAAATTGGATAACAACGCGGAAGAGAGCGACAGCGATATTGACATCTCGAACGATCTGTCGGACGAAGAGGTTTACGAAGCCGATTACGAAGATAAAGAACGTTTGATTGACGATTTAGAAGACGATTTGGGCGAGAATACGAACAACCACCGCGTCGGTCGACCTTTGATTATAGGAAGTATTGGCAGAGGCAGCGTCGGTGGAGAAATCATGCCGGGAATGCTCGTGAACGGTCGACGCGCGCAAAGAGGGCGACCGCCCAAGCACGAGAAGGTGGCGCCTTCTCGCGCGATTTCTGGGAAGAAGACAAATTTGAAAGGAGCGTCGAACACCAAGGGCAGTACAAAAAGTAATAACAAATCGTCATCATCGTTGGCGACGTTAACGACGATGCGTCCTGCTTCAAACAAATCGATACGTGGCGACAGTAAGAGTAAAATGAAAGCAACAGGCAAGATGTTTGATGATCTCGGTGAATACACCATTGCAAAGGTGGACGAAAAGAAGCGCAGCAAACAAGCGGGCGGTTCTAAATCTACCGCGAATACCAACAACAAAATGGTTGGTAAACGCAACTTGTCGAGCGCGATGGCGAGATCTGGTTCGGAAAACGCACCGAATAAGCGCGGCCGGAAGAACGTAGACAGCGATACGAAGTCGCTGTCGTCCAGTGGCTTATCGGAAGGATTCCAAACGAGCGCTTTGGGTCACGCGATTGGCGGTACAAATACGAAATCAACCGGAACCACCGCCGCGCGTGGTCGTGAACCGAACCCTCAAGGCGGTCCTCGACGTTCGAAACATCACAACCCGTGGGGATTAGACGAAGCTCAGGCTTTGATTGAAGGCGTCTCCAGATGCGGCGGCGGTAAATGGGCCGATATTAAAAAGCTTGGGTTTCCGGAAATTGTACATCGCACCGCGGTTGATTTGAAGGATAAGTGGCGCAACTTGCTTCGAATTGCAACGTTACCGACGCCGTCTGGCCGAGAAACCGCTGGTAAGTCCGGCGGCGACAAGAAACGAGAAATCCCGAGAGCTATGTTGGACCGAGTTCGAGAACTCGCCATGCTCCACGCGAAGAATAAAGAGCGCGAGTTGGCGGCAAAAGCGGCGCAGGCGCAACAGCGATCATGAAAAGGTTGAGATATCTTTTACGTGACGTTTGTATTTGACAATTATTAAGCTTTGTACCTAGGTACCACTGTTGTGTGTATTAATAAATCTATTTATCTATTCATAATAAAAACATAATCAACACCAAACGACGATTTTTGATTTTTTTTACTTCGCGAACTCCTTCTTCAAACGCTCAATCGCAGTTTCCAAGTTGTCTCTGTGGCAAAACGCGGACATGCGGACGAAACCATCCCCGGTTGGCCCAAAACCAGCGCCCGGTGTGGTGACGATATCCGTCTTGGTCAAAATTTCCGTGAAGACTTCCCACGAGTCTCTTCCGTCAAAGTCGACCCACACGTACGGCGCATCGACGGCTCCATACACTTTAAAACCCAACTCTTCGAACGTCTTCTTCAACATTTTCGCATTTTCCTTGTAGAAACCGACCGTTTCTTGCATAGACTTCCACCCTTCGTCGGACAACGCCGCCAAGCCGCCGCCTTGCGCGACGTTGGAGGCACCGTTGAAGGCCGTGCACATGCACCTGTTCCAGTCGAATCTGACTGAAGAACCGTCCGCAAACTTCAACGCTTCCGGAACGACCGTCCAGCCTAATCGCAAACCCGTGAATCCGGCGTACTTGGAGAACGAGCAACTCTCGATGCAACACGTCTCCGAGCCTTCAATTTCGTAAATCGTCTTTGGACAATCCGGATTTTCGATGTAAAACGCATACGCCGCATCGTAAATGACAATTTGACCGTTCTTGTTCGCGAAATCGACCAACTCTTTGCATTGCGCTCTAGTCGCCGCCGCCCCAGTCGGGTTATTTGGCGAGCAAAAGAAGATGATGTCCGCGTCCTTCGCAGCTTCCAAGTTTGGAAAAAAGTCGTTGCCCGGCACGCACTCCATGTAGACGATGTTTTCGTATCGTTTCGTTTTTTCGTCGTAGCCCGTGCAGTGCCCGTTGATGACAGACGAATCCACGTACGCTGGATACGCCGGATCTTGCACCGCAACTTTTCTCCCCGGACCAAACATTTGTTGCATTCTCGAAATGTCGCACTTCGACCCGTCCGAAACGAAAATCTCACTCGCGTTTATCTTCGTCTTCTCGCTGTAAAAGCGCTTCACGATGAGGTCTCTCAGAGGTTGTTGTCCAGCCTCGGAGCCGTAACCGCCGGTCTTTTCGTACCCGGCGACCGTACCTAACGCCAAAGCCGCGTTGGCCATGCCCGACACGATCGGCGCTGGGATTGGTTCCTGTTAATGAGAGAGAGAGAGAGAGAGAGAGATGTGAGTTTTTCGCAACAACATCGAACACACACACGAGAGACACACGACACGTAATCAAAAATCAATCGGATAAAATTAAATCAAAGAACGCAAAGAAGACAAAACAGAAACGTACGGTCGTATCCCCGATCCCTAAACTAATAATCTTCGCGTCCGGGTTTTTCTCCAAGTGCGCGTTGCGGATCCGCGCGATTTCCGGGAACAAATATCCCGCGCGAAGTTGCGCCATGTTTGGATTTCGGGAAACGTTCGACATCGCGGCGATTTTGACGTTGATTTTATCGCGTCGTTTCGGTTGTTCCTTCGTGAGGTGCTTCGAGGAAGACGAGGAAAGCTGTTTGCCCAAAAGAGACGAGGTGCTGGTTGTCATCGAAAGCATGATTGGAGGATTCAAACTTGTGTGTGTGTGATGTAAAAACGCGGGCGTGTTGCTCGAGTTTGATGAGCGAGGAAAAAAAAGTGGCGTGTGTGTCTCGTTCTGCGCTTTTCTCCGCCGTCAAACCTTTTCGTAGGTTTTTTTTAAAACCTGCTTTTTTTTACCCAAATGGAGGTGGTTGAAAATACACCAAAAAAACAACAGCTTTTCGAGCGCTCAATGCGTGCGTAACTTCTCCATCGAGATGAAACGAGAACTGAAAATGAACACACAGAACACTCGTAGCGGTATGTATCTTTGCGTGCATTTTCAGCGATATTTATTCGCAAACGTGGAAGATATGGGCACAAAACGAGAGCGTTTTTCGCAAAAAAGAGAGGTTGTACAAAAAAAAGG
>Ga0115569_10004178_pt1 | contig 10460 bp, 10 predicted proteins | sample COGITO_mtgs_1205_2_FD_87295 | JGI IMG/M metagenome (GOLD analysis project Ga0115569, IMG submission 87295) | Pelagic marine microbial communities from North Sea - COGITO_mtgs_120503 | ecosystem: Environmental > Aquatic > Marine > Epipelagic | place: Germany:Helgoland, sampling site Kabeltonne...
ATAAGGCTGAAATGCAAAAAATAAAGATTTTTACCAAAATCATAGAACACCTAGCATATATAAGGCTAAAAAGAATGACAAGACTCCTACACCCATCCAAATGTACATTTCTTTATAATTTTTAAACTTATATGAATTTATCGCAAGAAAGCAGCAAAAAATAGGGGCCACTACCAAAACCCCATAACCAACCAAAATAGCTAGAGGAATAAATGCTAATAAAAGAAAAATTTGTAAAAATGTTCTATTCATAGTGTTATAAAGCTAACATTTATAATGATATTGTCAATTTAGAATATCTACTACTTCAGTTTCTTGATTCATTATTGATATTTCTGTTTGTATTTCTAGAATCGATTGATTGAGTTGTTTTTTATAATTATTTAAAGCCTGGACAGAGTCATCCAAAAGCATTAATTGAGTTTCTAATGATTTCAGCTTAATTTTCATGCTTTTTAATTCTGATAGTGATGCACTATTTTCATCAATAAAAGAGGCATTAGCATCTATATTTTTTTTATACTCTAATAGCAATTGATTTATATCTTCGATTGATTTTTCAAGATCATTATTAGAAGCGGTGAGCTTTGAAATATTTACTTTATTTCTTTTATTACTTAAATCCCATAGCTTCCTTATTTCTTTGTCTAAAAATTGTATTGAAGAAGATATATCAGTAAGTGAATCATTATTAATTTCATCAGCAATGTTCATTTGTTCTTCAATAATAGCGAGTCTATCTTCTGAGGATATAATTTTTGAACCAATGGACTTAGAAATATAATTTTGCCAAATAGCTAAACTTAATATACTCATAAACAATAGAACGTATAAAAAGCCTCTAAATAGGCCTCCAGAATTATTTTTCTTTAAATATGCTGGAGATGTTTTGTCTGGTCTGATATCTTTATTCATTAAGAGTAATATTAAAAATTAACATACAATATATTTTACAATAACTAAAAAGAGTATATATGAATTTAGATTTTTCAGATGATCAAAAGTTTCTTCAAAACGAGGCTAGAAAATTTCTTGAAAAAGAAGAAAGTATTAAAAGAAGTAGAGAAATCTTAGATCAATCCAGTTCTCTAGATACTGACCTTTGGCAAAAAATAGTTGCATTGGGTTGGACAGGTATTAGAATTCCTGAGAATTTTGATGGGCTTGGACTTGGTCATCTAGAATTATGTGTAATTGCAGAGGAATTAGGTAGATTTCTGGCTCCTGTACCATTTTCATCTTCTGTATATTTGTTTACAGAAGCAGTCATAAAATATGGAAGTGAAGAACTTAAAAAAGATATCTTACCAAAGCTTGTCAGCGGAGAAATAGTTGGCACACTTGCGGTTGCAGAAGATTTTATGGCTCCATCTTCCTCTAATATTAAGACTGAGGTTTTAAATAATAAAATTAGTGGTAAAAAAATTGCAGTACCTGATGCAGGCATTGCAACTCATTCAATTGTTGTCTGTAAATCGTCTAATGGAATTGATTTGAGGCTAATAGATCATAAAGACAAAAGTTTAAATATTTTGAAGCAAGATACTGTAGATGGAAGTAGAGGTCACTTCTGTATTGAGTTAGAGAATACTCCGAGTATTTTAGTTGGTGATGAGGGTAATGGTTGGGATTTGTATGAGTCAATAATTAATCAAGCAGCTGTGTTGTTTAGTTTTGAACAAGTGGGAGGATCTCAAGCAACACTTGATATGGCTGTAAACTATGCAAAAGAGAGGTATGCATTTGGAAAACCAATTGGTTCTTTTCAAGGAGTTAAACATAAGTTAGCAGATATGTATGTTGCAATAACTTTAGCTAAATCAAATTCATATTATGCTGCTTGGGCTTTATCTTCTGAATCTTCAGATCTTCCTGTTGCCGCTGCAACTGCTAGAGTGAGTGCAACAAAAGCATTTCAATTATGCTCAAAAGAAAACATACAGACTCATGGTGGTAATGGTTTTACTTGGGAGTATGACTGTCATCTTTTCTATAAAAGATCTAAATTACTTTCATTAAATATTGGCTCACTTTCAAACTGGAAAGAAAAGCTTGTTTCAAATTTAGAAAAATCAAACATTAACTAGAGGAAAGAATGGACTTTAAAGACAATCAAGAACAAGCAAATTTTAGAAAAAAATGTCGAGAATGGTTAGAAAAAAATGCAAAACCTAAGACAGGTGTGGAGAAAAATGAATTTGCAAATATAAACTACCTTCAGGCTGCTAAAGACTGGCAGAAAAAAAAATATGATGCTGGTTGGGCTATGCTGCACTGGCCAAAAGAATATGGAGGAATTGCTGCTTCTGCAATAGAGAGAATTATATGGTCCGAAGAGGAATCTAAATTTGATGTTCCAAGAGGAATATTTGAAATTGGATTAGGAATGTGTGGTCCTGTGATGATGGAATATGCTTCAGAAAATCAAAAAGCAAGATATTTACCGCCAATGGCTGAAGGAAAGGAGATATGGTGTCAATTATTCTCTGAACCATCAGCTGGATCTGATGTAGCAGGATTAAGAAGTAAGGCTGTTCAAGATGGAAATAATTGGATTATAAACGGTCAAAAAGTATGGACTTCTGGAGCACATTTTTCTGATTATGGTATTTTAGTCGTTAGGCATGATGCTAGTCTTGAAAAACATAAAGGCATGACTTTCTTTTTTATAGATATGAAATCTCCTGGCATAGAAGTTAAACCAATAAAGCAAATAACTGGTGGCTCTAGTTTTAATGAAGTTTATTTCAATGATGTTGTAGTTCCAGATTCGCAAAGATTAGGTGAAATAGGTGATGGATGGAAAGTTGCTATTACTACTCTTATGAATGAAAGACTTGCTGTTGGTGATGCTAATGGTGCTGATGTTGAAGATGCTTTTAGGTGGGCTAAAAGTCAGGATGATTTAGGTGAGCCTTTAATAAATAATAAATCTGTAAGATCTTCTATAGCAGACTGGTATTGTGAAGCTAATGGATTGAAGAATACTAAGCTAAGGACAATGTCCGCACTGTCAAAAGGAGAAACTCCTGGACCAGAGGCCTCAATTACAAAAATAGTTAGTGCAAATAAACTTCAGGACATTGGTAATTTTGGAATGGATTCACTGGATATGTCAGGTATGCTTAAAACTGATGATCCAGAAATTCAAAGCTTTCAAAATGCTTGGTTAGGGGCTCCTGGCTTAAGAATTGCTGGAGGAACTGATGAAATCCTGAAAAATATTATTGCTGAAAGAGTTCTTGGCTTACCTCAAGATGCTAGAGCAGATAAAGGCATGCCTTATAAAGACATACCAACTGGTAAAGCTTAAGACTTTAATTGAGGAAACAAAATAACATCTCTAATTGATGTTTTATTTGTAATTAGCATAACCAACCTATCTATACCAATGCCTACTCCTACAGCAGGCGGCATACCATGCTCTAATGCTGTTACATAATCTTCATCGAATGACATAGCTTCTTTGTCTCCAGTATCCTTAGCCTTAACTTGGTCTCTAAATCTTTCTGCCTGGTCATCAGGATCGTTTAATTCACAAAACCCATTAGCAATTTCTTTACCGCCAATAAATAACTCAAACCTATCTGCTATATCTGGATTATCATTATTTCTTCTAGATAAAGGTGATACCTCAACTGGGTAGCCAATAACAAATGTTGGTTGAATTAATTTTTCTTCGACGCTTGATTCAAATAACTCAAGCAGCTCTTTGCCACCCATTTTCTTTAAATCATCTTTATTTGATGAAGGGTTATACTCTAAAACTAAATCTAATAAAGAAGCTTTTTTAAAGTTTGATAAATCTAACTCATCTTCTCCCCAGGTGATAGCCAAGGATTGATTAATTTCTTCACATGATTTTTTAATCATATTTTCAGTAAATTCAATTGTATTATCAAGAGTTGTATATGCTTCATAGTATTCGAGCATAGTAAATTCAGGATTGTGTTTAGTAGAAAGACCTTCATTTCTAAAACTTCTATTTATTTCAAAAACTCTTTCAAAGCCACCAACTAAAAGTCTTTTGAGGTAGAGCTCTGGAGCAATTCTTAAAAAAAGCTCTCTATCTAATGCGTTATGATGAGTTACAAAAGGTCTTGCTACAGCTCCTCCAGGAATTGGATGCATCATGGGTGTTTCTACTTCTACAAAATTTCTTTGTTTTAAAGAATCTCTTACAGATTCGATTACTTTTGTCCTATTTAAAAATACTTCTTTTTGCTCTTCATTACTCATTAAGTCTAAATATCTTTGCCTATATCTTGTTTCTATATCAGATAATCCTTTGAACTTGTCAGGCATTGGTCGAATGGATTTTGTAATTAAAATTACCTCATCAGCTTCTATGGTTAATTCATCGGTCTTAGTTTTAAATAATTTTCCTTTTACACCAATAATATCTCCAAGATCCCATGTCTTGAAATCTTCATACAAATCAATATCGATGGTATTTTTACTAACATATATCTGAATGTCTCCACTAGAATCTCTAACAGTAGCAAAGCTAGCATTGCCCATCACCCTCATAAGAACGACTCTTCCTGCAACAGAAATACCTGTAATATTCTTTTTTTCTAATTCTTCTTTAGAAAAAGAATCATTTTCTTCATGTAGAGATTTTGCGTAATGATCTTTTAAGAAATCATTAACATAGGCTTTATTTTTATCTCTAAGAATTTGAAGTTTTTTTCTTCTTTCTTCAATAATTCCTTCTTCGCCACCAATATTTTCTTCAGACATCTAAACTCCTGCTTTTAGACTAGTTTTCATAAATTCATCAAGATCACCATTTAGAACAGCGGCTGTATTTCCGGTCTCATAACCAGTTCTTAAGTCTTTTATTCTAGATTGATCTAAAACATATGACCTAATTTGACTGCCCCACCCTATATCTGATTTACTTTCTTCAAGTTCTTGTCTTTCTTCATTCTGTTTCTGTAATTCTAACTCGTATAATTTAGATTTTAATTGTTTAAGTGCATTTTCTTTATTTTTATGTTGAGATCTATCGCTCTGACACTGAGCAACAACACCAGTTGGAGTATGAGTAAGTCTTACTGCTGAATCAGTCTTATTCACATGCTGTCCCCCTGCACCAGAAGCTCTGTAAGTATCGACTCTTATGTCAGCATTGTTTATATTAATTTCAATAGAATCATCAACTTCTGGTGAAATAAAGACTGAGGCAAATGAGGTATGCCTTCTGCTTCCTGAATCAAAAGGTGATTTTCTAACCAGTCTATGAATGCCTGTTTCTGTTCTAAGCCATCCATAGGAGTATTCTCCACTAACATGAAGAGTTGCAGATTTAATACCAGCTACCTCACCGTGTGATATTTCAGTGAGATCTATTTCAAATCCTCTACTTTCAGACCATTTTGAGTACATCCTTAAAAGCATTTCTGCCCAATCCTGAGCTTCAGTTCCACCAGATCCAGATTGAATCTCTATATAGGCAGATGCAGGATCCATTTTATTAGTGAACATTTTACTAAATTCAAGCTCAGATACTGACTTTTCCATCTCATAAAAGCTTTCAATAATTTCTTTTATAGATGCCTCATCTCCTTCTTCTTCTGCTATATCTATAAACATCAATCCATCTGAAACTTTTTCTTCAGCGGATTTAAAAGATGCTAATGATTTTTCTAATACAGTTTTTTCTTTACTAATTTTTTGTGATAACTCCAAATCTGACCAAACCTCTTCCTTAGTGAGATCTTCTTCAATTTGTTTTAGGCGATTTTCTTTTGATGAAACATCGAAAACCCCTTCTCTAATTTCATCTAAACGAAGCTTTAGGTCATTGAGACCGGATTTTAATTCGCCTGAATCCATATTAAGAGTTATTTTTTATAATGAAATCAAAAATTAAATCTTTTGATGCTGGGAAGTTATAGGCTCTTTCTTCATTATCAAATATTACGGAAAGACTATTAGGTATGTCTTCTAATGTTAAATTAGCATTTTTTATTACTTCAGGGAATTTAGCTGGATGAGCTGTTGATAAAATAATAGTTTTACCTTGAATGTCTGGTGATATTCTTTCAACTGCCTCAGATGCTACCGCTGTATGAGGATCAATAAGATAATTAAACTTTTTAAAGGTGTGCTTCATTGCCCCTATTGTTGAAATATCATCAACACAGTAACTTAAAAAGATATCTTTAGATTTGTTCCACATATTTTCTTCAAGCTTAATTGGTGATACTGGAAAATTTTTATAGAAATCTGCGCACAGATTTGAATCTCTTTCTGCATAAAAGTCATAAACTAATCTCTCAAAATTACTAGCAATGCTTATGTCCATACTTGGCGAAATGGTTTCGCGAACTTTTGTTTTTGAATAATCATTATCAGAAAAAAATCTATGCAAAATATTATTTTCATTTACCGCTACTAAAATTTTATTTAATGGCATTCCCATTTTATGAGCAGAATAACAAGCAAATACGTTACCAAAATTTCCTGTGGGAACAGAGAAATTTAAAGGCTCATTATAATTTGTAATTTTCAAGGAAGCATAAAAATAATAACAAATCTGGCCTATTATTCTTACCCAATTGATAGAATTTACAGCCAATAAAAATTGATCGTCTTTTAAAAAACTTCTTTCACTAAATGCTTCTTTTACAATTGCCTGACAATCATCAAATGAACCATTGACTCTTAGTGTAAAAACATTCGGACTATCGACTGTAGTCATTTGTCTTCGCTGCACCTCAGACATATTGCCATCGGGCAGTAATATGAAGCTTTTGATAGAATCAAATCTTTTACATGCATCTATTGCGGCAGAGCCAGTGTCTCCTGAAGTGGCACCAAGAACTACTGCAGTTTTATTTTGTCTTTTAAGAGACTGATGAAAAAAAGCTGCTGCCAACTGAAGGCCAAAATCTTTAAATGCAGCTGTTGGACCATGAAAAAGTTCTAAAACATATTTTGAATCATCTAATTGATGAATTTCGGCAAGGTTATCTTTTCCAAAGTCATGCCATGTTTTATCTAATATATTTAAAACTTCATCATCTGAAAAGGATGATTTTGTAAAAAGTGGAACAATATATTTTGCAATATCTAAGAATGAGTTTAATGATTTTAAATGCTCTAAATCAACTTGTGGCCAGTTATCTGGCATGAATAATCCACCATCATTAGCCAAACCTTGCATAAGAACTTCTTCGAAAGTACGTCCAGAATCATTACCTCTTGTACTGTGAAATAGCATATTTATTCAGCTTCGATTCTTATAGATCTTATTGCTTTTACAGAATCTAAATTTAAAAGCTCTTTACTTAATAAAGAGTGATCCGCTTCTTTAAAGGGATCAGTTATTAAAATAATAGGAACACTTTCACCATTCAGCTCTTCTTTTTGCACAATTGATTCAATACCTACTCCTCTTGATGCAAGAAGAGATGTTATGGAAGCCATAACTCCTGGAATATCTAATGCCTCAATATAAAAATAATATTGAAAAATGAGTTCAGAAAAATCTGACATAGGTGGATTTATTTTATTAAGTACTTCAGAACTACCCATATCTACTGAAGAGTATAGATGAACTAAATCTGATATAAGGCCTGATGCTGTTGATTCCTGGCCTGCTCCTGACCCTGCTATATGTATTTTTCCTATCAGATCAGTATCAATTTCCATACCATTTCTTACACCTTTTAAGTTAGCTAAATGAGAATTAAGATTTATCAATGCTGGATGAGCTCTTATCTCAACTCTACCATTATCTATTTTTGCCACTGCAAGATGTTTTACTGTATATCCCATATCCATAGCATAGTGAAAATCACTCTTATCTATATTAGTAATGCCTTCAATATGAAAATCTAATGGAGGCAATGAGGTTCCAAAAGCCAAAGAAGACAAAATGCCAATTTTATGAGCTGCATCCATTCCTTCTATATCAAAAGTAGGATCAGGTTCTGCATAGCCCTCTTCTTGAGCAAGCTTTAATGTTGAGTCAAAATCCCCACCCTCTTCCATGTTTGAAAGAATAAAATTAGAGGTTCCGTTTAACATTCCAGAAATCTTAGAAACTTTATTTGCAGCTAGTTCCTCTTTTAATAATTTAATTATTGGTGTTCCTGCGCATACTGATGATTCATATAACACTCTTACTCCATGATCTCTAGCAGACTGAAAAATCTCATCTCCATGATGGTAGATAACTGCTTTGTTAGCAGTAACAACATGTTTTTTATTCTTTATTGCCTTTAAAATAAGCTCTCTTGCAACCTCAACACCACCTATAAGCTCAACAACAGCATCGATATCATGATCTAATACTGCAAAAATATCTCTTTCTATTAAAGTTTTACCAGGATCGCATTTAGGGTTATCTCTTCTTGCTCCTATAACTTCAATTGAAAAATTAGCACCAGAGTTTAATTTAATAGCTTCAGCATTTTCATTAGCAGCTCTAAATAAGCCTGTAGCAACATTTCCCCACCCACAAATACCAACTTTAAGAATTTTCATTATATTTCCATAGATAAAAAGTTTTTAATACCTCGAATTGCTTGTCTTGTTCTATGCTCATTTTCAATTAAAGAAAATCTTACATATTCATCTCCATCCATACCAAAACCTGCGCCTGGAGATACGGCAACTTGAGCATGTTCAATAAGTAATTTACTGAATTCAAGAGAACCAAGCTTTAAATACTTCTCAGGAATCTTTGCCCAAACAAACATTGTAGCAAGTGGTTTTTTAACATCCCAGCCAATTCTATTCAAACCATCACATAATTCATTTCTTCTGCTTTCATACATAGAGCTTATTAATGCAACTTCATTATCGCAATCATTGATTGCTTTTATTGCTGCAACTTGAATAGGGGTAAATGTTCCATAATCTAAATAAGACTTTATTTTGGTTAAAGCTTGAACTAATTCTGAATTACCACAACAAAATCCAACTCGCCAACCCGGCATATTATATGATTTAGATAATGTAAAAAACTCAACAGCTATATCTTTAGCTCCCTCTACTTCCAAGATAGATGGTGCTTTGTAACCATCAAAAGCTATATCTGCATAGGCAAGATCATGAATAATCCAAATGTCATACTTTTTACCAATCTCAACAATTTTTTTAAAAAAATCTATTGTTACTGACTGGGTTGTAGGATTAGATGGAAAATTAATTATGATCATCTTTGGTTTTTTTGATGCATTAAGAATAGATTCTTCAATATCAGACAAGAATTCATCTGCATCATCTTTAAGGGTAACAGATTGAAGGTTTGCGCCGGCAATAACTACACCATAAGAATGAATTGGATAAGTTGGAGATTGAACTAATACCGTGTCATCTATAGAAAGTGTAGCCAGGGATAGATGTGCTATTCCTTCTTTAGATCCCATGCAAGTTACTATTTCTTTTTCTTGATCTAGTTCAACATTATATTTTCTTGAGTACCAGTCTTTGATAGCCTGTCGTAACTTTGGAAGACCAGCCGACTGGGAATATCTATGAGTTGATGGATTTTTAACTGTTTCAATTAATTTATCAACTATTGGTGAAGGTGTCGCTTGGTCCGGATTTCCCATTCCAAAGTCAATAATGTCTTCACCACGAATTCTTGCTTCATATTTTAATGAATTGATTTGTGCAAAAATATAAGGTGGTAATTTTTTAGCATTTGTAAAATCTTGATCAGGCATATTTTTATGATTTTAATTTTAATAAAAGCTCTTCAGGCTCAACATATCCTGGAAACATAACTCCATCCATGGAAAAAATTGCAGGAGTACCATTAACACCTAATTTTTGACCAATAATATACTGCTTAGAAACTGGCTGTGAGTCACAGAATGATAAATCTAGATTTTTATTATTTTTTAGTTTAGAAATACTATCTTTTGGATTTTCAGAACACCATGCTCCAACCATCTTGGTAAAAGCTGATGTTCCCATGCCGGACCTTGGAAATGCAGCATAATGAATCGATATACCTAACTCATTGTATTCTTCAATTTGGTTATGTAGCTTTCTACAATAGCCACAATCAACATCAGTAAAAACAATTACAGAAAATTTCTCATTATCTGATTTAAATGAAATTAATTCATTTGAGGGAATGTCATTAAGAATGGACTTTCTTTTTTCTGAAATACTGTCTTCAGTAATATTAGAAATTGAATTATTATTTATTTTATAGATATCACCATAAATAAAGAACGAGCCGTCTTTTGTAACATATATAGGCTGAAGATCTCCGTAATACACTGCAAACATATCCTTAATAGGAGTAGGCTCAATTGATTCAATCTTTGTTCCATCAGGTAATATATTTTTAATGCTATCTTTTATTAGCTCTTCTGATGAAGGTAAAGAAGCTGAAAATATAAAAATAAATGAAATAAATAAGTTTTTCACTTTAACCTCTAGGGTGGTGTTTTTTAAGGATTTCGCCTAATCGTTGTTTTGCAATGTGA
>Ga0115569_10004183_pt1 | contig 10450 bp, 10 predicted proteins | sample COGITO_mtgs_1205_2_FD_87295 | JGI IMG/M metagenome (GOLD analysis project Ga0115569, IMG submission 87295) | Pelagic marine microbial communities from North Sea - COGITO_mtgs_120503 | ecosystem: Environmental > Aquatic > Marine > Epipelagic | place: Germany:Helgoland, sampling site Kabeltonne...
GTTTTGGTCGCCGCCGGAGGCGAACGCGTTCGCCGATATTGCCGCTCTGTGTTCGTAGTATCAAAGCGATAGTTCCCCGTTAGTGATGTGCTTCGGGAAATGCGTTTATATTCTCGCGGCGAAAGAGAGGAGAGAAAAAGTAAAAAGGAAACGAGAAAGAATGCTGCGAAAGAAACACTCACGCGTTGTCGCGACCGAAGTGCGCGTGCATTTTACGAGCGTATCTATGAAAGAGGTGTGGTGGTAACAGAATGGCGTTTTGAGAAATTTGTTTTGACTTTTTGTAAATTTTGACTGCGCAGCTGCTCATTTTGTCTCTCATTCAGAAGTTCAAGCGTTCGCACGAGTGTTCTCGAGTGGAAAAGTTGTTCTCGACGAAGCATCCGAGGAAGAACGCGTTTTTATCCATCTCGAAATCGAGGGTCGGTTTGTAGACCTCAATTCTAACATCTCGCTGCTCTGACGTGAACACTTTAAACAGCGCAGACATGTTTGCATTCCTCTTTCTCTTCTTCTTTCGAATGCTCGTATTTTTTGACGACTCGTCTCGATATTTTTTTTGTATCTAAAAAATACTTCACAAAAGGAACAAACACATCACAGCAACATTCATTCATCAACAGCGACATCATCCACGATGTCTTCTCAAAGCAAATCGCTCAATGCGATGACACTTCTCGTCCTCGCGACGGCGATGTTGTTTTCGGTCGGTTTTTTAAAAGGAGTTGAAGGAAGAAAACTTCTCCAAGAAGAAGAAACGTTCCCAAGCGAAGATATTCTCGAAGAGCAAGATCTGATAGGAGGAGAGTACGCGATGGCAATGGCACCAGCGCCGGCACCAGCACCTACAATGATGACGATGGAGGAAGAATCGATCGTTGTTGAAGGAGAAGGAGAGGTTCCAGCGAAGCGCCGTCGATCGCTTTTGCAAGAACTCGGGAACGGTCCAGTTCCGAGTGGTGAGGAAATTCTTGGAGAAATCTATGACATCTACGACGAGATGTTCGCGCCGGCGCCGGCGCCGGCGACGACGACGGAAGAAGAGGAGATTTTACCACCGGTGAGGAGAAAGTTGCTCCAGATGATGGAGGGTATGATGCCGGATATGACTGGGATGCCGGATCCGTTACCTTCAACCGGCGACGGCGCCATGGACGAAGGCGAGGCGCCTTCGCCGGCGCCGACTGCCACGACCGACGAAGAGATTCTCGACGAAGAAGTTATTCCGCCGGTAAGAAAGTTGCTTCAAGAAGAAGGTGACGTCATAATGGACGAAGTTATCGCAGTTCCGCCGACAGAAGCACCTATCGCCGAAGCACCCGCGCCGGCTCCAATTGAAGACATCGGGATGATCGTCGAAGAGACTCCCGGTCGAAAGCTCCTCCAAGAAGAACTCGAACCGCAACCAGTAATAAACGGAGAAGAAGAACAAGAAGTACCGCCAACGACGGAAGAAGAAGAGGCTACCGCCGAAGCACCGTCCCCAATCATCGGTACTTTTGAAATAACAACAATCACCGGCACCATCACTGCCGCGGAAGATTATGACCCAGACATGACGGGGCCAAACTAAAAGCGGCGAGAGCAAGACGGTGAGACGGAAAGAATCTCAAAGAAAGAAAAACGAGAGACAAATGTACAAGTGTACACGTGCACGCTTTGCAATTACGACGAATTAAACTTTTAACAAGTTTAAAAGAGAGAGAGAGAGAGAAAGAGAGAGAGATGTGCGTCTCGCGTAAAATGTTGTGAACTCAAACTCCTTCCCTCTTAATACTCCACTATAAAACTCAATCCCCCCATTTCTACAAAGAGCATGAACGGGGAACTCGCGTTCGCGTACGTCGGCGAATATTCCAAGCAAAACCCAAACGTACCTCACGGACACGGGTCTGTTCTGTACCACGACCAAGGTGGGCTGTATCAAGGTCAATTTCGAGAAGGAAAACGACACGGACAAGGGGAGTTGATTTTAGGGGATTCCCCTTTCGAGGAAAACGCAAAAACGTCCTGCGCGAAGTTTAAAGGCGAATGGAAGGACGATTTGTTCGATGGAAATGAGAATGAATTCTCCAACGGACAGGGGTTGAAGCTAACGGGAACGTGGAAAAGAGGAGAGATTCAGTTCGGGGTGGAAATCGACGAAGAGGATGGTAATGTGGTCGTGTACCACGGCAGTTACAGAGAGAAGAAAAGGGAAGGGAAACTGTGCTACGAACGCGCGCGGGACGGCGGCGAAATTTTCGGAGGGTTTAAAGAAGGAAAGATGCACGGCTGTTGCGTGTACGTGTATCCAATGAGTAGCAGCACTAGGAGTAAATCGAATAATTTAGCGAAAGAAAGTGTGTTAGAGTATTGGGACGAATCGAATCGACCGGCGTTGCGTGGGATTTTCGTCGAAGGAAGGTTGCTGAAGGATACGGCGGAGTATTTCGAGAAAGGCTTGAGCAGAGAGAGTGTGAAAGAATACATAGAGAACACGCCGGTAAAATCAGCTATTCGAGGATGCGTATTTGAGGATGATAAGAGAGATCCGAGGGAGCGGGATATAGTGGAGATGGTGAAGGGTAAGTTGGTGGCGAGGAAAGACGTGAGATGGAGCGGTAAAGACACAAAGTCGGTAGAGTTTGTGGCGTTAGTGACGGGTACTCTCGTTCGACACGATAAAGGTGCGAGTAAAGTGAGGTGGTTTCCAGAGCAAAGAATCACTGTTTTGGACGATTTAACTTCCTCAGATGAAGATGACGATGACGATGACGATGGCAACGGTCGAGGGAAAAAGAAGGGAAGGAAGACGAACGACGGGGGAAATGTCGCCATCGGAGGCTACTTTTTTGAATACGATGGGAAGTTAGAACACTCGTTGGGGTGCGAGGCAACTATCGTGCGGAATGCAAGAGACGCAAACGTTAAACGCCGCACGTATTTTAGCCCGTATCTAGGTAAATGCATAGCGCTCGTCCCTACTCGGCACATCAAGAAAGGCGAGGATATCAAGGTTCTTCCCGATTATGCCGCCGGCCATCGCCTTGGACCGAAACGGTATCGTTCTCTAGTCACACGTGAAGAAGAAAAAGAAGGGTGATACCAGTATGTATAGTAAAAATAATAACTACTACCTGGTAGGTACCTAGTACCAGTATCTAATACATATACAAGAATGCTAAAGCAATCGTCGTCGAACAACCGTTCCGGATCGAGACGCGTGTCCGACTTCGTTCACCGCCGCTACGTACCAACACTTCTCAAACACTCTAATTCTATCGCCAAATCCTCTCTGTTCCATGATCCACTTGACGTACGGAAACGAAATCTGGTCTCTTCCGAATGGTGAGCGCAAGATTTCGTGCGCCCACCTGGCGCTTAACTCGAACCCAATCGCATTCGTCCTTCGAATGAACAACCCCGTATCCGGCAATCCTTTCCCTTGGAACCCTTCCTCTTTATACCTTTTCACGGTTTGACTCAACCATCGGCTTCGATCCGAATCGTACGTCTCGTTTACGCTCAACGCTCCGTGAAACATCTTCGTCAACTTATCCGCCTCCGCAAACACATCCTCCCTGACATGATTCTCACTCACCGCCACGTCAAACTCGTACGGCCTTTCGTGTCTCTTCACCCTGGTAATCTTCGGGTGCGTGTTCGCTCTCAACAAGACATCAACCACCGCCGTCGCGTCTTCGCTCAACTCTAGCTTTGAATCAACCCACACGGTCACTTTACTCTCCGGAAAATGAAATGGCAACAACGCTTTCACTAATCTCGCTTTCATTCGACTGTCCGGGAACCCCGGGTGTGAATACTCGACCACGTTCCAAGCGTCGAAACACCCGCTCTGGTACCCAAACTTTTCAATCGTCGGCTTATCCACAAACGCCACAAAACACACGTCATCTTGCTTATACCGAGTCGGATCCGCACCAATCGGTCTGTGCAACGTATCCTGCGCGCCAAACGACGCAGTCACGACCACAATCTGGCAATACCGAAACCTTGCCAACTGTTCGTCGATGAACCCGTCGCGCCCGCTAAACAAAATCGAAATCGCTTTCCGGCCTACCGCTTTATCCGTATCATCGAACGCGCCGAAATCTTTCCCCTCGTACGCGTACTGCTCCAACTCCTTCAACTTCCCAACCGGAGGAAGCGAGACTAACACCTCCTCAAACTTCACCTTCTTTATCGCCCTTCCTTCCTCGTCTCTCCGTCTCTGGTAATGAAATCGAGACGACACTTGCATCTGCTTCTTAAACTTCTCCGAACACTGCGTCCGCCATCCAGGTTTCGCTTTAAACAGGTCCTCGCGTAACACGCTCAGCGTTTTCGTCTCGCACAGAGGCGGTAACCTGTTCGGGTTCACGTCTTTTGCTCCTCCCAAGCCAAAGGAAAGTGAGACAAAATCGGACGATTTTTGCATCACATCGAGCACCGCGTCGTGGAGCACGGAGACGAACGCCGCCACGAAAAGGACGAACAAAACTCTTAGCAAGAGAGTTTGACGTTTGCTTCGTTTGTTCTTCACCATCATCGCACAAAGAAAAGGCGGGAGTTCCTCGTTTTCATGCGAGAGATGTGAGTGGATATAATGGAGAATCTTTGGAAAATCTCCTCAAATGTAATACGCGCGCAATAAACAACAACAAACAAACAACTTTAACTCTCGCGATCTCTCTTTAAACACGCGCAAGACGACGTCACCATCTTTGCGCTTCGCTGCTTCGGCGGCAAAATCATCGATATTATCCATAACGAACCGAAGAAGAAGGAGTAAGAGGAACATCATCAACATGGAGCGGTTTCTGATTCGAAAATTCGCGACGGCTTCCTCGTCCCAAGACGAGACGACGACGAAGAAGCAAAAGACGAACGAGAAGTGTGTAAAATGGCACGCACTTCACGCCTCGTTACTCCTCCGCGTGGATCATTCCTGCCCGAACAAAAACGCGAGCAAAATCGCGTGTTTTGATCTCGACGAAACGTTGCAAAAGACGAAATCCGGCAAGAAACCGTTCATGACGCACGAGAACGACTTTACGTTTCGAGACCAATCGGTGAGAACCGCGTTGAATTTGTTACACGAGAATGGGTATAAGATTGTGATTTTTTCGAACCAAGGGATGGTGAAAAGCGCGGTGGATGGGAAGAAAGCGGAACAGATTCGGAAACGGGTTGAGATTTTCGCGGGTGAGGTACGTGCGTTTGTGTTGTCGCTTCTTGGTCTTCGCTTCGTTCTTCGCGAGCGTTTTTTGTTCGTTTCTTACTCCTTTCATCGCGCTGACTTTTGATCGTGGTCGTTTCTTTTCTTACCTTTAATTGATGACAAAAAACAGCTCGGGGAGGCCAAGTTTGACTTTTACGCGGCGACGCAATCCGGCGAGAAAGACGTCAAAGGGTACCGCAAACCAAACGTCGGCATGTGGCGAGAGATGCTTTCGCGAAGAGAAAAAATACAAGAAGAAGAATTAGAAGGAAACGAAATAACGAGCACATTCTACGTCGGCGACGCGGCGAATCGTCCGCAGGACCACTCCGACGCCGATATCGCTTTCGCTCGAAACTGCAACGTTGAATTTTTCCTCCCGGAACAGTTCTTCGAAGGCGGGGCCTTTCGAAAGTTTCTTCAACGTCTCGAAACCGACAAAGACGACGACGACGATTCACCACCAAAAGAAGAAACGGAAGAAGAAAAACAAAAAGGAGTGCCACGAGGAGATTAGTGGCAGAAATAACAATAGCGCGTGTCTAGACATTATATAAACAAGCAGCGCGTATTTAGAACGCTCGCATCCATTGTCCCAATTTTCCTCACAAGTAGCCCCTCAAACACATTTCCCCAAACACTTTTCAAACGGGTATCACACACTCACTCGAGAGTAAACACGCAATAAACAGTAAAAAGATGCCACCGAAGAAGAGCAAGAAACTAACATCACTGAAAGTCCCGGAGACGGAATCGGCGAGGAAGAAGCTCACCGTCGCGCAGCTGAGAAACGTTTTAGTTTCGTTAGGTTTGTCCGTGGACGGATTGAAAGCGGATTTGTTGTTAAGATTGGAAACGCATCTTTTGGAGGAGAAGAAGGAAGACGAAGAGAAGGGGGGAGAAGTGGGCGCGAGGAAACGAGCTCGATCGGAGGAGAAGAAGGAGAAGGAGGAGGAGGAGGACAAAACCGCCGTTCCCGAGAAAGAAGAAGAATTGAATTCAGAATTGGGGGACACGTTGGGAAAATTTTCGCCAAAACCACAACCAACCCAAGAACAAGAAGGAGCGGCGAAGAAGACAAAGAAGGCGAAGGTGGAGGAGGAAAATGGTGATACGATCGCAAAAAGAGAGAAAAGCGCGAAGTCGTCGATGCCGCGAGTAGATTTAACGCAGATTGGCGCGTACGAGCGTTTGCGCGCGAGACGAGTGGAGATTCGCTACGAAAATTTTCCGGCGGATGCGGACGAGGCGCTGGTGAGACGCGTCTTTGAGACGTACGGCGACGTAAGAGAGATTTTTAGCTCTGGTTCGAATGGCGTCGTGAGGTTTCAGACGCAAGAAGCGGCCGAAAGCGCGTTAGCTGCGTTGAAAAATGGGTCGTACGTGATGGACGGGTGCGAAAAAGGTGTGCGAGTTAGATGGGCGACGTGGGAGGAAGACTTGAAGTCGAACGCGACTGAAGTGGAGTTGGATTTACGAAAGTTTGTCGAGGAGGAGTGCGACGAGACGACGAGAAGTTCCAAACAGATTTGGATAGGCGCGTCGTCGAAATTAGCGAGCGATGAGCTAGTCAAGGCGTGGCTGGAACGGTTCGGCGAGGTTGAATCGTTCAAAGCGTTTAGAAAGGAGAAGCATTTTTCGTTCTTGGCGACGTATGCGAAAGAGGAGGATGCGAAGCTGTGTTTTGACAGCTTAAACGAGAAACAGCCACCAGGTTCGTTGGTATATCACGCGCCTTTAAGGGTGGACTTTACGATTGTAGACGAAACGACGAGAATGAGTTTAGAGAAAATGGCGCAAAAAGTAATCAACCCGCAACAACAACAACAACAACAACAACAACAAAGTCCAGGCGGCAAGGCTTTATTGACTCCGGTTGTTAAGACAACGGAGAGTCCTGCGAAGAAGCAAGAAGGCGATCACATGAAACGGTCAGACTCTCGAGACGCCATGCCTCCTGGAATGGTCGTGGAACCGCCGTCTTCTTCGGAACCGACTACTCCCGATGTCATCGCCAGGTACCTCCGATCCGTGTACTCGAACGGTAAAAAATTACCGAGACGGGTTCAGTTCGACCCACCAAACGTACATCATTATGGACCTCCGTCTGAAAAACTCTATGTCTCGAGCATACCCGCGTGTTTTGATAAAAACGCCGTCGCGCCTATGTTTGAAGCGTTGGGCGAGGTAACCGACGTGCACATTTTATTCGACCGCCATACAAAAAAACACAAAGGCAGTGGCTTTGTCACCTTTCGAACGGTCGAAGAAGCGGAGCGAACGATCGCTTTGCTCGACCAAAATTACATCTTAGACAACAGAGACCCGAATCTACCGACGAACAAGCCGATTTATTTCAAGTTTGCAAAAGGTAATCAGCAAGCTTCCGCACAGCAACATGTGTTCCAGCAAGGCGCGCCGCATCAAGGATATCAACATGGAGGAGGAGGAGGAGGAGGAGGACAAAGCATGCAAAGCATGGCGATGCAAAACCAGCATCAGTATTTGCAAATGCAGCAGATGCAACAAATGCAACAACAACAACAAATGCAGCAGCAGCAATACTGGCAAATGATGGCGCAACAGCAGCAACAACAACAGTTTCAGCAGCAACATCTACAACAAGGCCAACCGTTCATGCCGCCGCAGCAGTTTCCACCGCCTCAGTGAAGAATATTACGAGTAATTAATAGTAGTTTAGTGGGTAATTTATATAGTTAAGCACCAATATTATTGAATGGAACGATACGTTCTCTTTATTAAAAACTACGAAACCTTCTTTTCTTTGTACACTTCATTATAAAGCTAATACGGCGACGATCCGGGAGCACCACCACCACCTCTTCCGCGCCCACCACCTCTGCCACCTCTGCCACCTCTGCCTCTCCCTCTTCCGTATGGCATCATCATCGGAACCATCATCATTCCGCCGGGAAACCCACCGAATCGTCCTCCCCCTCTTCCCCGGCCTCTCCCGCCAGCCTTCATCCCCGGCACGTTCGTTCTCTTCGCGCTCACTTTCAACTTCCTCTGCGGGAACTCCTCCAACCCGGTCCCATCCAGCAACACCGCCGCATCCACCGCGTCCTTTTCCAAAAACTCAACGTACGCGAACCCTTTTGGATTTTCAAACTTATCGGTTAAAATAGTCACCCGGTTCACCGTCCCGCACTTCTTAAAGTGTTCCGCCAGCATCCCAGGTTCCGCGCCGTAATCCACTTGGCCGACGAACACCGACCGAGAGTCAATCTCTTGTCGCTCGGCTTTCTCCTTCTCCAACTCTTCCGGCGTTTTTTGCGGTTTTCCACCCTGTCCTTGACCGTTATTGTCGGAATGGTGATGTTTCGCCATTTCTTCGTCCAAAGCATTCCCGTCGATCCCTTGCTCTTGTTCTCGCAGCGAGGACGCTTCGCGTTCCATTTCCGCCAGTTTTTCTTTCATTTTCAAGATCTCGTCGTCCTCGGCCGTCATCGTCGCTTCCAGCTGTTGTGTGTTTTCAACATCGCATCAGAGATAATAAAACGTTTCAGGTCAGACAGAGCACGAGATTGAATGAATTGGATGAATTGAATCGGCAACTCGTTGCCGTAAAGAAGTGAACAAAAGAGCTCGAGAAAGAATACGAAAGCAAACAAAAGCAAACAAAAAGAATACTTACCTCCTCGTGGCCTTCGGCGTCCATGGCGTCGGAAGTATTCGCGTTACCGCGCGTCGATTTGCGCGCTTTAGGCATTGTGTATTAAATAATAATAATTGTGTGTGTCTTCTTTTGGAACTGAGGGGAATTTTTGTGTGGTAAAGAGAGGGAAAAACAACGTAAGATGCACGCTATGCACGAAAGAACACTTTCAACTTAACAACTACTCGCATTCGTAATTAATAGTATTGTTATTATTCGTCGTTTCCGTTATCGTTCCCGGATGATGACGAGGAGGCGTCGTCGAAGGATGCCTCGATGATTTCCCCTCCTTCGAAGAAATCCTCGTCGTCGTCGTTTCTAGTATTCGTCCCGTTTGCGTCAATCACGACGTCGACGTTTCGACCAACCCCTCCTCCCCCGACGCCGTCGACTTCAAAACTTTCTCCGTTTCTTAAAGTGGCGACGACGGTGACGTTTTTCTTCCCGGTCGTGACCGATTCCATGGTGACTGCGATCGAGGCTACTTTGTTACCGCTCGAGGACGAAGCGATCATCCCAATCCTCGTCACGTCCGTCCTTTTCCCGTTGACGTTCATCGAGTTGCTCATTTGCGTCGTCACCGGTCCAACGATTACGTCCTCGCCGCCTAAAGCTTCTCTCAACTTCCCGTCCTTTTCGCACTTACTCCTCGCGATTTCGTACGCGTCCTCTACGTTCGTTCGCATCTCGGACATCCCTTCCGCGAGTTGACCCGCGAGATTGTTAATCACACCAGTCGCTACTCGCCCCATTAAACCTTTCCCGAAGAGTTGTTCTCGCTGCGTCGAGTTAATCAGTTCGTTCTTTTTATTCTTTCTGTTATTCATATTCATCTGTTGTTCTCGTTCGGTGGTGGTTAATGCATTCTCCTTCTTCTTGAATGGATTCAACTTCTCGAAGAACGATTCTTCTTCCGCTTTTGCAAACACTCTCCTTTTCCTCCTCTTCGCGCGATGACGATGACGATGCTCAAGACGATGAAACGCTCCTCTCGAGGATACCCCCGCAGATGATGATGATTGCGTCGCAGATGATGCAGTCATAACTCTCGCATTCCCGGGAAAGATTGCAAAACTGCTCATGAGATATGAATTTTGGAAAGATATATTGCCGCTGCTACTGCTGCTCGAATACTGCTGAGACGAAAGAATGAACCCTCTCTTCCTCCGCTCTCCTTTGGCTTCTTTAGCGACTTCGAAAGTGTCGTATTTGTTTGTAGACACGCGCGATAGATATGTGGCGTTTTATGGGGGAAATCCCCTTCTTTTGCTGACTCAGACATTTCGTTTTGTCCGCATAATTCGAACACGCGCGTGGATGAAACGAGGCTTTGATACTACCGAACACAAAAAGGCTTTGAAAAGACACACGGACGAATTTTAGTGACGGCAGTATCGTAACAATGCTGAGCTTTGTGCGTATCGTCGTCGCGCTTCTTTGCTTTGCCTCGATGGTTTCGAGTTCGTCGTCGAGTTTTGGTTTTGCCGTCGACCCGGACGACGAAGGAGGAGAAGGAAAAGACGTCGCCGGTGGTGTTGCCATCAGAAATACGGGGAGGATAAGGAGGA
>Ga0115569_10004188_pt1 | contig 10445 bp, 15 predicted proteins | sample COGITO_mtgs_1205_2_FD_87295 | JGI IMG/M metagenome (GOLD analysis project Ga0115569, IMG submission 87295) | Pelagic marine microbial communities from North Sea - COGITO_mtgs_120503 | ecosystem: Environmental > Aquatic > Marine > Epipelagic | place: Germany:Helgoland, sampling site Kabeltonne...
TGATTATATAGAAATTGGCAGTCCTACATCAATACAAAGTTTAACATCAGCAATTACTATTAGTGCTTGGATAAAAGCACCTAAAACATTTTCAACACAGCAATATACATTAGCTTCTAAAGGAGAGTATGCAGCTTCAGGTAGTCAGTGGACAATACAAATTTATACTGCAAACGCAAGTAATACTAACGGAGGTTACTTTCAAATATTCCCACAATCAAATGGTATAACAGACAGACAAACTTTAGCATTTCCAACTGCAATAGACGATAATCAATGGCATCATTTAATGTGTGTTAATGATGGAACAGATTTGAAAATATATTTAGATGGTCAATTAGAAGCAACGGGTGCGGGTAAAGGTAGAACATTATATAATGGTAATAGAACATTAAGATTAGGAAGACTGACTTCATCTAGTGTTAATAAGTTAATTGGTAATTTAGATGAGGTTGCAATATTTGGTACTGCTCTCGGATTATCAGACGCACAGACCATTTATAACGGAGGTATACCTAATGATTTAAGTAGTCTTGCACCTGTAAGTTGGTGGCGTATGGGTGAGGCAGCCAATTACTCAGGAGGAGAGTGGACGTTAACTGACCAAGGCTCAGGCTCCAACAACGGCTCAAGCACAACACTACCACCTGAAGCACTATCTACAGATGTCCTAAGTTAAAAATTATTATCTTTGTATAAAATAAAAGACAATGCCAACAATTCCAAGTAACGAACAGTTTGTAGGGATAGCATCCACACAAGACTTAACAGAGAGAGGTTCTTCTCAGACTAACAGTGCAAGAACGATATACACATACGCTGACTTTCAGTCGGGGGCACAGAGTGCTACAGCCGTAACAGGTGTAGAGGTGTCATTCACAGAGAATGAGATATACAACACCTCAGCCTCGGCAGGAACAGGGAACATCACCAACGACCTTACGGGTGCTCAGTTGGGAATCGTTCAGAAGCTTTACCATGAAGAGGGTTCAGCACCTACAGTCCCTGCGGGATGGGTCCTTATGGGCTCAGGTACATACAGTACCACGGCTCTTAATGTAATCTATGCCGAGTGGTGTGGTGGTACGAGAGTTGAGTATTGGATTGTACAGCCTGCGTAATGTCAAGCAACTACCGCTCCATACTAAATGTACAAGGCTCAGAGTCTTTACTCTTAGACACTTATAGCGGTGCATCTGTAGCTTATTCTTTACGTAAGCTTTCATCTACTTATAGTGGTTCTGCAATTAGAGTAAGACGTTCAAGCGACAATACAGAACAGGATATAGGATTTACAGGCAATGAACTTGATACTACAAGTTTAACAAGTTTTGTAGGTGCTAATGACGGATTTGTAACACGTTGGTATGACCAAAGTGGTAACGCAAATAATTCAGCACAGGTTACTGCTACAGTTCAGCCTCAAATTGTTTCAAGCGGTTCTGTGTTAACTAATAACAGTAAACCAAGTATGACTTTAGACAATCAAGACAGTTTGACGTTTACAAGTTTGACACCAATAACAACTTTTTCAGTTGCAAAAATAGACACGTTAAATTATGCTATTCATTATTTGTTATATGACAGTTCAGTAACCAAAGGTTATTTTTATGGTGGTACTTTTACAGGTGTTAATGGTTTAGGAATTTATGACGGTGCTGCTAAATCAATTACAGGTGAAGATACAAATACACATTTAGGTTATTTTAATTACAATGGTACAAATTACGAGGTGGCTAAAGACGGCAATGCAATAAGTAATTTGGCAAGTGGTAGTAATTTTACATTAAACTATATCGGTAGACAAAGCACAGCTTTAACATTAAATGGTCAATTGCAAGAAATAGTTATTTATCCGAGTACACAAAGTGGTAATAAATCAAATATAGAATCTAATATTAACACCTATTATTCAATTTACTAATGGAAGTAACAGGCTACAAATACACGAATGAACAAGATGCAATACAGGCACGTCAAGATTGTGCAGACTTCTATGGCTTACCTAAATCTCCTGAAGACGAAACTATATATTGGGTAGACTATATTGAAGCAACAGAAAACAATCCTGTGTTTTGGTATATTATTTTTGATGAATCGGTAAGGTCGATATTAGGTGAACCTATTGCATTTGAAGTAAACGAATTACCTACTGAATAAAAAATATGTCCCAACGTGATAACAACTCTCATCAGAATATATTAGCTGTACTCTACTATGCGTCAGGGTACTTCGCAGCGTGCACAATGTTCTACGCCCCTGAGCTATGGGTGAAGTCAGTAGGTGCTATGATACTTCTATACATCTCATATATGCTCATCGAGCAGTTCGGATAAGTATTTATACATATAAAAAAATAATACTATCTTTGTAGATATAATAAAAGATAGAGATGGCTTACCAAAAATTACAAGCAAGTAGAGCAAGATTAGTATTAGCAACTATACTTTCAAACGCTGATGACGTTGATGTTCCTAACATTACCGTTGTAGGTCCTACAGGTTCAATCACAGCAGAGACAGCAACAACTGTTACCGACAACACAAAAGACTTTAACGCTTTAGGCGTTGAGATAGGAATGATTTTAGTTGGAAGCAGAGGGGATAAGACAAATATAATAGGTGTAAATGGTGACACTCTTACCATATCAAATGCACTCGGTGCTTCAAATGTTGGAGATACTTATGAAATTTTTGGAGGAAACCAAAATGGATGTGTTCTTTATGTCGGAGTAACAGGAAGCGTTACTCTTATCACTTCAGGAGGAGACGAGGTAACTCTTCAAGGTGTTGTTGCGGGAAGCTTTATCCCTGTGCAAACTAAAAGAGTTATGGCTACAGGAACAACTGCTTCAGGGATAATTGCACTTTGGTAATATTTTATAGTACGTCATCTCACAATATAAATGTAAGATATACAATAACAAATGGGACTCAGCGAAGACACGAAGATAAATCTATCACCACGAAACTTTTTATTCATAGTCGGTCTTGTCGCTACATTTGTTAGTATGTACTTCAAGCTTCACGCAGAGGTTGAAGATGCTAAGCTACTTCCTCCAAGAGACACTAAGGTTGATACCGCAATAATAAAGACCTCAAGCGAGATTGAGTTTATTAAGTCAGAGATAAAACATATCAAGGGACAGCTAAACACAATGGAAGAGCGTCTCTATGAACTTCAAAAATAATTATGATTTGTAAATGCTGTAGACAACCGCTACCATCTAAGTCAAAGTACCTATGGATTTTTGACAATGGTCACGGTGGAATAATTGACGGTGTATATCAGACACCGGGGAAGCGTAGTCCTATATGGTCAGATGGCTCTCAGCTTTTTGAGGGGGAGTTTAATAGGGCTATTGTAGATAGGCTTGTTGATTACTGTAAGATTAAGAACATTGACTATGTGAATCTTGTAGACACACAGGAAGACGTTCCTTTATCGGAGAGAACAAAGAAAGCAAACGAGATATATCGAGAGTCAGATAAGCCCTGTATATATGTAAGCGTTCACGCAAATGGATACTCAAGCGAGTCCGCAAATGGATGGGAGGTGTACACCTCTGAGGGTGAGACCAAGTCTGACGACATTGCTACGGTATTATTCAATGAGGCAGAGCGAGAGTTTCCAAACTATAATATGCGTAAGGACACATACTCTGACGGAGACGTTGACAAGGAGGCAAACTTCTATGTGCTGATACACACAGCCATGCCTGCGATACTGTCTGAGAACTTCTTTATGACAAACGAGAGGGAGTGTAATCTCTTAATGAGTGAGAGCGGTAGAGACAGGATTGCCAAGATACACATTGAAATGATAAATAAAATAGAGAACGAATGAAAGAAATTTTAGCACGATTATTTGGTAAAGGCACAGGGGTTGCCGAGCAGGTTGGTGGACTTGTTGATAGGTTCGTAAGGACCAAAGACGAGAAGGCTCAGTTTGAGAAAGAGATGGCAGAGATTTTTATCAGTGCCGAGGCTGATATGCAGAAGAATGTTACCGAGAGGTGGCGTACAGATATGCGTTCAGACTCTTGGCTGTCAAAGAATGTTAGACCTATGGTTCTAATATTTTTAATTGTTAACACCATGCTGTTGATATTTATTGATGCAGGGTTTATAAACTTCAAGGTTGAGGATAATTGGGTGAGCCTGTTAGAGGTATTGCTTCTTACGGTTATCGCTGCATACTTTGGCGGAAGAACGTGGGAGAAAACAAGAAAGAAATAATTCCTATCTTTGTATAAAATACAATACAATGAAATTAAATGAGAACGAGTTAATACTTCTGCAGGGACTGCACGAAGATTTTAACAAAGCCAAGGTGTCTTTAGCTGATGTAGAGCTACAGAAGCATTCAATACTTAAAGGTATTGAGAACCTAAAGGAGCACTTCGCTAAACACGAAAAAGAACTAATAGAAAAATACGGAGCCGATTCTGTAATTAATATTCAGACAGGGGAAGTGACAGAAAAAAAAGAAAAATGAAAAGAGATTTAAGCAAGCCCTTAGCCCCTACCTTTGGTGAGAAACCTAAGAAAAAAATCAAAACAGTAACGCCAACAAAATCAGGAGGAACCAAAACTGTGGTTACGAAAAACAAGAAAGACAGGTACGGAAAAAGTAAAGTAAAAAAAACAGTTGTTCGTGATTCCGATGGAAAACTTATCACAAAATTTAAATCTAAGACTCCTAAGGGAAATATTTATAACAGCAAAAAGAGAACGGTAACAGATAAAGGCAGGGTTATAAAAGAGGATAAGATTTATGGATATGACCCTGAGGGGAAAAGAAAAAGAGTGAAAACCGGTGCTATAGCTAAAACAAAATCCACTTACGTTACTCCATCAGGAACTAAGGTTAAGAAAAAAAGAAAGCTTACAAAGGATTTTCAAACCAAAACAACCACGGTAATAAAAAAACCGGGAAAGAAAAGGGTGAAAACGGTATCATATAAAAAAGTTTAACAAGATGTCAAAGATAAGTACATACAACAATGCAAGCCCGGTAACACTATCGGACAAATTAATAGGAACCTCAGTAGGAGCGACACCCGCTAATGCTACAAAGAACTTTTTGGTTAGTGACCTGTTGGCTTTGTTTGAGGGCAATATAACATTGGAGGATGTACTTCTTGCAGGCAACACCTCAACGACAGCGATGATTCTTGGAGGCTCTTTAAGAATCAACTCAGGACTTCTTGACGCGTCAGGAGGATTAGGAACAAGCGGACAGTCTCTTTTATCTACAGGAGCAGCAGTCTCTTGGGGAGACCCGTCAGTTGGAAAGCTTTCTCTTCCTGTAAGATATGCTGAGGCGGTAGCCAAGGGAGACCCACTATACATCTCAGGATATAACGTAGGTCAGTCAAGGTTAGAGGTGTCAAAAGCAGACTCAGCGTCAGCATCAACGATGCCCGCAATAGGTCTTGCAGATGCAGCATACGCTATGAATGATAATGGAAATGCAGTGTCTATAGGGACATTGACAGGCATAGACCTATCATCATTAGTTCCTTCACCAAGCGTAGGGGATATATTATATATCGCATCAGGAGGTGGTCTTACTAAGACCGCTCCAACAGGGACAGCACTTATTCAGAATGTAGGCATAGTGTCAAGAAACTCAGGAGCGAATGGAGTGATTGAGGTTACTGCAATAGGTAGAGCTAATGCCCTTCCTAACATTACACCATCAAGTGTTTTATTCGGAGGAACCGCAGGTCAAGCATCAGAGAGCCTTAGATTAACATATACCGAGGAGGACATAGCTCAAGGTGCAGCAACCTTTGCGGGAAAGACAGAGATATCTACAGGACTTTTTAAACTTTCACAGCTAAGAACATTTGCTGATAACGCAGCAGCTTTAGCGGGAGACCTTCTTGTTAACGATGTATACAAGACGGCAACAGGAGAGCTTAGAATCGTAGTATAATGGACATTAGAAAGATATCTATAGGACCCGACTACAAAGGTAGTGCCATGCATTACATCGTGGGTCAGGAGATATTAGGCTCTAAGTACACGATACATCTAATAAAATTTAATCCTGACAATGAGTCTATTAAGATATGGATTCAGCAGGAGGACGAGGTGATGCTTTGGAAGGAGTTCACCCGAACAATGCCAATTTCAATTGAATACAATATAAATTTTTAAATGCAATCACCGTTTTACTTTATAACAAAATCAAAGAACGGCAAGCGATACAACAACACAAAACAGATAGGAGGGATTGAGTTTATTACAAGCACCTCTGAGGAGGACCACAAGTCCTCTAGTCGCTATGCTACAGTCATTGAGACACCAATAGGATATACAGGACCAATCGAGGTTGGTGACACGCTGTTGGTACACCACAACGTATTTAAGTTTTACAACGACATGAAGGGGAGGAGGCAGAGTGGAAAGAGCTTCTTTAAGGATGACCTGTTCTTTATAGACGAGGAACAGTTCTTTATGTATAAACACAATGGTCAGTGGAACTCATACGATAGATACTGCTTTGTTAAGCCAATTCCTGCAGAGGAGTCATATATGTTTAAGCCATTCTCTGAAGAGCCATTGATGGGAGAGATGGTGTACCCCAATGAATATCTAAAGTCAAAAGGCATTAAGTCAGGAGACACTATATGCTTTAAGCCTGACAGCGAGTATGAGTTTGATATTGATGGAGAGAAGCTTTATCGTATGTATGACCATCAGATAACAATAAAACTATAATGGAGACAAAGGATATTAAACTCAGAATAATACACGCAGGTATGCAGGCTGTTGAGCAGCTTATAAAGGTTGCTAAGGAGGACATTATAAAGCCTGACCCTGACGATGAGCTAGCGGCAGATAGATTAAAGAATGCTGCTGCTACAAAAAAGTTAGCTATATTTGATGCATTCGAGATACTCTCAAAGATAGAGGGTGAGAAACAGAATATAGATGTCTCAGAACGTGGGGCGACAAAGATAGATACAAAACAGGGATTTGCAGAAAGAAGGTCAAAATAACTTATACAGTGTTCTAAAGGATTATATACCATCAAAGGTGGTAAAGAATAAGAACAGGGTAAAGAGTTGGACCTATGGGTATAATGACAAGTACGATGCTGTAGTAATATCCAAGTCAGGACAGATAGGAGATGTTGTAAGCATCAATGGCTTACGGATAGCGTTACCCATTGCCCCTGATAAAATATCAAAGGGAAAAGATTATTGGGAGCGTGAAGAGATTCCAAAAGAGCTTGACAAGATTCCTTCTATATTCCAATGGAATGATATGCCTTCAGCGTTTAAGAACAGGTGGGTAGACTATATCGAGGGGGAGTTTGATAGAAGGGAGGAGGGCTATTGGTTTATAAATAATGGTACTCAAACATATATAACAGGAGCTCACTATATGTATCTACAGTGGACCAATATTGATGTTGGCTATCCTGACTTTAGGGAGGCGAATAGGATACTATATATATATTGGGAGGCTTGCAAGGCAGACAAGAGATGCTTTGGAATAGACTACCTAAAGATTAGACGTTCAGGGTTCTCGTTTATGTCCTCATCGGAGTGTGTAAACACGGGAACGCTTGTAAGAGACTCAAGGGTAGGTATACTATCAAAGACGGGTAGTGATGCTAAGAAGATGTTTACCGACAAGGTTGTACCGATATCTCAGCGTCTACCATTCTTCTTCAAGCCCATACAGGACGGTATGGATAAGCCGAAGACAGAGCTTGCCTTTAGGATTCCGGCATCAAAGATTACAAAAAAGAATATGTCCACCATTGACGACATGGATATGGAGGGGCTTGATACCACAATAGATTGGAAGAACACAGATGACAACAGCTACGATGGCGAGAAGCTATTACTTTTGGTACATGACGAGAGCGGGAAGTGGCTGAAACCTAATAACATACTAAACAATTGGCGGGTTACAAAGACCTGCCTTAGATTAGGTAGCAAGATTATAGGCAAGTGTATGATGGGCTCCACCTCAAACGCATTGAATAAGGGTGGTGAGGAGTTTAAGAAGTTATACAATGACTCTAATCCAATGAAGAGAAACGCTAACGGTCAGACCAAGAGCGGGTTATATAATTTGTTTATTCCTATGGAATGGAACATGGAGGGTTTTATTGATAGGTATGGAATGCCTGTATTAAGAAAACCTACTAAGCCGCTACTTGGAGTGGACGGTGAGATGATTGATAACGGGGCTATTGACTATTGGGAGGCTGAGGTTGATTCGTTAAAGAATGACCCTGATGCATTGAATGAGTTCTATCGTCAGTTTCCACGCACAGAGTCTCATGCCTTCAGGGACGAGAGCAAGCAGTCTCTGTTTAATCTAACAAAGATATATCAGCAGATTGATTATAACGACTCACTAATAAGAGAGCATCACCTAACACGGGGTAGCTTTCATTGGAAGGATGGTATAAAGGACAGTAAGGTGATATGGAGTCCCGACAAGAGGGGGAGGTTCTTGGTTAGTTGGACACCGAACAAGGGGTTACAGAATGCGGTAATAGATAAGCGTGGGATTAAGCATCCCGCCAACGAGCATATCGGAGCCTTTGGCTGTGACTCATATGATATTTCAGGAACAGTAGGAGGGGGTGGTTCTAACGGAGCTTTGCATGGATTGACTAAATTCAACATGGATGAAGCCCCCTCTAATGAATTTTTTTTAGAGTACGTGGCTAGACCGCAGACCGCAGAGATATTCTTTGAGGAGGTGCTGATGGCTTGCGTGTTCTATGGTATGCCAATACTTGTGGAGAACAATAAGCCAAGGCTGTTGTATCACTTTAAGAACAGGGGGTACAGAGGGTTTAGTATCAACAGACCCGACAAGCAGTATAACAAGCTCTCTAAGACAGAGAAGGAGCTAGGGGGTATACCCAACTCAAGCGAGGACGTTAAACAGTCTCACGCCTCAGCTATTGAGTCGTACATAGAGAAGTATGTGGGACTAGATTTGAGCGGTGCGTATAGGGACATGGATGATATGGGGTCTATGATGTTCACTAGAACGCTTGAGGATTGGGCAAAGTTTGATATAAGCAACAGGACAAAGTATGACGCAACGATAAGCTCAGGGCTAGCGGTAATGGCTACTCAGAAGAATGCTTATCTCCCTGAGAAAAAAGAGTCGAAAATAAGTATTAACTTTGCAAGGTATAGTAATAAAGGAACAATAAGTGAATTAATTAAAAGATGAAAGAGGTAAACGTAAACATTTCATCTGCAGGATTCCCAAGTCAATTTGTATCTGACGCTGAGAAGGCAACGGAAGAATTTGGATTACAGGTAGGTCAAGCTATTCAGTATGAATGGTTTAAACGAGACGGGAGCTCTTGTAGGTATTATAGTCAGATGAGAGATTTTCATAGGCTAAGACTATATGCAAGGGGAGAGCAGTCTATTGCAAAGTACAAAACAGAGCTAGCTGTAGACGGTGACCTGTCGTATCTTAACTTGGATTGGACACCTGTTCCTATACTCCCTAAGTTTGTGGACATCGTTGTTAACGGAATGTCTGACAGGCTGTTTAGGGTAAAGGCATACTCTGAGGACGCACTATCTCAATCAAAGCGTAGCAAGTATCAAGACATTATAGAGGGGCAGATGGCAGCTAAAGATGTCCTGCTAACCATACAGGAGAAGACGGGTGTTGACCCATTCGCAATGAACCCTGCTGAGCTTCCTGAGAGTGATGAGGAGCTAGCGTTGTATATGAATCTAAACTACAAGCCTGCTATAGAGATAGCGGAGGAGGAGGCTATTGATACCATATTCTCAGAGAATCACTATCAGGATATTAGAAAGAGGCTAGACTATGACCTTACAGTATTAGGTGTTAGCGTAGCAAAGAACGAGTTCTTACCGGGCTCAGGCGTGAAGGTGTCATACGTAGACCCTGCAAACGTGGTATATAGCTATACCGAGGACCCACACTTTAAGGACTGCTTCTATTGGGGAGAGATTAAGACGCTTCCGCTTACAGAGTTATTAAAGATAGACCCAAAATTAACTAAAGAAGACCTTGAGAAGATATCTAAATACGGTCAGAGTTGGTACGACTACTATAATGTAGCTCAGTATTATGACAATGACATCTTCTATAGAGACACCTGTACCTTGATGTACTTTAACTACAAGACAACAAAGAAGATTGTATACAAGAAAAAGATTCTTGAGGGAGGAGGAGCAAAGGTTATAGAGAAGGATGACCAATTCAATCCACCACAAGAGATGATGGATGAGGGAAGGTTTGAGAAGATAGAGAAGACCATTGATGTTTGGTACGATGGCGTTATGGTTATGGGAACAAACATTATATTGAAGTGGGAGCTTGCAAGAAATATGGTACGTCCAAAGTCTGCAAGTCAGCACGCCCTACCAAACTATGTTGCAGTAGCACCACGTATGTATAAGGGAA
>Ga0115569_10004193_pt1 | contig 10437 bp, 8 predicted proteins | sample COGITO_mtgs_1205_2_FD_87295 | JGI IMG/M metagenome (GOLD analysis project Ga0115569, IMG submission 87295) | Pelagic marine microbial communities from North Sea - COGITO_mtgs_120503 | ecosystem: Environmental > Aquatic > Marine > Epipelagic | place: Germany:Helgoland, sampling site Kabeltonne...
AGGTTGAGTGGGACGGACGTCCTTATTCGATCAAGCTTGAGTTGCCACCAGTTTCTATGGGCGTATTCCGCTTTCAGAGTTAGGTCCAGAGAGATCGCGTCCGCTTCTTTTCTAACTATTTAGGCGGGTCCAAGTTTCCCTTGCAGTTGATTTATATCAGCTGTGAGGGGTTTAAACAGAAATCCATTGCGGTAACAGTGTCGCCTGTTTTGGCTTTTAGGGAGTGCGAAGTTCACGTTAGGCAAGCTATTTACTGCTCTCGTTTCTGAGGTGCATACAGTGCTAGCAGCAACTGTATCGAGAGATGATGCACCTATTTTTATTAGAATATGTGCGGCCAGTTTTTCCGTCGTGAAGCTGCTAACTTTGTTATAAGTTTTCTCGAATATTCGAGGGGTGCTTTCGTCAGTAAGCGATGGTCACGTCCAACTCTACGCTGAGTCTAGAGATTTGTGGCGAATAACGATGCCGCACTCCAGCAAGTTTTATAACCTTGGAAGTCAGGGCGTCGAACGCGCCTCCGTACGCTTTATGATGCCTTAGAAACTGCGCTCGCATTAAATGGATTTTTTTGTATGGTTCCAAGCATGTTAACTGCGGTCGAGCGGGGCGGGGTGTATCTGCCTAATTGTGGGTTGTGGATGGATGCACGACGGGCAAAGCCGTTTGCGGTGGTTTCGCATGCGCATAGCGATCATACCGCACGGCATCAATCGTTTCTAGCAACTGCGCCGACGATTGATTGTATGCGCGTGCGCATGGGAGACGCGGTGGCCGATCGTGGCGTGGCGGTGGACTATGGCGAGGTCTATCAGCACGGGGCATTGCGCATCCAGCTGTTTCCTGCCGGGCATGTACTGGGCTCGGCGATGGTACGCATCGAAGCCCCGAACGGGGAGTCCTTGCTGTACACCGGCGACTTTAAGATGCGAGCCGGCCTAGCGGCAGAGCCGATTGAAATCCCACAGGCAGATGCGCTGATAATGGAATCCACTTTTGGACGCCCGGAGTTTACCTTTCCATCGTCGGAGGTGTTGCAGCAGCAAATCCGCGACTTTTGTGTGCAAGCATTGGCGGCTGGCGAGGTGCCGGTGTTGCTGGCATATTCGCTGGGCAAGGCTCAAGAGGTGTTGAAGATTTTGCAGTCAGGCGATTTCACATTGATGGTGCATAAAACCATTCGTGCGCTCAATCCCGTCTTCGATAAACATGGCATTTCGATGCCAACCACGCGTCCGCTTGACTTCCTCAACATGCAGGACTGTGTGGTGGTGATGCCACCGGCGGCGCGCAAAAAAATACCGCGAGGTCGGCAACGGTTGGCGATGATCAGCGGCTGGGGGCTGCAGCCAAACAGCAAGTATCGCTATCGCACCGATGCGGTCTTGCCGCTATCCGACCACGCGGACTACCCAGAGCTGCTGCAGTTTGTCGATGCCGTGGGCCCCAAGAAAGTGTTCACACTGCATGGCTCTACGGTTGAGCTGGCGGCGGCATTGCGTCGCCGAGGAGTGGATGCATGGAGCCTCAGTGGCAACGATCAGCTCGAGCTGTTTTGAGTCGGAGTTCATCATCAAGGCGAGAGCCGTTCTGGCCTGTCCCTAGAAACATTTTTAGAAACATTTCTCAAGGTTCATTTCATTCACGTCGAAGAATGGATGAACCACAGGATGCACAAAAGTCACAAAACTGATTCCGTTTTTCTGTTCTGTGCTTTGTGTGTACTTTTTGTGGTTCAAATCGAATAAGAGCCTGTCCCTAAAAAGCACCTCCAGTAATTGAATTGAGCGGGCTGCGATTCGTAGGGCTCGAGCTGGCTCGACGCCGCATTGAATCAAGCTTACGGTTCGACTGCGTGGCCAATGGGTCACCACCCGCTGAGCGCCGCACCCGTGCGGGTTCACTGCGCTAAAGCTTTCACAAAGCCACCAAGCTCCAGTTTTTCGTGCTCCGTGCCTTGGTGTCTTGAATCCCGTCTGCGGGATGAGCGTGATCCCTCCACATGTCCAACGCTGCGCAGTGCCGAATAAGTGCCGAATAGGAGCCTGTCCCTATAAAGGGTCGGGCGCGAAGCGAACCGGAACACCGTAGGTGAAAGTCCCTCCACAAAAAAACAGGCTCCTCAGTGGAACCTGCTTTAAAGTACTCGGGGAGGGACTTGAACCCTCACGCCTTACGGCACCAGAACCTAAATCTGGCGTGTCTGCCAATTTCACCACCCGAGCGAAAATGAAGTTGTATGAGTAGCGTCCTGAAATCCCTTGTCAATAACGAGCTGATTAAAACTGCAAATAATTTTGCGATTCGCTGTGGGGACGAAAACTCCTGCGCTTGATCGGGGCGTCGGATGCTAATGACTGATCGCAGTGATGATATCTTCGACATGGGCTGCGGCCTTGATGCGAGTGCGCAATCGTTCGGAGCGACAGGTGCGGGCAATCTCGGCGAGAGTAGCGAGATGACCTTGGCTGTCGCCAGTTGGGCTGATCAGGAAGAAGGCGCAGTTGATAGGCTCGTCCTGGCTGGGGACTTTGAGGGCTTGTTTAAGGGTGACGAGGAAACACACACGTACGTTGAGGTTCGAACTATACACATGCGGGATCGCGATGCCGTGCCCGAGGAAGGTGGGTAGTACTTTGCCCTGTGCGCCGAGGTCTTCGAGAATCTGATCCTCGGAGAGGCCTTCAATCTGTTCGGCGGCAACGTGTGCCAGTTGTGAATACAGCGATTCGATGTCGGTGCAGTCGACCTTTAGAAAGTCACCACTTTGCAGGGCGCGGCGTAAAAAGCCTTCGGAGCGGCGCAAGCAAATGACTTCGTCGCCGTCTTTCACCAATTCCTTGAGGGCGCCGTCGTGTGGCACGGCTTTGAGTACTTTGCCGCGACGAATATACAGCGGATGCCAGTCGCCGGAGGGGAGGGACATGCCATCCTCCCAGCTGACGGACTCAAAACTACTTTCGCCCTGCAGTAGTTCACTGCCGATCACGGCTGGACGGGACAGGTCACCAAAGACGGATTGTCCGGTGAGTTGATCTTCCTGCGTGGTATTATCTGCCGGAATCCAGCCGAACACCTTCTCGTTATCGAGTTCGCCGGCCCAGCGTTGCATCAGCAGCTGGTTGAGCTCGACGTTGTCAGTGAGTGCCAGCACTTGGCCGGCACCGAACAGCGCCTGTTCTTCCTCGTGAATTTTTTCGGCTTCCATGCCGTCGCGGTGCAGCGCGACCAGGCCGTCTTTTTTAGCAATGGCGATGTTACGCGCATTGGTGTCGAGTAACACCACCTCCTGCTCGCCTTCACGCACCAATTGAGCGGCGAGCTCGCGACCGAAGTAGTGGGCCCCAATAATTAACAAATCATTGGGAGCAGGGCGCTGTAGGCGTAATACTTTGGCCACCAGCCCGGAAGACAGTCCCTGGAGCAGCACCGTTGCGCAGATGACAGAATAGACAAAAGACTCTAACAGCGCAGGGTCACCGATTGGCTGGTCGTGAGACTGTAGGGTTAAGGCGAACAACGAGGCCATCGAGGCCGCGACCACACCGCGCGGTGCCACCCAACTCAGCAGCGCTTTTTCGCGCAAGTTGAGCGAGGTCCCCCAAGAGGAAACCGCGATGCTAATGGGCCGAATTAATAGAATTACAGAAAACAGCACCCAGCCGCCGCCCATCATAAAGAAATTGGCAAATTGGCTGAACTCGAGACGGGCGACGAGTAGTAGGAACAGTAAGCCAATCAGCAGGTCGACGATTTCGGCCTTAAATGCTTTCACCTCACGAAGTTGGCGGGGCTTGTTGAGGCCGACAATCAATCCGGCGATCGTTACCGCCAGCAATCCAGCCTCGGGCTTGACCAACTCGGTCATGCCGAAGATCAACATCGCGCTGGCGAGCGCAAATGCATTGACGATATTATCCGGCACCCAGCCGTGTTTCATGAACCAGTAAATGATATAGCCACCGACGAAGCCAATGCCCGCGCCGCTGACGATGCGGATCAGGAAATTCGGGAGGGCGACCGCACCGCCGCCGACAGCCACCCACTCGAAACACAAAATTGCGATGAACACACCGATCGAATCGATCAGTACCGCTTCCCAGTGCAGGATGCTGCCCAGCTTTTGGTCGATGCGAATCCTACGCAACAGCGGCATAATCACTGTAGGCCCGGTGACGATGATCAAGCTGCCCATCAACAAGGCAAACGATGGCGAGATATCGAAGATACAGTAAGCGGTCAGCGCGGAACCGAGCCAGGTGATCAGCACACCGACCGTCAACAAGCGCTTGATCACTGTTGAGGTGTGAGTGAAATCCTTTAGGTCTAGTGTGAGTCCGCCTTCAAACAAAATGAGCCCGACTGCTAAGGACACGATCATCGGCAAAAACGCGCCCAATTCATTCGGATGCAGCAGGTCCAGCCCCTCCGGGCCGAGCGCAAACCCACCGAGCAGTAGCAGCACGATCGTCGGCAGGTGCAGCTTACGGGAGAAGACGGTTAGCAGGCAGCCTGCGCCGACCGCGAGGCAAAGGGACCAGAGTGCCAATTGTGTCGTAGCGACTGCGAGAGGGAGCATACAGCGTTGGTGGTGAGCGTTGGTGGTTGCTAGCAGTGGGCTAAGTGTGGGTGAACGAACGGTTCGAACCGACAACTTACAACCAGAGTACGGTGTCAGACCGCAAAATCCTGGCACATGCCCAAGGCCGGCGAGACGTCCTTGGTTTGACCGATGATCTGCGCGGGCACTCCGGCGACACTGGTGTGCGGTGGAACATCTTTGAGCACCACGCTGCCGGCGCCGATCTTAGCACCTGCGCCGATCTCGACATTGCCGAGGATTTTGGCCCCCGCACCGAGCAGCACCCCAGAGCGCACCTTTGGGTGGCGATCGCCGCGCTCTTTGCCGGTACCCCCAAGGGTCACTTCATGCAAAATCGAGACGTTGTTTTCGATCACCGCGGTTTCACCGGCCACAAATCCAGTGGCGTGGTCGAGTAAGATCCCACAACCGATGTGGGCGGCAGGATGAATATCGACGGAAAAAGTCTCGGAGATCAGGCTTTGTAGATAAAGAGCGAGTTCCTTACGATCATGTTGCCAGAGATGGTGAGCGACTCGGTAACAGACCAGTGCTTGAAATCCTTTAAAATAGAGCAGTGGGGTGAGCGCATCCGGGCAGGCTGGATCGCGTTCATGGACTGCATTCATATCATACGCGATTTGTTGCAAAATCATCGGCTCATGTAGAAACGCCGCCATAAAGACATCATGCAAGACATCCACCGAAGCTGCGTGATTGACCAGCTTGCGCGCTAGCCGATAGGTCAGGCAATCGGCAAAAGAATTGCGGTCCAGTACCGTCTCGCGTAGCAATGGCTTCAATGCAGGTTCACGGGCCACGATTGCGGTCGCATGTAAGCGTAGATCGCCCCAGTGGGCATCGAGGTCAATGGGTTGCATAGTCAAATTTTATCAGCGTTTTCTAAAGAAAAGCCACACAAAATGAAGGCTATACATCAGGCTTCAATTCCGCACGGCAAAAGGTCCAAGTCGCATAGACTCCCGCCGCGTCGCGAAATTGCAACTCATAGTCTCTAAAAAAACGCATCATCTGACTGGGTGAAATGCGGCGCGCTACTGTGGTGCCAGTGCTGTGAATCGACTTCCAGAAATCCAGCGCGCTGGGATAGTAGTAGCGCTTGGAATTCGTCTCGATACGTACAGGAACTAGGCCAGCGGTGCGAAAAGTTTGCTCCCATGTATCGGCATCGCGCCACACCAAGGGGCTGTTGCCGCCGGTGACCTGCAGCATTTCGGGCAGGCTGGGCTCAATAAAGAAGCCGACGATGATGCGGCCATTACTCTTGATCAGTTTGCGCCAATGTTGCATGACCTCGGTGGGGTTTTGTGCCCACTGTAAAAGGCTGGAGGAGGCGACCAGATCCCATAGCCCAGCGTCATGCTGGGTCGTCCATGCATCACGTAGATTGTGCGCGACCGCGGGAAACTTTTCGCGGCACATCGCCACCATCGCCGGTTCAATGTCACTAGCTTCAACGTGCGCGTATCGCCCAGCCAAATGACGGGTGAACAGGCCCGTTCCTGCGCCTAATTCAAGACAGTTGGAGCACTCCGCCTCGCTGGGGAGCCACTGCGCCAGCCAGTCGGCGGCATGGTCCTGCACCATCGCGTGCGCTTCGTAGCTATCCACTTTTTTTCCAAAGGCCGCGAAAGCGCGTTGTTGTTTACTGATCATCGGTGTTCGCAATTAATGGTTCAAGCAGTCTGTTTTTGCAGCGCGGAGAGGAGACTGTCGTAGCGGTGAGTGCAGTTCTCGATGACTGCGCAATGCGCCCAATGGGACTGTAGCACTGTGCCGCGAACCAGTGGATCGGTCAAACCAACCAATCCTTTTGTGCGCTCTAAATCTGCCGAATCCACCTGCACGCTTGCCAACTGCTGCAATCCCCAAGTCAAGTCCTCCGCGGCGTAGGGGAGTGCCTCGCACGGTTCGTCGTTCAGACCGGCTAAGCGGTAGAACAATTTGATCGCTTTGGCGGGTTGCTTCTCCAGTCGAGTCTGCAGCAGTTGCAGGGTGGCCAGTGGTGTGGTGCCGCCTTGCTGACTTTCTTCACAGAATGCGGTAAAAGGGGCCAAACAGGTGATGTCCAGCCCGTCGGGAATGCGCGGCAACGCTGCAAGCAGCAGCAAGCTGCCGAGCGAATAGCCGCCGATACGCGAGGCGCCACATTGTAGCGCGTCTTCAACTGCGCGGGGGCTGGGCGCAAAAACCGTATGCCGATATGCAGGCAGCGCTTGTTCGGCGGCCGCCTTAAACCGCTCGGGTGGGATTGCCCAACCACTGATCCATGCCCAAGTGTCACGCATGGGCGGTGACACTGCGCTCAAAGCAGTGCAGCAATTTTGTATAATCCTGATCCGACAGCGTGGATCTGAGCGAAAGTCGCAGGCGAGCCTGTCCCTTTGGCACGGTCGGCGGGCGAATCGCGCCGACGCGTATGCCAGATTCCAACAACCGCGCAGCCATCTGTAGCGCAGTTTCGGATGCGCCGCAGATCACCGGCACCACGGCCGAATCGGTGCCGCCAACTTCCCAGCCCTGCGCGCGCAGAGCGGCCCTAAACTGCCGCGCTTTAGCCTGTGCCTGCAATCGATCCGCGGCGTTGTCGCGAATGGTCTCAATGGCAGCTTGCGCGGTTGCTGCAGAGGCAGGGGGCAGGTAGGTCGAGTAAATGAATTCGCCGGCTTCATTGACGCAGTAGTCGCGCATCCATGGCTGTTTGAAACTGGTGTACGCACCGGACGATGCGAGCGCCTTGCCCAAGGTGCCTATCAGTATGTCGACCTGCTCGAGTACTCCGGTCGCTTCCGCCAAGCCGGAGCCCGTTGCGCCATACCAGCCTACAGCATGCGCTTCATCCAAGAACCAGTTGAAGCCGTACTTAGCTTTTAAATTCGCAATCCGCTGCAAGTCAGGGTAATCGCCGTCCATCGAGTACACGCTTTCGGTGCAGACATGCACCTTGCGTACGCCTTGATATTTTTGCAGCAAAGTTTCGAGGTGTGCCACATCGTTGTGACGAAAGCGTATTAAGCGGGCACCACTTTGCAGAATGCCAGCGATTAAACTGTTGTGAATCAGGCGATCCGCGAACACCAAGTCTCCGGAATCGACAAACAATTTGAGCACCGCCTGATTGGCCGAATAGCCGCTGTTCCACACCAGTGCCGGGCGCTGCTGGTACCAATCGCTGAGAGTTTGCTCGAGCGCGGCGTGCGCCTCGGTGTACCCGCTGATCAGGGGAGAGGCTGAGGATGATGTCCCCCAGCGTGCGACTGCCTGGTTTGCCGCAGCCCGTAGCGCCGGATTGTGGCGCAAATCGAGGATATCGTTATCGGATAAATTAAGGGTGGGGTCGTCGGCACGCCGGACCTTGGTTTGGCGAAAGGCATGCGCGTCCTGACGGGCTTGCAGTTGTTGGATGCGTGGGTCGTTCGTGGCTTTGACTGACTGATCCTCCGGCAGGGCATCTTCGAGCAATTCCGAGGCTAGCAGGTCTAGTGCGGTCGCTGAGCTTTCGACACATGCCAATAACGGTAAGCCATGACTGTGATAAGCGGCGAGGTTGGACGCTTTGACGGCATCACCGGCCACCTGCACTTCATTCAGCACAAAGGCATGCGGTAGATCATCGAGGTACCGATGCAGCATACGGCTTTGATTGATACTGCCCAAGCGATTGTCGACCACCGCGATGGTCAAGTCCGGCAAATAGGCTGCGGCGAAATCGCGCCAATCCAATCCGCTGGGATCGATCGGCACGGCAATGCCCCCGGCCCCTTCGATTAGTCGCACATCCGCAATCGGCAGTTGCTCAATGGCGTGCAGCAATGCGGGTAGGGTGGGTGCGTGGTTCGCGGCATTGCTCTCCGCCAGAGGGGCCAGCGGCGCAGGGTAGCGCTGCAAGGTGTGGCAACTAACCCGATCCGAACCCGCAAAGGCCTGCGCCCACTCCGCATCACCCGAACCGCCGCAATCGATCGCCTTGACAACTTGTACCGACTTGCCCTTGGCTACGAAATGGCGCGCCAGCAAACCCACGATGTAGGTCTTCCCCACATCGGTATCGTTCGCGGTTATAAAATAGGTCTGCATCTTAGGCTTGGTATCGTTGCGTACCATGACACAAACGGTACTGGGCGGCTGTATCCGAGTGTGTTCGTTGTCTGGCGGCAACGAAATCCGGCTTAATCCGCAGCAGTCGTTTCAGCGGGGACCTCCGCTTTGACCACTGGTTTGCGGCCTTGTTTCTCGCGGGCAACTGCCGGGTCGAGCGAATGTAGGCCGAAACTCTCAAGCATCTTCTCGTCGTCCGAGGCCTCGGGATTGGCGGTGGTCAGCAGCTTGTTGCCGATGAAAATACTATTCGCTCCGGCAATGAAGCAGAGTGCTTGCGTTTCTTGACTCATCGACTGGCGGCCCGCGGAGAGGCGAACCGTACTGCGCGGCATCATAATGCGTGCCGTGGCGATCAGGCGAACGAATTCGATCGGATCAACCGGTTCTTGATCACACATTGGCGTGCCTTCGACAGCGACCAGCGCATTGATTGGAACCGACTCAGGCTGAGGGTCGAGGTTCGCCAGTTCAACCAGCAGCTTGAGGCGGTCGTCCTCGCACTCGCCCATGCCAACGATACCGCCGGAGCACACTTCGAGGCCCGCCTTGCGTACGTTTGACAAGGTCTCTAGACGGTCGTCATAGCTGCGAGTCGAAATGACCTCGCTGTAATATTCACGCGAGGTGTCGAGGTTGTGGTTATACACTGTCATGCCAGCCTCCTTAAGACGTTTGGCATGGTCTTCGGTCAGCAAACCGAGGGTACAGCAAACCTCCATTCCCATCTTGTCGACCGCACGGACGGATTCAAGTACACTTGCAAATTGGCGCTCGTTGGAAGTGCCACGCCAAGCGGCTCCCATGCAAAAGCGGGTGGCACCGGAAGACTTCGCCTTGATCGCCGCCATCGACACCTCGGATGGGTCCATCAATGGCTCGCGGTCGACGAATGTGGTGTAACGCGACGACTGTGCGCAGTATTTGCAATCTTCCGAGCAAGCGCCGGTTTTAATGGATTGCAGCATCGAGAGCTGCACGCCAGCCGGGTCTTGGAATTCGTGATGCGCCTGTTGGGCGCGGAACATTAACGTCGTGATAGGGAGCTCATAGAGCTCGCGAGCGGATTCAAGTGTAACAGACATGACGCTGTTTTAGGTGTCGTCATTGTAAAGGCAAATAGATATTCGCTTAACAATTGGCATCAGAGCGGAATCGCAGTTCAGCGCGTATGAAGCGCCCTAGAACTCTAAGTACGTGGCGATCTCCAGAGTCGCGCCGCGCGGCATATAATGACCACTCAGCCAAGGGCCGCCAATAGCGTCACGATTGTTGAGTAAGTTTTTTCCGCTGACCCGAATATCAAGTCCTGATCGGAAAGCATCTTCAAACAGGAAACTCGCATCCCAATAGAGCTGATCATTGGTGTCTTTGAAATCTAGAATGGGTCTTGGTTCTGGGCCAGCCGTCATTCCTATTTTCACTGCTGTAGGTTGCATGGTAAAATAGCGCAACTGAGTCGAGAACAGGATGTGGTCGCTAATTCTGGAATCGATCCCTGCGTTGATCGTGAGTTGTGGCCCACCAATCAAGCGTTTAGAGTCATCGATCGCCACATGGCCATCTTTACTATTTGCATCTGTATCGGTAACTCTTTAGCGTTAAAGTCACTGTTTACCAGCACTTCAAATTTAGCTATTCCGTTACTGAATTGTGCCTGAGCACTTCCTAGTGCTGTTGTCCCGGTTGATCGGAAACTTACGTTTGCTACACTGCTCGTTACTTGTAGACTCGAT
>Ga0115569_10004199_pt1 | contig 10425 bp, 7 predicted proteins | sample COGITO_mtgs_1205_2_FD_87295 | JGI IMG/M metagenome (GOLD analysis project Ga0115569, IMG submission 87295) | Pelagic marine microbial communities from North Sea - COGITO_mtgs_120503 | ecosystem: Environmental > Aquatic > Marine > Epipelagic | place: Germany:Helgoland, sampling site Kabeltonne...
ATTCATTTCTTCCTTCACATCCCGTGCTGCTTCGTTTGCTCGCATATTTTCTTTACGTAAACCGAGAATTTCCTCCCTCAAACGTGTTTCTCGCGCCCGGGAGGCTTCAGCCTCGAGAGATATTGCTCTTCGTTCGGCATCTCGCCTTGTAGTTTCAGCGTCGTGAGAATTCTGAAGTTCTTGGATCGTGTATTCAAAATCTGAAGCTTGAGACTCGTGCTCTCGGAGCGCTTGCGCGAGCGTTTTGTTTTCTTCTTTTGCTTGACGCAGTTTCTCTTTCATTTCTTCGTTTACGAGTACAGCCTTTCTCTCAAAATCTCTTTTTTGTGTTTGTAAGTGTTCATGTCGAGATGCCAACGCATCCTCGAGCGCACACTTGTGCTGTTCTTGTAAAATCTCAATTTCTGATTCATGTTCCCTGCGAAGTTTCGAGTCGAGTTCAAAAAGCTCCTCTTTGTGTTGTTTCGAAATAGCCATAGAATTTTCGAGCGTCTGAACGTGTCTTTGCTCAAAGTCCGCGTTCGCAATCTCTAAGTCGCGCGCCACCTTCTTCTCTTTTTCTAGCGCGAGGTGTGTCGCATGTCTCGCATCTTCAAGTTTACGCAGATTCTCGGCAATTCCTCTTTTATCGCTCAAAGCTGTTTCGAGGCGTCGTTCGAGCGTTTCAATAACACTTGACTGTTCTGTATTCACTTTGATACCATCTTCGCGGGAGGCATGAACAATATCGAGTTGTTTATTAAGCTCTTCATTCATATTGCGTAGTTTCACGCTCGAACTTATTTCGTTTTGAAGTTTCTTCTGAAGGTCTATACTCAGAGACTGTTCCTTCTTTACGTTTTCCTTGAGAGCCTCAACCTCTCGAGATAAAACGTCGCACGCGTCTACTTGGCGAAGGAGACGCGATTCCAAGGCTTCACGAACCGAATTGACTTCTTTATTGCATTCTTCACGGTAAAACAAGCTTTCCTTTTGGAAATTTCTCTCTAAGCTTTCACATCCACGCTTAAACTTTTCGGCATTTAAAGCGGTTTGACTTTCGTGCTCCTCCATGAGCGCTCGTACGCTTTCTTTTCCTTTCGTCTCGAGAGTTTTGTACTCATTCAACATTTCTTCGTATTTTATTTCCATCGATTTCAATTTTTCATCTTTGCTTTCAACTTCTATTCGCCGCGCCTCCACGACCTCTTCTAGATGTTCAGCCTTCGTCTCCCACGCCCGCCGTTCTCTTTCAATTCTACTCTTCTCTTCCTCCAATGATTGACGAAGTTCCATCTCTTTTAATAACTTTTTGTTCGTCTCACTCACGGTGTGTTCTATCGTTTGTTTCTGCTCTCGTTCTTTCTGTTCGCTCAGTTTAAACAAAATTTCGAGCTCTTCCATTTTTTCGTTCAAAGCATCTGATTTCGATTCCGCTTCTCGTATGATCTCGCGCAACGCTTCATCCACGCCGCTTTGCATTATACGCGTCTTCGCTTCCAACTCGTTTGCAATTCGTTCGAACCGTTCTTTTTCATTAGCCTCTTCGCGCCATTTCGAGTGCGTCTCTAAAACTTTCCTCGCCGCATCCGCTCGACACAGTTCGATAGTGTTCGAGTGTTCTTCTTCCATTTCTTTTTCTCGCTCTCGAGCGTCTTCGGTTTCAGAGTGCAAATTGGAGACTACTTTCGTCAGCTGAGCAATCTTCTCGCACATTCGTTTCTGTTTTTGATATTCCACCCGAGAAAGAGAGGGAGAGAGAGAGAGAAAGAGAAAGATATGTTTAATTGGTCGCGACTTATATCAAAGGAAGCGCGCGCAAGAGTGAGAGGTTTGGTCGATGAACACACGCGCACACGAGTCAAACTTTTTTGCTCAGGGGCTTAGAGATTCACATGCGAGAGATGCGAGTTTAAGCGTGTAAAAAAAGAGAACAAATAGGATTCACTTTCGAGCGAAGACACGCACCACAAGAACATCGCGCGGAAGAGCAGCGGTAGTGGTGGTGGTGTTCGTCGCCTCTTCTTCCTCTTCGTTTAAAAAAGGACGGCCTCTTCCCATGCCGGCAGTCATTTCCTTCGTTCGTATCTCCTTTGTTTTTGACGCGCGAGACGAGGGCGAGATCGGTTTGACTCGGTTTCACACCAAAAAGACAAGAAAGAAAAATAAAAGCGCACATCCACGACATACGCGCACGACACGATGAGAGCGACAACGAGTAGTTTTGCGACAACATCAGCCAGCTCAATAACCGATACCCTTGCCCTAAAAAAGCAACAGAAGAAGATGCGTGCCAACGCAGGAGTCCGCTGCGGAGCGACGAAATCATCTTCATCATCATCAGACGACCAAACAAAAGATAAAAAGATAGTGATTCTTGGAGGCGGCTTGCAAGGCTTAGCTTCGGCGTATTTCTTGTGCAGCGAGAGAGGGTGCACGAACGTGACGTTGGTGGAACGGTGCGACAAGGTGGCACCAGCAGCTTCCGGGAAAGCGGGAGGATTTCTATCCCCGGGCGGTTGGGGTAATAAGCAAACGCGAGAGTTGCACACGAAGAGTTTTGAACTCCACGAAAAGTTGGCGAAAGACTTGGACGTGACGTCGTTTCGTAAAATTCGAACGTTATCGGTGCAAGCCGGTGAGAGCGGATTAGCGGATCCGTTGGTAGAATGGTTAGACGGCGATATTCAGCAGAACTCGGTTTTGGACGAGAATACTGCGCAAGTAACTCCGTCGGAGCTTTCGAGTAAGTTGCACGAATCCGCGACGAAAAATGGATTGAAGACTTTATATAGTACAGAGTGCACGGGGATTAGTTTTAAAGACGAAGCGCGGAGCGTTGTGAACGGTGTACACGTGAAGAATAAAAGCGATGACTCGCAATCGATCACTCTCGAATGCGACGTCGTCGTCGTTGCGATGGGTCCGTGGACGACGAGAGCGGCGAGTTGGTTTCTCGATGCCGACTTTCCTATGACTGGCATTAAATCAACTTCGATAGTTTTTGAAGCTTCAGACGCGGTGAAAAGCAATCCAGCGGCGTTATTTTGTGCCGAAGACCCTCGATTCCAAACACACTTGGAAGTGTACCCCAGAGTCGACGGATCGGTGTATTTATGCGGGATTGGCGGGAGCGATTATGTGGACGAGGATAGATTAGCGCCGGGGGGCGATTGTGAATCTGCTGATCTCATCAAGGCAGATCCCAGCCGAGTGCAAGCGGCATGGGATTCTTTCAAGTCCATGTCCCCGTCCGTTGGTTCCTCTCCTCCAATTTTAACGCAAGCGTGTATGCGCCCTTGCGCTCCAGACGCGTTACCTTTTCTCGGTAAGTTGCCGAACGTCGAGAACGCAATCGTGGCGAGCGCGCACAACTGTTGGGGGATTCTATGGGCCCCTATTACCGGTCAAATCGTTTCCGAATTGATCATGGATGGTAAATCGAGTTGTAATCTCGAACACTTTAGCCCAGGGAGGTTCGCGAGACCTGCCACAAATGGACGCGGGCGAAAGAAAGGAATACTCTCGGTAGGCGAGCAATGGTAAAAAGCCCCCCCTCTTTTTTATATATTCCTGTACTACTTTGTCAAAATTACAACCTTATTCTTTAAAAATTAATTCAAGCGTTTTGAAACATGAGATACTCTTGTATTTCCTTCACCTTACCATTCGTGAGTGCTTTAAACTCGAGTGCAATTTGCTTGTTTATCCCTCGCGAGCATTTGCCAACTTCCTCGTAGTGTTTCAATAAAGCATACGTTTCGGCTACGTTGAACTTTGGAATCTCAAAATCGAAAACGTTTTCATCCTCACTCTTGAAGACTGGATTCGAACTCCCAACATCTGTGGTGCTATCACACGCAATATATCTGCCACCATTCGCCGTTGGAAAGCACGAGCGCAACTTCAACGCTAACCGCAATCTGTCGGTGTGTATATTTTTCCTCGATCGTGGGCCTTTCACCTCGTGCATATCCGAAGGCCCGTATAACGCATTGTGTTCGTCAAAAGCGAAAACGACTCGAACGTCCTTTTGCTTCACTAACTCATCTACGACGTCAATTGCATTCTGCGTGACGTGCTGATCGCCTTTCTCTAACCCAGACTTAACTATTTCGAGTAAGGTTTGTTTACCATCGCTCGTTTTTATCTTCCCCAAGAGCGTTTCGTTTGGCTCAGCCGCGACGGCGTGGAGAAACACTCGAGCGGCGTCTGGCGTATCCCAAAGATCCTCTTGCTCCCCTTCTCCGTGTTTCTGGTACGAACTTCTCGTCACCAAGTGTGATGCACGAGGCAAATAAACGACTAAAGATCCTAAAGCGCGTTCGCGTAATACGAGCATCGCGAGAGAGACAGATTTACCACTTCCTCGGTATCCTCTCAAGTGCACTTGCTCGTGACGAGCTACGACCTCTCTGAGCGCGTCGTCGCACTTTCTATACAGCAAACCATTCGCACCAGTAAACGCAAACTCTCTCTCGATTGCTTTACACTGATCTAGAGGAAGTTGCGATTTGCTCACCAGCACGTATTTCCCGACAGAATCGCCATCTAGTTTTGCAAAATCTGTCGTCGTTTCTTGTTCTTGTTCTTGTTCTTGTTCTTGTTCTTCTTGGTCTTCACCGGAAGATTTCGCCGCGAACCCGCGCGTTGGAATCGTCGTCGTCTTTCTTCGTCTTCTTCTCACTCTGATCGCGTCGCACTTCACCTCTTTATCCTCCTTGTTGTTGCAACTACTGCTCGTCATTAAAAAACTTCTTCTAAAACTATTCGTTTTACTGCGCAACATCTCCTCTTGCTGTCGTGGCGCCAAAGTTGAAGGCGACGAGGACGAGGCGAAAGCGGTGCGTTCAGCGTTGGCAACAGAAGAAACCACGCGCGTATATGATGCCATCAAATGTCTCATCGTCGTCGTTCTCGATGCCACGAACATTATTCTTTTCTTTTTGTGAGAAGAGAAAGAGCGCATCGTGTTTTCTCGTCGGGGGCGATGTTGTTTGAAGAAGGAAAAATTTTTCCCTGTTTGTGGACTAAAATTTTTCGAATGGAGTTGGAGTTCGAATGGAGAAGAAAGAAAACAAAAAGGATTGCTCTCTCTCTCTCGCTCTTCATAGAAGAGGGAAATAGTGTGTGCTTGAGCGCGCTCTCTCAAGGCTCACTCGGTCCTCTTCTTCGCGCAAACACGCGCATATTTGCAAGGGAAGAGAGAGAGAGAGGGAGAGAGAGAGAAAGGAGGAGGAGAAAGAGCGAGAGAGAGAGACGAGAGAGTGAAAGAGAGAGAGAGAGATTTATTCTCCTGCTCTTGTGTGTGGGTGTGGTTTCAGGTTTCTTCGATCAAAGAAAGAGAGAGAAGAAGAAGAAGAAGAAGAAGAAGGTTTATAGAATAGAAAGAGGAAGGGTAAACGAGAATAAGTATAATGTCTTCCTCTCAGCTCAATCAGGATAATGGTGCGGACTTACAGTGTCCTTTGCCGTTCCCAGAGCGCTTCTATGCGGCTATCGCTTTCGCTACCGATCCGCCACCATCCTCGCGTCAAGTCTCCGATGAAACAAGATTATTGTTGTACGCTTTGTATCAACAAGTGATGGTTGGACCGAATTACGAACCGAAACCGTGGGGGTGGTCGAGTCTAGAGCTAGCGAAATGGAACGCCTGGTCCAGTTTAGGAGAGATGGATGCGAAGGAGGCGATGACGCTTTACGTGCACACGATGGAGGAAGAGAATGAAAACTGGTGGCAGCTTTCCACGAACGACGGAGATCCGGAAGACACGCAAGTTGCGATAGAAAACGCGAGAAGATGGACGATGGAAATGGGTTGGGGTGCCGATCGGAGTTTGTTGAGTCCAGCGTCGATGTCTAGCCAACGCGGAGGAGAAGGAGGAGGAGGAGGAGGAGTGGGAGGAAACGGCGCGGATATCACGCCGCCCTTATCTCCACCGATGCCAGGACGCGTTATGGGTGGTAGAAACGGATACATCGCAACGAATAACAACATGAACAATATGAACACGAACGATAATAGAGATATGCACAACAATAACGAAAACGCGATGCTTTCCGCGTCGACTTCCCAGGTGTTCCACCATCAACAGCAGCAGCGCGACGGTGGAAGAAGCAGTAACGGAGGGAGTAGCGGTTTGAACAACATGCAAGAGAATAAGCAACAGTTGCAAATTTACGGAGGAGGAGGAGGAGGTTTAGTAGTAGCAGGAGGCAATGGGGATACTTGCCCGTGGTATTTGCAAACGAAAGAGGCGCATGAGAGCATAGCAACCGCTCGAGAGGATGGGAATTGGACATCTTTAGGAACTTCGACTTTAGGCTCGGCGCTAACGCCACGTTCATCGAGATCTCATGCGAGACACGGCCACGCGGCCTATGCGATTGGGAATAAGATGATTGTTATCGGTGGTAATACCGCAGGTACGGTGCGTTCAGACGTCATAGCTTTAGACTGCAAAACCTTGCAATGGGAACAGGTGGAGTGTATTTGCGTGCAGCCGGGCGCGAATTTTACGCCTCGGCACGGTCACGCCGTGTGCGTTACTGATGAACGCGGAGAGAATCATACCGAGTTACTCGTTTGTGGGGGGTTTACAAAAGATGTTTCGTCGAAAGCTGCTGGGAGAAACGGAACTACAAAACCCGCAGAGTTTGAAATGTGGATATTAGACTTATCCAACTCGTTTCAAACGGGCATTTCGCAAAACCTTTCGCAAAATTCAAACTTAGGAAAATGGACGAAAATAACCACGAACGGGAAAGGTCCGTGCGCGAGAGGTGGGCATACGGCGTCGAGATGTGGCGAAAACATAGTTATTTTTGGAGGCGAAACGCCGAGCGGTCAGTGTTTGGGAGATTGTTGGTTGTATCACGTCAGCTCGAGGACGTGGACAGAACTTCGATGCAAAGGATGGACGTATCCGTCGCCTCGACGAGGTCACTGCGCGACGGCGTACATAAACAGCGCGGGCGCGCACTTTGTGTACGTCTTTGGCGGGAGCACCTCGTCGGGCTGCGTGAACTCGGAAGTGTACGCTTTAGATGTGAAAGCCTGTCGATGGCGAAAGACCAATCCTGAGGGTGGATTTATGCCGCAACCTCGTTCTGGTGCGGCCTCTGCGCGTTTAGGCGATATGTGGTACGTAGTCGGTGGTGGTAATAGCGAAGGCGGATGCGTAGATACTGTGGCTTTGACCCTTAGAGATCCTCTTTCCGCGGAGCCAGCGTGGGCGGAAACGTGTAGAGCGGCACCGGCTTCGGCGGTGGCCTCCGAGAGCGGCACGTGCATAGCTATCCCTGAAATTGCAGCTTTAGTATCGTTTGGAGGGTACGATGGTGTACGAGACCGTGGCGACTGTAGCATTTCAAGACATCCTCAGTTTCTGATTGAACGAAGCGGATCAAAAGACCACTTGTTGGGCGCCGGCAAACCGCCGGTGGCGCCTTCGCGGAACGCGTCGAACAACAACAACATCAATAATGCTAATAACAGTTCGAATAGCAACATGCAACACACAGCTTCCGTGCAGCGCTTCAATCAGCAGAACGATTCGACTCAAATGCAAACGAGAGAAAACAGTAGCAATTCAGTCATGAACGAGGAACTCGCGGCGTTGAGAAGGCAGCTGCAAAGAGCGAAACGAGTGGAAGAACAACTCCGTGTTGAGCTCGAAGACGAACGGTCGATGCGAATGCAGTTAGAGGATGAGTTGGAGAGGCAAAGCGCGCGTGGTAGCAGAGGGATGGGTAGACGTGGTAGTTCAATGGGTTTAGCGCGCCAAGGATCTTCTCACGGTTCGATTTGGAATTTTATAGCTCCGGATCCGTACTCGAACGACTGGCGTTAGGAATGGCTGGTAATTTTGATGCGTGTTGAACAAAATAGAATGACCAACGAGAACATGAAGAGTTTCTTTGCGCTGTAGTAAAATGCTCACATTAAACTTACAATATATTCTTTACTTTCTTTTTCTCGCTCATGTTATGTGTTAGTGTTAGTATTGATTAAATAAACCCACGCTCTTTACGAACTTACGCTTTACCCAGTTCGACCATCATTCTATGCATCGCTTCGCCCATTTTCGCCGGACTCCGAACCACATTCACAGAAGCCTGCTCCAAAGCTTCGATCTTACCAATCGCCGTTCCAGCCTTACCTTGTGTAATTGCGCCCGCGTGGCCCATCCGTCGACCCGGAGGAGCGGTCAAACCGGCAATAAATCCAACCACGGGTTTGTTCGTTCCAGAAGCTTTGATAAACTCCGCAGCCTCTTCCTCCGCCGTGCCGCCAATTTCTCCAATCATGATAATCCCTTCCGTTTCATCATCTTCAACGAATCGTTCTAAGCAGTCCACAAAATTCGTCCCGTTAAAAGGATCACCGCCGATTCCAACGACTGTTGATTGTCCTAGTCCATACTCTGTGGTTTGAAACACCGCTTCGTAAGTAAGCGTCCCGGAACGCGAGACGATGCCGATTTTTCCCGGCTTGTGAATATATCCCGGCATGATACCAATCTTACACTCGCCCGGTTTGATAATTCCGGGACAGTTTGGACCAATCAATCGAGATCTACTCTGCGACATTAGTGCGTCTTTTACTCGGATCATATCGTGTTGAGGCACACCTTCTGTAATGCACACGATTAAGTCCAACTCAGCCTCTAAGGCTTCCAAAATCGCACTCGCGGCAAACGGTGGAGGGACGTATATACTCGTCGCGCTCGCGCCGGTTTGCTCTTTCGCCTCTCTCACCGTGTTAAACACCGGTAAATTTAAGTGCATGGTCCCGCCTTTCTTTGGCGTCACGCCTCCGACTAACTTTGTTCCGTATTTAATAGCCTGTTCCGAGTGAAACGTTCCGTTTTTCCCCGTAAATCCTTGACAAACGACTTTCGTGTCTTTGTTGACGAACACTTTCGGTGGATTTGAGGAAGATTTCGTTGACATTGATTTTGTCACTGCCGTTGCTCTTGCTCCTATTAATGATGACGATGATGAAGAAGATGTGGTACACGAAGAAGAAGAAGAAGAAGAAACAGAGGAAGAGCACGAGGCGGCGACGCGCTGCGCCGATCGTCGTAAATACATATGTTGACTCTTTCTTTTAACTTCTTTGCTTTTCCGTGTGAGTGTAATGAGGCAGTTGAGAAAATACAAAAATTGTTCTCTTTTGGTGGTTGGCGCAAGGAACAGGGCAGAGGTCGTGGGGCGATTTTTGATCAGACAGAACAGAGAAGAATCGAATTTTTTTCTCGAGTCGATCAAAGGAGAGAGAAGAGAGAAAATTTTTTCCCTTTGCCCTCGTCAAACTTTTGGACGCTGATTAAGAAAGAAGAGAGAGTAAAGATGGCAGCATCCGTCTCTTGGTCGCAACGATGGCTCAGACCAGAGGTAAGCGATTCGAGAAGCAGTTCGTTTTTCGAAACAACAACGGACGATACGTGTTAATCGTACATTTTTCTTCTTCTTCTTCTTCTTCTTCTTCTTCTTCTTCTTTTCCTTCCAATTTTGAAGAACGTTTACCCTCCTCCTTCTCCTCTTTTTCTTTATCTCTCTCTGACTGATTTCTTCTCTCTTCCTTCTTATATGTGATACAACAAACAGGTCTACCCAATCTTCGCCGCGTTAGGTTCTGCCGTCGGTTTGTGCGCCTTTTTCTGCACGAGGCAGTTGACCACTTCTCCGGGCTTTACCGCGAGCAAAGCGAAAAGAGCGACGGCGATTCCGGAAACCGCGCAAGACTTTAAAGAGGGTGAAAAGTTTAGAAACCACTTCATCCGTCGCTCGGTTTTAGGAATGAAACCGGAAATTATGCCCGGGTTGAACTCGAGCATGACAAAAACGAACTAATTTTGTAACTAGACGACGACGATGATGTGCGCGTGTGTGTATTCCGAAAAGAACGATGTGAAAGCGAAGAGAGGGAGAGAGAGATCTTGCAGAAAAGGAGGAAAAACGCGCGAAAGCGACGGACATACCAATCTGTCGCACTCTCTCTGCCTCTCTCTAAATGATAGTACATTCTGTTTGTAATGAAGACATCACGTTTGCTACTCGCATTTTTTGTAAACAAGGTTTCTAAACCGCTGCTGCTGCTCCTGCTGCTGCTGCTGCTGCCGCGCACGCGTGTTTGCGTGTTTTTCATGTTTTTTCATCTGCTTTTATATCTCTCACACCTCTTTACAAAAATACTCGCGCGCGAACCCTTCCTTTCATAAACATTTCTACGCGCTAATAAAACGAGAATGGCCTCCTTCTCCGGCGGCGGCGGCGGTGGCGCTCGTCGCAGGGTGAGCTTTGAGAGCGATTTAGAGCGGCTGCTGCTCCGAGAAGAGGAAGAAGAAGAAGAAGAAAGAGAGAGAAAAGGAGGAGCGATACTTCCAGAGGAAGAAGAAGAAGAGGAAGAAGAAGAAGAAGAAGAAGAAGAAGAAGAAGAAG
>Ga0115569_10004201_pt1 | contig 10424 bp, 8 predicted proteins | sample COGITO_mtgs_1205_2_FD_87295 | JGI IMG/M metagenome (GOLD analysis project Ga0115569, IMG submission 87295) | Pelagic marine microbial communities from North Sea - COGITO_mtgs_120503 | ecosystem: Environmental > Aquatic > Marine > Epipelagic | place: Germany:Helgoland, sampling site Kabeltonne...
TCCGGCCCTAATCGCTGAGAAATCTCGTGGGTGGACGGTCAGGATAGTCGAAGCCGATTGAGTCAGCGCCCGGAGCGACTAAGCTTGGCGCCGTGTGGGCAACGAGGCCCGCGAACTCTTTCGACCCAGCCAAGTTTGGACGCCCTTTGTCGACGCCTGACAAACCCCGCCGTGACGCTGCCGATCGTGAATCGTCCGCCGACGAAAGTCTCGTGCCCAAACTGAGTGAATTCCCGGCTCCGGTCTGGCCTCAGGGAGAGCCGCGTATCGCTGGCGCGACCCATATAGGCCGGGTGCGACGCGTAAACCAGGATGCGTTCGGCCGCTTCGATGATGGCGATCGCTGCGAGATCCTCGTCCTCGTCGCCGATGGTTTAGGTGGCCATCGTGGTGGCGAAGTCGCTAGCCGCATCGCCATCGATTCAATCGGCGAGCAGATATTTTCCGGCGACGGAGACCCCGCGACCCGCCTCCTCCAAGCGATCACCAGCGCGAACGAATCCATTCTTCGCGCGAGTCGAAAAGACCGAACCCTCGACGGCATGGGCACGACGATCGTCGGCCTTCTTTTGACCGAAAACGGCCCGTCCTATGTCGGCCACGTCGGTGATAGTCGGCTCTATCGAATCCGCGCAGGCCTCATCGAGCCCGTCACGCAGGACCATTCTCTTGTCGCCACGTTAGTTCAAGAAGGCGCGCTCACGCCGGAGCAGGCGCACACCGATCCACGTCGCAATCAAATCTTGCGGGCGCTCGGCGTGCGCGACAACGTCGAAATCGAAATAGCACCGATCGATATTATGCCTGGCGACACCTACTTGCTATGTTCAGACGGGCTGCACGGCATGCTAGAGGACGATGCGATCCAAAAAATCACTTCTCATGGACAGCGCCTTGAATCGATCGTCGAATCTCTGATCGACTCTGCCAATGATGCCGGCGGCACCGACAACGTCACGGTGATGCTTGCTCAAATTCCGGATCCAATGCAGTCGCGTGGCCTGCGCGGCGCGGCGAATCAATTGATCGAATCGACTCGCTCTGCCTTCGCTCGACGTGACGACAAATGAGCAAGAGCCCTCGTCCGCTGATCGACTGGGTGCCCGAAGGCGGTCTATTGAACGCCGACTCGATCCTGGACCGCTTCACTCGCTGGGCCTCTGATTCGGGACTCGAACTCTACGACGCACAAGAAGAAGCGCTGCTCGAGCTGATGACGAATCGGCATGTAGTACTCAGTACGCCGACGGGATCAGGCAAATCGCTCGTCGCTCTCGGCATGCATTTCAAGGCGTTATGCGAAGGTAAGAGATCCTTCTACACCGCCCCCATCAAAGCCCTCGTCAGCGAGAAATTTTTTGATCTTTGCGAAACATTTGGCGCCGAGAACGTCGGTATGATCACTGGGGATGCCTCGATCAACTCGGCGGCCCCCGTCATCTGCTGCACTGCGGAAATTCTCGCAAACATGTCGCTTCGCCAAGGAATTGAAACCGAGGCGCCCTATGTCGTCATGGACGAATTCCACTACTTCGCGGACCGCAGTCGAGGCTGGGCCTGGCAGGTACCCCTGCTCATATTGGAGCGAAGTCGCTTCCTCCTTATGTCTGCGACGTTAGGCAACACTGCGCCAATCGAAGAACGTATCCAAGCGATCACCGGCCGCGATGTCGCCCACGTCCATAGTGACGAGCGGCCGGTCCCGCTCGACTTCACGTACCGAGAAACGCCGGTACTAGAGACCGTTGAGACGCTGCTCGCTTCGGGGCGGCAGCCGATTTACATGGTGCACTTCACGCAAAGGGACGCTGCCGAACAAGCGCAGGGGCTCACGAGCGGCGCGATCACGAACAAGGAAGAGAAGAAAGCCCTCGCGGAGGCGATCGGTGGGTTCCGATTCGACTCGCCTTATGGCAAAGACGTTCACCGCTTCCTTAAATTCGGCATCGGCCTTCATCACGCGGGCATCCTTCCTAAGTACCGACTGCTCGTCGAGCAACTCGCCCAGCGAGGCCTGCTCAAGGTCATCTGCGGGACGGATACCCTCGGCGTCGGCGTCAACATTCCGATCCGAACAGTGCTCTTCACGGGTCTCTCCAAATTCGACGGCGAGAAAGTCGGCGTCTTGTCCGTCCGCGACTTCAAGCAGATCGCCGGGCGCGCAGGACGCAAGGGGTTCGATATCGCCGGCAGCGTTGTCTGCCAGGCCCCTGAACACGTCATCGACAACCTGCGCCAAGCCGCCAAGAACGCGGCTTCGGGCAAAGGCGGCAAAAAGAAAGACAAGAAGAAGCCGCCGCCGCGAGGCTTTGTGGGCTGGAGCGCAGAGACTTTCGAACAGCTCTCAACGAAGCCCCCGGAGACTCTGCGATCCCAATTTGACCTGAGCCACAGCACGCTCGTCGCGCTCCTGCAGAGAGGGCAGGATCAGTCGCTGCCGGGCAGTGGCTATCGCGAGCTGATCGCGCTGGTCAACGAGACATTCGAGAGCCCCGTGAAGAAGACTCGTCTTAGACGCAAAGCTGCGGTGCTATTTCGGTCGCTGCAGCATGCCGAAATCGTACGTATCGAGCCGAGCGACCAAGGGCCAATCGCGCGAGTCGATGCCAACCTCCAGCAGGATTTTAACCTTCATCACACCCTCTCTCTCTATCTAGTGGACGCGGTCACCGCCCTCGACCCGAACTCGCCGGACTACGTGCTTGACGTGATCTCCTGCGTCGAGGCGATCCTCGAGAACCCTCGTGCCTTGCTTCAGGCGCAGGTCCGGCAACGCAAGACCGATTTGATTAACGAGCTCAAAGCGGAGCGCGTCCCCTACGAAGAACGTATGGAGAAACTTGAAGGCGTCACGTGGGATAAGCCTAACTCCGACTTCCTTTATTCGACTTTCGATCTCTTCCGAGAGCACCATCCGTGGGTAGGCGATGACTCGATATCTCCAAAGTCGATCGTTCGAGAAATTTGGGAAGGCTTCATCCCCTTCGAGGAATACGTCAAGCGCTACGGCATTTCGCGTATGGAAGGCGTGCTGCTCCGTTACCTAAACCAGGTCCACTCGACGCTCATGCGCAACCTTCCCGAGTCGGCGCATAACGAAGAAGTACTAGAGGTGATCGCGTTCCTACGCGCCATGCTCGCTCGGATCGACTCGAGTCTGGTGGAGGAATGGGAAAACCTCGTCAATCCAAGTGAGGCTCCCATCAAAGAAACCGAGGCCGTCCCGGCAAGAGCGCCCCGGAAGCTCGATCGCAAGGCTTTCGACGCGCGGGCTCGAGCAGAACTTCAGCAGCTCTTATTATGTCTCTCGAGGCAGGACTTCGAAGGCGCTTCGGCGTGTCTGTCGGAGGACGACCCCGAGGCCTGGGACGCCACACGATTCGAGCGCGAATTCGGCGAGCTCTCAGACACGATCGAACGCGTGCGAATCGATCCTGAAGCTCGTCGTGGCCACTGGACCCTCATAGAGCCGCAAGCGGAGCTCATCTTTGAGCTCACGCAAACCTTGATCGACGAAGAGGGCGAAGGGGCTGCCACGCTCGTGGCCCGTGTCGAACTCGCCGAAGCGCGTATGCCAGCGGGACCGATGCTGCGTATGGTCGGCTTCGGCGGTTAGCGCCGTTAGGGAATCAGCGCCGCACGATGCAGCCGGCCTACAACCTGGCTCTCTTCGTCCGATGCCTTCGAGTCATCGAGTTCTCCGAACACAACGAGTTCTGCATCATCGACACCCTCAAAGCGAACATCAAACGCACGCTGATCCCCCTCGGCAGCAAGCCGGGCAAGACATGCGCCGAGCAAAGCCTTGAGTGCCGGACCAAGAGCCTCGGCCCCTTCTAGGCGAACGCTGAACGATCCAGAGCTTCCCTCGTAAGTCCAGCGACTCGATCTAAGAAGCTGCTCCCCGGCCTGACTCGCTATGAATCCGGGGCCATCAACGAGCCTTTGTGCACCGGACACGAGCGTCGACAGCTGTGAATTCACAAGCCAGTCGGCGACGATGTCATCCGCCCATTCGACGAGCCCCGCTTCGCCACCGAGCTGCTCTGCCGCAATCGCGACGAGTTCTTCTAACTCTGCCTGGGGCGCCCAGTCGGAAGCCGCAATTGAATGATCGAGCCAACCCCTCGCAGTCGACGAAAGTGTCGCGTCCAGATCGTCCTCGTCGAGCTTGCCGTTCGCAAGCCACGCGCCCACTCGCTGCGCGATCGGCTGCACTAACAGGCCACTGAGTTCGGGTGTGTTCATGGGAGGTCTCCAACGCAGAGTGCGCTCCCTTAAACATCGGCGCGTGCCGGAATCGACTTGAGTCGGCACGCCACCGCCCGCGGGCGGGCTAGCTGCCCTCTTCTGCGTCTGCGGACTCCTTCGCATACGCGCCGAGCGCTTCGTCGTAGGCAGGAAACCCCACGAGAGATTGTAACTCTTCAAAGGACAAGACCTGGGGCGCCGGGATGCCGGCCGCGAGCGCTGCAAGTGCATCTTCCATTGCGCGTGCCGCGCTCGACAAAAGCGTCAAGGGATAGGCTGCGATCTTGAAGCCGATTTCCTCAAGCCGCGCCGGTGGCAGTGCGGGCGTATCTCCACCTTCCACGATGTTGGCCATCTTCGGCAAGCTCGGGAGTTCCCGACAAAGCGTTTCCATTTCGGCTTCGTTCTGCGGCGCCTCCAGAAAGAGAATATCCGCGCCGAGATCCGCAAAGACACGGCAGCGCTCGATCGCCTCGTCGAGTCCGTGCCCCGCGCGCGCATCGGTGCGGGCCATCACGAGAATATCCGTCCCCGACTCTCGAGCCTCAACGGCGGCCTGCACCCTCTGATAGGCACTCCGGCGATCAACGACTTCTTTGCCGCGCGTATGACCGCATCGCTTCGGGGCGACTTGGTCTTCAATCATTGCCCCGGCAAATCCTGCCCGCGCATAACCTTCGACGGTACGCCGCACGTTCATGGGGTTTCCGTAGCCCGTATCGGCATCGCCAATAACCGGCAGCTCCACCGCTTCACAAATCGACCGGCCCTGGTCCAGCATTTCGCCGTAGGAGATGAGTCCCGTATCCGGCACTGCGAGCCGCGCGGCAGAAACCGCAAAGCCACTCATGAAGGTGAGTTCGAAACCCGCGCGCTCAATCATTCGTGCAGAGAGCGCATCGAAGCAACACGGCATCACATGCAAGCGATCCTGTGCCAAAAGATTTCGGAGCTGATCCGGAGGCGTGTCGTTCGCGATTTGTTGTTTGGACAAATGAAGTCTTCTTTCTTGCTACTTCTTGGAAGCGGGCGCATGGAGCAGATGCGCTTCCCTGCATGGCCCTCTGATAGCCGAGGTCGAGATCGCGGCCAGAGACTACCCGGTCTGCAGCGACTAGGTTCACGATTCGCAGGGCAACATCATGCCCACAGTACGAACACCCGAGCCCCATAGCTCCGGAGGCCGGGCAAGCCCTTCCACCCCCGACGCCCGAGGCCTGAAAAATGGGCATTCTTTTCCGTGGAATGACTTGCTCCCCGCCTTAGTCGCGCAAGAAGTCCTCTTCCGCATCAAGTGGGGCCGATAAAAGAGGCGGTTCGAGGCGCAGCCGGCTGGTCTGATTTTTCATCCGTGCGGATCTCGTGCACCAATGCACACGCATTGGGCAGCGATGCCGATGCCATGAGCACTCCCGCGCAATCGCGGCAGGCGCCACGCCGCAAAGTGCGCCGATATAGGCTCAGAAAACCCGTGTCACGTTCTCTTAGTCCTCGAACTCAAGTTGGCACGCCCCTTGCTTTATAAGCAATCGATTCATCTGTCGAACGCGTGCGCACGGGGAGTGCATGCGAGTCGGAACGGCAAAGCACGTATCCCTCTCTCTTAATTTGACCGATCCCCAATTGGAGTTCTCAATGTTTCGGAACCGATCTCTCAAGCTCTGCGGACGCACCGCATTATTGGCGAGTTTTGTGCTTTCGCTTGCCCCGTCTGTCGCGCTCGCCGAAGAAGTTTCGCCTGCGCTCTTTACTGCGAATAACGTATGGATGATGATCGCCGCGGCGCTCGTCTTCGTGATGCATCTCGGGTTCGCCATGGTCGAGTCCGGCCTAACCCGAGCGAAAAACACGACTAACATTTTATTCAAAAACACCTTCATCATTTGCTGCGGCATTCTCACCTACTTCGTCGTTGGCTTTAACCTCATGTATCCCGGCGACTTCGGTGGCTTCCTCGGCTTCGCGGGCTTCGGACTCAGTGCTGGTTTCGAAGAAGGTGCCAACACCGCCGCCTACGCAGGCGGCGGCTATACCTACTGGACCGACTTCCTCTTCCAAGCGATGTTCGCCGCGACCGCCGCGACGATCGTCTCGGGCGCCGTGGCAGAGCGAATCAAGCTCAGTTCCTTCATGATCTTCTCGACGCTCTTCGTCGCTTTCGTCTACCCGATAGCGGGCTCCTGGAAATGGGGCGGCGGCTTCCTCGACGCGATGGGCTTCTATGACTTCGCGGGATCGACCCTCGTACACTCTCTCGGTGGTTGGGGAGCGCTCGTGGGTGCCATGGTCCTCGGGCCGCGTCTTGGCAAATACGCCAAGGATGGCCGGGTGATGCCGATCCCCGGTAGCTCCATGCCGCTTACGACCGTCGGCGTATTCTTGCTCTGGCTCGGATGGTTCGGATTCAACGGCGGCTCCGTGCTCTCCGCAGATCCGACCCTCACGTCCTTCACGCTCGTGACCACCTGCCTCGCAGCTGCATCTGGCGGCATCGGTGCCATGATCGCCTACACCTCCATCAGCTCGAAGCCAGACCTCTCGATGGCGCTCAATGGCATTCTCGCGGGCCTGGTCGGTATCACAGCCGGCGCAGATGTGATCAACCCGAATATGGCCATCGTGGTCGGCTTCATCGCTGGCATGCTGGTCGTCGGATCCGTCATGCTCTTCGACAAGCTCAAGATCGATGACCCGGTCGGTGCAATCTCGGTCCACCTGACCTGCGGCATCTGGGGCACGTTGGCCGTCGGCATCTTCTCGACGAACCCCGAGCACACGCTCGCTATCCAGGCCGTCGGTGTTGCTTGTTATGCAATCTTCACCGTCGCATGCGCCTCGGCGATCTTCATGACTCTCAAGGCCACCATCGGCTTGCGGGTTTCCGAAGAAGAGGAACTCGAAGGCCTCGACCTCGCCGAACATGGGATGCACGCCTACGACCTCGCAGGCAGCCCCGGCTTCATGGAAGACGGCGGCAGATCAGACTTCGCGTCGGCTGGCCTTACACCCTCGAAACTCGCCCCGACTGACAGGTAAAAACGCATTCTCACCCACCCAACGTTCGGAGCGGGGCGACACTCCGGTCCGCTCCGGACCTCGGAGAACAATATGAAAAAAATCGAAGCGATCATCAAACCCTTCAAGCTCGACGATGCCAAAGAGGGCCTAGCCAAAACCGGAATCCAGGGACTGACCGTGAGTGAAGTTAAGGGATTCGGGAGACAGAAGGGCCATACGGAGCTCTACCGCGGTGCGGAATACGTGGTCGATTTTCTTCCGAAGCTAAAGCTCGAAATCGTCGTCTCCGACGATCAAGCTGAAAAGGTTGTTCACGCACTTCAGGAGTCCTGCCAAACTGGGAAGATCGGAGACGGAAAAATCTTCGTTCTCCACGTTGAAGATGCCATTCGAATCCGAACCGGTGAAAAGGGCGACGAAGCGGTAAACGTCACCTAACTAGAACGATCTGACTAACAAAAAAAGCGGCAGCAGAGCCAGCGTCCCTAGGGCGCTGGCTCTTCGCATTTTGGGCCAAATGCGCCCGCAGCGGCTGCACGAGCCCTTGCGAGGCTACGGGACGAGTACGACCTTGCCTACGGTCTTACGAGACGCGAGAGCCGCCAAAGCATCCCCGGCTTCTTCGAGCGGGTGGCGTATGGAAACGAGGGGTTCGATACGACCCGCGGCGGCCATCTCGAATAGGCCTTCCATACATTCGTCGATGCGCTCGGGCTCCTTCTCGGGATACGCGCTCCAGTGGAGCCCAACGAGGGAGATATTTTTAAGCAGGACGCGATTCATTTTTATCTCAGGAATAGTGCCGCTCGCGAAGCCGATTACGAGAAGCCGACCATTCCAGTTGATGCATTTCAGCGAGCGGCCCGTAGTATCTCCACCCACCGAATCGTAAATCACGTCGGCTCCACGTCCGTCCGTCTCCTCGAGCACCCGCGGAACGAAATCCTCTTCGCGGTAGTCAATTAAGACATCCGCCCCGGCACGCTTGGCAATCTCGAGCTTCTCCTGGCCACCGGCTGTCGCGATGACCCGCGCGCCCAAGGCTTTCCCAATCTGAACCGCCGACAAGCCGACGCCACCCGCAGCCGCGTGCACGAGCAGCGTCTCCCCAGCAACGATTGGGGCTCGCCAAACGAGCGCCGCGTATGAGGTCGGATAGACCGTCGGAATGGCGGCCCCCGCTTCAAAGGAGATTGCGTCAGGCAAGCGGTAGGTGCTGGATTCGGAGCTAGCAACTTGCTCTGCGAATCCGCCCAAGGCACAGCGTGATAAGACACGATCTCCCACTTCGAATTGCGAGACGCCCGACCCAATCTCACGAATAATGCCGCCGACCTCACCGCCGGGAATGAAGGGGAAGGAGGGCTGCACCTGATACTCGCCCTTCAGCATTAACACGTCGGAGAAGTTGCAGCCCGCGGCGCGAACTTCGATGCGCACTTCGTTCTCCGCTAGCGAGGGAGCGTCGGTCTCTCGCACGCGCAGTGCTTCGGGGGTCGTAAAGTCATCAACGACAACGGCTCGCATAAATTATTCCTTCGTTTGCGTCGCGGGGATCCGGGCGTGAGCGGTGCATTCCCTAGCAAATGCCCCGACCAGATCGATAGACTCGCAGCCAGAGGGATTCCTAGCCATGCAGACGATCGATGCGATTCTCATTCCACCAAGGCGGCGCGAAGCAAAGTCTCAGCCGCTCTTGGCTCTAGCAGTCGTGTTCGCGACTTTGCTGGGAGTCGGCTGTGCGCCGGCGCAGCCGCAGGCGCTCCATCCGGCATCGAGCGAGGCCCTCGCCGCCGACGCCTCGCTCGCGCAACCGCCTTACCTGCGCGTCGAGGCCAAAAACGGGGCGGCACTCCTGGTATTGGGCACAGTCCATCTCGGCCCGACTGCCGGTTGGCGATTCTCACCCCAAATCGAAGCAGGCCTCGAAGAGGCGTCGGGATTCGTGATGGAACTCGACCTGCACGCGGTTTCGGATGACCAAGTGGGATCGCTGCTCGCTGAACTCGTTCTTCTCAAGCCCGGGCAAAAAATTGAGGACGTCGTCTCGCCGGAAACCGCGAAACTGCTCGACGAGAACGACGCGTTATTGGCCCAACTCGGACTCCCGGCAAACGCCCGCACCCGGTTCAAGCCGTGGTACATCGCCGCCAGTCTGATCCAGATGGCCGCAGTGGACTCGGGCTACGACCTCACGAAATCTGCCGAAAACGCCCTCCTCTCATGGATCGGCGACGCGCCGCTCCTTGGACTCGAAACCGTCGAAGGTCAGCTAGGCCTAATGGATACGCTTCCGCCGGCGGCGCAGGACGCGATGCTTAGAGATACGCTTGCCCGACTCGATGATGCAGTCGCGGAGCTCAAGCGGCTCGTCGAAGCTTGGCGGGCATCGGACCGATCGGAGCTGGTTGCAATTTCGCGACAAGGCATCGATGAAATTCCTGGCCTCGAGGCGTTCTATGACCGACTCCTCAAGGAACGGAATCACAATTGGGTCCGGGAGCTCGGCGCGATACTTGAAGATCCCGAGCGAAAAGACGAGACAATTTTCGTCGCTGTCGGCGCGCTTCATCTCGCCGGCGAGGACGGACTCGAAAAGCTCTTCGCCGAAGCAGGCTATGACGTCGTTCGGATCCACTAGCGATCAGGACGATTTCCGGCCTCGCTTCTCCGCACATCCCACCAGAAGGAATCGACCCAAGATGTCACAGACAAAGTCTCAGGCTACTTCCCAGGATCAGACGATCGACCCTAGCGTCTATCTCCACGATTCCGCCCAGCTCTACGGCCGCGTCTCGATCGGCGAAGAATCTTCGGTTTGGCCTAACGTAGTCGTTCGAGCGGAGTGTCACGAGGTAAGAATTGGACGCTATTCAAATATCCAGGACTTCGCGATGCTCCATGTTGGGTATGGCCATTCAACAGAAATAGGCGACTTCTGCTCAATCACGCATCACGCGACAATCCACGGCGCCAAGATCGAAGACGATTGTCTAATAGGGATCAACGCCGTCGTGATGGATGGCGCGATGATCGGCAAGGGATCAATTGTCGCCGGCGGCGCGATGATCCGCGAGGACAGTGAATTCGCACCGGGATCGATCATTGCAGGCGTTCCGGCCAAGCAAATCGCAGAACGCGACTGCGCCCACGCA
>Ga0115569_10004204_pt1 | contig 10422 bp, 9 predicted proteins | sample COGITO_mtgs_1205_2_FD_87295 | JGI IMG/M metagenome (GOLD analysis project Ga0115569, IMG submission 87295) | Pelagic marine microbial communities from North Sea - COGITO_mtgs_120503 | ecosystem: Environmental > Aquatic > Marine > Epipelagic | place: Germany:Helgoland, sampling site Kabeltonne...
CCCTGGCAGGTGCTAAAAAAAGACGGCACCCCCTACAAGGTTTTCACCCCCTATTACCGCAGAGGCTGTTTGCAGAAGCCAGCTCCTAGGCCGCCACTGGCTGTGCCGACAACCATGCAGTTGATCAAGTCTGACAGCAGTTTTGCCGTCGAAGACTTATCCCTATTGCCAGTTATCGACTGGGATAAAAAAATGCATGGGGACTGGGATATTAGTGAGCAGGGCGGCCAAGATCGTTTAGATGATTTTGTCTTCAACGGTATTCAAGATTATCGCGAGGGCCGTAATTTCCCCAATAAGAAGAATGTCTCACGGCTGTCACCCTATTTTCACTTCGGCCAGATGTCGGTCAATACAGCTTGGTATGCTGCTAATGATGCGGCAGCATTAATCGATAATGAAACCAATCTGGACACCTTTTTGAGCGAGCTGGGTTGGCGTGAGTTCTCATATTATCTGCTCTATCATTTTCCAACATTGCCCACTGACAACTTGCAGCAGCGGTTTAATATGTTCCCTTGGGCAGAAAATACCGACGTCGAACTTCGCGCCTGGCAAAAAGGTAAAACCGGTTATCCGTTAGTCGATGCCGGGATGCGTGAACTCTGGGATACGGGCTATATGCACAACCGTGTGCGCATGGTGGTGGGTTCATTTATGGTGAAGAATCTACTGATTCACTGGCACAGCGGCGAGCGCTGGTTTTGGGACTGTCTGGTGGATGCAGATCTCGCCAGCAATAGCGCAAGCTGGCAGTGGATTGCCGGTTGCGGTGCCGATGCCGCGCCGTTTTTTCGGATATTTAATCCGATTACTCAGAGCGAAAAATTCGATAAGCAGGGTGACTATATTCGTCGCTTTGTACCTGAGTTGGCGAATATGCCAGCCAAGTATATTCATGCGCCCTGGCTAGCGCCGGCGGAGATACTTGCTGCGGCTGGAGTGGAAATTGGCGCTGACTATCCAGCGCCGATTATCGATATCAAAGAGTCTCGAGAGAGAGCTCTGGCGGCCTTTAAAATGACCAAAAATGATGTGCTTTAGAGTTAAAAATACTCTTGCGGGCTGAAAAATTATCCACTGGTTAGGCGCTTGCACGGGCAGAAATTTTGTCTTCTGAGGGCATTTTAAACGCCGCCAGAAGACAAAATAACCCGCGTGCTAATGCCTAAAGTGACGCATGCCAGTAAAGACCATCGCCATGCCATGCTCATTGGCCGCGGCAACGACCTCATCATCACGCATGGATCCGCCGGGCTGAATCACGCAGCTTATGCCCGCCTGTGCCGCGTTATCAATACCATCACGGAACGGGAAGAACGCGTCCGAGGCCATCACTGCGCCCTTCACTTCGAGCCCGGCGTGCTCAGCTTTAATGCCGGCAATGCGCGCCGAATTGATGCGGCTCATTTGACCAGCGCCGACACCGATGGTGCGGTTGTTTTTGGCATAAATAATGGCGTTCGACTTGACCATTTTGGCGACTTTCCAGGCGAACAGCATGTCAGCCATTTCATCGCTGCTGGGTACCCGATCACTGACGACCTTAAGGTCTTTCTCTGCAACCATGCCGTTGTCGCGCTCCTGAATTAACAGCCCGCCATTAACACGTTTGTAGTCAAAGTCCTGTGGTCGCTCGGTACCCCAGGTTCCGCATTCGAGCAGTCGCACATTCTTTTTCGCAGTGATCACGGCAACGGCCTCGGCTGACACAGAGGGAGCAATAATCACTTCGACAAATTGCTTTTCGCAAATAGCGTCGGCAGTCGCAGCATCCAGTTCACGGTTAAAGGCAATGATGCCGCCGAACGCAGATTCTGGGTCTGTAGCAAAGGCCAATGCATAGGCAAGATTAATATCAGTGGCAACGGCAACGCCACATGGATTGGCGTGTTTGACGATGACACAGGCAGGCTGATCAAACTGCTTAACGCATTCCAGAGCAGCATCAGTGTCGGCAATATTGTTAAAGGATAACTCTTTTCCCTGTAGCTGTTTGGCGGTGGCAACACTGGCTTCAGAGGGGTTAGCTTCTACATAAAAGGCCGCTTTCTGGTGAGGGTTTTCACCGTAGCGCATCTCTTGAACCTTATGGTATTGCACATTGTAAGTATCGGAAAAGTCACGCGCCTGATTGTCGGTATTGCGAGCGCCAAAGTAGTTGGCAATCATACCGTCATAGGCCGCAGTGTGCTCAAAGGCTTTGACCATCAGCTGATAGCGGGTGCTGTAATCAAGTTGTCCTTGATTGGCAGCCATCTCCTCGAGCACCGCTTGATAATCACTGGCATTAACCACTATTGCCACATCCTTATGATTTTTTGCTGCCGAACGAACCATGGTTGGCCCGCCGATATCAATGTTCTCAATTGCGGTTGGCAGGGTGCAGTTCGGGTCGGAAACTGTCGCTGCGAAGGGGTAGAGATTAACCACCACCATATCAATTGGCTTTATACCGTGCTGCTGCATGACGTCATCATCAGTGCCGCGACGCCCAAGAATGCCGCCGTGTACTTTAGGATGCAGCGTTTTCACACGACCATCCATCATCTCGGGAAAACCGGTGTAATCCGATACTTCGGTTGCTGGTATATCATTCTCTCTAAGCAGCCGAAAGGTGCCACCAGTGGAGAGTATTTCGACACCCTGTGCCGTCAGTGCACGGGCGAAGTCGACAATGCCAGTTTTATCAGAAACGCTGATTAAGGCGCGTGAAACTTTTTTCAGGTCGCTCATGGAGTCCTCGGTGAGAAATTACAGAAGGTCGTACTGTTTGAGTTTTTTACGCAGTGTCCCGCGATTCAGGCCGAGTGTCTCGGCAGCTCTACTTTGGTTTTGTCTGGTGTAGGCCATCACTGCTTTCAGCAATGGTGGCTCGACCTCGGCCATAACGATGCCGTAGAGGTCTCGGGTTGCCTGCCCGTCGAGATCGGAAAAGTAGCGCTGCATGGCCTCGGTGACACTTTGCTGAAGAGACTGTCTCTGCTTGTGACCATTATCTTCTTGCTGCGCAGCCGGGGTGACTTTATGCATAGAACTCATGCCGCTAATTCCTGATAGACGTCTGGTTGCTGAAAAAAATGTCGCAGCATTTGTTGCTGCTCGAGGTGATTTTCGATGCGGTTAAATTGGCGTGCAAATGTTCGTCCGCCTGGCACTGTACTGAGATACCAGCCGATATGTTTGCGGGCAATTTTCACTCCAGCATAGGCGCCATAAAAATTTTGCAGCGCGAGTAGATGACGGCAAACGACACGCTCAATTTCACCGAGAGAGGGTTTGGCAGCTTCTTCGCCATGTTCGAGGAAGTGGTGGATCTGATCGAAGATCCACGGATTCCCCTGAGCGCCACGGCCAATCATCACGGCGGCGGCGCCAGTGTGCTCTAAAACGGCACGGGCTTTTTCCGGTGAGGTAATATCGCCGTTGGCCATGACTGGGATAGATAGCGCCGAGACAACCTCGGCAATGGTGTCGTATTCCACCTCTTTGACAAAGCGACAGGCGCGGGTGCGACCGTGTATGGCGAGAGCGGCAATGCCTGCATCTTCAGCTATTTTTGCAATAGTCAGTGCATTGCGATGCTGACGATCCCAGCCGGTGCGGATTTTTAAGGTGACTGGTACATCAACACTCTCGACAACCGCATTAAGGATGTCATGAACCAAATCTGGATGCTGCAGTAGCGCCGATCCCGCAGCTTTTTTGAGCACTTTTTTCGCCGGACAACCCATATTAATATCAATAATTTCAGCGCCCAATTGAACATTGTAGCGCGCGGCTTCGGCCATCATTAGCGGATCATAACCGGCGATTTGCACTGATCTGGGTGCTGGTTCATCGGCGAATTGAGTGCGCAATGTGGATTTTCTGCTCGACCAGGTACTTGGATCTGAGGCGACCATCTCGGATACAACCAGACCGGCGCCCATCTCTCTGCAGAGTTGGCGAAACGGCAAATCGGTCACACCTGCCATAGGTGCCAACACGGTCTTTCGCTTAATCTGATAGGGCCCGATACTGAACAAATTTACCTCGAAGAGAATGGTCTGCAGTTGCAAGGGCGACAATGATACCCCTTGGCCAGCTGATTAAAAAGTGATCAATTAAAAATCAGTTATTTTTTATTCAGACCAATGAGGCTGAATTCGATTCTGGTCAACCCGCCATTGGTAGTTTAAATAGGCTTTGCTGATAGGCGCTGCGCCTGTTGCTCCAGATATTGATCGGGTGAAAGGCGGCGCTTGGCGATCATATGCCTCGCTATAATTGTCAACGCTCAGGATTATTGTTGGCCGCAGGCGACTAACCGTTTTTACGTGCGCCCAGCTGTGCCCATTCAGATTCGATTGCCGGCAGATCAAAATTAAAATCCGTTTTATAGGGCTGGCAGACGGCATCAACTTGATGTTCGAGCAGGCCAGACAGGCATAACAGTCCGTTACTTGCAGTCAGCGAAGTTAACGTCGGGGCCAGGTCAATTAATGGCGCGGCGAGAATATTTGCCAGCATAGTGTCGCCGACTGCATCTCGCGGGACATCTTCAGGCAGGTAAGTCGTGATCCGCTCGGCAGCGATATTGTTGCGCTCGGCATTATCGCGAGTGGCCAGCAGCGCCTGAGGATCGTTGTCGACAGCAATGACTTTCTCTGCACCGAGCAGCAGTGCGGCAATACCCAGAATGCCGGAGCCGCAGCCGTAATCAATTACCGTGTGCCCAGTAAGATCTTGCCTGTCTAGCCAGCGCAGACAGAGATGGGTGGTCGGGTGGCTGCCGGTCCCAAAGGCGAGGCCGGGATCGAGGCTCAGGTTAATCGCATCGGCTTCAGGGGGTTCAATCCAGCTGGGGCAGATCCACAAGCGTTCACCGCATCTGACTGGCGAAAAGTACTTTTTCCACTCTTGGGACCAGTCTTTATCTTCGAGTTGTTCCCAGCGCATCAGCATTTTACTGGATAGTATTTGGTCGAGTTGTTGGCTGATTTGCGCGGTGTCAGTGTTGGCCGCGAAGAGGGCTTTTATGCTGCAATTGTCCCAGAGTGGCGTCTCACCGACGCCAGGTTCAAGGATAGGTTGATCGGCGGCATCTTCAAGTGTCACAGACGCTGCGCCGCATTCTAGCAGTGCATCTTCAATAGCATTGCTCGCGTCACGAGTGCTGTCGACAATCAGTTGCAGCCATTGCATCGGGTGTGGTCTAGATGAGAAGGAAAACGGACTGCAAATTACAGTCCGAGTTTCTTCTCAAGGTAATGAATATTGACGCCGCCTTTCTGGAATTCTGCGTCGCGAACCAGATCTTGGTGCAGCTCAATATTGGTTTTAATACCATCAATCATCATCTCGTCTAGAGCATTGCGCATGCGTGATAGTGCCGACTCTCTATCACGACCATAGGTAATAATCTTGCCGATCAGAGAATCATAATTAGGTGGGACGCGATAGCCGTTGTAGATATGTGAATCGACTCGCACGCCGTTACCGCCAGGGGCGTGATACGAAGTGATGGTGCCTGGCTGTGGCAGAAACGTCACAGGATCTTCGGCATTAATTCTGCATTCAAACGAGTGGCCGCGGAAGATAACATCCTCCTGTGCAAAGCTCAGCGGGTGCCCACTGGCAATTAACAACTGCTCCTTAACAATGTCGATGCCAGTAATCATCTCTGACACTGGATGCTCGACCTGGACACGCGTGTTCATCTCAATAAAATAAAAATGGCCGTCTTCATAGAGAAACTCAAATGTGCCTGCGCCGCGATAGCCTATTTCAATGCAGGCATTGGTGCAGCTGTCAAAAACTGCCTGCCTTGCCTCGCTAGGGATCCCTGGTGCGGGGGCTTCTTCGAGTACTTTTTGGTGCCGCCGTTGGAGTGAGCAGTCTCGATCACCGAGATGAATCGCGTGACCCTGACCATCGGACAGTACCTGGACTTCCACATGGCGGGGATTTTGTAAAAATTTCTCCATATAGACAGTGCCATCACCAAACGCTGCCTGCGCCTCGGTTTTAGTGATCGTTACCGAGTTAACCAGGCTTTCTTCATTCTCGACGATACGCATTCCGCGCCCGCCCCCGCCCGCTGCAGCTTTGATAATGACCGGATAGCCAATCTGTTTCGCCATCGCACGCAGTGCTACTGGGTCGTCATTCAAGGGTCCATCAGAGCCTGGAACGGTGGGCACGCCGGCCGCTTTCATTGCTTTAATGGCCGCCACTTTGTCACCCATAATACGGATAACGTCAGCGGTGGGGCCGATAAACACAAAACCACTGTTCTCTACCTGCTCAGCAAAGTCGGCATTTTCGGCCAAAAAGCCATAGCCTGGATGCACAGCGGTGGCGTTGGTGACTTCCATGGCGCTGATAATAGCGGGAATATTCAAGTAGCTTTGTTGCGACGGATTCGGACCGATGCAGATAGATTGATCGGCGAGCTTTACATGTTTTAGGTCTGCGTCCACTTTGGAATGAACGGCGACAGTCTTAATGCCTAATTCTTTGCACGCGCGCAAAATACGCAAGGCAATCTCACCGCGATTTGCGATCAGCACTTTTTCGAGCATGATTTTATCCCTGGCTACAATTAAACAATGGTGAACAGTGGCTGATCGTATTCGATAGGCTCGCCGTCTTCGACAAGAATGGCGCCAATGGTGCCAGCTTTGTCAGCTTCAATCTGGTTCATCATTTTCATTGCTTCGACAATACACAATACATCACCCACTTTCACTGCCGTGCCGACCGCGACAAACACGCTGGCATCTGGTGCAGGTGAGGCATAAAAGGTGCCCACCATCGGTGATCGCACGGTATGTCCCGCCGGTTCCTCAGGAGCAGCGGCCACAGTGGCTGAAGAGGCTGCTGGGGCGGGCGCCGCAACGGCGGCTGGCTGGGCAGCTGGTGCGGCATAAGCTTGAACCGGCACTCCGCGGCTGATGCGCACGGATTCCTCACCTTCGGTAATTTCCAGTTCATTGATGTTCGATTCTTCGAGTAGCTCAATGAGCTTTTTTACTTTGCGAATATCCATGTATCTCTCTCGGTCTAAGATTAATGATCAAGCTTGCCAAGCGCCGCTTGCAGCGCCAGTCGGTAACTTTGCGCGCCAAAGCCGCATATAACGCCCTCAGCAATATCGGAAAAATAAGAATGGTGGCGGAAGGCCTCTCGAGCATGCACATTGGATAGGTGCACCTCGACAAACGGTATTTCGACACCGAGCAGCGCATCGCGCAGCGCCACACTGGTGTGTGTAAAGGCGCCAGGATTAAAAATAATGAACGCGACATGTTCTTTTTTGGCATCGTGAATTCGCTGAATAAGCTCGAATTCGGCATTGCTTTGCAGCGCCGACAGGCTGTGCCCGGCCGCGGTTGCATCCTTGATTAGAGAGGCGTTAATTTGCTCGAGAGATTCCGCACCATAAATTTCTGGCTCGCGGGATCCGAGCAAATTCAAGTTTGGGCCGTGAAGTACCAGCAGTGAAGCCATTAGATGTCCCGAAAAGGAGTCGGTTAACAGGTTGAGAAGTCTGCCCGAAAAGAAAAGTGCTGTCTATGAATACTTAGAAAAATAACATTTTCGGCGAAATTTACAGAAATTGGCCGCTATATTTTGCACGATGGGCGGTTTTCTTGTATATGTTTTTGCTAAAACGACGACGATAGCCGTTTTTAGGGCAATTTTCGCCGCTAAAAAGGGCAAAATCCTCTAAAAAGCGATAATTTCCGGAAAAAGGTCAAAATTTGAGGCTAAAATACGTTAACTCAATCAACGGCCTTATTTAGAGCCTCAATCACCATTGATTCTGTCAGGATTTGCGGAAGAATCTGCACTTCACCTTGGCCGTGAGGATAGAGTAAGTAGAGTGGCACACCACTGCGATTGAAGCGCCCCAGCAGTTCGGTGATCTGAGGGTCGCTGTTAGTCCAGTCGCCCTTGAGGTAGGTGATATTATTGTTGCGCATTAACTGCACAACATTGTCTGAGCTCAGGGCGACACGCTCATTAACCAGACAGGTGATACACCAGTCCGCTGTTAGATTGATAAACACCGGCTGGCTGTCGGCGCGCAGGCCAGCGAGCAATTCTGGCGAATAAGTCAAAAAATCAGGCTCGGCTTCGGCCTCAGATATGGCTGCGAGAGGTATGGCAAGAGACCCGCCAAGGACTAATGCGGCAGCCAGCCGAGTTGTCGGTTTTTTGTTCAACCTCCAGATCCAACAGCCCATAACCAGCAAGACCAAACCGATAATCACTGCGGCAGCTACATCGATCGAGGTCTGGCGTCCGACAACCCACAGCAACCAGACAGCTGACAGGTATATTGGGAAGGCAAGAAATTGCTTAAAGGCTTCCATCCACGGACCTGGTTTTGGCAGCCTGTCGGTCAGGCCAGGAACCCAGGCGAGCAAAATAAATGGCAGTGCCATGCCGAGGCCGAGAAAAGCGAAGACCAGCAATGCGATCGAAGTGGACTGGCTAATGGCAAAGCCGAGAGCCGGACCCATAAAGGGTGCTGTGCAGGGGCTGGCAACCGTGGTTGCTAGCACGCCGGTCATAAAGGAGGAGCGCAGTCCTTCTGGCCTTTGAGAATTCTGCCCGAGAGACATCAGATTGCTGCCGATTTCGAGGTAACCGGAGAGACCCAGCCCCATAACAAAAAACAAATAGACCAAAAAGATAACAAACAGCGGAGATTGAAGCTGAAAGCCCCAACCAATACTCTCGCCTGCCGCGCGCAGCGATAACATGGCGATGGCGATAGCAACAAAACTCAGCACAACACCGAACGTGTAGGCGAGGCCGTGGATATGCTTGCTGCGATTCGTTTTATGATTCATGGTGAAACTTAAAACCTTGATCGACAGAATTGGAAACACGCAGGGCATCAGGTTGAGAATCATTCCGCCAGCCAGGGCAAACAGCAATATAAGGTGTAAGGGCAGATTTTCTGGTGCAAAACCGTCCTCTGAGGGCGAAGAAATTGCCGGCGGTTGACTGCTGATCTCAACAATACCGCTTTGCAAGTCTACGTCTAGCCACTGTTTGTAGGGAGGGTAGCAGAGTCCGGCGTCGGCGCAGCCCTGTGATTCAATTTCTAGCCTCAACCTGGTTGATTCAGTTGCGAAAGGCACCTTGACGCTGGTTTGTCGGTAGTAGACTTCGAGTTCTGTCTCGAAATAGTCATCCCATTTGACTGTGCCGCTAGCAAATTCAGGGTTGGCGAGAATTGCATTGGTATCGACAGACTTAAACTTAAAGCGATCGCGGTATAGATAGTAGCCGTCGCGAATAGTCCAGTTGAACAGCAACTGCTCGTTCTCAACGACAACGGTTACAGCATAGGCTTGATCGACGGGAACAAATTCGCCACTGCCACTGATTAAGGTCAAGTTGTTGTTGGTTTCGCGCGCCAGAAAATCATTTTCGGGTGCCGCAGAAGTCCAGCCTGCAATTAGAATCAGGCTGATCAGGAAGAGTCGTGTTGCTGTTTTCATATTCAGTCCGAGATGTCTTCTTTTATGTTCTTGCTCATGGCTGTATTTCTGCGGTGCTCTAGTATAATGCACGGTGATACGTGTGTGCTCGCTAATCTGGTTTTAATGAGTCGTCTTGGGCCGCGGAGATTAAAGATCTGTTTGCGATCAATGTCTTTGCGGCATGTTATAGATTGGGCAAGGAATAATATGAAAAATCGATTAATTTGCTGTTTCGTTTTCTGCTGCACGGCAGCACATTTTGCGACGGCCGATGGCCTGATTGCAGAAGATGTCTATATTCGTGCTGCGCCTCCCGGTCAGCAAACCACCGTTGGTTATCTATCGTTGATCAACGATAGCGACCGAGCCTGTACAATTACCGGCGGCTCCTCATCAATTGCTAGCAGGCTTGAAATTCACGAGCATCAACATAGTGACGGCATGATGAAAATGCGTCCAGTTCCCTCATTGACAGTGCCGGCTGGGGAGACTCAGGTATTTCGCCCCGGCGGGTTTCATCTAATGCTATTTGGTGTGGATCGGCAGTTGACGCCTGGCGAGAGTCACAGCATTAGCCTAACCTCCGAGGACTGCGGGTCGGTTGCGATGGTTGCTGAAGTCCGCAGTCTGTTTAAAAAATCTGACCCTGCACCTAAAATGAAAAGTCACTCTATGAATGACCACCCTATGGGTAAACATGGTATGCATAAACAGCCAGCCAGCGGTGATCAACAATGAAATTCTGGCGCCGCCTTAAAACAGTTGGACGAAAGCCTTTCCTAGAGTCCGGTGAGAAAATCGCAGACGGTTTTGTGGACGCACGAAAAACCAACTCTCTGCGTGGCGTATTGGCCGGTCTGTTAGTCATTGTCCTGCTACTAATCGGCATTGGCTGGTATTGGAGTGCTGAGCCAGATCTCTTTGATGTTCGAGCTGA
>Ga0115569_10004219_pt1 | contig 10397 bp, 8 predicted proteins | sample COGITO_mtgs_1205_2_FD_87295 | JGI IMG/M metagenome (GOLD analysis project Ga0115569, IMG submission 87295) | Pelagic marine microbial communities from North Sea - COGITO_mtgs_120503 | ecosystem: Environmental > Aquatic > Marine > Epipelagic | place: Germany:Helgoland, sampling site Kabeltonne...
GCACCCAGCGGACAGACCGATGCCGAAACGATCGACTCAAACAACTCAATGCCCAAAGTCGCCTTCACACCCAAACCGAGCACCTGTATAGAGCCATCGCTCTGTATGAAAATGAGGTCCGTATCCAGATCACGATGGTCCACACCTTGCGCATGCGCATACCCTAAAATCCCTAACAGCAAAGCCAAGATACGCCCAACGTCTTCAGCATCGACTCCCGGCTTCGCATGCTCAGCGAAATATTGACTCAAGCTTTGTCCCTTGACTGCATCCATAAAGATGCAGTGCCGTTGATTTATCAAAGCACAATCCTGAATCTGTGGAATGCCCTCATGATTAATCGCCTTCAGCGCCGTCTGTAAGCCCTCTAAACGTTTCAAACATTTCGCATCCTCAATAGTTCGCGGGTGAAACACACAGAGCGTCACATCACGCAAATCACGCACATGCTGCATATGGTAGTAATTCGCCAACAAGCTCGAACTAATACACTTAACGACACGAAAATTCCCAAAGCTTTCTCCTGACTTAAGCATACTATTGTTTAAGCGCTCTTTACTTGAATCAGATGAAGCCGATTCGGACTGCATATTCTTTTTATCCATTCCGTTTAATCAAGCGTTTGCAAAAAAATCTTGGACCGATTCTACGATCGTCTCTACGGCAGCCAGCTTGCCTTCCCCCTCATATCCACAAGCGAGCATACCACTCTGCGGTTCAATAAAATGATAGCCGCGCGAACGAAGCGTCTTAATGTTTTCTTGAGTCGCCACATGTGCCAACATCTTACCATTCATCGCAGGCGCCAACATAACTGGTGCAGGTGTTGCTAAATGAATCGACGAGAGTAAGTCTGGCGCGAGTCCCTGCGCGAATAATGCGAGGCAATGTGCGGTCGCTGGAGCTACGAGGACGAGGTCTGCCCGATCCGCCAACTCAATGTGTCCGGGTTGCCAGCCCTCCTCTTCCTTCCACAGATCCGATACGACCGGATTACGTGAAAGCACCTGCAAAGTAAGCGGTTGTATAAATCGACAGGCTTCTGCGGTCATCACCGGATACACTTGCGCGCCGGCTTCGGTCAAGCGACTAGTGATATCGGCAGCCTTGTAGGCTGCAATCGATCCCGTAATGCCCAAAATAATAGTGCGCCCTTTTAAGTCTAAATTAATCTCTGCCACAGTTATTAAATTTGAGAGGAATACAGTCCACAAACAAGACTTAAGTAATACACGCTCGACCTCGCTTGATGCAAGCACGCGCTTGACAGTCCCTAAATCGAATGAATGCTTAACCGATGCATGTATTATTCGCAAAAGCGATACGCCTAACAAGCGCACGACAACTTCTCCCCTTTGGGGACATAAAGTAATTCGTTTGCGGGCTCAATGCCCGCGCATAATAATCAAGCGAGCCAATGCTCCCACCGCGATACAGAGACGCGCCGCACCAGAACGCGCCTCGAAACCCGAAACAAACACTCCAGTAGCGAACCCATTTTCAGCATGCAAAAAGGCACCATCACTAAGTACCGGCCCTTTCAGCAAATTAATTTGCCCGACCGCACATGGCCGGACAAGACGATCACCACCGCCCCGATCTGGGCAAGTGTCGATCTTCGCGACGGCAATCAAGCCCTTGCGATCCCAATGAACGTAGACGAGAAGGTCGAGTTCTTCGAATTACTAGTCGCCACCGGATTCAAAGAAATTGAGGTCGGCTTTCCCTCCGCCAGCGATACCGAGTTCAACTTCATCCGCCGCTTAGTCAAAGAAGACCGCATCCCATCAGACGTAACTTTGCAGGTGCTGGTTCAAGCGCGAGAACATCTAATCCGCCGCACCTTCGAAAGCTTGGAGGGCGTGCCCAAAGCTATCGTACACTTATATAACTCGACCTCGCCGTTACAGCGCCGCGTCACTTTCAACATGAGCAAAGAAGAGATCAAACAGATTGCTACCGAAGGCACTCAATTGATCAAAAGTCTCGTTTCCACCCTTCCAGCCACCAAAGTTCGCCTAGAGTATTCCCCTGAGAGTTTTTCAGACACTGAAGTCGATTATGCCTTGGAAATTTGCGAAGCCGTGATTGATGTCTGGCAACCGACCACCGCGAACAAAATCATCCTGAATCTTCCCGCCACAGTTGAAATGGCAACGCCGAATGTACACGCCGACCAAATCGAATGGTTCTGCCGCAACTTGAGAGATCGCAATACAGCGATTATTTCTTTACACACGCACAATGATCGCGGCACTGGGGTCGCGGCTACCGAACTTGGCTTAATGGCTGGCGCAGATCGTGTCGAAGGCACGCTTTTTGGCAACGGCGAGCGCACCGGTAATCTCGATATCGTAACCGTTGCGTTGAATCTCTACACACAAGGCGTCGATCCCAAGCTCGACTTTAGCAATTTGAATCAAACGCGAGAGACATACGAGCGTGTTACGCGTATGCATGTGCCAGACCGCCATCCGTATGCCGGTGACTTGGTCTTCACCGCATTTTCTGGCTCGCATCAAGATGCGATCAAGAAAGGCATGGATTTGCGCCAAAAGGGAGGAGAACCAGGCGCACACTGGCAAGTCCCCTACTTGTTAATCGATCCAGCCGATCTAGGCCGCGACTACGAGGCAATCATCCGCATTAACAGCCAAAGTGGTAAAGGAGGCGTCGCATATATTTTATCTCGTGAGTTCGGACTCGATTTACCGAAGGTCATGCATCCCGAAGTCGGCCTCGTGATCAATAACGCCGCCGATCAAGACAACTGCGAATTAAAATCTACCGAAGTGCACGAAATCTTTCAACGCGAATACGTGAATTTAAGTAGTCCGCTTGAGTTGCTCTCGATTCAACGCAAAGACTTCTTCGATACTGGCGAGGTCAGCATCGACGCTCAAATCAACTTCAACGGTGAGCGGCTTACGATCTCTGGTCGCGGCAACGGCCCAATTAGCGCCTTTGCCAAGGCACTTGATAGCCAGGGTTGGAAGCACTTTACGCTCCTAGACTATCGCCAGCACTCGATCGGCAGCGGCTCGGCAACAGATGCCGCGGCCTACATTCAAATCGAGCACGAAAGCGGCTTGATTTGCTACGGTTGCGGAATCAATCCGAATATTGAACTCGCTGGCTTGCACGCCCTAGTGAGCGCGTTTAACCGCGCTCATGCAGCACATCCAGAATCACATCTCGGATAGTCGCTGCTTCTAAGTTTCCTTCGACTAGGCGCTGTATCCCTACCAGTTTACAGCGCTCCTTCGAGACTGCTTGCCCATCTGGAACGACCCCCAGCAACACTTGCGAAGACTTTGAGCCAGATACGGCAGAAATCTGTCTGGCTAATTCGAGACCAGCGACTTCTTTTCCCATCCCGATAAAAACCATATTATAACGACGGCGCTGAAAGGCATCCGCACTTAAGTCATAACTCGGAGCGTGGTGCGGCGCGTAGCCCAACTGGCGACAGGCAAGTAACAGATGCTCAACTTCACCTCGATCTCCGACCACTAAAATATCGCAAGGGTGCTTTTCGACGATACGCTCCACCACCTCAGCTAGACGATCGGACGGAGGTGATACTACAGAGACTTCCTCGATCAACTTGATCCGCACCACAAAACCAAACACAGCCCCCTCACCCTCGCGACTTTCCGTCCAAATCCGTCCTCCCATCGCATGGACTAAGCGCTTGCAGATCGCCAATCCGAGCCCAGTACCACCATACTTACGAGTTGTTGAGGCATCCACTTGGCTGAATGCCTCAAACAGTAAATGTTGCCGATCTTTCGGAATGCCAATTCCACAATCACTCACTAATACCTCAAGATAGTCATGATCGAGTTGGTCAAGATATCCGATCGGTTCCAAGGCATCAGGACGACGCTCCAAAGGTAATTCGCTTAACTTAATAGGACGCACGGCGATTCCTACTTCGCCCGCGTCTGTAAACTTGAGTGCGTTTGCCAATAAATTTTGTACGATCTGCCGCAATCGTTCCATGTCACCGAGCGCAAACTCTGTAAGTGCCGGATCTAAACTCAGCCGAAGCGAAACATTGAGCTCGGCAGCTCGAATCTTGAAGAGCTTTACACAATCCTCAAAGCACAGATGCAACGGAAATTCCTGCATCTCTAAATCCAGACGTCCAGACTCGATTTTCGAGAAATCTAAGATATCATTCACCAGAAAAAGCAGACTCTTACCGCTCGAATAGATCGTCTGCGACAGATCCAGTTGCTCCTCATCCAGCCCACTCTCGTTTAAGAAACTCGACAACCCAATAATTGCATTCAAAGGCGTGCGAATCTCATGAGAGATCGTCGCGATGAAATACCCCTTTGCCCGATTACCCGCCTCCGCACGATCCTTTGCCTGCTTCAAATCGATCTCAATGCTCTTTCGAGCAGTGATGTCCTGCATCGTCCCCATGATTCGAGTCGCACGACCAAACACATCACGATCTTGCACCACGATCCGATCTTGCACCCAGATGAATTCAGCTGCGCCCTTACAGATACGATAATCGATTTCCAGTGGCTCCGATCCATTATCAATGAACCTCACATACGCCGCCAACACTCGATCACGATCATCCGGATGAATCCGCTCCTGCCATTCCTTTTTATGATCATGCACATCTATCGAGTCTAGTTCCAGAATACGGGACCAATTCACATCACGAAAAATTTCACCACTGCCCAGGTCCTGCTCCCAGAAGCCCATCTCCACTGTATCCAGCGCCATGCGTAATCGATGCTCACTCAATCGAATCTGCTCCTCGTAGAGGCGCAATGAGGTCTCATCAACCAGCAACGATAAGGTGCCCTCTCCTTCAGACTCATTAATAAAGACTTTCAAAGTTAACAAGGTCATCGCGTTAGACCGCCCAGTATTGTCGATTAAATCAACTTGCTGATAACGGATCGTACCATCATCCGAGCTGAACAGCGCCTCTCGATCTACCTCCCACTGTTCGCCAAGATCAACTGGAGGAGCCTGTAATTCTGAATTCATAATCTCGGGTACGCTTCTCGGAGAGAAACTCGCCCAGCGCTCATTAATTAAGACAGTACGACCATTGCGCGAGCGTACCCAAATACCGATCGGCAATGCATCTAGCACCCGATGCATTAAATGCTCACGTTCGTCCGCAAGGTCTACCGTGCGTAAATGATAGCCCACAACAATCGCACAGATAAACGTAATCAAAATGAATAGAACCAACACCCCGATCGCAAACAATAGATGCTCACCGAAAGAACCCTGCGCAAATACACCGACGCCTGACAACCACGCATAAGCGAATCAACACCAATAGAGCTGCGACCCCTAGCGCGCCTGACATTTGATAGCGCAGCCCCAAGCCAATCGCCAGCGCCATAGCAAAGGGTAAAAATAGTGGCTCCAGCACTCCACCACCACCATTCGAATGAAACGTTAAAATCAGAAATACAGCAAACACACCCAAGCTGATCGACAACTCGACATAATTCCAACAGCGAGTATTTATTTGACCCAAAGAAATCGATTCTGGCATCTTTATTCGCTTCATTACTTTTGCTGATCTTGACAAATTTATTCGAAAATAGAGCATTCAAGACAAGCAAAGATTCCGCAAGCCTTTAGCTACTCGGCTACTTCTGGTAGAATCCCATCTGCTCAGCTATTCGACTACTTGGGCCAAACCGAGACGTCACCACTTTCGGCTAAACTGTAATGACTATGAAATTTTCTAAATACCACGCTCTCGGGAACGACTATCTTGTCCTCGACCCTAAAGACGCTAGCGAACTGCCTAACCAACTAGACACCGTGCGTATTTGCCACCGCAACTTCGGCCTCGGCTCCGATGGTATCCTCTACGGGCCACTTGCTAGCGACAAAGCCGACTTCGGTCTGCGGATCATGAATCCAGACGGTAGCGAAGCCGAAAAGAGCGGTAACGGATTGCGAATTTTCGCCCGCTACCTCTACGACATTGGCAAAGTCCGCAACGACGCTTTCACCGTTGATACACTCGGAGGTGTCGTCACCTGTATAATCAGCGACGGTGCCGCCTCGATCAAGGTTGATATGGGCAAAGTACGTTTCCCGATGGACCACATTCCCATCGACGGCCCCGAGCAAGCGGATCACGACATCGGCCAGCAACTGAGCATCAACGGCACCGACTACACCGTCTATCTAGCCGACATTGGCAATCCTCACTGCGTCGTGCCACTGGTCGAAATCTCGGAAAAACTCGCCTGCACAGACGGCGCGGCAATCGAAGTCGATCCCACCTTTCCTAACCGCACCAACGTGCAGTTCCTTAAAATTCTCGACCGCAACAACATCCAGATCGAAATATGGGAACGCGGCGCAGGCTACACCCTCGCCTCTGGCTCCAGCAGCAGTGCCTCCGCAGCGGTGGCTCACCGAATCGGCCTCTGCGATCGCGCCATCACCGTGCACATGCCTGGCGGCAAGATCGCGATAGAAATCGGCGACGACTACGCAGTTTGTATGACAGGCCCTGCCACCCGTGTGGCTGACATGGAATTCGACCTCGAAGCCCTCGATTTCAGCGACAAAGACTAATGCCTCTCAGCCCTCAGGTCTCCCCTCTCAGCCCTCAGCCCTGAAGTCTCCCCTCTCAGCTCTCAAAGCCCACCCGCGCGGTGGGTTTTCTCGGTTACTGATCAATCTCACAGGAGGGCACTTGATTTTTGCAAAAATGCTATTAGCGTCCCGCCTTTCATTTTAAACAAATCCAAGACATATTATGAGCACACACACACCTGAACGCCACGAATTCCAAGCGGAGGTCAAACAAGTCCTCGATATCGTGGTACACTCTCTCTACACGGATAAGGAGATCTTCGTCCGTGAGCTAATCTCGAATGCCTCCGATGCCACCGAGAAGCTGCGACACACGCAGCTCTCAGAGAAAGACATCTTCGATGCGGATCTGGATCTAGAGATCCAAGTCACTTCCGACGAAGAAGCCGGCACCATCACGATCCAAGATTTTGGAATCGGCATGACACACGACGAGCTCATTGAAAACCTCGGCACCATTGCTCACTCAGGTTCCAAAGCCTTCCTCAACGCACTCAAAGCAGGTGGCGAGCGCAACGAAAACTTAATCGGCCAGTTCGGCGTAGGCTTCTACTCCGTCTTCATGGTAGCCGATTCCGTAAAGGTCTACACCCGCACATGGCAACTTGAAGGTGACTGCCTCTGCTGGTCCAGCAACGGCGATGGCGCTTACGAAATCGAGCAAGTCGAAGGTGAACGGCGCGGCACACGCATTGTCTTCACCCTTAAGGATGAGTATAAGGAGTTTGCCCAGAAGGATAAACTCGAAGGGATCATCAAACGCTACTCAAGCTTTGTGCAGTTTCCGATCAAGGTCGATGGCGACGAGTTTAAGACCGTCCAAGCGCTCTGGCTCAAAGGCAAAAGCGATATCACTGACGAGGAATACAAAGAGTTCTACAAATTCCAGGCCAACGCCTTTGATGATCCACGCTTCTGGTTGCACTTCGCCGCAGACGCACCGATTTCGATCAACACATTACTCTTCGCTCCCACTGAAAACATGGAAGGCTTCGGCTTCGGCCGAATGGAATCAGGCGTCGCGCTGTATTGCCGCAAGGTCCTAATTGACAGCGATCCCAAGGGTCTACTACCCGATTGGCTCCGCTTTCTACGTGGCGTCGTCGATAGTGCCGACTTGCCGCTCAACATCTCCCGTGAGTCGATGCAAGACAGCGCGTTGATTCAGAAGCTCAACAAAGTCATCACTAAGCGATTCCTCAAGACGCTCGAGGAAAAGGCGAAAAAAGAGCCTAAAGTGTTCAACGATTTCTGGAAATCCTTCGGCATCTTCCTTAAGGAAGGTGTGACCACCGATTTCACGCACCGCGATCAATTGCTCAAACTCCTTCGCTACGAGTCCTCTTATACCGAGGAAGGCAGCAACACCAGCCTCGCCGACTACCTCTCACGTGCGCCCGAAGGTCAGAAAGAGATCTATTACCTATCTGGAGCCAGTCGCAGCGCGATAGAGACAGGGCCTTACTTCGAAGCCTTCAAGGCGCGTAATATCGAAGTTCTGTACCTCTACGAACCAATCGACGAATTTGTCATGAACCACGCCCGCGCTTTTGAAGAGAAGAGCTTCATCTCAGCCGACGCGGACGGTATCGACCTCGAAGCCATTGCGCCAGAGACAGACACCGACAAGGAAGATGCCTTGGCAACTGACGCGGTCGAAGGGCTTTGCGCATTCATCAAAGAAAAGCTTGGCAACGACGTCAGCGAAGTCGCAGCCAGCGACCGCCTCGTGGGTAGCCCCGCGATGATCGTCAACGGCGACAAGATGATGACTGCTCAGATGCGCAAGATGATGAAGGCGATGCAGCAACAGCAAGGCGACGATGCCAGCGCGATGGGTGCAGAGCCACCCGTCAAACTACAGATTAACCCACGCCACGCATTGGTGAAAAACCTCGCCGAGCTGCGCGGCTCCAACGAAGAACTCGCGGGTTTGATCAGTGAGCAACTCCTCGACAATGCACGCGTCGCAGCGGGACTCCTCGAAGATCCGTCTGCCATGATTCAGCGCAACTATAAGATCCTCGAGCAACTTAGCTCGAAATAAAATGCTTTGATACATGTGCTTAGCAATGGAGTGAGGGCGACCCGCCCTCGTTAATGGTTACCGTGGGCAAGTCGCCCACACGCCTGTAACTATTCATGATCGCAAAGCGCGTGGCTTAAAAAATCCTAGTGTGCAGTGGCATTGAGATTTATCCCGCGATCTCTGGACTCAGCCAAGAACACTATATAAATGCTTACAACAAAACGCCGCCTTTCAGCCGAAAGGCGGCGTTTTTGTAAAGACTAGACGGACTGTGGATTAGTCGCGGTAGCCAGGGATTTCACCAGACTTGTATTGGTCCATTAACAAGCCTTCATTGTGGGCGTCATGAGACCCGGCCATGTCCGATACTGCGTTTGAGTGCTCAGAGTCTCCTCCGTCCGAGGCAGACACCGCCTCATCGGTGGAAGCACAAGCAGTCAAAAAGAAAGTGATACCAAGAAGCGCTAGAAGTTTTATAAATTTCATAATTTGAATATTAGTTATAGGTTAAGTTACTATTTTATAATTTGTTAATAAAAATGTAACCTTGTTTTGGATTAGTTTTATTTAAATTCGCTAAACGCTGAATTGAGAGAATGTGAGGCCGCTGGTGGGCTTGCCTTAAGGGCCAAAGTGACTAATTTGACTAGGAATCTTATTCACTCCAATCATGTCTGAAAAAATAAAAACAGCGCAGTTGGTATTTTCTTACTTTCACTGTGAGCTGAGTTGCTTGGCGTTTAAGCAACGCACGCTCTACCAAGAGCTCCAGCAGACCGATACCCTTATGGTTTCGGACACTCTCCTCACGACTCGCGCTGCCTGCTAATTTCAATCCACTTTGCTGTGCCCAAAAAACCAACATCTAAGCGCGCCTCGAAATCTAGCGGGCGAAAGTCACCACAACAGACACATTGGACTAAGCATTTGCTGACCCGAATCATCTTGGTGTTCATCACTGCGGCGCTGGTCAGCCACTATTGGCCACAGCTACGTAATCTCACTGACTTCAGCAAGGGCTCATCCGCACGCGCGATCAACGGTACAGCCGAACTACAGATCGCACTGGCCCGTGTAGGATTCTCCCCTGGCTCCATTGACGGTGCATCTGGTACGCAGACCCAAGCCGCCCTACTCGCCTACCAAACCAGTCACGGCTTACCACGCTCCGGCGCATTCGATGCCGACACCGCGCAGCTCCTACAAATCCAAGAGCCAGTGTTTATAACGCGCCGACTTCGAACAGATGATTTTGCCGCAATTGGCCGCAAGCCGCAGGACTGGCGCGCCCGCGGCGAGCTCGGTCGAATGCGCTACAACTCACTACTGGAAATGGTTGCCGAGCAAGCCCAATGCGACCCCGACTACATCGCCAGCCTCAACCCCGGCATCAACTGGGATCAACTCGACACTGGCAACAAGGTGCGCATCCCCCACCTGCCGGCCTTCCGCGTCCAGCAAGCGGCGGCCTATATACAAATCACACTCGCCAAGCGTACACTGCGCGTTTTCAGCGCCGACCATCGCCTGCTTTTCCATTGCCCCGTCAGCATCGCACGCCGCGTTGACAAACGTCCCAGCGGCGAACTCCGCGTCAAAGTCCGCGTCGATCAGCCCAACTATACCTTCAACCCCGCGATCCTCACCAACACCGCACAGCGCGAAGGCATTACCCAAAAATTTATTATTCAGCCTGGCCCCAACAATCCAGTCGGCACCGTCTGGATCGGTCTAAATCTGCCTAGCTATGGCATCCACGGCA